>Ga0315287_10005078_pt1 | contig 12921 bp, 9 predicted proteins | sample YL17G11_0_MG_FD_205037 | JGI IMG/M metagenome (GOLD analysis project Ga0315287, IMG submission 205037) | Sediment microbial communities from Yellowstone Lake, YNP, Wyoming, USA - YL17G11_0 | ecosystem: Environmental > Aquatic > Freshwater > Lake > Sediment | place: USA: Wyoming | collected...
CCCCCGACCCCGCAGCATGCAGGGTGGGTGGCCCACAATACGTTTTGCCTGGTGTGGGGCGCCCCCACCTAGCGTTCCTCTATCCCACCATTTTCAGGCAGCGCGTCTCGGCGTGCACCCCGCCGCACCGCCGCCCGCAGAAGCGGGCCCGGCACCGCACGCACGCGTACCCGCCCGGCAGGCCGCAGATGGAGCACCAGGGCCGGCGCCCGCTGGACGCCACGGGCGGGCCGACGGCGGCGGTCACCCAGTTGGGACCGGCCGCCCCGCCTCCCCCACCCGCCCCCTCCTCCCCACCTCCGCCCAGGCCCGCCTCCTCCAGCAGGCCGGCGTAGGTGCGGGGCCCGCCGCCCGCCCGGCGGGTCGTGGTCGCGTCGGCGGCCCGGGCGGCCCGGGTCTTGCGGGCGGCGGCCGCGGCCGCGCGCGCGGCGGCAGCCGGGTTGGAGGGGCCGCCGATGCGGAGGCCGGCGCCGGCGCCCGCGCCCGCGCCTCCTGCCTCTGCGACCTCCTCATCCGACGGCACAAACTCGTCATCATCATCCGCATCGTCCAGGCCGTACGCCCCGCCCGCCGCGACGTCGTCATCCGCTTCCAGGGCGTCCAGGCGGGCGGCTGTTGCGGCCGCGCGCTCGGCGTCCGAGACGACCGCCCCAAACCGGGAGGACACGACCCGGGCCCGCCCGGACCGGCGGTCCGCGGTAACGCAGGCGGGGCGCGTGGATGGGGCGGCGCCGCCGCCATCGTGGAGGGGGTCCATGCGTGGGGTGAGAGAGTGTGGGGGGCGCGTGAGAAGGTGCAAGTGTGGGACCCGCGTCGACCCTTTCCATCCACATCCACCTCACCTGCTCTCGGCCGCGCGCACCGCCCGCCGCGCACCCGCTGCGACCCCGGAGCCCGACATGAGCCCACCCAGTAGCCAACCACAATCACCATTTTTCTGTCAAATCCATCACCGCTCACTCTCCCATTCCCCCCTTATTTTTTCCTCTCCTCCCGCCATCATTCGGCCCCCCCACCCTTCTCAGCCGCCCGCACAAAGGCGGCCGCTTCGCCCAGGCCCGCCCGCTCCAGCGCGGCCGCGACCGGCTCGATGGCCGCCCCCCAGTCCACCAGGGTACCCTCGCCCGCCCCACCCCCCGCCACATCGTCCAGGGCCGCCCCCGCGGCTTCCAGCGCGACCTGTGGGTCGGTGCGCGCAGAGACGGGCACGCCGCCCGCGCCCTGCTCCGCCGCGGCCAGCGCGCCCCGCACGCCCGCGGGCGTGGGCGGCAGCTGGGCCAGGGCCGCGCAAGCGGCGAAGCCGTGCTCCAGGCCCCACCAGGGCAGGCCCAGGGCGGCCCGGGCCGCGTCCCGGGCTTCCTCGCCCCGGCCGAGGGACGCGTACACGCGGGCGACCGCCTCGTAAGGCCGGCCCCACCCGGGGAAGGAGCCCTTGCGGGAGTACCACTCCCCCGTGATGAGGGCGGACATGGTGTCCGGTTTGGCTAGGTGGCGCGTGATGAGGCGTTCCGCCACGTCCGGGAAGGCGCCCACCCGGCGCACGAGGTGCGCGTCAAAGTGAGGGGATCCCGGGGGCGTGCCCGCCGGGACGTCCCCGGCCGGGTAGGGCGAGCCCTCCGGGCCGACCGCGGCGGCGAAGGGCAGCAGGGACCCCGCGCCACCAGGCGCGCCACCGCCGCCACCACCACCACCGGACGCGCCCGCCGCACCGTCCTCCTCAGCGAGGGCCCGGTGCACGTACTCGGCCGCGCTCCGGGCGAGGAGGGTCACCCTGGGCGACCCGGGCGCCGTCAGGACGACGGGCAGCCCACGCTCGGCCGCCGCGTCGGGGGCCGCCGCCCACCGCAACAGGCCGACCACGATGGCGGGTGGGGTGGTGGAGGACGGGTGGGGTGGGGAGCCGGGCAGAGGGGTGGCCGAGGAAAGAGGCACGTTTGCAATAGGCACCCACCCTGTCAGCCGAGTCGCGGCAGGGCCGGCCGCCAGGGGGATGACGAGCGGGTGTAGCCCCGCCCGGGCGCCCGGGTTGGTGGGGGCCAGGCCCTGGGTGGTCAGCAGGCGGACCAGGGCGTCCAGGTGCGGCGGGACGGGGACAGCCGCGACGGAGGCGAGGTAGGCCGCGGCGGGCGAGGGTTGGGGCGGGGTGGCCGCAGCGGCGACTGATAGAGGAAGGAAAGGGGGTGTGAGTGTTCCACGCGCCCTCCCGCGCACCCGCGCTTGCACACAGGCGTGTCGCCCACACGTCACGTGTTGCATCTGTGGAAGCAACAATCCCCCCTTCTTCTCACCTGTTCGCCTGGGCACGCTTCCAACACTGCAATCGGCCTGCCGGCCCGGCCGCGCCCGGGGCAGTTGCGGTTGTGCCGCGCCCGCTGCTCCACCGCCCCTTCCCACCCCAATCGCCGCCGCTGCCAGGCGCGAGGAAGGAGTGCGGGTACAGTGGACGGGGGTTGCGTGCATGGTACGACGGGAGTGGTGCGTGTGCTCTTGTACTAGCAAGGCGAAACGGCGGTCTGTTTTCAACCCAACGCTTCGCTCACACAATGCTCTTCGTGCACAAAAAAAAGATGGACGCCTAAGATGGACGCCCAACCCTCCGCCGACCCGCTCGGGGCGGCCGGCATTGCAGCAGTGACAGCGGCACCACCGTCACCACCACCACCTGCCGCTGGTCCTGCCCCCCCTCCCCTTCCTCCCACCTACGCCCAGCGCGCCGCCCGGTTTGCGGCCGACATTGCCTCCCCCTCCACCGCCTCCCCTGGCCACACCGTCGATTTAGCCAATCTGCGTGCCCTGGCCCGGTGTGGGGGGCTGCCGGACAGCCCGCCGGGGCTGCGGCCGACTGCGTGGAAGGTGTGCGAGAGAGAGAGGGTCGTGACTGTTTTTTGCATGCGCATTTTTTTCGCTCCATCTCGTCTCAACCCCCCTCTCCCCATCCACTTGCACGTCACAGCTCCTCCTCGGCATCCTCCCGCCCACCCCCGCCGACTGGGCGGCCACCCTGGCCTCCAAGCGGGCCGACTACGCCCAATTCTGCGCTGAACTCATAATCCAACGCCCCGCGGGCGACCCGCCGGCTTCCGATGACCCGCCCGCCTCCACGGACGACCACCCGCTCTCGGCCGCCCCCTCCTCCACCTGGCGCGCCTTTTTTGAGGACGCGGCCGTCCGGGACCAGATAGACCGGGACGTCGCCCGCACCCACCCGGACATGCACTTCTTTTCGGGGCTGACGGTCCCGGACGCGGACGGCGTCGCGCCGCCACCGCCGCCCAACACGCCCGCCGCGGCTGCGCGCGCGGCCCTCGCCCGCTCCCTGTTTGTCTTCGCCAAGCTCAACCCGGGCGTGCGCTACGTCCAGGGCATGAACGAGCTGGTCGCTCCGCCATACTTTGTGTTTGCGACGGGCGGAGGAGGGGAGGAGGGCGGTGGGTCAGCAGGCGCGTCACCGCCGCCGCCGCCCTCCTCCTCCCCCTCCGCCTCAACCCCTCCCTCCCCAGCCGAGGCGGACGCCTTCCACGCGCTGGTCGCCCTCATGGGCGAGTGCCGGGACTGGTTTTGCCCGGCCCTGGACCACGGGGCCTCCGGGACGGGCGTGAAAGCGACGCTGTCGGCCCTGGCGGCCGCCCTCCGGGCCGCCGACCCGGCCCTGGCGGCCCACCTGTTGGACCGGAATGGCGTCGACCCCCACTTCTTCGCATTCCGCTGGCTCACCCTGTGGCTCACCCAGGAGTTCCCGCTCCCGGACGCGGTGCGACTGTGGGATGGCATACTGGGCGCGGAGCCGGGCGCCCGTGACGGGCGGCCGGCGTGGAGCGCGGCCCTGCAGCGTGTGTGTGTGGGCATGCTGGTCGGCGTGCGCGAGGACCTGCTGGCGGGGGACTTTGCGGCCAACCTCAAGCTGCTCCAGCACTACCCGCCGTCCGTGGACGTGGGGCGCCTGCTGCGGCTGGCAGACGAGATTGGAGGGTTGTAGAATACAGTTTTTGTTGTTGTTGTTGTCACACACGCACGAGAGAGCGTCGTTGAGGAAACTCAACCTAAACACGGAAACAAAAGAGGAACGAATAGGAATCACATAAAGGCGTCGTCGTCGTCGCAAAACAGGGCGGCGTCACCCATCGCCGCCGTGGGCGGGGGCGGCGCCGCGGGGTGGGGCGGGGGTGGCGATGCGGGCTCGGCAGGGTTGGGCGCAGGCCCGGCGGCCGCCAACGCAGCAGGCGCGTCGGCCTCCACCCCGCCGCTGCCCTCCTCCTCCGCCTCCTCCTCCTCCTCCGCCTCCTCCGCCCCCTCGCTCTCGGACGACGACAACTCCGGCTCGCTCTCGTCCTCCTCGGTCTCTTCCTCGGTCTCGTCCTCCTCCTCATCACTCGAGCCCGCGGCCTTCTTGCCCCGGCGGCCGGGCGGCGCAGCGGCGGCGGGCGCTTTCCTGCACCGGCCCCGGCCCCGGCCGCCGCCGCCAGCGGTGGCGGCGACGAGGCCGCGCCCACCGCTGCCGCCGCGCCCCAGGCCCACCGGGCGTGCCCGGGCAAGCAGGGCCGCGACGGCCGGGCGGGGACCGTCAGAAGTAGCAGCAGCACCCAACCCTGCACCACCCTCCTCGCCCGCCGCCCCAGACTTGGCCCGTTTTGAAGGCGGCACAAACACGTTGGTCGTGTCGGCCATGGCGGCGCGGACGAGCGGGGGGGGCTTAAGGGGCGGTGGGGGCAGGGCGGCAGGCGGCGGGGCCGCCGCCCCGTCCTCCGCGACCGCCTTCCCATCAACCGACAGGGAAAACACAAAGCTGACCGTCCCCTGGACGGCTGCCGCCGCTGCCACCAGGGCCGCGTCCGGGACGGTCGTCGGGCAGGAGTGGCGGGCGTACTTGGAGATCTCCTCCTCGGCCGGGTGGCCGTCCTGGGCGCGGTCCAGGGAGGACGGGTCGGAGGAGGGACCGCCCCCGCCGCCCTCCGCCCTCCCCACGCCGCCCTCCAGCCGCCCCTCACTCTCCGCCGCCAGCAGGGCGTCCAGCGTGTCCGAGGCGGTGTCCGACCGCAGGGTGAACAGGTTGCGCAGCTCCTCGGCGGACAGGAGGGAGGCATGCTGGGCGTCCGGGCCGGCCTCCTCGCCGCCGGCCCCGCCCCCGACCCCATCCTCACCCCCCCCGCCATCCACTACGCACTTGAGGCCCTCCTTGCTGCACTGGCGCTGGAAGATCTTCTCGTCCAGGGCGCCCGACGCCAGCAGGCGGTACACGAACACGCGGCGGGCCTGGCCATCCCGCCACACCCGGGCGGCGGCCTGCTTGTCGTCCGCCGGGTTCCAGGCCGGGTCGAAGAGGACGAGGCGGTTTGCGCCCACCAGGTTGAGGCCGCACCCGCCCGCCTTGGAGGACAGCAAGAACACAAACTCGCGGCGGGATGGGTCGTTGAAGGCGGCCACCAGCTTGGTGCGCTTGGTGACGGAGGTGGACCCGTCCAGGCGGAGGCAGGGCCAGGCCCGCTCCCGGCACAGGGCCGCAAACAGGTCGAGCGTCTGGGTCGCGTTGGAGACGATCACCACCCGGTCGACGGGCGTGATGACCCGGCCGCCCGCCGCCCGGCCACCGCCGCCCGCGGTGGCCGTCCCCGCCACCACCACCCCGCCCGCCCGGTCCACCAGGGACTGGAGCAGGGCGGACACGAAGGCGAACTTGCCGGAATGCCCGACCCAGCCGGGGGGCAGGGAGCCTGCGGACGACCCGCCAAACCCGCGGGCGGCAGCCCGGCCGGCCCCGCCGCCCACCGGGTCGAACACGCCCGCCGGAAAGACGGCCTCGCACGCTTCAAAACCGGGCGGGCCAGACGCGGCCCGGGAGCCCGACCCCACGGCCGCCAGGCGGGAGGCTGCCTTCAGGGAGTCCCAAATGAGTTTGGGGTGGTTGCACAGCTTGCGCAGGGCGGTCACGGCCGACAGGATGTGGGCCGTCCGGGCGCCGGCAGCGGGTAGGGGCTGCCCGGCGGCGGCCTTTGTCGCCTCACCCGTCGCCGCCGCGGCGGCCGCGGCCGCAACGGCGGCGGCCTTGGCGTCCGCGGCCACCAGGCGCGCGCCCGCGACGCTCGCCAAGAAATGGTCGTACAGGGCGCGCTGGAGCGGGCTCAGCCGGCAGCAGACGATGGCGACCACTTTCGGGGGCAGGTGCGCGGACAGCAGGGCGTTGGTGCGGCGCAGGATGAACTCGTTGACGGTGGCCGACAGCTCCGCCGCCCGGGCCGCCCCCTTGGCCGCCAGGTCGGCCGGCGCGCCTGGCTCCCGCCCGGCCAGGATGGGCGCCTCGTACCGCTTGCGGAAGGCTGCCAGGCTCCCCAGCACGCCCGGGTTGGTGAAGTCGACCATGGCGAAGAATTCGCCCAGCTGGTTTTGCAGGGGCGTGCCGGACAGGAGCACCCGGCGGGCGCAGGGCAGGGCGGACAGGGCCCGGTTGGTGAGGGTCGCGTCATTCTTGAGGCGGTGCGCTTCATCACAGATGAGCAGGTCGGGAGCGCCCGCCTTCACGAACCGTGGCGCGTGGATTCGGAAGGTCTCGTACGAGACGATCAGGACCTGGTCGCCCCGGGGGCCTAGGAAACGACCCACCGCGGCGGCGGCCTCCTCCCGGGACGCCTCGCACAGGGCCAGCACGCGCAGGCGGCCCTTGAGGAACTTGCGGGCCTCCGCCTCCCAGTTGCCGACCAGGGAGGTCGGGCAGCAGATGACCGCCCGGCGGGCGATGGGGGCGCCGATGGAGGGCGCACCCAGCTCCGGGACGGCGGGTGCGGTCAGCAGGGTCCAGGCGAGGGCGAGGGCTTGGAGGGTCTTGGTAAAAATAATGAGGGGAATGGAGGGGGGGTGGGGGGGATGGGGATGGATGGGGTGGGAAACCAAGGGCATTTTTTTTGTCCCCCTCTCCCCGCCGTGCGCGCACCCGCCTCTCTCACCCCCGCCTCTCCTCGTACCTTGCCCAGCCCCATGTCATCCGCCAGCAGCACCCCACGCCCGCCCTCCCCCGTCTTGCGCTGGCCCGTCACGCACTCCCACATGAAGGTGACGCCCTCCCGCTGGTGCGGGCGCAGCCAGTGGGTCAGCATGGGGTCGACGGCGATGGAGGCGGGGCCGGGAGGGGGGGAGGGCGCGGCAGGCAGGGCAGGGGGTGCATCGTCACCATCCAGGGCGGCGGCGGCGGCGTCAAGCTCAGCCGGTGGCAGCGGCGGCGGGGCGGCGCCAGGCGGGCGCTGCCACAGGATGAGGGGCTCCCCAGGCAGGGGGCCGCCGTCGTCCAGGTCCAGCGGGTCGCCCGCCCCGCCCACGCCTTCCGTCATCAGCATGGCCGCCGGCCGCGCGGTCGGCCCCGTCGCGCCCCACGGCACGAAGAAGGAGCGCTTGGCCAGCTTGCGGGCGAGCGCGTGCGACCCGCCGGGCCGGGCGGCCGGGTGGGGGCACACAAAGGCCGCCCGCAGGACGGCGTCCGCGCCGGCCATGCTCAGGGAACGCATGGCGGGCGCGCGTACCAGGCCGTCCAGGTGCCCGCCCACCAGGGCCGCGACGTTGGCGGCCCGGACGGCGGCCTGGGCCTGGCTGGGCGGGGGCGGGGAGGGGGAGCGGGGTGGGGAGGATGGCGGCGGGTCGGTGGTGGTGTCGCCGCGGCAGCCGTCTGCGTCGGGTGCAGCAGCGGGTGACGGCGGGCCCGTCGCCACCTCGGGGACGTCCTCAGGGGTGGGGGTGCCGCCCGTGGTGACCTCCATGGCGACTGTGGAGGGAGGGGTGGAGGCGGGGCGCGTGTGTGGTGAGAGGCGGAGGGGGGCTGCGCGCTCTCTTGAAAAAGCGAAATGCGCCGCCGGGCCTGGCGCGCGCCCCCGCCCAACTCCCACTCAGTTCACCCACCCACCCATCCATTCTCTCTCTTCTGTGCACACGAACCTTCCTCCTCCTCGCCGGAGCTGGCGCCGTCGCTGTCTGGTAGGACGGAGTCGGAGGCTTGCGACATTTTTTTTTGAGGTGAGACAGCTGAGCGGCGAGCGCGCTTGTCCCTGCCTTCCCTTCCCCCTCGGACGGGTTGAGGAGGGCGCTGGGTGGGGATAAGGGGCACCCTGGGGGGTGGGTGGGCGGTGAGTGCGGGGGTGAAGGGGCGCGGGCGCGCGCGGATGGAGAGTGGGGGGGCGCTGTCTCTCTGAGCGCGGGGGCTTCTTCTTCACCCCCGTAATTTGCTTTCCCTCTCACCACCCGCCTCCCCGCGCGCCCTCCTCCCCGCACCCCTCTTCTCCCTCTACCCCCAACCCCACAATCTCTGTGGCCTCAAATTGGTGACCGCAAATACGCCCCCCGCAACCACGGTCGCCCCCACAAGCCCCGCCTCCACTGCCGGGTGGGCGGCCGCCGCGGGCAGCGCCCAGGCCGCTCCCGCCGCAGACCAGGCGAGGGCGGAGGCGACACCCAAAGCCGCCCCGGCGCCGACCTGGGCGGGCGTGTGCAGGCCCAGGCGCACGCGGAGCCAGGTCTGTACAGTGGTGAGAGAGGGGCGGTGAGCGAGAGGATGGAGACGGCGGGCACCAGTTTGCTTGTGTCCACAAGGAAAAGCGTGCCCCCCTCCCTCTCCATCTCTCCCCTTTTTTTCTATTTAACTCACCAGCCCTGCAGCCACCCCCAGCACCGCGCCCGCCTCCACTAACCGCCCGCCCTGCGCCAGCCCCACCGCCGCGCACGACCCCAGAAACGCAAGGCTGACGGCGTGGGAGGACGGCATGCCCGGGTCGGCCTTGACGCCGGCGGCGGTCGGCGGGCGGGCCTGGTTGATGAGGCGTTTCAGGAGCTGGAGTGTATGGAAAAAAATAATAATAATAAAAAGGACGGTGAGGGGACGAAATGGAGGAGAGCAGCGCGTGCAACACGGTCTTCCTTCCCTCACACCCACACACCCACACACACACACCTTGCCCAGGAAGGCGGCCGCGACGGCGCCGATGACGCACCAGGCGACGGCCGCGTCGCGGCGGTGCACGGCGAGCGCGGCCGCAGTGCCGGAGACGAGCCACTTGGTGGTGGCGTTAATGAGGCGGAGAGCGGGCGGGGCAGGAGGAGTGGCTTGCCCGCCGCTGTGGCCTGAGTCGGCGGCGGCTGCGCGGGGTGGCGGCATGGCGGGCCGGGCGGGCCTGGAAAGGTGATGGGTGTGTGTCGGGGTCGAGGTCGGTCGAGCGGGCGTCGTCGTCGTCGTCGCCCAATTGGCGGCCAAGGCACCCAGCTTGGGGCGCGGTGATGCCAGGCGATAGCGTTGTGGCCGGAGAGTGTTGCTGAGCATGGAATGGGCCCGCACTCCCCCACAGCCGGGGCCGGGGAGACACGCGAAAGAGAAGTGAGCGTCGACATTCTCTGCACAAACGCCCGAAACAACAGCCGCGCTCTCCGTCATGCCGCGCCGCCCCTCCAACTCCTCCCAGTCCGCGGAGGCCGGCATTTTGCTCGACTCCATCTGCGAGCTCTACACCGGCCTTATCGCCGTTTCCGAAAGCCCCGCCCTCCGGTGCGTCCGCCTGGCCTCCCCGCGCGCCAGGGCCCGCCTCCTCCTGCTTTGCGGTGCGGACTCGCCTCACCACGCGGCCGCCGCGGCCGGCCTGGTGGCGGCGCCCGGGTGCGCCAACAAGGTCAAACTGGATGGTCCTGTGACGGTGATCACCTCGGCCGCCTCTGGGCGGGGTGGGAGTGGGGCGGGCGAGCCTCCCGGGCCGCACGCCTGGCTGGCGGAGGCGGCGTCGCCCGCGCTCCATTCAGCGCCCGCGCCACCTGCCGCCCCGGCCACCGTGGCCCTCCCGCCGGCCGCCCTGGCCTGCCCGCACGTCGACGCCTGCATCGTATTCTACGGGGCGGAGACGGGCGGCGACGACTCGGCACCTGCCCTCGTCACGGAGGGCCTGGTGGCCCGCCTGGCGGCGGGGGCGGACGTCGTGTGCGTCCTCCTGGACCCGGCCCCCATCTCAGGCCGGTCGCCTGCCGCGCGCGCGGCGGCGGCGGCGGCGAAAGGGTGTCGCCCCGGGAGGCGGCACGGCGTGCCGCAACCCTCCGCCCTGCGCTTCCTCGTCGTCCCCACCCCGCCCACGGAGGCGGACCGCCATGCCGCCCTGGTGAGCGCGGCCGCGGGCCTGGCCCCACTCGTCACGCCCGCCCAGCTCGCAGACCTGGCGCTGGGGTGCGGCTCCGCCAAGGACCCCGCGCCCGCATCTGTGCCCAATGCCCTGCCGGAGGTGGGCCAGGCGGCCGCGGCGGCAGTCTCCGTCGTCCTCAAGGCGGCTTTGGACGCCTTGGACCGCGACTGTGGCGCCCTGCTGGCAGCGGCCGCCGGTGCCGAAACGGCCGACCGGCGGACAGCGACCCTCAACCGCCTGGCCGCCTTCTTCGCGGTGCCCGTCGCCTTCGCCGCCTACATCGCCCGCACCCTGCTCCTGGCTTTCCTGGTGCAGACCGTGCTGGCGACGCGGGCGGGCCGGGCCGCCGCGGGCTGGCTGCCGCCCGCGGCGGAGCGGGCCGCGCTGGGCTTGGCGCGCTCGACCAAGGGCACCGCCCCCGACGCGGCCGCCCTGGCCGAGCTGGCGGCCTCCGCCGCCGCCGCCGCGTCCGCCTGGGGCGTCCTCGCGGCCGCCTCGGCCGCCATGCGCACGCCTCGCCCGCTCATGGCGAAGGCCGCGGTGGAGGAGGTGGGGCGGGCGCGCGAGGCCGCGGTCGCCGCCCGTGCGCGCTGCGTCGAGCTTGGCGGGCCAGAGGTGCCGCACGGTGAGATGCCGCCGCCCGTGGCCCCCGCCCGCAAGGCCAGCACGCATGGAGGTGGGGGTGCTACGGTCTCCTTGACTGCCACGGCGGCTGCTGGCGCCCGGCGGGCCAGCACGGCGGGTGGTGGTGGCGGCGTGCTGGCGGCGGCGGCCCCCCCGACCCCGGGCGGGGCGGCGGCGGGCGAGGAGGTCGAAGAAGGTGAGGAAGGCACGCCGCCGCCCCCACCCCCGTCCCTCCCCTCCCGCCTGCTGGCCCTCACCCGCATGGGGCTGGGATGGGCTGGCGCTGCCGGCATGGCGCTTTCGGCCTTTGTCCGGGCGACCGCGGCCGCGTCTCAGGAGCACCCGGCCGACTCTGAGGCCGCTGCCTCGGCGTCGGGTGGCGGGCGGGCGAGCAGCGAGGGCACGGGCGAGACGCCCGCGCCGCCGCCGCCCGCCGCCCGCCCCACTCGGTCCCGCCGGGTACCCCAAACCCACCGGGAGGTGACCGTCGAGGATGGCGACGGCGACGCCAGCCCGGCGTCCTACACGACGGCGACGCCCTCGCCCGCGGGCGCCAAACCTGTCGCGCACCCCCTGCGCCGCGTCGCTGCTGCTGCTGCTGCTCCTGCTGCTGCTGTGGCGGCGACGACTGCACCGTCTGCTGCTGCTGCCCCGACCGTCAGTGGGCGGCGCCCTGGCCGGGCGGCGGCCGTGGCGGCCCGCGCGGCGCTCGCCAGGCGGGGCGCGGAGGAGGAGGGCGGCGAGTCTGAGGAGGAGGATGGGGACGAGAGCGAGGGGGACAGCCCGTCGCCCTCCGCCTCCGCGCCCGCCGCGCCCGCGGCGTCTGGATCGGGTGGCAGTGAGCCGGCCGGCTCACGCCCGGCGCGGAGTGGGGCCGTGTCGCGGCGGTCCCGGCGGTGAGAGAGAATGGAGAATGGAGATGAGGAATGGAGAGGTTGGAAAAAAAAAAAAAGCGAGGGCTGGTTTCTTGTCTCTACAGGGCGGCACGACGCACGGCACTCTCTCTCTCTCTCCCTCTCTCTACCCACCTCATTCACTCCTTTCACACCATCCGCCCCGCGGCGGCCGTCGCGGCCGCCCGCGCCCGGCGCGCGGCCTGAAGCATCGACACCCGCCCCTCCAGTGCCGCCAGCGTGGCTTGCACCTCCAGCACCCGGGCGGCCGCATCGCCCGCGGACGCGCGCAGCAGGGCGGTGGCCAGGGCGGATGGGTGGTGCGTGAGGTCGCCCTCCCGGGGCGGCGGTGGCGGCGGGCGCAGCGCGCGGCGGGGGGGGCCGCCTGCCCCCGCCCCTCCGCCTCCGCCCCCACCGAAAGCGGCGTCCCAGTCAGATGGGTCCAGCGCGCTCAGCATCAGCTCCCGGCGCAGGCGGTCCAGGGACCGGGCCGCAGACGAGGCGGTCCGGCCCTGGGTGGCGGCGGGGTGGTCGTGGGGCGGCGGGTACTGCAGCAGCAAGCCCGCAAAGGAGGCGCTCGCCGCCTCCTCGCCCCCTCCCGGGAAGGCGGCGGCGGCGGCGGCGTGGGGGCGCAGGACGGCCGGCAGCGGGGGCAGCCCCCACCGGTAGCCAACGCCCCAGCCGGTGACAGCGCCAGTGGAGGTAGAGGGGTGGGGCGGGGCGGCGCCCTCGTTGACGCCGTCCCGGAGAGGCACCCCCCCGAACGCGCGCCCAAAGTAAACGTCGGCGTCCGCGAGGGCGCCCGCCACCTCGGCGGTGAGGTCGCGACGCGGGGGTGGGGCGGCGCCATCGGTGCAGGCGGGCACGGGCGAGGGGGGGTAGTAGATGGGGTTGCCCATGGCATGTGGCGTGGGCGTCGTGTGACGTTGGCTGGGGGTTGAGGCGGCACAGGGTTGGGAGATGGAGAAGGGGAAAAGGTTTTTGACTCCGCCGTTTTTTCTGTGCCCTTTTTCACTCTCACGCGCCGCGTTCTGGCACGTGGATCATGTGCTCTACAGCATGCCTGGCCCCTCGAGGTGAGCGCTTCGGCGCGGCAAGGGGCGCAAGGGTGTGTGGTCGGGAAAACTTACGCACGCGAGACGGCTCTATAAACAGCTACGCTCGGTAAGCAATGGCGCCCCCCCTCCCCCCCCCCCGAAATGAACGCACCTTTGGTGTTCTGACGGTTTTTTTTTTCGATACAACCGGCGTTGGCGAGCCTTTTTGACTCCGTG
>Ga0315287_10005079_pt1 | contig 12921 bp, 12 predicted proteins | sample YL17G11_0_MG_FD_205037 | JGI IMG/M metagenome (GOLD analysis project Ga0315287, IMG submission 205037) | Sediment microbial communities from Yellowstone Lake, YNP, Wyoming, USA - YL17G11_0 | ecosystem: Environmental > Aquatic > Freshwater > Lake > Sediment | place: USA: Wyoming | collected...
GATGGTGCGCGCACATGGAGTAGAAGGGGATGTCGCGCTCCATCACCATCGCCTGATAGTTCTCCTCGTTGGGGAAGGTTGTGATAGGCGGCTCGGCGCCCTCCTTGAGGCCGTGGAACATCTCGAGGTACATCTTCGCCACGCGCTCGGGGGTGCCAGCCAGGTTGTGATCACGCCGGTCGAGGTGGAGGAGGTCGAGGATCGCCCCGACGTGTTCGGCGATGTGGGCGACCACGAACGTCTCATCGCCGCTCGGGATCAGGTTCGAGTCTTTCTCGGACAGGCTGGGGACTTCGCCAGCCGGGGCGACACCGTCCTTGCGCATCACGCCCTCCCACGCCGTGCAACGTCGGCGGCCGGCAGTGTAGTCCAAGCGAAGCGGGCGGTCCTCCGAAGCCGTGCCGCTTGTGTAGAATGGCGCGGCAGCCGTGGAGCGGCTGCGGCGGGAAGTGGAGGCGCGGATCATGGCCGTCAAGGGGATCATCCTCGCTGGGGGTGCCGGGACGCGGCTGCACCCGATCACGATCCCCGTGTCGAAGCAGCTCGTCCCGGTCTACGACAAGCCCATGATCTACTACCCCTTGTCCACACTCATGCTGGCGGGGATCCGCGACATCCTCATCATCACGACACCCCAGGACGCCCCGGCGTTCCAGGCCCTGCTCGGTGACGGCAGTCCGCTCGGGGTGAGCCTCTCCTGGGCGGAGCAGCCCTCGCCCGGGGGGCTCGCCGAGGCTTTCCTCATCGGCGAGCGGTTCATCGGCGCTGACCGGGTCTGTCTGATCCTCGGCGACAACATCTTCTACGCGCAAGGGCTGGCCCGGCTGCTCCAAGAGGTCGCGCGGCGCGAGGGCGGGGCCACCGTGTTCGCCTATCGGGTCCGCGACCCGGAGCGGTACGGCGTCGTCGAGTTCGACGGTGCCGGACAGGCCATCGCGCTGGTCGAGAAGCCACCACGGCCGGTCAGCCACTACGCGGTGACCGGCCTCTACTTCTACGACGCGCGGGTTGTCGATGTGGCGAAATCCATCCCACGCTCGGCCCGGGGAGAGCTGGAGATCACGGACGTCAACCAGCGCTACCTCGAGTGGGGCGAGCTCTCGGTCGAGGTCCTCGGCCGGGGGACGGCGTGGCTGGACACCGGCACGCACGAGTCGCTCCTGCAGGCCGCCAACTTCGTCCAGGTGGTCGAGCAGCGCCAGGGCCTGAAGATCGCCTGTCCCGAGGAGGTCGCCTGGCGCATGGGGTTCATCGACGACGCGCAGCTGAACACCCTCGCGCAGCCTCTCGCCAAGTCAGGGTATGGCGAGTACCTCCTGTCCCTCCTCGGGGAGGGCCGGGGTGGCCGGCGATGAGTCGGGCCGGGCGGAGGTGAGGTCGAGGTGAGCACGCGCATCCTCGTCACCGGCGGCTGTGGCTTCATCGGCTCCAACTTCGTGCGCATGGTGCTGCACGAGTGTCCCGACTGGGAGGTCGTCAACCTCGACAAGCTGACCTATGCCGGCAGGGTCGAGAACCTCCGCGAGGTCGCCGCTGACCCTCGCTACCGATTCGTCCACGGCGACATCTGCGATGCCGAGGCCGTGCGGGAGGCGATGACAGGGTGTCGCCTCGCGGTCAACTTCGCAGCCGAGACCCACGTCGACCGGTCGCTCCTCGGCGCCGGGCACTTCATCGACACCGACATGAAGGGCGTCCTCGTGCTGCTCGAGGAGGCCCGGCGGGTAGGGCTCGAGCGCTTCGTGCAGATCTCCACGGACGAGGTGTACGGCTCGATTGCCGAGGGCTCTTTCACGGAGAACTCGGTGCTCAACCCGCGCAACCCCTACGCGGCGTCCAAGGCCGGTGGCGACCGCCTCGCCCACGCCTACTGGGCGACCTACGGCGTGCCGGTCGTGATCACGAGGGCGTCCAACACCTACGGTCCCTACCAGTACCCCGAGAAGCTCATCCCGCTGTTCGTCACCAACGCCCTGCGCGACCTCCCGTTGCCGCTCTATGGCGACGGCCGCAACGTGCGTGACTGGCTCCACGTCTCCGATCACGCCGCCGCGGTGTTCTTCCTGCTCGAGGCCGGGGTGCCGGGCGAGGTCTACAACGTGGCCGGCGGCAACGAGATGGAGAACATCGCCATCACCCGCCACGTCCTCGCCTTGCTCGGGAAGCCGGAAGGCCTGATCCGGCCGGTCGCCGACCGGATCGGACACGACCGCCGCTACTCCCTCGATGCCTCCAAGCTCGTCAACCTCGGCTGGCGCCCGCGGGTCTCCTTCGCGGAGGGCCTTGCCGCGACGGTGCGCTGGTACGTCGACAACGAGTGGTGGTGGCAGCCGGTCAAGGACCACGATGGGGAGTTTCGCCGTTACTACGAGCAGCAGTACGGGTCGCGGCTCCGGTGAGGGGGCGGAGCGGAGCGCCGGCGTCATGAGGGTGCTCGTCACAGGCAGCCGCGGACAACTCGGGCGGGCGCTCGAGCGGGTCGCCACCGGCCGACACGAGCTCGTCGGCGTCGACCTGCCCGAGGTCGACATCACCCGGCCGCGCGAAGTGCGCGATGCCGTGAGCGCCTTCCGCCCCCAGGTGCTCATCAACGCCGCGGCGTTCACCGCGGTGGACGCCGCGGAATCGCGGGAGGCCGAGGCCCTGGCGGTCAACGGCGCAGCCGTGGCACTGCTCGCCGAGGCCGCGGACACGGTCGGAGCGCTGCTGGTGCAGGTCTCGACCGACTACGTGTTCGACGGCGCCTCGACCCGGCCGTACCGAGAGGACGACCCCCTGGCGCCGAGGTCGGCCTACGGTCGGACCAAGCTCGTCGGCGAGCGCAGCGCCGCGACGGCGAGGCGCCACCTCGTCGCCCGCACCGCCTGGCTGTTCGGCGACGGCCCCAACTTCGTCGCCGCGATCCGCGCCCAGATCGCCGCCGGACGGCGGGAGCTGCGCGTCGTCGCCGACCAGAGCGGCTCGCCAACCTACGCGGAGGACCTCGCCGTCGCCCTGCTCCGGCTCGTCGAGGGCGGCGCCGAGGGGACCGTCCACGTCACCAACGACGGTTCGACCACGTGGCACGGGTTTGCCCGCGAAATCGTGCACCAACTCGGGCTTGCGGTCGAGGTCGTCGCGACCACGACGGACGAGACGGCCCGCCCGGCGCCGCGACCGCGCTACTCGGTGCTCGACACGGGCCGCCTCGCGGAGCTGCTCGGCGCGCCGCTGCCGTCCTGGCAGGACGCTCTCGCCCGCTACCTGGCCGGGCGGTGACGCGGCGGTGCGGGTTCTCGTTGCCCTGACAAGCGATGCGAAATCGCGTCTCAAGTAACTCACGGGACTTGATTTCGTGAACCCCTTCACATAGAGTGCGGCTGGTTTGGGGGAGGGTGGTCGAAGCCCATTGGAGGCCGTGAACAAGCCCGGGTCGCCGAGGAGCGCCCTCGATGCGCTCGCCGTACCTGTCGTTGCCCTGGTCGGGCACTTCGGCAGCGGGAAGAGCGAGATCGCGGTCAACCTGGCCCTCGGCTTCGCCGCGCGCGGAGAGCGCGTCACCCTCGTGGACCTCGATGTCGTCAAGCCCTACTTTCGCTGTCGCCTCGCCAAGAGCGATCTCGATGCGGCCGGCGTCCGCCTGGTGGTTCCTGAGGGCGACTATTTCTGGGCGGACCTTCCCATCGTCGTTCCCGAGGCTCGTGGCGCCATCGCCAGCACGTCCGGGGCGAAAGTGATCGTCGACGTGGGCGGAGCGGATCTCGGCGCGAGGACGCTGGGGAGCATCGCCGACCTCGTCGACACGTCTCGCACCGATGTCCTCTTTGTCGTCAACACCCGCAGGCCCTTCGCCGAAAACCAGGTTGGGCTGCGGAGCATGCTCGCCGAGGTCCGTGCGGCGGGGAAGCTCGCAATCACGGGCCTCGTCGCCAACACCCACCTCATGGAGGAGACCACGCCGGACGTCGTGCTGGCCGGGTTTGCGGCGGCACAGGAACTCGCCGCGTCCTCCGGCATCCCGATCCGATTCGCTGCCGTGCTCGCCCGGTTGGAGCAGGTGCTGCACCGCTCGGCCGTGACCGACGCGGACTGCCCGCTGCTGGCGGTGGTCAGGCACCTGTTGCCGCCGCATGAGCCGCGGTTGCGGCCGGACAAGCACCGGCCGCTGGGGCTGTAGAGAAGGGAGGGCTTTCGTGCCAACTCCGATCATCGAAAGGGACCGCTGCAAGGGGTGCGAGCTCTGTGTTCACGCGTGCCCCGAGCACGTCCTGGAGATGTCGAAGGAGATCAACGCCAAGGGATACTTTTTCCCCATCGTCGCGCACCCCGAGGCGTGCACGGCGTGCCGCTACTGCGTGCTGGTCTGCCCCGACGTCGCGGTCCAGGTCGAGAACAAGGGCAAGGTCTCTACCCCGCCGGAATCGCTCAGCGGCAAGCCGTTCAGCTACTGCCCGGGGTGCACGCACGGGGTGATCCACCGCCTGGTCGCCGAGGTTCTGGATGGGCTCGGCGTGCGCGAGCGCACCGTCGGGATCGCACCCGTGGGCTGCTCGGTGCTGGCCTACGAGTTCTTCGCCTGCGACATGCAGCAGGCCTCGCACGGACGCGCCATGGCGGTCGCCACCGGGATCAAACGCGGCCGCCCCGACCTCACGGTCTTCACCTACCAGGGGGACGGCGACCTCGCGTCCATCGGCATGGCCGAAACCGTCCACGCCGCCAACCGGGGTGAGAAGATCACGGTGATCTTCGTCAACAACGCCATCTACGGCATGACCGGCGGCCAGATGGCGCCCACCACGCTCCCGGGTCAGGTGGCCTCGACCTGCCCAGCCGGACGCGACACCAACTTGACCGGTTTCCCGATCCGGATCGTCGAGCTCCTCGCCACGTTGCGGACGCCGGCCTACCTGGCGCGGGTGGCGGTGCACGACCCGAAGAACATCCTCAACGCGAAGAAGGCCTTGCGGCGGGCGTTCAAGTACCAGCTCGACGGTGTCTGCTTCTCGCTGATCGAGGTGCTCTCCACCTGCCCGACCGGGTGGGGGATGCAGCCTTACGAAGCCTGCGGCTGGTTGGAGGAGAACATGGTGCCGTACTACCCGATCGGGGAGCTGAAGAACCCCGAGACGGGCGTCGTCCAGGCGAGGAGTTGACCATGTACAACGAAATCGTCATGGCGGGATTCGGCGGGCAGGGCGTGCTGCTCATCGGGAAGCTCCTCGCCTACGCCGGGATGAAGGCGGGCCGCGAGGTGACGTGGATGCCGTCCTATGGCCCGGAGATGCGTGGCGGAACGTGCAACTGCACGGTCGTTCTCTCGGACCGGCCGATCGGCTCGCCGATCTCCAAGCGGCCTCACGGGCTCGTCGTCCTCAACCTGCCGTCTCTGGACAAGTTCGAGGACGCGGTGAGGCCCGGTGGCGTCATCGTCGTCAACACCTCCCTGATCAACCGCCTGCCGCGGCGCTCCGACGTGGCGGTGGTACCGGTGGCCGCCAACGAGGTCGCGATGGAGGTCGGCACCGGCAAGGCCGCCAACATGGTGGCGCTGGGAGCGTTCCTCGGGGCGGCCGGGCTGGTCGACGTCGCGGCCGTCTCCACGGTGCTGGAGGAGACCTTTGCCGCGCGCCCGAAGCTCGTCGGGATCAACAAGGAAGCGCTGCGCCGGGGGTTCGAGATCGGGCAGGAGCACGCTGCGGTCGCGGCGGCCGGGTAAGGAGCGAGCGATGGCGAAGAAGCTCATGAAGGGCTGCGAGGCGATCGGCGAGGCCGCCGTCCAGGCGGGCTGCCGGCTGTTCTTCGGCTACCCGATCACGCCCCAGAACGAGATCCCCGAGTACATGTCCGCCCGGATGCCGATGGTCGGCGGCACGTTCGTCCAGGCGGAGAGCGAGGTCGCGGCGTCGAACATGCTCTACGGCGCCGCCGGCGCCGGCTGCCGCGTCTTCACCTCGTCGTCCAGCCCCGGCATCTCCCTGATGATGGAGGGCCTTTCCTACATCGCCGGCGCCGAGCTGCCGGTCGTCATCATCAACATCATGCGTGGCGGCCCTGGCCTGGGCGGGATCCTGCCGTCGCAGTCGGACTACTTTCAGGCGACCAAGGGCGGCGGCCACGGGGACTACCGGGCCCTGGTCCTGGCCCCGTCGACGGTGCAGGAGGCGGCCGACCTGGTGCAGGACGCGTTCGATCTCGCCGACCGGTACCGCAACCCGGTTCTGGTTCTCGGCGACGGCCTCATCGGGCAGATGATGGAGCCGGTGGAGTTCAAGCGCTCGGTCAAGCCCGAGGAGCTCCCGGAGAAGCCCTGGGCGACGACGGGGTGCGCGGGGCGCAAGCCCAACGTCATCAACTCGCTGTTCCTCGACCCGGAGAAGCTCGAAGCGCACAACTGGGCGCTGCACGCGAAGTACCTGGAGATGGCGAAGAAGGAGAAGCGCCACGAAACGTACCAGGTCGACGACGGTTGCGATGTGCTCGTCGTCGCCTACGGGACCGTGGCCCGCATCACCAAGACCGCGATCGACCAGGCCAAGGAGCGAGGTCTGCGACTTGGTCTCTTCCGGCCGATCACGCTCTTCCCGTACCCCAGCGAGGCTCTGTGGGCCGCAGCCGAGAAGTCCAAGGCAGTCCTGGTGTCTGAGCTCTCCACCGGCCAGATGGTCGAGGACGTGCGCGCGGTCGTGGCCGGAAGACGCCCCGTGGGGTTCTACGGGCGCGTCGGGGGCATGGTGATGGGCCCCGACGAGCTGCTCGACGAGGCTGAGAAGCTGCTCCGGACAGGCGCGTAGGGCGCCGGCCGGGTGGAGGTGAGATCATGGCCGACCGCGACAAGGTCCTCGAGATTCTGCGCAAGGCTTTCCAGATCGAGGTGGACGGCTACACGTTCTACTCGATGACCGCCGAGCGTGCCGACAAGCCCGCCGTCCAGGAGCTTTTCGCCAAGCTCGCCAGCGACGAGGTCCAGCACCAGGCGTTTCTCAAGAACGTCGCGACGCACTACGACGAGCGCGGGGTCGAGGCGTTCCAGCTCAACCTGCGCAGCCCCGAGATCCGCGCGATGAGCCAGGCGATTCTGACCGGCGACTTCCGCGACAAGGCTGCGGTGACGGAGTTCGAGCTCGGCGTGCTCTCCATCGGCATGACGCTGGAGACCAACGCGGTGCGCTACTTCTCGACCGCCGCGGAGCAGGCGTCCGAGACCGAGGTCCAGGAGTTCTACCAGTTCCTGGCGAACTGGGAGAAGCAGCACCTCGAGGCGCTCCAGCAGCTCCACAACTCGGTGCGGGCCGAGTTCTGGCACGACTCCAGCTTCGCCCCATTCTGAGCCGCACCGCCGCGCCCGTCACCTAGAGCACATGGGGGAAGCGCAGGCCGGCCCGGCGCGCCGCAGTGGCCGTGGCGTCGAGGTCCTGGCGCCCCGTCTTGAGGGCGTCGAGGAGATCGCTGTAGAGGACGCCGCGGTGGAAGCCCCCGGTGCCGGCGTAGCGGCGGCTGTCCGTGGCACAGCGGGCCAGGCGGTCGGGGGCCGTGAGAAACCGGCCGATGTCGGTGGCTCGCAGGTCGGCCAGGGCATACGCCGGGTTGTACTTGACCTCGGTGCCGACGTAGGCGAGGCCGTCGGCCCCGACCACGAGAAGAAAGCTGGCGGCATGGTAGGCGCCGGACTCCACCGCGTGCCGCTCGTAGCGCTGCCGACACGAGTGCACGGCGAAGCCCTCGGTTGTCAACCCGGCACACGCCGCGAGGGCGGTCGCCACCCCGGTCTGGTCGGCGCGCCGAAGTGAGCTCGACCCCCAGCCGTCGCAGAGGGGGTGGAAGTAGATCCAGTCTGCCCCGGCGTCCCGCACCTGGCGGGTGAGCTGCTCGAGCCGGTGGGCGCGGGGGCCGCTGGTGAGCGCGCTGACACCGACGGTCAACGGGCTGCCGGCGAGTTCGCTGCTGCGGCGCAGGCGCGTGACCCGGCCGAGGGTGGCGGCGAGCTGTCCGCTGCTTTGCGGGTCTTCCCAGCCGTAGAGCGACACGCGCACCACGCTCGCGCCGGTGAGCAGGGCCTCGCAGACAACCTCGTCGTCGAGACCGGAGCCGCTCGTGACCACAGCGATCTCGGTGAACCCCTCACGGCGGGCGAGAGCGAGCGCCCTCGGCAGGAGCGGTGACAGTGTCGGCTCGCCACCTGACAGGAGCAACCCTCTGGTGTCACGTGCGCACGCGGCGAAGAGGCGCTCGAGAAAAGGCAGGTCGAGTTCGGCGTCGCGCGGCGAGGACCCCTTCGGGCAGAGCTCGCAATCGCGCGGGCATGCCGTCGTCAGGTCGAGCTCGATGCACACCGGATGGAACGACCTGCCGGCGAGAAACGAGGCCACCTTCTCGTGGTGCCAGGCGATCTTGAGGGGCGATGCGATCACGTCCCCTCTTCGACGCGCACGGCGACGAGACAGACGGCGAGCTCGCGCACGTCGCCGCCATGGCCGGTGCGACGCGGGACGAACGTCGCCCCGCTGTGCAGCACGAGGTGCGACGACGGCCGCTGGAGAGGCACGCGCAGCTGCACCCGCTCGCCGCCGGTCGCGAACGTCGCGCTGGCCACGACCACCCCGTTCGACTCGACGTGGAGGGCGAAGGGCAGGAAGGGGTAGGCCTCGGACGGGCCGCTGGCGATGTCGAGGAGCAATGTCGCCGGCACGCGGGGCCGCACGATGTCGAGATGACCCTCGGCCTTCATCCAGCGCCAGCCGCCCTCATCGTCGTGAAAGCCGGGCCCGAACGAGAGCTCGTCCGTGACGACCGGCACGTCGTGGCCGAGCTCCCGGAGCCGGCCCCGCAGCTCCCAGATCTCGGCCTCGTGGCGCCGGCCCGCGCGAATGCTCGAGGCGATAAGGGAGTCGCTTTCGGCGAGGCGGCGGTCGAGGGCGCCTTCGACTGCCGATCGCAACCCCGCAACCCAGAGCTCCCCGTGCCCCTCGATCGCCGCCAGGTAGGCGGCCTGCTCCGTGGGATGGGCAGCAAGGTCGACCGCGAGAGCCGGGGCGGCGAGCTCCGCGGCCGCCCGCTCGCCCTTCCACGCGGCCAGCTCGGGCGGGCCCTCGTTGAGCTCCGTGCGCCAGCTGGCACGGAAGTGCAGGCATGTCGGGGCTGTGACGACGGCGAGGGCCTGCGCGCCGAATGTCTCGAGGATCCGTGCCCACAGATCCCAGTCCCCGTTGTCGGGAAGGGTCTCGTCCCAGCCGGCGACACGGCTGTGGCAGCGCCGGCGGTAGACGACGCAGGCGGCCGGGATGGCGTTGCGCCGGCGGGCGAGAAACTCCGCACGTGTCCCGGGGTCACCGAGGTTGAAAGCCAGGGGGATGACCTGTCCGGCGGGGGTCACCCAGAGCGGCCGGCTGTACGCCAGCACGATGCGCTCGTCCCCGAAGCACGCCGCGAGGCGCTCGAGGTGGTCCGGCAGCCAGAGATCGTCGTGGGCCTGGTACGCCATGAGCTCGCCGCGGGCCCGCGCGAGGGCCACGTTGCGGTTAGCCCCGCCGTGGTGGGGGGCCTTGGGGAGGTCGAGCCACGCGAGGCGAGGGTCAGCGAACGCATGCACGACCTCGGCGGTGGTGTCCGTGCATCCGTCCCCGACCACGAGGAGCTCGAAATCCGTGACGCTCTGCGCCAATACCGAACGGATCGCGAGCCCCACGACGTCGGCGCGGTTGTGGGTCGGCAGGAGGACCGTGAAACGCGGCGGGGACCTGCGCACCAACGCTTTCTATCCGTTCCCCGGTGGCGCCACGTGTGTCGCGGCGCGCCCCGGTGGACCGGCGAGCGCCGCGAGAGCGCGGTCGTGCGTGCGGGTCAGCAGGAGGAGCGAGAGCACCGCCCCGACCAGGCACAGAAACATGTCCCACTGCGTGTCCCACTGATCGCCCTGGGTGCCGAGGAACGCCTCTGCGGCCTCCCGGTTGACCAGCGCGGTCCACCACTCGATAAGCTCGTAGAGGGCGGAAAAGGCCAGGCACGCGGCGACGGTGAGCACGGGCAGCCAGCGGCTGCGCCGCAGCGGCGAGGAGCGGGTGAGGACCTCCCGCACCAGGATCGCCGGGACGAACCCCTGGGCGAGGTGTCCCAACCGGTCGTAGTGGTTGCGGGCGAGGTGAAGTGCGTCGCGAAGCCAGTTGCCGAGGGGCACCTCGGCATAGGTGTAGTGCCCACCGATCATGAGGATCACGGCGTGGACGAGGAGGAGCCGGTAGAGGAGTGGAGTGAGCGGGAAGCGGGATGCCGTCAGCGCGAGGACGGGAAGCGCGAGCACGACCGGCGCGACCTCGAGGAACCACGTCAGGCGATCGCGGGGGTGGAGCCCGGAGAGCACGAGCAGCGTGAGACATGCCACGAGAATCACGACGGGTTCACGACGGCGTTGCATGGTGCGGGCGGAGTCTAGCAGAAGGAAGAACGCGCCTGCGCCGGCCCTGGCAACGCCAGTTGGCCATGCTGCCTCGGCTACAATCCGTGGCGATGCCGGCATTGAAACCGAAGACGCGCAACGGAGAACAGGGGCCGGCGGCCACCAACGGCCGGAGGCGAGTCCGCCCGGCCAGACGGTGGCGCCGGTGAAGTGGTCCCGGGCTCCGCGGGGGGCCACGGCAGCCGCGGTGGGCGGGACCGCCGCGGCCGAGGCGACGATCGTGCGCGGTCACCTCGACGCGCCCCTCGCTGACGCCTCGGTCCAGCCTGTGGTGTTCGTCGCCGGCTGGGCGTTCTCGACCCAAGCACCGATCGTACGCGCGGAGGTCCTGGTTACCGGAGCCTCGATTGGCACGTTGCAGGTAGGCCTGCCGAGGCCCGATGTGGCCGCGGCGCATGAGGCGCTGGATGCCGGCCCGGCGTGCGGCTTCGGCGGGGAGGTGAGCCTCGCCGGCCTCGAGAACGGTCCCCTTCGTCTGGTCGTTCGCATCGTGGACGCTGCCGGCAACAGCCTCGAGCTCGAACGCGACGTCGCCCGTCTGTCGATCCTGCTGCACATCGACGAGCCGCGGCCGGGATGCGTGCCGGGCGGTCCCCTCCCGGTCGGCGGGTGGGCGTTCGACACCAGTGGCGAGGACGTGTCTGTCGAGGTCCGCGTGGACGGTGAGCCCGCGGTCACGCTTCCACTTGGCGTTCCGCGCCCGGACGTCGCGCGCCGGCATGCCCATCCGGCCGCGGAGCGCTGCGGCTTCTGGGGTGTCGTGCCAGCGGAGCTCGTCCCCCTCGGACCACACCGGCTCGAGTTCGTCGCCACGAGTGCCAGGGACGAGGCGGTGAGCTTCGCCGTGCCGATTCGCGTCACCGGGCCCGACGAGCCTGTCGCCGCGATCGAGGTCGCATGGTGGCGCGACGAGCTCGTCCACGTCGAAGGCTGGGCGGTGTGGCCCCGGTTTCGCCCGCCGATTCTCGCCCGTGCCTTCCTCGGTGCGGAGCCAGTTGCGGTCGCCGGTGCCGGCCTTTCGCGACCCGACGTGGCCTGGCGGTTCCCCGGCCTACCGGACGCCGTCCGCTCCGGGTTCCGGCTCGAGGGCCCCGGGGTTCTCGGCGGCGACGGGCCGGTCGAGCTCCGTGTCGAGCTGGAGAACCGCGACGGCCAGAGGCTGGCCCGCTCCGTCCACGTGAGGAGCGAGGGCGGTGAGGGTGGTCGAGATGCCACGGCGATTCGGGCGGCCCTCGCACCGGCGCTTGTCGCTCTGCGCGCCGCCTCCGGCGGCTCGCCGACCTTCCTCGACTGGAGGACGGGCCTGCACCTGGCGCAGGCGCTCCCCACCGAGACCGTCGTCACGCCGCCCGACGAGCAGGCCGCGACCCTCCCGTACCTCGAGGGCAGCATCGACGCGGTCGTGCTCGCGACCGCCGACCCCGCCGCCGTCGCGGAGGCCAGGCAGGTAGCCCGCCACGCCGTGGTCACTGTCTCTGCCGACCCGGTCGCCGCCGCAGCTGCGCCTGCGCTCGCGGTCACGGTGGAGTGGCTCGACGGTCCCCGGGATGCGCGCCCGGTGCAGACGTTGCCGACGGCCACCGTGGTCATCCCGGTCCACGATCGGATGGATCTCACGGCCACCTGCCTGACGCGCCTGGGCGAGGTCTCCCCGGGCGATCCGCTGGTCGAGATCGTCGTCGTCGATGATGCCTCCGCGGAGGACACGACCGCAGCTCTGCGGGAGTGGGGCGTTCGCGAGCCGCGCCTGCGGGTCATGCGTCAGGAGAGCAACCAGGGTTTCGTGGCGAGCAGCAATCGCGGGGCGGCCGAGGCTCGCGGCGAGGTGCTGGTGTTCCTCAACAACGACACGGCGCCCGAGCCGGGGTGGCTCGAGGCTCTCCTCGAGACCCTCGCCCGCGACGTCACCGTCGGCGCCGTCGGCGGCAAGCTCCTGTACCCGGACGGCACGCTGCAGGAAGCCGGCAGCGTCGTCTTCTGCGACGGCTCCGCCTGCAACTTCGGCCGTGGCGATTTCGAGCCCGACGCGCCGCTGTATTCCTTTGCCCGCGAGGTGGACTACTGCTCGGGGGCGTTGCTCGCCACGCGCGCCGACGTGTTCCGCGCCGTCGGCGGGTTCGACACCCGCTTCGCCCCGGCCTACTTCGAGGACACGGATTTCTGTCTGTCGGTGTGGGCGAGGGGTCTGCGGGTCGTCTACCAGCCCGCGGCGCGCGTCGTCCACCTCGAGGGCGGGAGTCACGGCACCGATGAGACGTCGGGTCTAAAGCGTTTCCAGGCCATCAATCAGGGGAAGTTCGTCGAGAAGTGGGCCGCCGTTCTGAAGACACATCTGCCGAGACCGAGGGCCTTCGACGCGACGGCTCTCTACACCTTGGCATTTCGCACCTGGGGGGAGCGGCCGAAGTGACCGGCGGACGTGCCCTGGTGTGCGCCCCGACGGCGCCGGAGCACGACCGCGAGAGCGGCTCGCGAAGGGTGTTCCACCT
>Ga0315287_10005080_pt1 | contig 12921 bp, 16 predicted proteins | sample YL17G11_0_MG_FD_205037 | JGI IMG/M metagenome (GOLD analysis project Ga0315287, IMG submission 205037) | Sediment microbial communities from Yellowstone Lake, YNP, Wyoming, USA - YL17G11_0 | ecosystem: Environmental > Aquatic > Freshwater > Lake > Sediment | place: USA: Wyoming | collected...
ACCAAAACCTTTTACCTCAAAAGAAGTGCTTATTGTAAGGGCTATGAGGGCAAAAGAAATGCCCCAGATGTGGGGCGAGAATCTACCAGTGGAGATTGGGGTTGGCTTCGAGCTCGGCGCTGCGCTTGCGCGCAGCTTCGACACACTTCTCATACCAGGCTTTCGCCTGGTCGGGAGAAATGTTTTTACTGAAGTGGACGAGTGAGGACGGGCAGGGGGGATCGACCCCCACGCTCTGCAGGACGCAATGTCCTGCGAGCACGGCAAAGTTTGCCGTGGAGGGAAGGCTCACGGGAGTAACCGAGTCGTGCCCCTCGAGGCACGCGACGAGCTCGCCGCCTATCCGCGAGTCTTCCCACCTTATGGTCAGGTGGGAACCCGCGTAGTCGGCATTGTTAACGGCGTCGTGGAGCAAACCCTCAAAGGCCGCGAGAGCAGCTGCGTAGTACGCCGCGCCGTCTTGAGCTTGGCGCCTCCCCGAGCCCAAACGCCCGAACGCGCCTTCTCTCTGTGAGGTGCCGTTGCCGAGGCCGAGGGGGCCTCCTTGCCCCATGATGTCGATGAGTAAGAACAAAGCCGCTTTGAGCGGCTCGTTCATCCACCGACTTTCGTCGGCGAACGCGGACCCGGCCCACGCGGCAGCGAAGTATGCAGCCACTTTCGTGGCAAACACCCGCGCCGTGTGGCGCGGTTCCGCCGTGGCTTTGCGCCACAAGTCGTGGGCGGGGGACTGATTCCACCCTTCCTCGTGGAAGGGACCCTCGCTGGCGCGCTTAACCCCCGCGAGGGCTGTGGCGAGGGTCTTCTCGACCCTCGCAATTTCCTCCGGGAGGAGGTATGGGTGGGCGGGGGTGGCGGTGTCGATGGAGGTGTCGATGGCGGCGGTGTTGTTCGAGTTCATCTAGGTACTCCTGTGTTGTTTGCAGCCCACGAAATTGTGAAGCTGCCAATCCCCTTTTAATCGGGGTAGTGCAGAAGTCCTTAAACTCCTACGCGTTCTTATACCAAGAGACGGTCTGATATACGGAGGTCTGACACCCCTTGACCCTTAACCCCTCTTAAGCTATTCTCACCGAGCTGTTAGGTTTTACAACCACCACCAAGAAAGGAGCCAACAGCCATGCGCCACTATCATATCGATTGGGACAGTATCACCGGAAATTTTGACGCAGACGAGGCAGCGAATGGCCTCTGGGCTATCTGCAATGCCTTGAAAAAGATTGAGACCGTTTATGACTCTGACGCGGAGTTAAAGGGTCTTAACCTTCCTCTGTATTCGTTTGTGAGTACCAAGAACGGCCTAGACCCTGACAGAGGAGCCGTGCGTATCCAATGTGGGTGGAACATGGCAGCGCTACCTATCAAAAAGATTGGTGTGCTTCAGGAAGTCATACCTTGTCACAGAGCACACGCGGTTGTTATGGCTGTTCTAAAAGCGGAGAACGCGAAGCTGGATAACTCGGAAGCGCATTCGCATGACAAATATAACTTGCAGCTTCGTCATGTAGCCATAGCCATGGAACACGGGTTAGGTAATTACGAGGTAATTACCACCTACGCTAGCTACCGAGAACTCGAAACCACCTGGCTCCTCGCAATCCGCTAACCAAAAGAAAACCCCCAACAGCATTAGTGCTCTTGGGGGTCTTCTGGCTACATACGAGAGGCCAATACCGGGGATGGGATTTGAACCCATACGCCCTTTCGGACACGGGATTTTAAATCCCGTATGTCTACGAATTCCATCACCCCGGCAAAAACCCCAACAACCCTAGCGCCGCTCAAAGTATTAGAGTTGTTGAGGCCAAGCAGTTTAGTGCGTCGTACTCAGGACGCTTGACCAGCTGCCAACTGGTTAAAACGGTAGAAAGTGGCACGTACCGCCAGAGTCAACGACCAGCTTCACGCTTGGAATGAACTCCAGCGCTTCAGCGACGTTTCCTCCCTGTTGCGTGCTCACTTGAATGAGAACACCGTTGGGGAATGACATGGCCTTAGTGCTCTTCATCCAGCCTTGCTCTTTGGAGCTGGCTTTACAAATGCACTTCCACGCATCAGGGTTTCCGTGGAGTTGAACGTCAGGGACCTGCCCTTCGAGTTGCGACATGCTGGTGATATTGAGGGTCTTTTCGGTCATGCTTTCTCTCCTTTTGATTCGTTCAGTTACACTCTTAAATGTTTCCGTATACGTACTGGGAATCAGAATAGGCTCAGATACCTCTGAGGTTATTTCGACGAGTCGTCCCATGTCTGCGTACTTCACTTGCATTCTGTTCCTTTAGTGGACGTGCTCGGTACCGCCCCGAGGTCCATCGGGTCATAAAGTAATCTCTCATCCACAGGCTTGGTGGCATGTCTTTTGGTACGCTGCCTGCCACAACAGCGTATCAGTTTTCTCCCGTAGCTTAGCTGACCATACTGAGAGCCTTTGGTCAGAGCGCCCTGATTAATTACGCCGTATCAGCCCCTACAGGGGGAAGGAACTGTACAACGACGAACGGCTCACGCCGCGCGCAGCATCTCTTGCTCTTCGTTGGCATTTGATGTTTGACACTTCTATACCCTGTAAGCGTCATCAGGGGCCTGCGAAACTACCGTCAGTCCCAATGTCGATTCTATTTCACGCCCGTATAAAACCCCAGCAAGACTTCACGGTTGGTCAGCTTCAACCCTTGCCAGTTCGATCGTTTAAAACCGACTCCTGCCCCCTAGCGTATTTCAAATGTCGCGAGCAACAGATGCTAGTTCCGTTGTCGCCAACCCGCCTGAGTGAAGCACCAGGTTATGGGTTAGAAGTCCATCCACGCATAGGCTCTGCACTAGTCAGTCACCGGCCCACTCATGTGGGTATACGTATTGGATACCTTCCTTCTTGATCCTGGCTGCCGGATTCGAACCGACATTTGTAACCTGCAGGATTTTGCCTCCCAGTCGGCCAAGCCAGGACCGTTCTTTCGAACTCCTTAAGCTTAACGGCCACCACCGTTAAGGTCAATACTTAATAAAAAAAGAAAGCGGGTCGAGCCCCGCAATCTTTCGCAACACCACCTTAGGAGCCTTTCGACTCTTAAGGACCCGGCGCAACTCCAGGAGTACGAATATCGCCTGGCTGTTCTCTCCACAGATGGTGTGGCTAAAAAGAAAGTATTGAGAGAACCAGTTTACTTTCTTCCCACATTCTTATACCCACAAACACTGACTTTTCTCATTTACTGCGGTATATTCTCCAAATGTGGAATTCTAATCAACCAGCCAATCTAGACAACTTGTGTCAACTCACGTTGCTTGCTACACAGCTCGGCAGGCTCATGGTACACAAGCAGCTTCAACGGTTAGACGCGCAGCTACACGCTGAAGGAATCCCCACAGCAAACATAGCAAAAGAGTATGCACTTTACAGTGTAAAGGCAGCGAAAGAAGCGGCCCACTCTTTAGGTGTCAAGACACCCCCGCTGGTTGAACACGTAGAATTAACCAAGGACTTTTAAGTATGGCATACACCAAAGAGACAGGGCTCACGGCAGCCGTTGCGCTAGCAAGAATCAATGGAGCTCGCTTTGGGGCTGCCCAAAAAAACCTAGCAACCCTCGCAGCCCAGTACTGCATGGGCATGCCCAACGCCTTCTTCTTTGCGCATCTCGTACGTGTTAACCCTGATATGTTACCGGCTCCTCCCATGCCACCTGCTGCTGAGAATCCATTACTGGCTAGCACGTATGGGATGTTCCGTAATAGTCCCACAGCAGCAACGGACTGCGGAGTTGCCCCAGCAGCCCTAGCAGACCCTGAGATGTCAGCATATGTGTTTAGCAAGACACTCAACCAGGATGCACGTCAGATCAAGAACAGCTACTCAAAGTGGTTCCCCACACCTACTGAAGATTTCTGGAGATGCGCGTATGCTCGCACAGCATTAGGTGATCTCAACTTCGATTCGTTAGTATCTGAGGCTGCTATCAACTCGACACACGTATCAAACGTTTGGAGCCATTTAACCGATGTGGTTTCTGCCAGGAAGAGTGCGTTAGGTACCCTCTCAAACCTACAACTCAAGAAGTACGTACTCTTTGAGTTGGAGTTTGTTGCTCAGCTCGCGAAGCTAAAAGGACGCCTGTACTCCAACGACTTTGGCCTCGAGCCGCTCCCGTCAAAGCGGCTCATGGGACGGATACAACATGCCTAGCCTTACTGATATAACCAATGAGTCTCAAGGAGCCCAACCACCCCCGTGGCGTAAGCTCGAAATACCAATGCCTAACCTGGAGCCCATCTTAAAAAAGATTCAATCTTTTGTTGAGAAGCTCAAGGCGGTTATCGAGCTCATTACTGGGCTAGTTGAAATGATCCTAAATTTCCTAGCTGCGGTAGCTGATCCTATTGCGGCTCTCATACGCGCTATTCTAGACCAAATTCGGCAGTTGCTCGAGAAGTACCTAGAAGATGCTGGCCTCTACGCGATGTACGTACCCTTTGCCAAGAGGATGATGTACTCCGCTGGTGGTACGTCTAAAGACCTCACAGGTAACTTTAGCTGGGACTTCAAGAAGCCTGTCGTTGGTAATGGTGGACAGAATACCAGCGTCTCATTCTTTAATCCAAACGGTGCTCTAGACGACCCCAACATGTCAGAGAATGAGCGCGCTATGCGTGTTCAGGCTAATGAGGGACGCGGGGGTAATGCGGGTTTCCTCCGTACAGTGACGGCCTCCCTCAACGATTCCAGAGACCATTGCCGACCCCAGTTCATGAGCCAAGACGACTACATAGCTGGTGGTGTTTTGGTAATGGGTTCTGACTTTGACCCGTTCGGTTTTTTGGATGCTCTCTGGCGGTTTAAAGGGCTCTTTGGAGATTTGTTTGCGCAGTCGGATGGCATGCCTGATTTCCCCAAGCCGACCAACTTGAAGGCGGAAGTCATTCTTGGTCCAGGTAGCCGACCACACGGGGTTGAGGGGTCGTTTCAGGCTCTCTTAACCTGGGACAGCATGAAGCTACCAATTCACACTCTTCCTGACTTAGGTGGCGTTATCGTGATGCCATCTCGAATGGCTGTGATTGCGCTTAAGAATGACCTAGGAAAAATACCTAGCAGCAACGTGATGCAGATGTTTGGTACTCGAGACATCACGAAGGGAATGACTGTTGGGGGAGCCACGGTAGTAGAAGAGCGAAGGTTCATTGCAGGGGAAACAATGTTTGTTGCCCCCGAGCTTAAGACGACTCGCGACGACGTTTGGCATTTCTACATCGCGTGGTTCCTGCGTGGCTTTAACCAGACAGAAGATTTCGCCAAAGCAAAAGGAAATGACCTTGGCTATTGGTACTTGTCGAACGCGGCAAGAGTAACCCCCATACAGACAGCGTCGTCGGGTACACCACCTGACTGGGTACGCACGCCGTCTATAGCGGACGTACTTCCTCCACTGGCGTGGCTTATCAAAAAGATAGTCGCGCTCATCGAGTACTTCGCCAGCTACATCCCCACAGCCTTAGAGCATTTCCGTAAGTACATTGAGTTCATGCGAAGTGAAATTCAGAGGTACGAGCGGATAGTCACACGCATCCTTGACGAGGTAATATCTCTTCTGAAACTTCTGAACATAACGTCCATAGGTGGGCTATATGCTCGGACGTTCTCAGGGCAAGGCGGTAACGCATACTTCACTCAAGAGCTGTACAAGTCTATGTCAAAGGGCTACCCGAATGCCCCTCCGTTCTTTAATGGGAACGAATTCGTGACTGGGGTTGTGCTGTTAGCCGGTGGCGCAAAGCCAAACGTGGAAGCAGCTAAGCCGTTACTCGAGCTTCTCTTTGGTAGCGGTGAAGACAGCTTATCCGCACAGAAAAAAGAACTCATGGATAGCTTGAGAGACCAAGGGACGCTTATCGAAGAAGCGATTACCGGCGTAGACGAAGACCCTACCTTGGCACCTAAGTCTGACACCTTGAGTGGCTTAACGTTGTGTACTCGTCCTACAACTCCCGCCATAGCCTTTGGACCCAATCTATTCCCCTTATAGCAAAATTACCGGCTCCCGCCCCGAAGGGCAGGAGCCTACAAATCTCTTATTAGCGAAAGCTAACAAAGGGAATTGTCTCCATGGTATCCTCCTTCCTGGGAAACATTCTCACTAATTCTTACGAATGCTTGTACCAATATATTGAAGCGTTTATAGTTTACCAACGGAGGAACTAAATGGTCATTTACGATTTCGAATGTCCCAAGTGTGGTTGCATATTTGAAGAGATGGTTGATATGGGAACCAAAGAGCACCCGTGTCCCGATTGCGGTACGGCGTCTCTGCGTGTATTCGTCAGAGCAACCACAACCCTCAAGGAAATTGTTCCTGTTTACCCCGGCTCTCGCGGTAGGACCGCAGGGGGTTGTGTCGAAGCTAACCGACCACCCACAAAGGTAATGTCAGGACCGGCTGGTTGTTCGTCCCCGCGACCCGCTAAGGTCTATGCGCCCGAGTGAAGCCGATGTCCCTTCTGAGTTTTGGCGCTGTATTGAATGCAAGAATCCTGACATCTACATCGTAGTTACCCACGACAAAAGAGTGCTGTTAAAGACAGACCTACTCGTGTGCTTCGAATGTGGTTTTAGATTTTATGGGAAGACTCTAAGCATGTGGTATGAAGGGGGACAGAAGCAAAAAAAGGATAGACGCAGGTCGCGTCTACCCTCTCCTGCTATGCCAGAGCCTGAAACTTGCTTGCAGTCATAGCCGTCAACAGAATGTTCACTTTGTTTTTTGCTTCGAGTAACTCCTTACGTAGCTCTTCCTTCTCATCACAGATTTCAAAGTACTCATTGGAACACCTCAAAATCTGACTGAGCTTGCACGTCTTCAACAGGGGTTCGTCCAACTCCTGGCGTAACGTCCGAATCCAGAAGAGAGCGTTCTCCATATCGGTGCGTTCTTCTTCGCAGCAATGCTGCAGCGCAATGTTAACCGAGAGTTCTAGGCTAAGTAGTAGGGAGTGGTTGACGTGTAGGAGTGACTTTCGCATGTGTCGATGCTAGCATAGTCGAACGGCTTTTCCACACTCTTTGATGATCTCGCCACGGACGTCATCCATACTCCACCAGTCTTTACGAGATGGTCGGTTATCCTCTATCCAAGCATCGAGTTTCCATCTGTACGTAAACCGAAAATGCCATGGCATCTGGTAAACTATTTTATAGAAGGGATAGCATTGAGAGTTGTCCTTGAAGTAGTCTACGCGTGAACCATCCTCGAACCATTTTTGTGCGTTTCTCACATTTCGAAACAGACGAATACGAGTCTGGGGCATATCGTAGTCGCCACATCTCTCTACTCCATAGTAGATAGTTGGAGGCAGTTGCATTTGTCTCACGGTACTAACATTCCTTTTGTTTTGCTTAGTTTTTCTAAAAGACAGAGGGGGAAGCAAAGACGCAGGTTGCGTTTTACTCCCCCCTCCAGAGGTAGGTCAGACAGGGCACAGAACTTTACGGCGTATTCTTTGCCATATCTATGAGTATTTGGTTGATGCGCAAATGCACATCGTAACAGCCAGTGCGTAGGCTATCCTTGAGCACCGTGGCTGCGTACTCAGCGTCAGTCTTGATTTGTTCCACCACGTAGGGCAGCAGATAGTTGGCGACGGACGGTGAGTGGGCTTCCATGGCCATGCGGAACCACGTTCCCATACACTGATTGGAGTACTCCTGCCATCTGTCTGGGAGATTTAAAGCGTACTCAGCCATTGGAAGGTTGTCGAAGAACACCGCTCCTGTAATGACAGCCGGAAGAAACTCCTTGTCCTTTCCAATGTTCTTCTTCTCGTTCTCGTCGTACTGCTCGGGTATTGGAAACGAAGACCTACAAGTCCAGAGCTTACGGAGCATGTCCCAGTTCTGAACTAGAGCTGCTTCTTGAGAGTACTCTCGCATGCAGCGAGCAGCGAACGTATCGAGTGGTAGCTCCGTTGTCCTAAAGAAGTTGAGCGTACAGTCAATGAGCACCTGGTTACTCACCGGGTTCTTTTCCCGCACGATTGCTGTTACGCACTTGAAAAGGATGTCTTCAACCTTTTCGTGTTTGAAGATGCAAGACTCCAACAGAAACTTCAGGACCTCGGGGTCTTTGTTTTCTGCGGCTAGCCCACACATACAGTGCAAGCTATTCTTTGTGTCGCTATCGGGGTCCGTGGCGTTGGGGAACATCCCAGAGTTGAAACAAAACTTAAGGCTATCAATGGACCCATCTTTAATGGCGTGTAGCACTGAGACGGCGTTGCTATCAATTTCCAGTGTTGGCATACGTTCCTCTGTGAGTGTTTTCGCACCCTATACAAAGCGGGTGATTCAAGACGCGCTCAATGAGCTCAACTCTCTTCTCTGAGCGACTCCGTCTTTCCCATTGTGCCCATTGGTCCGTCATACAGCACGGGCAGCGCCATATGACTACGTTGTGCATGATTGTAAAGATTCCGGCTCTTATTCCTGGTCTCAAATTTCCTCCTTCATTCAATCCACACCTTAATGGATTGGCTGAGTTTGAACGGGTGGTCGTGGTAGCACCCGTAGGTTTCTTTTCCTTCTTCTGTTCCGTCGTGTGAGATGACTAAGAACTCTGTGCACTCGAGTTTCAGAGATTCCCACCAAGTGTGAAAGTCATCAGGGACGCGGTATCCTTCCCAGCAAAGAGCAACAGTCCCGTTGCGCTGGTGATAACTAGCCGTTCCGAGAAAAAATGGTTTCTTTATCTCAGACCAAAGAGCCTGACTAACAATTAGAATCAGTTGTTTCACGTGTTCTCCTGTCGTAAAACGTTGTAGGTTTCTGCATGGACTCATACCACTAGAAAGCCTATATTTTTACTGTCTACCTGAGGTGAACCAATGCCACGTGAAGGTCTGCTGAAGAATGCTTTTCTCCCGGTCTGGACTAGGGTTCCGGGAACGCCGTTCTCGCTCCCCGGTCAGATGGACCCCCGAGAGCGTTTGCAAGGTATGGATACCTGGGCTCCACGTGAGCGCATGGAGCGTATCTCTGCTGGTATGCACGCTGGAGTTCCTGTCGATGTCATGATGAAGGCCGAGGGGGAACAAGACCGCGGGCGAAACGTCCTTACTGGTGCAGGCGCTGGTCTCGTTGGCGGTGGGATGCTTGGTCGCTTGGTGGGTGGCGAAGCGGCGGTCCAACCGTTGAAGGACCTCGCCACTTCTGGTCTCATGCCTTCAGGTGCTGAAGCTGGTTTAAAAGAGAATGCCTCGGGGGTTGTCAAGCAACTCGCCAAGCTGCCAACTTCGATGAAGGCTCTCGCTGCTGCTGGGGCTCTTGGTGGGGCGTATTACGGTGCAAACCGCTGGTCGGAGCACAAGCCCCAACGACAGCACGAGACCTACGAAGCTGCTCGTAGCCTTCACAACGACCAGCTACTCAGCGACGTGAACGTCATGAAGGCGCATGACTACCTGAAGCAACGAGCTCAAGACCCGTCGCTGCTACAGCATCATCCAAACGCCATGAACGAATCTTCGGCAGCTAAAGAACCAATCCCACACGTTGTGACCTCGAGTCAGGGGTGAACATGGTTACGTCTTTTGATATTCTAGTGAAGCTCGCGGGAGTTCCTACTGCTGCGCCAGCTCCTAAATCCCCGATGGGTATTAACGCTCCCAACGCAGCAAGCGTTGCTAAAGTAACAGGGCAACCGACTGTTAAAGAAACAAGTTTGCCTAAACAACCTGGAGCGTCAAAGACGCCTGAGATTGAACCACCAAAGCTTGGTAGCCTTGATGCTCGTGCCGCCCTCCTTGGTCTTGGCGCAGGTGTCGGTGGCTTCGCAGCCGGTAAGGCTTTTGTGGAGCCCGCCATGCAGGGAGCCGCAAAGGTTTCTCCGTGGTTGATTGGCGCGCTATCTGCTCTCGTGGTTGGCTCCATCGCAGCAAACACGGCAAGGCAGGATGAGCGGCAAAAGCTGAAGCTGCAACAGGCTCTCGAAAACCTGACCCCGGCTGAGCGTGCCATTCTGCTAGAGCAGGGTGGGCAGCACAACATTGAGCATGCTGGCTTCCATGCTGGACCCGGAGCTATACCTTCTGAGGCAATGGGTGGAGGTTTCTACTGATGGGACACCCCGCTGTATACCCGCAGCCGGGAACAAGCCTCCCTCCCGTTAAGCCAAAAGAGCGTGACCTTGAGAAGTACAAGAAGGTCAACAAGCCCTCCCCGCACAAAAAACCCAAGTAATAGTTGGTACAACTACATGACAAAGCCTCGTGTTCTTCGCATACTCGATGCCCTCGAGCCTGGCGCAAAAGATGAGTTCCAGAAAACTATGCTGCGTACTTTACGGCATAAACATGAACAAAAAGTGATGTCCGACGCAGACCTCGTTTGGTTAGACCACGCGTACAAAGAATACAAAACAGAGCACCAGTCATCCGTTCTAGGAACGAAGACGAAGTAACTTCGTCACGCTCGAATGAATACGGGGTAATGATTTTGGTTCGCTTACTTCTGAACCAAAACCCGGTCACAGTGGTGCTCTGTTTTCTCTATGAGTTGAACTAGTTGCTTTCCACCGAAGGGACGGAGTAACTCCGTTACGCGGATAATGGGTAGTTTAGCTAAGGTTAGAGCCGCGATGAGGTGTGCGTCACAGAGCCGACGTACACCCCCCTCGCATCTCTTCCGTCAAAGGTAGTTCAACTCAGTTCCAAAAAGTTTGCACGGAATCTCTAACGACCAGAGGGCGACGCAGTAACTGCGTTGTTTCCCAATGATGTGTTGAGAAGAGAACTCTGGAAGCGGGGTTCTTCCAGAATTCGTTCATAGGTGCAAACTTCAGGGTTTCCAGTACGGGGAGTATTCATAAAAGGTATTCCCCGTACTGTGAACACTGTTATACTTAACCCGGAGGTCCACATGACAAACGAAACGTTTATAGACACCTGGTATGACAGGCTCACGAAATGGTATCTTTCAAAGCCCTGGTATATTCGCATTGCAGGAATCGGACTCATAGTCGTCATTGTATTTCTTTTCCTGCTTAGGTTTATCGCACGGGGAATACCACAAGAGTACGGACCAGACCCAATGCCGGTCGTACCCCCTGCAAATCCGACGACACCAAATGACACAGAAGAAGTTACAAACGCAGAAAGAACTGAAGGTCTGAAAAAACAGTTGCTAGAGCAGCTCAAGTTGAGTAGTGAGCACCAAGCAACCTATGCAGAACAAGCTGATGCTTTGTCCAAAGCCATGAGTATGGAGGAGTTAAATGAACTTTGTAAGAAATATAAGCTTTAGCATTGTGTTCTTTTTCGCAGGTCTCGCGTTTGCTCAGGAAGACTACCCTGAGTGGACCGAGCTCCCAGCAAAGACGCCTATACAAGCGAAGCTCCGTTTACCCGAGGGGATGGACTACCGGATAGACAAGCAAGACTACAAGTGCTTCTCCGTTAAGGAGTATCAAAGTCTTCTGCTGTACGCGAATGAGTACCAGGCCCTCTATGACTGGAGGGTAGACAGCGAAGTCCTCATCGAGACGTTCAAGATGATGGGGCAGGTGTACGATACCCGCATAGAAAACTTCCAAGAGCAGGTCACGTACTTAAAGAACGACCGAACGCAGATGATTCAACAGATGGCTATCGACAAGAAGTACATCATGACTCTGCAGAACCAGCCTGAAAGAGCCTCTTTGGGTTGGAAGATTGTTGCTGGAATTGAGATGGTAGGGCTAGTGGCTCTCGCCATAACAGCGGCAGTAAAATGATGAATATGGTTACACGGTCCTTTATGCAGTTAGCTCTGCCCGTGGTAGCCCTCATAGCCCTCATAACCCTCGCGGCATACAGCGTAGTTGAGGCAATTACGCGGTCCTATCTGGGTTTGTATTTTACAGCTGTCATGCTCGTCGCGGTCAGTATGATACCCACAATGTTTATTCACGCTTTTGTTATACGAAACAGGCGTGTGTTACTCCGTTCAGCTAATGTAGAAATTACGCACCACGCGTCGTATCCACGGGTTCCTATTGGACTGATGACCTTTCTGTCAAACTATCAGCTAGATAAAGTCGAAGACGCAATCGTTCTTCACTTATCAATGCACACAGACGTAGTCATTAACCGTGGATTTGACCGAGTAAACTTAAGCATAGAATTCTGTCCTCCCGGATTAGTGCAAGGGTCACACAGGGACAGACTAAAGAAGATCGGGGGTTTATTATATGAAAACAAAATACAGGTGGCGTGGATAAGCGAAGACCACGCAGCTATGAGAAATATGCTACGGCATGAGCTGGGGCATATTCTTCTAGACATAAATCACCCTGAAATGAGCGTAACGAAACAGCATGAAGTTTTAACTAAGTGCCACGTGTAAAGGCAAATTATGGGTCCAAATTACAGCGTAAATTCTATTGTCGTACACCCAGGAATAGCACATCGGGATGATGTCCTCTCCGTAGCCCTAGCGTTGGCTGTTGAGGGGATGTGTCCGGTATACCGAAGACTTCCAACAGAGGAGGAGTTACTCAGTCCTTTTACGCTAGTGCTAGACGTTGGAGAAAAACATGAGCCAGAGTCAAACAACTTTGACCATCATCAGTTCACAGAAGATCATGTAATCGAGTGCGCGTTCTCATTGTATGCAAAAGCACGGAAACTAGACACGGTCTTTGAGCTTCAACGATGGTACTACCCCACGGTTTTATTGGACTCTCAGGGTCCGCATTACACTGCAAGAGCTCTAGGCATTGGCCGTTTTCCTTTTGAGTTAGTAGATCCTTTTGGACTGGCGTTAAACCAATCATTCGGTTCTTTTCACGGTGAAGTACCCGAAGAGTTCACACGCCTACTCCTCTTTCTAGGAAAACAGATACTCGAGTCAGCCAACAAGTTCTCGGAGCAACTCGCGCATCTAAGCAGAGTTTGTGA
>Ga0315287_10005082_pt1 | contig 12919 bp, 13 predicted proteins | sample YL17G11_0_MG_FD_205037 | JGI IMG/M metagenome (GOLD analysis project Ga0315287, IMG submission 205037) | Sediment microbial communities from Yellowstone Lake, YNP, Wyoming, USA - YL17G11_0 | ecosystem: Environmental > Aquatic > Freshwater > Lake > Sediment | place: USA: Wyoming | collected...
GGCCGGCCAGAATGTACGCTGCTGCTCCCGAACGGGGGATGGCGGACGTGTCGCCGGCACCGCGACCGGCCCGGTGCGCCTGGTCGCGCGCAGCACGATCGCGAGGGTGAGGAGGGCCAGGATTCCCGGCACCAGGCTCCACCCGATCACCTGCCGCACACCGATGCCGTGCGCGAGAAGCGCCCACGCCACGACCGAGCCGACCACGGCTCCGAGATGATCCAGTGCCCGGTGGAAGCCGAACGCGCGCCCCCGCATGTAGGGCGGAGTCACCTCGGCGATCATCGCATCCCGGGGTGCGGTGCGCAGTCCCTTCCCGATGCGATCGATGACCCGGAAACCCACCACCTGCCCCGCCGCGGACGCAATGGAGCTGAGTGGCCGCACGAGCACCGCCGTGGCATAGCCACCGAGCATGAGCGGCCCGCGGAGGCCCGGGCGGTCGGCAAGCCGTCCGCTGATCCACTTGACGGCTGCACCGGTCAGCTCCGCTGCGCCGTCCAGCACCCCGAGGATGGCCGGGCCGCCCCCGAGCGTGCGAACGACGAAGTTCGGGAGAAGCGGATACACCATCTCGCTCGCGACGTCATTCCACAGGGAGACGAACGAAAGGCCGACGACGGCGGGCGGGATGACGTCGGGATTGCCTGGCGTGGAGGCGCGCGGTGATGTCATGCCTCAGTCGAGACCCATTCCCCAGCGGATGAGGGACACCGGCAGGCCGCCGTACGACAGCACCTCGTCGTGGAACCCGCGCATCGTGAAGGCCGCTCCCCGCTGTGATTCCGCCGCCTCGCGCAACTCGCGCAGGGCGCGGCGCCCGACGGCATGGCAGAGCGCCTGCGCCGGCACCTCGCAGCACCAGCGCACCTCCGCCTCGGCCTCGCGGCGATCCATGGGGACGCGCGTCACCAGCTCCGTGATCGCCTCCTGCGGCGTCATGCCCCGGGTATGCAGCCCGATGTCGATGTCGACCTGTACCGCACGGTGCAGCATGTCGACCAGGTGCAGCAGCCGGGTCTCCAGGCTCCGGAAGTAGCCCTCGTCGGCCATCAGCTCCTGCGCATACAGCGCCCAGCCGCTGATCGTGAGGGTGGACGTGAGCTGCCGGCGAACCTCGGAAGCGAGCTGCCGCGTCCGCACGGCGTGCACGTGCCGGCCGGGCCACACCTCGCGCGCCACGGTCACGGGAATCCGGTGTGTGGCATGATCCCGCGGATCTCCGGACAGCAGCAGGTGCCCGGGTTCGTCGGGCAGCGTCAGCAGCGCGCGGGCCTCGACGAACGCGACCGCGCGGGCCATCTCATCGTCGTATAAGGCAGCGCGGACCGAAACGTCGGGTGCCTGGTCGAACAGCCGCTCCGCTACCTCGCGCCATGGGCGCGAGAAATCGAGGCGGCGCGAGAGCGCCGCGAGTTGCGCCTCGATCTCATCGCGAAGGTGCAGCCCGTAGCGCCACAGCTCCGGCGCGCTGGAGAGCAGCGCATGCTCGAAGCGAAGCCGGCGCTCGAATTGCACCTCGCCGGCCGCGAAGGCGTGCGGATCGTTACTCGGCGCCACGCGCTGGCTGATCGCCAGCCCGAACGACTTGAGCGCCGACAGGGCACCCACCGTGGCGGTGTCCAGGCTGACCTTGAGTTCGGGCACAAGCAGGCTGTAGCGACGGGTCGCCTCTACCACGACCTCGCCGGTGCTGCCCAGCATGGCGAGCGCCGTGTCAGTGAAAATGCCGGCCGGCTGGTCGAGCGTGTCAACCGCCGCATCGAGAAACGGTGGAATATCGCGCAGCCGCTCCGCCACCACGCCGGCCGTGGCGCCGCCGTCGGGTCGGCCGAGCACCGCGACGAGGGCATCGCGCACATGGCGAAGCCAGAAGGCGGGATTCCGGCGGTGCGGTTGCTCGTGGTCGAAGCGGAACCCGAGCACCCGCATGTCGTCCAGCAGGGCGGTGCGGTCGATCTCCTGCTGGTCGTCCTCCACGTCGAGTTCCTCGGCGGCGCTGGCGAGCGAGCGCACCGCGGCGAGGTGCTCGCGCACCGCATCGGCGTCAAAGCGCCCGAGCCGGCCATCCTGCTCGGTGCGGCCGGCCGCACTCGCGGCGGCCGGATCAAAGTGCCAACGGACGTCGAAGTAGGACCGGCAGAGTTCGTCGATGGCGCTCACGACATCAGCGTCCCGATACCTCGGAATCGTCACCCAGGCTGGCGCTGCCCTCGAAGTGGTCGAGGATGGCGCGGTTGCCCAGGACCCCGCCATTGACCCGCACGTCGGTCAGCCGCGCGTCCCGGCCGATGATCATGTTCGCCACCGCACTGTCGGAGATGACCGTACCCGTCTCCACGCTCACGTTGGGACCGATCACGCTGCGCTCGATCCTCACACCGTCCTCGATGTACACCGGCTCGATGATGTCCACGCTCGCGGGCAGGCTCGGACGCCGCGCCGCACCCTTGCGCAGCAGGATCTCGTTGGTCTCGAGGAGGGTGTCCAGCTTGCCGCAGTCGTACCAGCCGCCCACCTCCGCGGCCAGGATCCGCTTTCCCTTCTCGATCATGAACTGGAAGGCGTCGGTGAGGTAGTACTCGCCCTTGTTCGCGGGCGACGCAAGCACGTGATCGATCCCCTGCCAAAGGCTGTCCACCGCCTTGATATAGTAGAGGCCGATGTTGGCCAGTTTCGAGATCGGCTCCGTCGGCTTCTCCACGATCCGGGTCATGTACCCCTCGGCGTCCGTGACGACAACCCCGAAGCGCTGGTAGTCCTCCACTTCCTTGGCCCAGATGATGCCATCGGCGTCGGTCCGGTTGATCAGGGTGAGGTCCGCCTCGAAAACCGTGTCCACGAAGATGATCAGCACCGGCCCGGTGACGTACGGCCGCGCCAGGTTGATCGCCCCCGCGGTGCCGTCCTGCACCCTCTGCTCGACATAGCGCGCCGGGTAGCCGTAGCGAGTGCTGCTGTACGCCTCGACCTGTTCCTTGAGATGACCTGTGATGAAGATCAGCTCGGTGATCTTCAGTCCATCGAGCCGGTCCATCACCCAGTCCATCACTGGCCTTCCCGCCACCTTGAGCATCGGCTTCGGCACGAGGTGGGTGTGCGGACGAAGGCGCGTGCCCTTGCCGGCAAGCGGAATGATCACTTGCATGAAGAAATTCCTGTGGAGGGGGATCCTGCCGCCCGGAATATCATCCCCCCGACGCCCGGAACACGAACGACGAAGGGGATGTGATGCAGGCACGCACGCAACTGCCGCAGCCGACGCATCCCTCCAGCTTGAGCACCGGATGCCCATCGTCGTCCATCGAGAGAGCGCGCGCGCCGACCGGGCAGGCCTTCGCGCAGGCACGGCATTCCACGTTCTTGTAGGTGACGCACCGCTCGGGGACGAACTCCACCGTGCCGAGCCGGTAGTGGTCCCACCCGCCCGGAGGCACGGAGAGGGCCTCGGTCGGGCACGCGCGGGCGCACGGCATGTCCGGACACGCGATACACGCCTGCACCTGCACGTTGAGGTATGGCGTGCCCGCGGCGAGTCCTGCTTCCGTAGGGGCCCGGACGATCGCGTGCACCGGGCAGACCGGAATGCAGTCGCCACAGCGGGTGCAGGCGGCGAGGAACCCGAGTTCCGGCAGCGCCCCCGGCGGGCGAAGATAGCGCTGCGGCACCATGCGTTCCTCAGTCGCCTGGACGATGCGCTCGACCCACTGGCCGAACGCCGAGCGTAGCGCATCCCGCCGGTCACCCCGAAATTCCAACCTGCCCCTCCCTCTCCATCACGTCCTCACGTCCTCACGTCCTCACGTCCTCACGTCCTCACGTCCTAGAACGCCGCCTGTACGCTGAACAACCACCGGAACGCAAACGCATCATCCGTGGCGAAGTCGTTCCGTGAATACGCCGGTTCACTCAGGTAGAACGGGAAGTCGAACCGCGTGATGAACGCCGTCTTGCCGATCTTGTGGCTCGCGCGGACGCCAAGTCCCGCATCGGCCACGAATCCCAGCGCCTCCCCGGTCGTCGGCTGGTCCGGTCCGCCCATTCCCTGTGCCGCGTCGCCAAAGGCGGCCACCGACACTCGGCTGAACAGCTTCGACTTCTGCCGGAACGCCAGCGTGCGCTCCAGCTCGACGTTGGCGGCGATGAGCGCCGGGCCCGAGATCCGGAAGTCCGCGGCGCGGACGCCACCGCCGCCCGGTGCCTGGTAGGGCACGTCGTCGATGACCAGCAGCGCCCCCTCCGAGCGGAGGAACGGATTGTAGAGCTGCGCGAATGGATCCGAACTGCCGAGATAGATCTGTCGCTGCTTGGCCGCGGTGTGCGCCCCGGTGGCGACACCGCCGTAGAGCCGTCCCGCGAAAGTCAACTTCTTCGCGACCTGCCGGCGCGCGGTTCCCTCCACCTCGCCACGGAAATAGAACTGGTCGAGGTCGGGCTGCACCGCGGCCAGGCCGTCGCGATTGAATACCAGGCCACCGCCGAGCGCCAGGTTGCCGCCCAGCTGCCACTTGCCGCTCCGGGTCTTCACGCCCAGCGTCGTCATCAACTCGACGATGCCCACATCGATGTACTGCTGCCGATCGAGGAAGGCGGTGTTGTCGATATCGACCAGGCGGAGACTGGTGCCCTCGGTCCATGTCGGGCCGAACGCGAGGTGGTCCTTCAGGGTTCGCTCCCAGCCCAGCAGTCCGCCCCACCGGCCCTCGGTGCGGAAGGCCTCCAGCCGCTGCGACTGGTTCGGTGCGCGGAGCCACACCGGATTCTTGAATCGCGCAAAGAAGTCGAGCTGCTGCACCTCGGCGTCGTCACCCGGCGCCCCCAGGCTGTACGAGAGGAGCAGCTGGTTCTCCTCGAACATGCCGAGGTAGTTGGACCGGGCCCGGGCCCCCACCGTGATGCCGCCGGCGCTGTTGTACCAGATCGTCGGCATGTAGCCGCGCTCCACGCGATCACGACTCACCCGTTCGGTGAACCAGGTGTCGAAATAAGCCTGCGACGGCGGCGCCCGCTTCCCGATCAGCACGAACCGGTAGCGGTTGTTCAGCATGTTCCAGTCGTGGGTGCGCACACCCGGGTCGATCAGCACGATCCTGGGCTCACTCCGGGTGGGCACCACCACCCAGGCCCGGGTGGCCATGCCGTCGGTGCGCACCACCGCCGTGTCCTGCGCGGCGATCACCATGACGTCCACCGGGATCATGCCATCGCCCTTCCGCACCACCTCGACCCGCGTCTCCCAGCCATCGCCGATCTTCTGCCGGCGTACGCGTCCCACCGCGTAGTCGAACATCGGCGTGCCATGCAGCCACTGCCCGAAGAGCGTGCCCAGGTCCATCTGGGACACCTCTTCGGCCACCGCCTGGAACGCCGCCCCGTCCACGTGCTTGAGCTGCCAGCGCTGGTAGTACGTCTGGAGGATCTCGTGCATCACCGAGTCGCCAACGACGTAGCGCAACTGCGCCAGGAAGAGCTCGCCCTTCGAGTAGATCATCTGGTTGTAGATGACGAAGTCGCTGTACTTGTCGCTGACAAGGCTCACCGGCTCCGACCACCCGCCGAGGTCCAGGTCGAGTACGCCGGCCTCGTTGTCCTCGTAGCCGCCCCGCTCGCCGGTCGCCTCGCCGAACCAGGTGGTCTGGAAGCTGGTAAATCCCTCGTCGAGCCATCCCTCGCGCCACTCGTTGTTGGCCAGGATGCCCATGGTGTAATTGTGCCCCAGCTCGTGCACGATCAGCCCCTGGCTGGCGGAACCGTTCATGATCACCATCGGAAACTCGGTGCCGCCACCGTCGATCCGGTGCAGGTTGGTGATCTGTGGCCATACGAAGGGTCCGAACAACTGGTCCAGCCACGCCAGCGCCGTCTCGGTGCGCTTCACCGCAAGGCCGCCGCCCCAGCTCTTTTCGTCACCCGGGCGATAGAGCACGTGCACCAGCGTGTTCTGGTATGCCCCACCCTCGTAGCGGTACTCCGGGCTCATGGAGAGCGCGAAGTGATGCACCGATTCAGCGTACCAGAGCACCCGCTTGTATCCGGAGGGGATGGCCGGATTGGGGAAGTTGGTAAACGCACAGTCGCCGTTCACGCCCGGCCCCGGACCGCGCACCTGGGCGCGAATGGCGGGATACGCCTCCGCGCCGTATTGCACCGGTCGACTGGAGGACTGGTTCGCCGCGGTCCAGCCGGGATCGCCACACACCGGCACCCCGGTGGCGCCGAGCACCTGGTCCTCTGGTACATCGACCTGAACGCGGAAGGTGCCGAATTCGCCGTAGAACTCGCCGGCCGGAACCAGCGCATGTTCCTCCCAGCCGTACCGGTCGTACACCACGACCTTGGGATACCACTGGGCGAAGTCGTACTGCCGCCCCTTCCTTCCCTGCCGGCGCGCGACCGTCGACACCCGCGCGTCCCAGTCCGTCTCGATGACCATCGAGTCACCCGGCGCGAGCGGCGCCGGCAACTGAAACCGCACGATGGTGCTGTCAGGGGCGAGCGGGAACACGGCCATCACCGGCTGGCCCATGATCCGCACGTTGCTGACGTGGTTGAACGCGTAGTCCGGATCCTTGAGGTCGTTGAACCGTCGCCGGCCCTCGGTTGAGTCCGCATCGCTCCAGCGCGATCCCGGCCGGAAGGCATTGAGGTGCAGGTGCAGGGAAAAAGAGCGCAGCGTGTCCGGCGAATTGTTCACGTACTGGATCCGCTCCGACCCGCGCAGCACGCCGAGTGGCTCCTCGAGGCGCGCCGAGATGTCGTAGGCCACCCGCTGCTGCCAGGACGGCGCGGGACCACGGCGAAGCGTGTCAGTTGGTATCGTTGCCAGCGCGAGAGCGAGGAGCGTGATCATGACGGAAAAGAGTGAAGGAAGCGGATCCGGCGATCCGGGACGGAAATCTAAGTCGGATAATGAGTTGCGACGACCAAGCCGTTTCGATCGCTGTTGACCTACGTATCGATCGTCATTGACCAGTAATGGCGACTAATAGTTGACAGAATTCCATAAATACATACTTTCCGTCAGCAGCCACTCCGGCCTCTCAATGACTGACGAACTCGACAACATCGCCCTCCGCATCCTCGACCTCCTGGCCGGGGATGGTCGCATGTCCTACCAGGCCATCGCTGACGAAATCGGCCTGTCGCGCCCGGCCGTCATGGAGCGGGTCAAGCGGCTCGAGGAATCGGGATATATCACCGGTTACCACGCCCACATCGATCGCGCTCGCATCGGCCGGCCTATCACGGCCTTCGTGGCGGTGCGCTACCCCAGCTCCCACGGTACGGGGCTCGAACCCGGCATTCAGGGCCTCGCCGAACATCCTGACGTGCTCGAGTGTCATCATGTTGCCGGCGAGGACTGCTACATCCTCAAGGTGGCCGCGCCATCGCTCGACAAGCTCAGCGATGTCCTGCGTGCGCTGCGTGAACCCGACCACCCCGTCAGCACGCGCACGACGATCGTCCTCTCGACGGTGTTCGAGAAGCCCGGCGTCCGGCCCGGCGCCGTGGCGACCTGATGGTCGGGCTGCGTGGCCGCGTGCTCGTGGCCTACCTCATCGTGTGCGTCGTGTGGGGCTCCACCTACCTCGCGATCAGGGTCGGCGTCACCCATGTGCCGCCGTTCCTGTTCGGGGGTGCCCGATTCCTCCTCGCCGGCGCCGTGCTCGGGGCGGTCGCGCTCTGGCGCGGCGAGCGCCTGCCCCGCTCGCGCAAGGTCCTGGGCGCCCTTGCCCTGCTCGGTGCGCTCTTCTTTCTCGGTGGCAACGGCGGCGTGGTGTGGGCCGAGCAGTTCGTGCCGTCCGGGCTCGCCAGCATCTACGTCGTGACGGTGGCGCTCTGGACCGCGGGATTCGACGCGCTGCTGCCCGGCAGAAAAGCGAAGATCACCACGCGTGTCGTGCTCGGCCTCGTGCTCGGGCTGCTCGGCAGCATGCTGCTGGTGGGCGTGACGCCCGGCGAGTTGATGCATGCCGACCTGCGCGGCCCCATCGCGCTCACGCTCGGGAGCGCGTCCTGGGCCCTCGCGACGGTGTACGGCAAGCGGCTCGGTCTCAAGGCGCCGGTGACGATCTCATCCGCGGTGCAGATGCTCTCCGGCGGGGCGCTGATGCTCGGCCTGGGGCTCGCGGCCGGGGAACAGGTACCTCGGGCCGTGGCGCCGGAGGCGATTGCCGCCTTCGGCTACCTCGTGGTATTCGGCTCCATCCTGACCTTCACGGCGTACATCTATCTCCTGCGCCATGCCTCCCCCACGGTGGTCGGGACCGCGGCCTACATCAACCCCATGGTCGCGGTGCTGCTCGGATCGCTCATCCTCGACGAGCCGTTCACTCCGCGGACGCTGCTGGCCATGGGGATCATCCTCACCTCCGTGCTGCTCATCCAGCTCGGAACCCGGCCGGCAAGAAAAGACCAGGCGGCCGACACTGCTGCCGGCCGCCTGGTGGAGCACGAAGCGTAGTGCTGGTCTAGCGGGTCAACAGCTGCCGGCGCAGGCTCGCCATCCGGCGCCGAATCGAGCCGTCAAAGATCCGGTCCCCCACCTTCACGATCGTGCCGCCCAGCAGCGTCGGGTCCACGAAGAACGTCGGGTACACTTCCTTGCCGAATGCCTGCGACAACCCGGCGCGGATCGATTCCCGCAGCGCCTCGTTCGGCTCGCGCGCCAGCGACACCGCCGCACGAAGCCGGTTGAACTTCGTGTCCACCAGGGCGCCATACTCGCGCGCGATGTCCGCGAAGTACTGCTGGCGGCCGCGCCGCACCACCGCCTGGATGAAGCGCACGAACTCCGGCGGCGCCGCTCGCAGGGCCTGCCCCACCAGGTCCACTTTCCTGGCCTTCGGTACGCGCGGTGACATCAGGACCGCCTCGATTTCAGGCGACGAGGCAATGGCCGCCGCGACCGCCTCGAGCAGCCCGGCATATTCCTCGGCGCGACCGCTCGACTCCGAGAGCTCGAACAGCGCCTCGGCGTAGTTCCGGGCGATGGCCGGCGATCTCAATGCTTTTCTCCCAGCGTGGCCAGGTAGCTCGTCACGAGCTTCCGGTCGGCGTCGCTGTCGAGCCGCTCTCCAACCAGCTTCGACGCCGCGGCCAGCGACAGGTCCACCGCCTCACGGCGGAGTTCACCGATCGCGCGATCCCGCTCGGTGGCGATCTCCCTTCGCGCGCGCGCGAGCAGCTCATCCTGCTCCGCCTTCGTGCGCTCCACCGCCGCGACCCGGTCACGCTCCGACTGCGCCTTGGCCTCGACCAGGAGCGCCAAGGCCTGTCCGCGAGCCTCGGCGAGCGCCTTCTGGCTCTGCTCGACCAGCCGCTTCGCCTCTTCCTGCAGGCGCGCGGTGTTGGCGATCTGCTCCTCGAGGCTCTTCTCCCGGGCTTCGACGGCGCCCAGGATCTGCGGCCAGGCGTACTTCTTCAGCACCACGAACAGGAGGCCGAAAACGAACAGCGTCCAGATCATCAGGCCGCCATCCACCGTCAACAGGCCACCACCACCGCCACCCTCGGATGCCAGCGCCGGTGTGACCGGCGCGAGCATGGCGAGGGCAGCGAGACCCAGTGTCTTCATTGCGCCCTCGTGGGTGATCAGAACGTGACCTTGCCCTGCATGACGAACGCGACGACGGCGGCGAACAGCGCGACGCCTTCGATGAGGGCCGCCGAGATGATCATGGCGGTCTGGATCCGGGCCGTGTTCTCCGGCTGGCGGGCCATGCCTTCGACGGCCGAGCCACCGATGCGGCCGATGCCGAGACCGGCGCCGAGCGTGGCCATGCCGGCGGCGAGACCGGCGCCGATGAGCGCGAGACCCTTGCCGGTGGCGGCAGCGGCCGGCGCAGCTTCCTGCAGGAAGGCAAGCATGTTCAACATGTACGACTCCAGGAAAGACATGGGAGATGAGTTCGGGCTGCGCTCGCCGCGCTGACGAGCCGGGTCTCCCGCCCCGGCCCCGCTGCGGTACCCGCCATTGGCACCTCTCGGTGCCAGCGGGCTTTGTCCGCCATTCGGCGGACTACAGTCGCCGGCCCGCGCGAGCGCGCGCGGCCGGCCGCTACTTCACGTCCTCACGTCCTCACGCCTGATCAATGCGACTCCCGGATCAGGCCGATGAACACCGACGTGAGCAGCGTGAACACAAAGGCCTGCAGGAACGCGACAAACAGCTCCAGCAGCATGATGCCGGTGGCGAGCACCGACGACCCGACGCCAACCACCGCGCTCTTGAAGAAGAACGTGAGGCCGATGAGGGCGAGCACCACGACGTGCCCCGCCGTCATGTTGGCGAAAAGTCGGACGGCAAGCGCGAACGGCTTGGACAGCTTCGAGATGATCTCCACCGGGGTCATGATCGCGAGCATGACGGGCTTGAGCGGCCCCGGCAGGCCCGGCGGAAGGTAGAAGATCGTGTGCATGTAGCCCTTGAACCCCAGCGTCTTCATGCCCGAGATCTCGATCACGATGAGCGAGAGCAGGGCCATCGCACCGGTCACCGCGATGTTGCCCGTCGCCGTACTGCCCCAGGGCAGAAGCCCCAGCAGGTTGCAGACGAGCACGAAGAAGAACACCGTCAGCAGGTAGGGCACGTACTTCTCGCCGTGATGCCCCACGTTCGGGATCACGACCTCGTTCCGGATGAACAGCGCCATGGCCTCGAGCGCGCCGCCGAGGCCCTTCGGGGGCTTGCCCGCCGCCTCGGCGCGCCGCACCGCGCGGCCGGCATAGATGAACGCCACGGCGACGATGATCGCGGCAGCCATGAGAAAGACGAGGTGCTTGGTGATGGAGAAATCGATTGTGACCGGCCCCAGGTGCACCGGTGGGAACTGCGGCAGCGGGATCTCGGTGGAGTACGGCGCCTTCCAGTACGGAAGCTCGAGGTACCGGGAATTGCCGAGGTGGTGCATGATGTCGATCTCGCGGCTCTCGCCATGCTCCTGGGCGAGCGCCATCGACGGCATCAGGGCCGCCGACGAAAGGACCGAGCTGATTGCGTACCCGAAGCGCTTCATTTCGCCTCTGCAGACCGCCCTGCGAGCAGGGCCACCATCGATTCCACCAGCAGCATCGCAACCAGGAGCCCCACCGCCGCCAGGAGGCCAGGCTCGAGCGGCCAGCCAAGCAAGGGGAGAAGGACGAACGCCAGCACCCCGAGCAATCCCGCGCGGGCCAGCATGCCGATGACCCACGCCACCATGAATTCAGGCCGGCCGATCGAGCGCACCAGCCACCAGCCGAGCGGACCCTGCACCACCACGATCAGCAGGCAAGCGAGCCAGACTCCGGAACGTGCCGCTGGACCAAGGCGGGCACCGATCAGCGCCGTGATCACCGTGGCCGCCACGAGGCCGGCCAGGTACCAGCGTGCCGACGAAGTCACTCGCCGCGGCGCTTGCCGAGCGTGCGCACTAGCGTCATCATCGTCGCGGCGAACCCGAGGAGGCCACCGACAAGCGCGAATATTCCTTCGCTGCCAACCCGTCGATCGAGCCACTGTCCGCCGAACACCCCGAGGCCGACCGAGGCCGCGAGCTGGACACCCAGACCCAAGTACAGCAACGGGTTGGGACCCTTGTCCGGAGGCATTCCGCTGGGGTTCACGAGCCCGAGAACGTATCCGCTTGTGAAATATTGCGCAAGCGAAGCTCCTGCGTCCCGCGTAACTTTCACCGTCCCCCAACCGTCGAGCATCGATGACCGCCACGAAGGCCGCCCCCTCCACCGATCTCGAGCGCCTTGAGCACCTGGTCTCGGCCGTTGCCTCACTCCGGACCCAGGTCGCCCAGCGCATCGTCGGTCAGGACGCGGTCGTGGATGGCATCCTCACCGCCATTCTCGCCGGTGGCCATGCGCTGCTCATCGGCGTGCCCGGCCTCGCAAAAACGCTGATGGTCCAGACCGTTGCCGAAGCGTTGAAGCTGAGCTTCAACCGGGTGCAGTTCACGCCCGACCTCATGCCCGGCGACATCACTGGCACGGAGATCATCGAGGAGGACCTCACCACCGGCAAGCGCGCCTTCCGGTTCGTGCCGGGACCCGTCTTCGCCAACGTGGTGCTGGCCGATGAGATCAACCGCACACCGCCCAAGACCCAGGCCGCGCTCCTGCAGGCGATGCAGGAGCACAACGTCACGGCGGCCGGCACCACCTACCGGCTGCCGGATCCGTTCTTCGTGCTCGCAACCCAGAACCCGATCGAGCAGGAGGGCACCTATCCCCTGCCCGAGGCGCAGCTCGACCGGTTCATGCTCGAACTTCGCGTGGGGTATCCCAGCCGAACGGAGGAAGAGGCCATCGTCGAGCAGACCACAGGTAGCCGGCACGGGGAGATCCGTGCGGCGCTGGATGCCGAGCAGCTGCTCGGCATCCAGGACCTGGTGCGCCGCATTCCCGTCTCGGCCGGCCTGATCCGGGCCGCGGTGCTGCTGGCGCGCATGACCCGGCCGGGCGATGTCGACGCACCGGCCCTGGTGAAGGAGTATGTGGACTGGGGCGCTGGTCCGCGCGCGTCGCAGTACCTGGTGCTGGGCGCCAAGGCGCGCGCCGCGATGGCGGGCCGGCCGATGGCGGACCTCGACGACGTGAAGGCGGTGGCGCAGTCGGTACTGCGGCACCGCCTCGTCACCAACTTCGCGGCCGAGGCCGCGAACCGGACGAGTGAGGACCTGGTGGCGGAACTGCTCTCGGGCGCGCGCTGGAGCAGCGTCGCCTAGAGCAGGTTGTCGACCGGGTCGAGAAGGTCCTCGAACGCATCCACGCCCTTGAGCACCACGTCCCAGATCGCCGCCAGTGCGCCGTACTCCTGCAACGTCAGCGCCGAGCCGTCGGGCTTGGTAATGCTGGTCACGGCCGACTCTCCGCCGATGGTCACCACGGCGAATGCGTCCCCATTCACGGTGGCGGTCAGGACACC
>Ga0315287_10005083_pt1 | contig 12919 bp, 14 predicted proteins | sample YL17G11_0_MG_FD_205037 | JGI IMG/M metagenome (GOLD analysis project Ga0315287, IMG submission 205037) | Sediment microbial communities from Yellowstone Lake, YNP, Wyoming, USA - YL17G11_0 | ecosystem: Environmental > Aquatic > Freshwater > Lake > Sediment | place: USA: Wyoming | collected...
GAGCGCATCCCCGCGTATTTCTCGGTCAAGGAAGCAGTGTTCCCGTTCGGCAAGTTCCCGGATGCCGACCCGATCCTGGGACCGGAGATGAAGTCCACCGGCGAGGTGATGGGGACCGGACGCAGTTTCGGCGAGGCCTATGCGAAGGCACAGGCCGCCTCAGGCGTGGTGCTGCCGACCCGGGGCGTGTGCCTGATCAGCGTGCGTGACCGCGACAAGCCGGGCGCCGTCGGACTCGCCCAGCTGCTGATCGCGCGCGGTTTCGAGATCGTGGCGACCCATGGCACGGCCGACCTGATCGAGCAGGCGGGCCTGCGTTGCCGTCGCGCGAACAAGGTCCGCGAAGGCCGCCCGCACATCGTGGACATGATCAAGAACGACGAGATCAGCCTCATCGTGAACACGACCGAGGGCAAGCAGGCCATCCGCGAATCGCAGATGATTCGCCGCCAGGCCGTGGCCCGCAAGGTCACTTACTACACGACCCTGGCCGCCGCGCTGGCGACCTGCGACGCGATCGATCACCTGCAGGAGGTCGAGGTCAACCGCCTCCAGGATCTTCACAAGGAGATTCGGATATGAGGCGTAAGCCATTGACTTCCAAGGGAGCTGAGCGGCTCCGGATCGAGCTGCGCAGGCTCAAGTCGGAGGACCGGCCGCGCATCATCCGGGCCATCGCCGAGGGTCGTGCGCACGGCGACCTGAGCGAGAATGCGGAGTATCACGCGGCCCGCGAGCAGCAGGCATTCTGCGAAGGTCGCGTCAAGCAGCTCGAGCACGACCTGTCCCACTGCGAAATCATCGATGTCTCGAGCCTGCCGAAGACGGATCGGGTCGTGTTCGGTGCGACGGTGCACCTGGAAGACCAGGACGGCGGGACCGAGGTCGTCTTCCAGATCGTCGGCGAGCCGGAGGCAGACGTGCGGCTCGGGCTGATATCGATCACCTCGCCGATCGCGCGCGCGCTGGTCGGCAAGTCCGAAGGGGACGTGGTGGACGTGGCCGTGCCAGGCGGCGCCCGCACGTTCGAGATCGTCGCGATTAGTTACGCTTGAGGCGTCAGGCCGGCAGGACGATTCCCGGCTTCTCGGGGTTGCGGCGGTAATAGAGCGCCACGTGGCCGATCCGCTGGATGATTTCCGCGCGGGTCGCCCGGCCCAGTTCGTCGAGGATCTCGTCGCGCTGGTCCCGGTCGCCGACCCGGGCGCGTACCTTGACCAGTTCGTGGTCGTTCAGTGCCCGATCCAGCTCGGCAATGAGGTTGGGGCCGATGCCGCCTTGCCCGACCAGCACGATCGGTTCGCGGTCGTGCCCGAGACGGCGAAGGTGCGTGCGCTGGGCGTTGTTGAGAGCCATGGGGAAGGGACTAGCGGATAGCGGATAGCGGATAGGGACTGGCGGATAGTTTAGGGCGGGAGCCGCTCGCCTGCTGCCTTTCCTGCCATCCCTACACGCGTAAGCGCGACACCGGACCCGGACCTCATACACTATCCGCTATCCGCTACCCGCTATCCGCTATCCGCCAGTCCCTTCCTGATGTCCAAGCGCTCCAAGAGTTCCACCCGCTGGCTGGCCGAGCACGCCGCAGATCCTTATGTAAAGCGTGCCCACGAGGAGGGCTGGCGGTCGCGGGCGGCGTTCAAGCTGGAGGAAATCCAGCAGTCCGACCGCTTGCTGCGGCCAGGCATGACGATCGTCGATCTCGGGGCCGCGCCGGGCGGCTGGAGCCAGTACGCGGCCCGTACGCTCGGCGGAAAGGGCCGGGTCATTGCGCTCGACCTGCTCGAGATGCCCGCGATCACGGGAGTCGAATTCATGCAGGGCGACTTCAACGAGGAAGGCACGCTGGCCCGGTTGATGGAAATGCTCGGCGGCGAACGGGTCGACCTTGTTATGTCAGACATGGCCCCCAACATGATGGGCATCGCCGACGTGGACCATGACCGCTCGATGAACCTGGTGGAACTGGCGGTGGATTTCGCGGCACGGACGCTCAAGCCGGGCGGGGGCTTCCTGTCCAAGGTGTTCCAGGGGCGCGATTTCCAGCCGCTGGTCGTGCAACTGCGCAAGCAGTTTGAATCCGTGAAGCTGCGCAAGCCGAAAGCTTCCCGTGCACGCAGCGCAGAGGTCTACGTTCTGGCACGTGGGTATCGATTGGTGTAGTGTCGATCGACCGGAATCGCGGCATTTTCAGCCGGCGCCCGACGCATCGCAGAGGTCAGTGAATTGAACGATTTGGCCAAGAATGTCGTCCTGTGGATCGTCATCGCGGTGGTGCTCGCCACGGTGGTGAGCAACTTCAGTTCGCGTACCAGCGCCGTGCAGGAGATGCCGTACTCGGCGTTCCTGGCGCACGTCAAGGACGGCAGCGTCACGCAGGTCACGTTCAGCGGCGACAAGATCAGCGGCGTGCGTTCCGGCGGCGAGCAGTTCGTCGTCTACAACCCCGAGACGGACAACTCGGCGCTCATCGGCACTTTGCAGCAGGGCGGCGTGACCTTCAGCGCCGCGCCTCCGGAGCGCCAGTCGTTCCTGTTGCAGCTGTTCATTTCCTCGTTCCCCATCCTGTTGCTGATCGGCGTCTGGGTCTACTTCATGCGCCAGATGCAGGGCGGGGCCGGCGGCCGGGGCGCGATGTCCTTCGGCAAGAGCCGGGCGCGCCTGCTGAGCGAGGACCAGGTCACCGTGACGTTCGCCGACGTGGCGGGCGTCGACGAAGCCAAGGAAGAAGTCAGCGAGATCGTCGACTTCCTCAAGGACCCGGGCAAGTTCCAGCGCCTCGGCGGTAAGATCCCGCGCGGCGTGCTGATGGTTGGTTTGCCCGGTACCGGCAAGACGCTGCTGGCCCGCGCCATCGCCGGCGAGGCCAAGGTGCCGTTCTTCACGATCTCCGGCTCGGACTTCGTGGAAATGTTCGTCGGCGTCGGCGCCTCGCGCGTGCGCGACATGTTCGAGCAGGCGAAAAAGCACGCACCCTGCATCATCTTCATCGACGAGATCGACGCGGTCGGTCGTCATCGCGGCGCCGGACTCGGCGGCGGTCACGACGAGCGCGAACAGACGCTGAACCAGTTGCTCGTCGAGATGGACGGCTTCGAGGGCAACGAAGGCGTGATCGTCATTGCGGCGACCAACCGGCCCGACGTGCTGGACCCTGCCCTGCTGCGCCCGGGCCGCTTCGATCGCCAGGTCGTCGTGCCGCTGCCGGACGTGCGCGGCCGCGAGCAGATCCTCAAGGTCCACATGCGCAAGCTCCCGCTCGCTGAGGACGTCAAGCCCTCGCTGATCGCGCGCGGTACGCCCGGCTTCTCCGGCGCTGACCTGGCGAACCTCGTCAACGAGGCGGCGCTGTTCGCCGCGCGCTCGAACAAGCGCACGGTGACGATGGACGAGTTCGAGCGCGCCAAGGACAAGATCATGATGGGCGCCGAGCGCAAGTCCATGGTCATGGACGACAACGAAAAGCGCAACACCGCCTATCACGAGGCCGGCCACGCGATCGTCGGGCTGAGCGTCCCGGATCACGACCCCGTGTACAAGGTTTCGATCATCCCGCGCGGTCGCGCGCTGGGCATCACCATGTTCCTGCCGGAGTCAGACCGCTACAGCACCAGCAAGCGGCAGCTCGAAAGCCGGATTGCGACTCTGTTCGGCGGCCGCGTCGCCGAAGAAATGATCTTCGGGCCGGAGTCGGTCACCACCGGGGCCGCCAACGACATCGAGCGGGCAACCGAGATCGCCCGCAACATGGTCACGAAGTGGGGTCTCTCCGACAAGCTCGGCACGCTCACCTATGCGGAGGAAGACGGCGAAGTCTTCCTCGGCCGCCAGGTGACCCAGCACAAGCAGGTCGGCGAAAAGACCCGCGACGCGATCGACGAGGAAGTGCGCCGCGTCATTGACTCCAACTACGAAACTGCGCGCGTGATCCTGCAGCGCGAAGTCGAGAAGCTGCACAAGATGGCTGCAGCGCTCATCAAGTTCGAGACGATCGACGAGGGCCAGATCCGCGAGATCATGCAGGGACGCGAGCCGACGCCGCCGGCGGACTGGGACGATCGCGACCTGCCGAGTTCCGGGCCAACGTCGCAGGGCGAACGCCCCGAGGGCGATGCGCCGACCGGCAGCCCCGCACCCCAGCATTAAGGGATACCTTGCGTATGCGCCCGGCCACTGCCGGGCGCGTCGTTTCCGGCCATCGACATGCCGCTGACGCTTGCCTGCCGCAGCACCATCCTCGACCTGGGCGCCCCGGTCGTGATGGGCGTGCTGAACGTCACCCCTGATTCCTTCTCCGATGGCGGCCGCTACCCCAGCGTCGACGCCGCGGTCGAGCGCGGCTTGCGCATGGCCGAAGAGGGCGCGGCCATCATCGATGTCGGTGGCGAGTCGACTCGGCCTGGAGCCGCTCATGTCACTGCCGCGGAGGAGATCGAGCGGGTCGTTCCGGTGATCGAGCGCCTGGCGGCACGCTCGGCCGTCCCGATTTCCATCGACACCGGCAAGCCTGCCGTGATGCGGGCGGCGATCGCCGCAGGTGCGCGGATCATCAACGACGTGCGCGCGTTGCGCGTGCCCGGGGCGCTGGAGGAGGCGGCATCGAGTGGCGCCGCGGTCTGCCTGATGCACATGCAGGGAGAACCCGGGACCATGCAGGCGTCGCCTCGCTACGACGATGTCGTGAGCGAGGTGAGCGCGTTCCTGCTCGAGCGGGTCGCGGCCTGCCGCACGGCCGGAATCGATGCCAGCCGCATCTGCATCGATCCCGGCATCGGCTTCGGCAAGCGGCCGGAGCACAACCTGGTGCTGCTCGCTCGCCTGCGAGAGTTGGCAGACCTGCAATTCCCGGTGCTGGTTGGCGTTTCCCGCAAGTCCCTGATCGGTATCATCACGGGTCGGGCGGCGGGCGACCGGCTCGCCGGCAGCGTGGCGCTCGCGGCGTTGTGCGTGGAGCGCGGCGCGTCGATCATCCGGGCCCACGACGTGGCGGAGACCCTCGATGCGCTGAGCGTGGTAGCCGCCCTGATGCGGCCCGGGTCGTAGCAGGAGTGTGACGATGGCGAGGAATTTCTTCGGTACCGACGGAGTCCGGGGGCGCGTGGGCCAGGACCCGATGACGGTCGAGTTCGCACTGCGGCTGGCGAGCGCGGCCGCGCGGGTGCTCGCGCCCGAGGGCGGCACGGCACTCGTCGGCAAGGACACCCGTTTGTCCGGCTACATGTTCGAGGCGGCGCTCGAGGCCGGCTTCGTGGCCTCCGGCGTGAACGTCAGCATGATCGGTCCGTTGCCCACGCCCGGCATCGCTTACCTGACGCAGCGATTCGGCTGCAAGTTCGGCGTCGTGATCAGCGCCTCGCACAACCCTTATGAGGACAACGGCATCAAGTTCTTCGACGCGGCCGGCAGCAAGCTGTCGGACGAGTGCGAAGCACGGATCGAATCGTTCCTGGACCAGCCCGCGCTGACCCGCGAGTCGAACAAGCTCGGCCGCGCGACGCGCATCGACAAGTCGCGTACGGTCTACCAGGAGTTCTGTGCCTCCACGCTGCCGTCCGGGGTGGATCTATCCGGGCTCAAGATCGTCATCGACTGTGCGAACGGTGCGACGTACAAAGTCGGGCCGAGGGTTCTCGCGGATCTCGGCGCGGAGATCATCCCGATCGGCTGCTCGCCGAACGGCCGCAACATCAACCTGCGGTGCGGTTCGACTTCGCCTGAGTTGCTGCAGTCGACCGTTTCCGGCGTCCGGGCCGACGTCGGCATCGCGCTCGACGGCGACGGCGATCGTCTCGTAATGGTCGATCACCTCGGCCGGCTCGTGGATGGCGACCAGTTGCTCTATGTCATCGCTGCCGATCGCAAGCGGGCCGGCAATCTCCGCGGGCCGGTCGTCGGCACCGTCATGAGCAACCTCGGGCTCGAGCAGGCGCTCGCGTCGCTGGGCATCCCGTTCCTGCGCGCCAGCGTCGGAGACCGTTACGTGCTGTCGCTGCTGAAGGAACATGGCGGCGTGCTCGGCGGTGAGACCTCCGGCCACCTGCTGTGCCTCGACCGGACCACGACCGGCGACGGCATGGTCAGCGCATTGCAGGTGCTCGCGGTGATGAAGCGCACCGGACTGCCGCTGGCCGAACTGGTGGCCGGGATGCCGCAGTATCCCCAGGTCATGGTCAATGTCAGGGTGAAGGAGCGGGTCGATCCGGAGGCGTCGAGTGCGATCCAGTCGGCCGTCCAGCGAGTCGAGTCGTTGCTCGGGGGCGGCGGCCGTGTCGTCCTGCGCGCATCCGGCACTGAGCCCTTGATTCGGGTGATGGTGGAGGCCCGCGAACAGGCGCTGGCCACGCGGTATGCGAACGAGTTGGCAGAAACGGTCCGCGGGGCGGTCTGACCGCGGTAGCCGCGAATTGCAATCCCGGGGACCCGCCGCTAATATCGCGCGCCTTTCGCCGTCCGCCCCCTCCGTCCGGCGGCGGATCGACCCACGGGCCGGGAGTACCCCATGCGTCAGCCGCTCGTTGCGGGTAATTGGAAAATGCACGGCTTGCGTGCCGAGAATGCCAGCCTGGTGCGGGCATTGCTCGACCTGCTCGCGCCGGGTATGCGCGCCGAAGTGCTCGTCTGCCCCCCGTTCCCGTACTTGCTCGAGACCGGCCGACTGCTGAAGGACACCGATGTCGCGCTCGGCGCCCAGTCGGTCTGTGCCGAGGCGCGGGGGGCATTTACCGGAGAAGTGTCCGCGGCGATGCTCAAGGACGTCGGTTGCCGGTACGTCCTCGTCGGCCACTCTGAGCGCCGCCAGATTTTTGGCGAGCCGGACGCGCTGGTGGCCCGGAAATTCGTGGCGGTCCAGTCCCAGCGGCTGCTGCCGGTGCTTTGCGTCGGTGAGACGCTCGAAGAGCGGGAGGGCAACCGGACGCTACAGGTGGTTTCGCGCCAGCTGGACGCCGTGCTCGAGGTGGCCGGGGTGAGCTCGCTGGGCAAGGCGATCATCGCCTATGAGCCGGTCTGGGCAATCGGAACGGGGCGAAATGCCTCGCCGGAGCAGGCCCAGGAGGTGCACGCGATGATCCGCGCCAAGGTGGCCGCCCTGGATGCTACAATTGGCGGATCTGTCCGGATCCTGTACGGCGGCAGCGTCAAGGCGTCGAACGCCCGGGAGCTGTTCGCAATGCCCGACATCGACGGCGGGCTGGTCGGTGGCGCTTCGCTCAAGGCGGATGAATTCGCGCAGATCTGCGCGGCCGCCGGCTGAATGACTTTGGAGTGACTCGGGAATGAATTGGCTGCAGACGCTTGCCGTCGTGTTTCACGTGTTGTTCGCGTTCGGCATCATCGGGTTGGTCCTGCTGCAGCGTGGCAAAGGTGCCGACGCGGGCGCGGGCTTCGGGGCGGGTGCCTCGGGCACGGTGTTCGGGGCACAGGGCTCGGCGTCCTTCCTGTCGCGCACGACCGCGGTCCTGGCGACGCTTTTCTTCCTCTCGAGCCTCGGCCTGTCATACCTCTTCAGCCAGCGCACGGAGACGACGAGCGTCGTGGATCGCCTGCAGAGCGCACCGCAGCCCGCTGGGTTGCCGGGTCCCGCGACGGTCCAGCAACCGCCCGTGGCTCCGGTGACGACGACGCCTGCCGCGGGCTCACCGGCTCCGGCCGGCGGCACGACACCTGCGCCTGCACCCGCGTCGCCGCCCGCCGGCCAGTGATGGGGGCGTCGGCAGAATTCAAAGCGGATGTGGTGGAATTGGTAGACACGCTATCTTGAGGGGGTAGTGCCGTAAGGCGTGAGAGTTCGAGTCTCTCCATCCGCACCAACTCAGGGCGAAACAGGCGAGCAACGATGCTCGCCTTTTTCTTTGTCCGGCTAACTGCGCTGTAATCGTCCCTGCTAGAATTCACGGCTCGACGAGCCTGAACTACGAGCCCAAAGGCTGATGCTCGCAGAATACCTCCCGATCCTGATTTTTTTCGCGGTCGCCGGCGCGCTCGGCGTGCTGCTGCTCGTGCTCGGGTTCCTGTTTTCGCCCAGCAAGCCGGACGCCGCGAAGCTGTCGCCCTACGAGTGCGGCTTCGAGGCCTTCGAGGACTCGCGCATGAAGTTCGACGTGCGCTACTACCTGGTCGCGATCCTGTTCATCGTCTTCGACCTCGAGATCGCGTTCCTGTTTCCGTGGGCCGTCGCGCTCGACCGGATCGGCGTGGTGGCGATGGCCGCCATGGGTGTGTTCCTGCTCGTGCTCGTGGTGGGCTTCGTCTACGAATGGAAGAAAGGGGCCCTCGAATGGGACTAGAGGCCTCCGAATTGCCTGAACGCGGCTTCGTCACTACCACCGTCGACGCCGTCATGAACTGGGCCCGAACCGGTTCGATGTGGCCGATGACGTTCGGGCTGGCCTGCTGTGCGGTCGAGATGATGCACGCGGGTGCCGCCCGCTACGACCTCGACCGCTTCGGCATCGTGTTTCGGGCGAGTCCGCGGCAGTCCGACGTGATGATCGTGGCCGGTACGCTGGTGAACAAGATGGCTCCGGCGTTGCGCAAGGTGTACGACCAGATGCCGGAACCGCGCTGGGTCATCTCGATGGGTTCCTGCGCGAATGGCGGCGGTTACTACCACTATTCGTATGCCGTCGTGCGCGGCTGTGACCGGATCGTCCCGGTGGACGTCTACGTGCCGGGGTGTCCGCCCACGGCCGAAGCGCTGATCTACGGGCTGATCCAGCTGCAGAAGAAAATCCACCGCACGCAGACGATTGCCCGCTGAGCAACCCACGATCATGAGCCAGGCGCTGGAACAACTCGCCGCGGACCTTGCGGCGCGCTGCGGTGAGAATCTCACGCGCGTCGAGTCGCGCTGCGGCGAACTCACGTTCGAGGTCGCACCCGGCACGCTGCTCGAGGTCTGCGCGGCGCTGCGCGACGAGCCGCAGTGGCGCTTCGAGCAATTGATCGATCTCACTGGCGTCGACTACCTGGAGTTCGGACGCGTCGACTGGAACACCGAGACGGCGACGTCGAGCGGGTTCAGCCGCGGGAAGGAAGCCCTCACCCCAGCCCTCTCCCGCAAAGCGGGGGAGGGCGTCTTCACCTCTCCCGGCTTGCCGGGAGAGGTCGGCGGCACGCCGGGTGAGGGTTCCGAGGCCCTCACCCGCCCTGCGGGCGACCTCTCCCGGCAAGCCGGGAGAGGTGAAGATCGCCGGTTCGCGGTCGTCTATCACCTGTTGTCCGTTACTCACAATCGGCGTGTGCGCCTGCGGGCGTGGTGCGATCCGGGCGAGCCGCCCATGCTCGATTCGGTCGTGAACATCTGGAAGTCGGCCGACTGGTACGAGCGCGAGGCGTTCGACCTGTTCGGGATCGTGTTCCGCGGTCACCCGGACCTGCGTCGCATCCTCACCGATTACGGTTTCGTCGGTCACCCGTTCCGCAAGGATTTTCCGTTGAGCGGCAACGTCGAGGTCCGTTACGACCCGGCGAAGGGTCGTGTCGTCTACGAGCCCGTCAGCATCGAGCCCCGCACGCTGGTGCCGCGCGTCATTCGCGAGGACAACCGCTACGAGGCCGCGCTCAAGGACGCGCCGAAACATGGCTGAGATTCGCAGCTACACGATGAATTTCGGCCCGCAGCATCCGGCGGCACACGGCGTGCTGCGCCTCGTGCTGGAAATGGACGGCGAGGTCGTGCAGAAGGCCGATCCGCACATCGGCCTGCTGCACCGCGCGACCGAGAAACTCGCCGAGAGCAAGCCGTTCAACCAGTCGATCGGCTACATGGACCGGCTCGACTACGTCTCGATGACGTGCAACGAACACGCCTACGTGATGGCGATCGAGAAGCTCCTCGGCATCGAGGCGCCGGTTCGCGCCCAGTACATCCGCGTGATGTTCGACGAGATCACCCGCATCCTGAACCACCTGATGTGGCTCGGCGCGCACGGCCTCGACATCGGCGCGATGACGATGTTCCTGTATTGCTTCCGTGAGCGCGAAGACCTGATGGATTGCTACGAGGCGGTTTCCGGCACGCGCATGCACGCGACGTATTACCGGCCCGGCGGCGTCTACCGCGACCTCCCGGACTCGCTGCCGAAGTACCAGCTCTCGCGCTTCCGCAACCAGAAGGCGGTCGATCGCCTGAACGAGCGCCGTTCCGGCACGCTGCTCGACTTCATCGAGGACTTCACGCGCCGGTTCCCGGCGTGCGTGGACGAGTACGAGACGCTCCTCACCGACAACCGGATCTGGAAGCAGCGCACGGTCAACATCGGCGTGGTGACGCCGGAGCGCGCGCTGAACCTGGGGTTCACCGGTCCGATGCTGCGCGGCTCAGGCATCGCCTGGGACCTGCGCAAGAAGCAGCCCTATGCCGCGTACGCAATGATGGATTTCGACATCCCGGTGGGCGTCAGTGGCGACTGCTACGACCGTTACCTGGTGCGCGTCGAGGAGATGCGCCAGTCGAACCGCATCGTCCGGCAGTGCGTGGCATGGCTGAAGGCCAACCCGGGTCCGGTCATGGTGGACGACCACAAGATCGCTCCGCCGCGGCGTGAAGAGATGAAGGGCGACATGGAGTCCCTGATCCATCACTTCAAGCTGTTCACCGAGGGCTACTGCGTGCCCGCCGGCGAGTCCTACGGTGCCGTCGAGGCGCCCAAGGGCGAGTTCGGCGTCTACCTCGTCTCGGACGGCGCCAACAAGCCGTACCGGCTCAAGTGCCGGGCCCCCGGATTCCCGCACCTGGCGGCGCTGGATGAAATGGTGAAGGGCCACATGCTGGCCGACGTGGTCGCGGTGATCGGTACCGCCGACATCGTGTTCGGGGAGATCGACCGGTGAGCGAAACGAATCACGCCGCCATGGGCGAAGCGCTCTCGCTGCACGTGCGCGAGGAAATCGATCACTGGCTGACGAAATTCCCGCCGGATCGCAAGCGCTCAGCCGTCATCGCGGCCCTGCACGCCGTTCAGCACGAGAAGGGCTACCTGCCGCAGGAATCGCTGGACGCGGTCGCGGCTTACCTCGGGCTGCCGCCGATCCAGGTCTACGAGGTCGCGAGCTTCTACTCGATGTTCGAGACCGAGCCTTGCGGCAGGCACCACATCTCGGTGTGCACCAACATCTCCTGCATGCTGTGTGGCGGCCGCGAGATCCTGGCGCACCTCGAGAAGCGACTCGGCATCAAGATGGGCGAGAGCACGCCGGACGGCCGCTTCTTCCTCAAGCGCGAGGAGGAATGCCTGGCAGCGTGCACCGGTGCGCCGATGATGATGGTCAACCACGTGTACTTCGAGAACCTGACGCCCGAGAAGGTCGACAGGGTCCTCGACGATCACAAGTAGGAGCCGCCGCGTGGCCGACTGGAAGGACCGCCTAAACCTCGTCTGCTTCGAGCCTCTGAAGCACGAGCGCTCGTGGGAGCTCGAGACCTACCTCAAGGTCGGCGGCTACGAGGCCTGGAAGAAGATCCTGGCGGAGAAGCCGCCGCGCGAGCAGGTCATCGAGACGCTCAAGGCCTCGGGGCTGCGCGGCCGGGGCGGTGCGGGCTTTCCCACCGGCCTCAAGTGGTCGTTCATGCCGCGCAATGCGCCGATCCAGAAGTACATGGTCTGCAACTCGGACGAGAGCGAGCCGGGCACCTGCCACGACCGTGACATCCTGCGCTTTAACCCGCACGCGCTGATCGAGGGCATGGCCATCGGCGGCTACGCGACGAATTCGAGCGTCGGCTACAACTACATCCGTGGCGAGTTCATGGCCGAGCCGGTGCCGCGGTTCGAGGCGGCGCTCCAGGAAGCCTATGCGGCCGGCCTGCTCGGCAGGAATATCCGCGGCGCGGGCATCGACTTCGACCTGCACACGTTCATGGGCGCCGGGGCCTATATCTGCGGCGAGGAAACCGCGCTGCTCGAGTCCCTCGAGGGCAAGCAGGGGCGCCCCCGGTTCAAGCCGCCGTTCCCGGCCAACTTCGGCCTGTACGGCAAGCCCACGACGATCAACAACGCCCAGAGCTACGCGTCCGTGCCGACTATCCTGCGCAAGGGGCCGGACTGGTTCGCTGCCCTGGGGCCGCAGAATTCCGGCGGCACGGTGATCTTCTCGGTGTCCGGCCATGTCGAGAAGCCCGGCAACTTCGAGTTGCCGCTCGGCGTGCCGTTCAAGGACCTGCTCGAACTCGCCGGCGGCGTTCGCGGCGGTCGCAAGTTGAAGGCGGTCATTCCAGGGGGCTCTTCGGTCCCGGTGATGCCGGCGGAAGTGATCCTGTCCACGAACATGGATTACGACTCGCTCAGGAAGGCGGGATCGTCGCTCGGGTCGGCGGCCGTCATCGTCATGGACGAGACCACCTGCATGGTCAGCGTGCTGCACCGCCTGTCGCGCTTCTATCACATGGAGTCGTGCGGCCAGTGCACGCCGTGCCGCGAAGGCACCGGCTGGCTAGAGCGCACGCTGGAGCGGATCCTGGCCGGGCAGGGACGCATCGCGGACATCGACATGCTGGTCGACGTCGCCAACCGGATCGAAGGTCACACGATCTGTGCGCTCGGCGATGCGGCGGCGTGGCCGGTGCAGAGCTTCGTGAAGCATTTCCGGCACGAGTTCGAATATTTCGTCGAGCATGGCCACAGCATCGTCGAGGCGCGCGGCCGCGCGGCGTAACCAGGGACATGAGCGAAGACCTGGTCAATATTGAAGTCGACGGCGTGCCGGTGAAGGCGCGCAAGGGTGCGATGCTCATCCAGGCGACGGATGCGCAGGGCATCTACGTGCCGCGTTTCTGCTACCACGACAAGCTGAGCATCGCGGCGAACTGCCGCATGTGCCTGGTCGAGGTCGAGAAGGCGCCCAAGCCGCTGCCGGCATGCGCGACGCCGGTCTCCGAGGGCATGAAGGTCTTCACGAAGTCGCCAAGAGCCATCGCCGC
>Ga0315287_10005084_pt1 | contig 12918 bp, 10 predicted proteins | sample YL17G11_0_MG_FD_205037 | JGI IMG/M metagenome (GOLD analysis project Ga0315287, IMG submission 205037) | Sediment microbial communities from Yellowstone Lake, YNP, Wyoming, USA - YL17G11_0 | ecosystem: Environmental > Aquatic > Freshwater > Lake > Sediment | place: USA: Wyoming | collected...
CAAGCCGGGTTCCAGACTGATAGAGCAGACCATCGCCTCGTCCGGCCTCAAGCGCGACACCGGCGTCACAATTATCGCCATCAAGCGCGAGTCCGGCAAAATGATCGCAAACCCCGCCGCCGATGAGACGCTGCACGAACACGACGTTCTGATCGTGATAGGGACCCCGGAGCAGCTTGAAAAGGCTCTGAAATTGACAGGGGCGTAGCGCGAGGTAGGCCGCCACTGACATGTTTTGTCATAGCAAGACGCGCTAATCTCATTATCATCCACTTCAGCCCGACGATCACACGCCACTGTTGGCGCGTTGCCGGAAAAATATCTCACAATACAAATTGACGATTTGGGGAACACGAACCATACTGCAGGTAGTCATAATGATAGTGCTCGCAATTGGCATGGTTTGTGCAGGCATGCTGGATGATGGGGGAAGAAAATGTCTCTCGTACCGGGGCTTGATTCCACAGCCGAATGCCACGTCGACGCCAGAAGCGTCAAATGCACCGCCAACAATCCCATCCCCAAACCCTTGGGACTCAATCAGCGCGCCACCGCTGGAGGAGATTCTGACTACCAGCAGATGCTTTACAGGGTAGCGCCCGACACCGGCAGAGACGCCGTGAATGGCGCGGGACTGAGTGCGATGGGGACGCGGATCAGCCTGTGGGGAAGAGTGACCAGCGTGGACAGCGGCAGCCATTCATTCTGGATGGACGACGGCTCGATTCTCAAGTCGACTGTGGGCAACGACGAGCGAACCGGCATACGCGTGATCTATGATGACACCACCGCGACCCTGCCGACAGTCAACGCCTACGTCCCATTCACGCCCGGCGTCAACCCCACCATATACAACGCCACCGGCGTCCTTGGAGCCGAGATGGACGATAACGACTGCCCAGTCCCAGTGCTGAGGGTGCCGAAGCCGCCCAGTGTTCCGACTGGGATAGTATACGTCATGTGGAACGCGACGGGTAACAACAGCGGGACCAGTTGGACAAATGCCGCGACCACCCTCGAGCACGGGCTGGAAGTCGCCGACGCCGGGGACGAGATATGGGTAGCGGATGGAACTTACACCGGCAACTTCACGATCGACCAGAGCATTGCTCTTTACGGCGGGTTTGCGGGCGACGAGGAAAACCGCGAGGAGCGCGACTGGGCAATGAATGAGACGATACTCGACGGCGAGGACACCGGAATCGTCATCACGGTTACGGGTACCAATAGCCCCACCACTCGCATTGACGGTTTCACCGTGCAAAACGGCGTGGGCGAGGAGCCTGAGGGTGCGGGTGGTATCACGTGCCTGAGTGGCGAGATCATGATCGCCAACAACAAGTTCCTATCCAATACCGGATATTTGGGCGGTGCTGTCCGCTGCGAAAACGGCGTCGCGGTGGTATTCAGCAACACCTTCGGAGCGCCGGATGACGCCGAGCATCTGTACTCCAACAACGGACGCCGCGGCCATTCGATATCTTTCTGGTGGTGCGAAGCCGGTTCTCTGATAGCGGGTAACACCTTCCAGTATGAAGGCTGGGACTACGGCTGGCCTCTCATTTTTGCCATGGACAGCATGGTGGATGTGGTCGGCAACAGCATGACCGACTCGTTCTCGGGCGGGATTGGGTTCTACAAAGATACCGGGTCGGGATGCAGCGGGGTTATTGCCAATAACTTGATACGCAATTGCATCTGGGATGCAGTGTGGTGTCAGACCTGCCCATCCTTGGAGATAGGCGGTAACGTGATCGACTGTGACAACAGCGTGTACGCCCTCGGCATCTACTGCGACGACTGCCCTGAGCTGACAATACGCGACAACACCATACACAACGTTTATGGTAGTCCCGGCATATATGTCTCTAACGGAAGCCCCATCATCACCGGCAACACGCTTGCCGACAACGGGAGTCCCGCCCGGCCGGGGAATGCGATAGACTGCCTTTATTGTGCCGGCCCCCAAATCGAAGCCAACATCTTCGAGCGCAATGTCGGAGCCTGGGGCGGGGCAATAAGCCTACAGGACGTGACGGACGCGGCTATCAAGAACAACCTGTTCGTGCACAACCGCGCGTCCGGCGGGGGCTACTTCCACGGCGGCGGCGCGATCTACAGCCGGGACTCCAGCGCCACCATCGCCAACAATACTTTTGTGGAGAACCTGGTGGGCGAAGGCACGCTGACGGAATCCGGATGGACGAACGTAACACTTGCGGCTTATGGGGGAGCGGTGCATGTGACCAACATAAATGCGTCCACGGGCCGGGTCACGCTCGTCAACAACATATTCTCCGGCAACCAGGCGCTGCAGGGAAACAGCGTCGCTAGCACATGGTACGGTCTGGCGGATGTGAACTACTGCGGCGCGTGGCCAGACGATGACCCTCCGGACAGGGTGAACTACCTCGCGGAGGCGGGCAGCGAGTGCACCCTCGGCTCTGGGTTGCTCTACCTTGAGCCGCTGTTCTCCGACGCGGCAACGGGCAATTATTGGCTTCAATTATCGTCGCCACTCCGCAGCCAGGGAACATACCTGAGCTACAACACTGTTGACATCACCGGGAAGCCGCGCCCGGGAGCGGGCGGCGTGGACATGGGGGCTTACGAGAGCGACCCGAACAACTACTGATTCAGCTAAGGACAAATGGAGGAAAAGGATATGCGCTCATTATACGTTGTATGTGCTCTTCTGACCCTGTGGGTTTTGGCGGCGGCTACTTCCACACAAGCGCAGTCTGCCAGCAACTGGGCTGTCTTTGTGGGCACGACCGGACCCAAGTCCGTTCTTGGTTCCGGGATTGGAATTAACCCGAAGGCCAAGGACGGATATGACGCCGACCCTGCAGAAGGTGATCTGTCCCTGCATCCTAAACCCACTGACGTGGGAATCGAACTGCTGTACTACCGCGTCCAAGGGCCCGATTGGGCCGGCGCCACAGGATTCTATGGAGAGGAGTTGGAGTACACACCCCTTCCCCCGGGCGCGAGCAAGACCTGGTCCGAATTCTACCTCTGGGCTCAGAACTACACTCCGACGTCCGCCAACCTGGGGCGGGTCGCGCCGCAATTCGGCACCCAGTATGTACCTCCCGCAGGCTATCGCGGCCACCTTGTCCTCGACTACGTTCCCGACTCCTGCAATTGGACAGGTGATTGGGATTTCTGGCTGGACCTGACAGCCAATAACGAATTCGCCCTGCCCATTCCCGTCGTCACCGACCCGCTGCTGGGCACTCGGTTCCACATCGACGTCTACGCCATCCCCGAACCGTCATCCCTTGCCGCTTTGGCCTGCGGATTGGCTGGAGTTGGCGGGTTCGCATTTAGGCGAAGGCGGCACGGCAGTGGAGCTTAGCTGCGGGAACTCCTGATTGTGCGTATTCGGTAGGCTGGCGGAGAACAGCCGTTCCCGCAGCATACAGGCCTACGAAGGCACAATCTCTTCGGAGTCGCATACTTCGATAGCTTGAAGTGTTCATCCTTAGCGTAGCTATCTAATCGAACACTTCAAGCTATTAGTTTCGCGCTCAGCATGCTCGCGTTGTACTCGCCAAGCATCAACATTCACATTTTCACTTGACTTCCAGCCCGCCTGACCCTACAATACAGTCAGGTCCAAAATCACTAAAATGGCGACCCACGGGTTGCCTGGCGCGGCGGTTACGGGCTCTCAAGGCGGATAATGTGTTGGTCGGATTTGGGCGACCATATTGGATGCGCTCGTTGCGGCGGTCTATCGCGCTTTACGCACGGGGAGCGCCGCGGTCATCCTGCTGGAGAGAGGCCGAATGCTACTCACGCTTGAGTGGCGTCGGCTTTTTGTGTTTATTGCCGCGACTACATCCTCGGAAAGGTAGTTAGAACCATGATCGGCAACAAGAAGGCTGCGAGTTGGGTCGATGAGATGGCGGCGCTGTGCAAGCCGGAGGGCATTGTCTGGGCGGACGGCTCCGAGGCCGAAAGAGAGCGTTTGACCGCGGAGGCCGTGGGAATTGGGGAGGTGATGGAGCTTAACCAGACCAAGCTCCCCGGCTGCCTTTTCCATCGCACGGCCGAAAACGACGTGGCGCGCACCGAGCATCTCACGTTCATTTGCACCAGCAAGCAAAAGGACGCCGGCCCCAACAACAACTGGATGGCCCCACGGGAAGCTTACGACAAGGTCGGCGCGATGTTCGATGGCTGCATGAAGGGCCGGACGATGTACGTCGTACCGTTCATAATGGGCACGGCGGGGTCGCCTTTCAGAAAGATCGGCATCGAGATCACGGACAGTATCTATGTTGTGCTCAATATGCGCATCATGACCCGCATGGGCAAAGTGGCGGCCGATGACCTGGGACCCGATGAAGATTTCACCAAATGCCTCCACTCCACCGGCGAGCGAGACATCGACCGGCGATTCATCCTTCATTTCCCCGAGGATAACACGATCTGGAGCTTTGGCTCGGGCTATGGCGGGAACGTGCTGCTGGGCAAGAAATGCCTGGCGCTGAGGATCGCGAGCTACCTTGGCCGCCAGGAAGGCTGGATGGCCGAGCACATGCTGATTGTCGGGATTCAGACCCCCGAGGGCGAGACGCACTACATAGCGGGGGCGTTCCCCAGCGCGTGCGGCAAGACCAACCTGGCGATGCTTATCCCACCCGAGGGGATGCCGGGCTACAAAGTGTGGACGGTGGGCGATGATATCGCCTGGATTCGCGTCGGTCCCGACGGGCGGTTGTGGGCGGTGAATCCCGAGGCGGGGTTCTTCGGTGTCGCTCCGGGCACCAGCTACAAGACCAATCCGAACGCGATGGAGACGTTCAAGCGCAATTCCATATTCACGAATGTGCTTCTGACTCCCGAAAAGAACGTGTGGTGGGAAGGCATGGGCGTGGAGCCACCGGCCGAAGGCATCGATTGGAAAGGCAACCCGTGGACCCCACAGGCCGGAGAGATCGGCGCGCATCCCAATAGCAGGTTCACCGCGCCGGCCTCACAGTGTCCCGTGATCAGCCCAGAATGGGAGAACCCGGCGGGAGTGCCGCTGTCGGCGATGCTCTTTGGCGGGCGCAGGGCCAGGCTGGCCCCGCTGGTATATGAGTCGTTCAACTGGCGGCACGGGACGTTTGTCGCGGCGACCATGGCCAGCGAAACAACCGCCGCGGCGACCGGGGCGGTGGGAGTCGTGAGGCGCGACCCGATGGCCATGCTGCCGTTCTGCGGCTATAACATGGCCGATTACTTCAAGCACTGGCTCGCGATGGGCAAGAAACTCTCTCGCCCGCCGAAGATATTCAACGTCAACTGGTTTAAGCGAGGCGAGGATGGCTCGTTCCTCTGGCCCGGCTACGGCGAGAACCTGAGGGCACTGGATTGGATCATCCGCCGCTGCACGGGCGAGGCCGAAGCGACCGAGACCGCCATCGGCTATGTGCCCACCAAGGGATCACTTAACCTCAACGGGCTGGATGTCTCCGATGAAGCTATGGACACACTGCTGGATGTGGACCCGGAGGCGTGGGTCGAGGAATTAGAAAGCATGCGCAAGTTCTTCGACCAGTTCGGCTACGATCTGCCGGAGGAGTTTGTCGAAGAGCAGCAGGCGCTGAAGACGAGGCTGGGGAAGGGATAGGCCCAAGCCAGGAAGAAAACAGACTTGAGGTCACAATCTGTGACCTCAAGTTTCACCAGCGCGGTTTGATGTCGCAGAATGCGATATCAAGAGTGTTCAGCAGTACCATTTTGAGGTCGCATATTGCGACCCATCTGGAGGCAGGATGAGTGGCGACAACTGAGCAGTCGATCATTCCGATGGAGAGCATCGCGCACGCGATACTGGTGCTGCGTGGGCAGAAAGTGATCTTGGATGCCGATCTTGCGAGACTGTACGGAGTGACGACGAAGCGTCTCAATGAACAAATCAGACGCAATGCCGAAAGGTTTCCTGAAGACTTCGTGTTTCAGCTTACGAATGCGGAACTTGAGAGTTTGAGGTCGCAAATTGCGACCTCAAACGGGCGTGGTGGCCGTCGGACACTGCCCTATGCCTTCCACTGAGCACGGCGCCGTCATGGCCGCCAGCGTGCTCAATACGCCTCGCGCTGTCGAAGTAAGCGTGTATGTCGTGCGGGCTTTCGTAAAGCTACGTCAGGTTCTGGCCACGCACGAGGACTTGTGGCTGAAGCTGCGGGAACTCGAAGAACACCTGGAAGCAAGGCTGGATGCCCACGACGGTCAGATAGGACTCCTGATGGAAGCCATACGTGCACTGATGGCTCCGCTCGAGGAAAGCGACAGGCGGATAGGATTTAGAGAATAGCTCGGCAATCGCCCGTCTGCCGGCGGCGGATGTTCTAAATCCCCATCTGCATCTTCGTCTGTACGAGGCGATAGACCGACTCCCGGCCGACCGTGCCTTTCAGGTGATTGTCTTGGACGACCACCAGCCGGCAGACGTGTTCGTCGGCGAGCTTGGTCAGGGCTTCCCAGGCGTCATCTTCCATGCCGATCTCGTAGGCGTCATCAATCTGATGCTGGACCTCCCCGACCCGCACGAAGTCCCATTGCTCCGACGGGATCTTGCGGACCTCCTCCGCGCCGATCACGCCGACCACCTGGTCTCCCTGCACGACGGGATAGCAGGAGTACTCGTTACGCAGGAGCATATCATCGACGAACTGCCTCACGCTGAGGTCCGCGGGGACGGGCGGGACGTTGGTGGTCATCACCTGTTCCACGCGCACACCCGAAAGCGCCTGTCGCATCACAAGCTGCTGGAAACTGCTTCTTGCCGCGCCCGCCAGGAACCAGCCTATGAATATCAGCCACAGGCCGCCTATCAGGTTGCGGTTTAGAATGTCCAGGAACCCGAGCACCATAAGCGCGTAGCCGAATCCCTGCCCGGCATTCGAAGCGTAACGGGTGGCTTTGGCCAGGTCGCCCGTCACCGACCATATAGCCGAGCGTAGGATTCGCCCGCCGTCCAGCGGGAACCCCGGCACGAGGTTGAAGATCCCGAGCAGCAAATTGATGGTGGCCAGGTAACCAAGGACCGCCACCGCCGGTCTGGGCCATCCCAAAGCGACGCCGCCGGAGCCGAGCACGTAGAAGATTCCCCCAAGCGCGAAGCTCGCGAGCGGTCCCACCAAGGCCATCCAGAACTCTTCCCGCGCTGACTTCGGTTCGTCGGCCGTCTGCGACACCCCGCCAAACAGGAAAAGAGTTATCCCCTTCACTTCAGTGCCATATTTGCGCGCCACCACGCTGTGGCTCAGTTCGTGCACAAGCACGGAGGCGAACAGCAGTATGGCGGCCAGTATGCCCAGCAGCCAGTCAGTGGTCGAGGAGAACGTTGGGTAGAATGTCGGGAAGTAGCCCAGCGCCAGGGTGTAAGTCACCAGGAAGAATATCAGCAGCCATGACCAGTCTATATTTATCTCGAATCCGAGTATTTTCCCGAGTTTGACTCTGCCCATTTTACCTACTCCTTATTTAGAGTCATTCTTGCTTTACCCATTCGAAAGAGGGCAACAAACTCAGCGAAAGAAGAGCCTGAAGGGAAGGCGGAAAGCGGAGAGCCGGGAAGGGACCGGACGATGGCATGATGGCCCGATGGCTTTCTGCTGCGGGAACGACTATGCCCACAAGCTCCCATATTTACACGGTCAAGAGTTCCGCAGCCACGGCATGTGTCATTCCGAACGAATGTGAGGAATCTGCTTTTCTCGAGTACAGCCTTTCCACCCTCACCCCAACCCTCTCCCTCATAGGGCGAGGGAGCGGATTGTGCGGGATTACGGCAGTTTCGGCATTGAAATGCCGAAACATCCCAAATCTCTATTTCGTGCTTTCCCGCTTTCGTGATTGTATTGTCCCTTCCCGGCCTTCCGCCCTCTGCCTTCTGCCTTGTTGAGAGGATTATCCCCACACGCCGTGTAACCTGTCTATGGGAGCGATCTATGTTCGATGCAATAATCAGAGGCGCCCAGGTCCTGGACGGCTCGGGTTCGGGATTGTTCGCTGCCGACATCGCCATTAAGGACGGCCGCATCGCCGCAATCGGGGAATTGAACGCCCAAGCGGCTCGGCTTTTCGACGCCCGGGGGCTTGTCGTCGCGCCCGGGTTCATTGACATGCACTCGCATTCGGACATGGCGCTCTTTGTCGACCCGAGGTCCGAAAGCAAGCTTACACAGGGGATCACGACCGAGATATGCGGCAACTGCGGGTTCTCGGCTGCTCCATGTCTGGACGCCGCCGGACGAAGTGAGATGGAAACCTGGCGCCACGCGCACGATGTCAAAGCGAATTGGCGAAGCATGGCCGAGGTCCTTTCGGCGCTCGATGAACGTGAGATCGGCGTGAACTACGCGACACTGGTCGGGCACTCGAACTTGCGCGCGGCAGTGGTGGGCCTCAACAATCGCGAGGCTTCCCCGGCCGAGATCGACCGGATGAAGGCTCTAGCCGCCGGCGCGATGACCGAGGGCGCCTACGGGCTTTCCACCGGCCTTATCTACCCGCCGAGCTGTTATGCCGGCACATCGGAGTTGATCGCGCTCGCGACGGCAATCGCGCCTTACGGCGGCGTATACGTGACACATATACGCGATGAGCACGATGGCATCGTGGAGGCGGTCGAGGAGGCCATACGCGTGGGCAGAGAGAGCGGCGCGGGGGTTCACATATCCCACCATAAGGCGTGCGGGCGCACTAACTGGGGCAGAATCAGGGCCACGTTGAGCCTGATCCAGGAGTCGCGCCGGGCCGGAATGGACCTTACCGTGGATCAGTATCCTTACACCGCCGGCTGCACGTCGCTCGGAGTCGTCATTCCGGCGTGGGCGCACGACGGCGGGCCGGAGGCTCTGATGGGACGCGTTCGGGACCAGCGCCGGGCCCTGCTCGCTCATCTGCAAGACATTGCCGAGCCGGACGGGTGGCTTGCTAACGATGGCGGCTGGAAAAGCGTAATAGTATCCGGCGTTCGGACGGACCGCAATCGGGACTGCGAGGGCAAAAGCATACAACAGTTGGCCGACGAGCGCGGCCGCGAGCCCGGTGAAGTAGTGCTCGATCTACTGGCCCAGGAAAGGCTGTCGGTGAGTGTAATCACATTCGCCCAATGCGAGGACGATATCGAGGCTGTGATGCGCAGCGATATCGCCATGTTCGGCACCGATTCCTGCGCGCGCGGCGCGCTCGACAAAGGCAAGCCCCACCCACGGGCGTTCGGGACATATCCCAGGGTGCTGGGCCGCTACGTGAGGGAACGCAACGTGGTCGGCCTCGCGGAAGCGGTGCGCAAAATGACTTCCGCGCCCGCTCGCAAGCTTGGGATAACCGATCGCGGGCTCGTCAAAGAAGGTTTCTGGGCGGATATCGTCGTGTTCGATCCGGCGAGCGTTGCCGATACAGCGACATACGAGCACCCGCACGGGATATCAAAGGGCATTAGGTATGTATTCGTCAACGGCGTCCTGGCCTGTGAGGATGGACAGCTCACCAATGCCCTCGCCGGCCGGGTACTGCGGCATCGAGCGTGGCAGCGAATGCTATGATCGCGGGCGTGCGCGCCGTAGCTGCGGGAACTCTTGACTGTACGAATTCGGCGGGCAAGTTGTCATAGTCGTTCCCGCAGCATAGTCAATCTCTCCCTCTCCCCTTGCGGGAGAGGGTTGGGGTGAGGGGGAAAGGCTGTAGCTGTAATCCCATCACCCATCAGCAAGCAACTTTCAACTTACAACTTTTGACTTGAAACTTACGACTCCCTGGAGCGTGCGCATGAGCATAATCAAGAACCCCGAACTCAAGGGCATCCTGGTCCTGGTGCTGATAATGGCCGTGATCGGATTCGCGATGATGGCGATGTCGGGCAAGCTGGAGCAGTGGTTCGGAATCACGTGGTTCAGCGGCCCGAGGGCGCTGGACAAGATCGTCTTCGTATCCGATAGAGACGGCACTCCCGATATCTACGTTATGAGCACCGACGGGACCGGGCAGACCAGGCTGACCAGCAACGCCTCGCCCCAATCCCTGCCCGCCGTGTCCACGAGCGGCAATAGGATCATGTTCGTCTCGAATGCCGGAGGGTCGAGCCGGGTAGTCTCGATAGGAGCGAACGGCGGCGAGCCGGTTCAGGTAACCACTGCAAGCGGCCCCAAGTCCGAGCCCGCCTTCAGCCCCGACGGCAAGAAGATGTCATTCATCTCAGGCGGGAGGGTGTACGTGGCCGATCTTAATGGCGAGGGGCTGGACGCCGTGCTTCCCACCGATAAGGAGGTTCGGGCCGCACTGGGTTCCGCGCTCGAACGCGGTTCGCTGCCTCCGTATCCGATCCACGCCTGGGGGCCGGACGGCAGCAGCATGGCCGGGGTGACGACCGTCAACGAGAACTGTGACGTGCTGGTCTATCTGCCGAAACTTGCCGATGAACCACTGAGGGTGCCCTTTGTCCTGAACGGGGAGCCTGGCCGGATCAGCTACATATCCTGGGCCGCGGGCAAACCCGTCCTCGCGATAACCGGAACGATAGGCAAGCAGGGGATGGTCGCGCTGTTCGATGCTGAATCCCGGCAGGCGATGTTCATGCCCACGCCGAAGGGTTACCAGTTCGGCAGCCCTGCGCTCTCCCCGGACGGCGGCGCGCTGGTCATGTGCGCGAAGCTGGGCGCAAAGAGCGCGCTTGTCAGGATTGACCTTTCCAGCGGGCAGTCGGCCGCGATAGCCCAGGGCGAGTTCGAGGGCTCTGCATTCTCGCCAAAGGGTGACAAAATCCTCGCGACCCAGATCGGCGCTGACGGCAAGCGCGACATCGTGACCATCGACCCATCGAGCGGCCAGGTAACGAAGCTCACCAGCGACGGCCACAGTTACAACGCCGTCTGGACGCCCATATCGGAGAAGTAATGCGCCTGGACGATCCTTATCTAACAGACCAGTTGATCCCGTATATCGGAAACAAGCGCAAGCTGCTGCCTCTGATATACGATGCCATCGACCACACGGGGCTGCGTCGGGGGATGTTTTTCGATGTCTTCGCGGGCAGCGGTGTGGTATCCAGGCTGGCCAAACTCGCGGGGTTTCGCGTGATATCCAATGACTGGGAGCCTTACGCCGAGAAGATCAACCAGGCCTACATCGCCACCAATACCCCTCCTGAGTTCAGTCGCCTCGGGGGCCTCGACAGCGCGATCGCGTACCTTAACTCACTGGAGGGCACGCGGGGCTATATAGCGACCCATTACTGCCCAGCCGATGATGAGCGCTACGACCCCGAGACCGAGCGAATGTTCTACACGCAGCAAAATGGCCGGCGGATAGACGCGATTCGAGAACAGATAGCCGATTGGCGGGCTTTGGGGGTCATAGATTCCAGAGAAGAAGCCGTGCTGCTGGCTTCGCTCATCTACCAGGCGTCGTATTGCTCCAACACGTCGGGGGTGTTCAAGGGCTTCCACCGGGGCTGGGGCGGGGCGACAAAGACGGCCTGGTATCGCATCCGAAGCCATCTCACGCTCGGCGTGCCCGTGCTCTGCGATAACGGGCTGGATAATATGGTCCTCAAGGAGGATGCGGCCGCTATCGCGAATAAGATTGAGTGTGATATCGCTTATCTCGATCCGCCTTACAACCAGCACCAGTACGGCGCGAACTATCATCTGCTGAACACGGTCGCGCTGTGGGACAAGCCCGAAATCACCGAGCGCATATCTCACGGGAATAAGGCGGCGATCCGAAAGGACTGGCGAACCGAGCGCCGCAGCGATTATTGCCACAGGGCAACCGCGCCGAGGGCGTTTTCGGACCTGGTCGACCGGCTGAAGGCCGATTGGATACTCGTCAGCTACTCGACCGAAGGGATCATGCCCATCAAGGACCTGCTGGGCGCGCTCGGGGAACGAGGCCAACTCAGCGTGGTGGTGAGGAGGTACAAGCGTTATCGCGTGAGCAGCCAAAGACCATCGCCGAAGCCTCACACGACGGAATTCGTGGCCGCGGTCGACACGCGATCTCCGGCAAGGCTATCGCAGGTCGATGCTGCCGTCAGAGTAATATTGGATAATGAATAAGGAGAACAAATCAGGATGAAAACGGCTATCTTCGCATCTATCACTATCTTTATGGCTGCGGCCGTACCGGCTTCGGCCAACTACCTGTTGCTGACGCCGACCGGCGCCACGCTCACCACGGCTCAGGTCAGGGCTGAGGCGGCTATCAGCTCCGGTGGGAACAACGGGGAGTACTATTGGCTCGGGACCGGCCTGATGCAGGTCGAGGTGAATGTTCTGCAGCGCAACCCGCGGGCAGCCGATAAACAAAGCAGGCTGGGCGCGCAGTGGAGCTTTTTGCCGGAGACATCGTTCACACCGGCCGTGGGATTCGGCGTGATCGACGTTACGTCCGCGTCGCCCGAGGGAATAGCGGGCTATGTGGCTATCACCAAGCACTTCGCGGTACCGAAGTCTTTGGGTCTGGTCAGCGACTTCGCCGCCACCGCCGGACTCGGCGCGCACGGCATCAATGGCTTCTTCGGCAGCTTCGAGGCCCGTCTTGCCTACGGGTTTTTCGCCGAAGGCGAATATGACAGCCGCGACTTCAATGGCGCGGTGGGCTGGCAGCCGTTCAAGATGCTTCGGTTCAAGGCGTATTCGATCAAGGACGAAGTCTTCTACGGCGCCGAAATCCCGCCAATCACTTTCTGAGAAGGTGCTGTGATGTTTCGGCATTTCAATGCCGAAACGCCGCAAAGGCTGTGCCGCCGGGAGGCAAATATTGCGGATAAAGAAGAACGCGAACCATGTTGTCGGCGTCGATCTGGGCGGGACGAACGTCCGGGCGGCGGTTGTCCATCGCGGCGGGGAGATCGTATCCGAGTTTCGCACCGAGTCCCTGGCGATGGAGGGCCTCGACATCACCATCGGC
>Ga0315287_10005086_pt1 | contig 12917 bp, 8 predicted proteins | sample YL17G11_0_MG_FD_205037 | JGI IMG/M metagenome (GOLD analysis project Ga0315287, IMG submission 205037) | Sediment microbial communities from Yellowstone Lake, YNP, Wyoming, USA - YL17G11_0 | ecosystem: Environmental > Aquatic > Freshwater > Lake > Sediment | place: USA: Wyoming | collected...
ATGTGGTCCGAAGTGCAGGACACCCTGCTCGATCGGCTGCGCACCCATCCCGGCGTGAGTCGCCTGGTCGACCCGCTCGAGGCCGATGTGGCCGCCGGCCGGATCTCCCCCACGGTCGCCGCCCGCACCCTGCTCGACGCCTTCAGCCTCTGAGCATCCGGCGCACGAGCCGCTTCAGTAGGTTCGACGGCCGACTCTCGATCCAGTGGTTGAGCTGGGCCACATCGTCGTGCAGCCGGTCGATCTCCTGGCTCATCGACGCGGTGTGGTGAAGCAGGACGTGGAGCTCCAGATCCTTTTCGTGCAGGGCAACCTCGGCATGGCGGTGATGGGCCAGCCGCGACCGCATCAGGCCGAGCAGGCCGATGCTCCCGTTGGGTGCGACGAGGGGGACGTCGTCGAGCGCACCCAGAACGACCTCGGCCCGGGCGTCGAGGTCGATGACGTCGTCGTCGGCCACCAGCACAGACCCGCCCGACGCCAGGCCGGCACCGGCCACCAGGGCCACCCGCCAGGCGAAGGCCGCCCAGACGAGTGCCGGGTCACGTTGGTCGGTCGCCGGTTCGGGGACGATCCCGGCGATCTGGACCGACTCGATGGGAATGGCCAGGGCGGCCACCGCGGTCGGACCGGACGGACCGTCGTGCAGAATGTTCCAGCTGGTGGCCGGCAGCGTGGTGGCATGGGCGACGGCGTCGTCGAAGGCCTGGCCGGCGGCGAACCTCAGGGCCAGTTCCGATGCCGCGAGCGTCGGGAAGTGCACCAGGGTCGCGGGTCGGGTCTGCATCGCCTCACGGAGCCCAGAGAGCCAGTCGTGGCTCACCCGGCAGCGCCCGTTCAACACACAGCCATACCGGCCCTCCGCAGTACGCATGGCGGCCACCACCGCCCCGAGCTGACCGTCGAGCGAACCGTCGGGCTCATCCGCGGGCCCATCCGGACCTGGGGTCTCGACCACGCGCACGACCAGGTGCCGGCGCCCGGCCGCGCCCCGTCGGGCCTCGGCGGCGTCGATCGTTCCGGTCGGCGCCACGATCACCAGCTCGAAGTGCCGTTCGGTCTGCGCGGCCAGGTCGCCCAGCAGCGCGTCGAGCGCAGCCCGGTCGGCGTCGTCGGTGGTCGCGACCGTGATCACGACCGTGGCCAGGAGACGGTCCTCGTCGACGATCCGGGCGACGTCGCCGGCCTGCGGGACATCGACGACCTGGGGCTCGACCGCACGCAGGCGCCGCACGAACTGATAGGTGTCCCCGTGCGGCCCGGCGGACCGGCGGACCCAGGCGAGCACATCTTGCAGCGGCGCGCCGCGGCGCAGCGCGGGTGCATCGACCGGGAAGCACTGATCGCTGATCGCCAGGCGGGTGTCGTCGGCATCGACCTCGGCCCAGCCGGTGCCGGCCAGCATGCCCGTCAGCCGGGCCTCGGAGAAGAACTGCAGGTGCGTGTCGTCGAGCAGCCCGGTATCGGTCATGTCCCACCGACCGAGCAGCAGCTTGGCGCCGAGGTCGACGTGGGTCACGTTCGGGATGCTGATGATCAGCTCGGCACCTGCGTGCCCGCCCACGAAGCGGCGCAGGGCGGTGAGCGCGCCCACGGGGTCGGGAAGGTGCTCGATCACGTCGAGGGCCAGCACCGCCGCCAGCGGCCGGTCGCCGACGACGGCCCGCAGACGGTCGGCGAGGTCATCGACCGTGCCGGACAGACTCAACTCATGAGCCTCGAAGCCCCGGCTCGTCACGTCGGCCAGCGCATCGCCATCGACATCACCGCCGACGTAGGTGAACCCCAGTTCGGTGAGACGGGCCGCCACGGGCGAGCGCCCACAGCCGACGTCGAGGATCACCCCCGAAGTCAGCCCGGCGCGCTCGACGAGGCGTACTGCGCTGCCGTACGAGGAGTGCTCGTCGTAGTCCCTCGCGTACTGCTTGGCCATGACCGATCCCTATTTCTGGCCCGGGACAGCGGTGCCCCCGGCCCGACCCTCGGGGTCGCACAGGTAGTCGTAGATGCCCTCGAAGGCGAGGCCCCAGTCGGCGTGGCCCGCCTCGATGTCGGCCAGTCCGCGCTCGGCGAGCTCGGCCCGACGGGCTCCGTCGATGACCAGCTCCTCGATGGCCTGAGCCAGGCCGTCGACGGTGCGCAGACACCGCCGTGAGTTTTCGCCGTCGTGCAGGATCCAGTCGCCCGCCGGGTTGTCGAAGGCGACGACCGGAACGCCACAGGCCAGGAGCTCGAGCGGCAGGTAACTGGGATGGGCCGAGACGGTGAGGGCCACGCCGACATCGGCCGTGCGGTACAGCTCGCCGGTGTCGCGGTAGTCGAGCAGGCCGAGGTGACGGATGCCGGTGCCGAGGTCGTCGGGGCGTGCCCACGACCCGGCGGTCACGATCCGCACCCGGTCCCCCAGTCGCTCCTTGACCTGGGCCAGGGCTAGCGAGGCGAGCTCCCAGCAGTTGCGCCAGTGGCCGGGCCGGGCGTACACGAACACGGTGACGGGGCCTTCGTGCTGCCAGGGCCGGCGGTCGGTCGCGTTGAACACCGCCCCGTTCACGGCCGGCATGAAGGCGAAGCCGTCGCCGCCGTACTGGCCCCGATAGATGTCGAGCAGTCGCTCGGTGTTGCAGAGCCCGTGCAGGCCGAGCCCGTAGCTCTCCTCGGCGAGGGCGTACTGGGTGCCGGCCGGATAGAACTGCGGCTCGAAGTCCTGGATCAGGTACATGCGGCGCCGGGTGTGGGCGAAGCGGGCCACCGAATAGGCCGTCACCCAGAGGGTGGCGATCGACACGTCGGCGGGCGGGGCGTGCTGCAGGTCGGGGCTGGTGGGCCCGTCGTAGAAGTGGATCGGCGCATCGGCCAGCGCGGGGAACGAGGCCGCCAGGGCCGAGCGGAAGAACGGCTCGTTCGGTCCGGCCATCACCACGAACTGATTGCGCACGCCGTGAATCCGGGCCAGATGATCGGCCATGCGCAGCGCAGTGTTGATGCCGCCGTAGAACGGGCTGTCGATCTCGGGCAGGAACCAGTTCACGGTGCGCACCGCGATGGGGTCGACCTCGGCCCCGCGCTCGGCGCGGACCCGGCGCACGAGCGCGTCGTCGGCCCGTGACACGTCGGCCAACCAGAACGCCTCGGCATCGTCGGAGGTCTGACGGAACACCTGGAAGGGCCGATCGAGGACCTCGCCGACCCGCACGAGCGGACTGCGCTCGTCGGCGTGGCGAAGGCCGGGGATGCGGCTCTCGAGCGACAGGCTCGGCGAGTAGTACGGGTCGCCGCCGAACAGGTACTTCTGGTAGCGCCAGTAGCTGGCGAAGAAGTCGCCCGATGGCACCGTGGTACCCCGGGTGACCGACTCGAGGTGACGGACCAGGGGACGCGGCGTGCAGACGTTGCGCCGGCCGAGATGCAGCATGTCCATACCGAGCACCACGTCGCTGCCACACAGCACCATGCGCTCGTCGAAGCCACCGACCTCGTCGAACAGGTCGCGCCGCACGGCCAGGCACGCGCCCGTGACCGACACGAAATTGCGGTACCAGGTGGTCGGGCCGAACAGGGAATCGGAACCGGGCGCCATCCCCTGGAAGACGTGGTCGGCGAACCCGTTCATGCCGACCACGATGCCGGCGTGCTGGATCATCCCGTCGGGCCCGATGAGCTGCGAGCCCACGACGCCGATGTCGGGTTGCACCGCCCAGCCGACCAGTTCGCGCAGCCACTGCGGGTCGAGCATCTCGGTGTCGTCGTTGAGGAAGACGAGCACCTCGCCTCGGGCGCCGGCCGCCGCCGCGTTGTTCACCGCGGAGTAGTTGAACGGCTCGTCCCACCAGACGAGGCTCAGATCCAGGCCGTGGCCGTGATCGCGGTACCAGGCCTCGCGGTCGGCGGTGCGCCCACCGTTGTCGACGATGACGACGTCGAACGATGGGTAGTCGGTGTCGGCCAGTGTGGGCAGGCACACCGACAACATGGTGCGGTTGTGTCGGGTCGGGATGACGACAGTGACGTGAGGCGGCTCGTCGAGCGACCAGTGCACCCACGGCACCCCGTCGACGCTGGTGACGGTGGCCGACGCGCCGATGCGGTCGAGGTGCTCGCGCACCAGGACCTCGGCCGGTTCGCCCCGCACGTCGGGGCGACGAGTGACATGGGTGAGCAGTCGGGGCACCCGCAGGGTTGCGGCCGCTACCGCCCCGAACCCGGCGGGGACACCGGCCGGGGCCGAGGCCGTCGAGAGCTCCTGGCGGCGCAGCAGCAGGTCCCACCACATGGCGTCACCCAGCTCGGGCCGCAGGCCGACGGCGGCGACCGTCGCCCGGCGCAGCGCGAACGAGCGGCCGAGGGGGTTGGCGCTGAGCAGGGTGTCGGGTGACCATGCGGCCCGGAAGCGGGGCTCGACCGCAACCCCGTCGAGCAGGAGCCCGTCGTCCCAGAACAGGAGATCGGCGGCGGGCTCGTCCCAGGCCCGGGCGGCCAACTGGAAGACGAGGTCGGGCTCGGCCACGTCACCCGGTTCGAGGAACACGAGCAGCGAGCGCGGGTCGCCCTCGACGCCGAGGGCGACGAGGGCAGCCGATAGGTCGGTGCCAGCGGCACGCGAGCTGATGCGCGAGTCACCGGTGCCCTGGCCGTCGTGGTCGCCGAGCACCACCGCGGTCCAGTGCACGTCGCTCTGCACCCGAAGCGAGCGCAACGTGAGCTCCCGATCGCCCGGGCCGGGCAGGATCACCAACTCGACGGCCACCGGGACCTTGCGATCGGTGGTGCGCTGCACCTGCTGGGCGAGATCCTCACCCGAGGGTCGATGGTCGGCCAGCCAGGCGGCGTAGGTCGGCTCGCCCGCCGACGGCGCCACGGCGAGCGCGAACTCGGACTTCAACAGGCGCAGGTAGCGGTAGCCGTCGATGCCCACTCGCTTGCCGATCTTGGCGGCGGCCCGACGATTCGAGCCGGGCGGAAGCAGCCGGCGGGCGGTGGCCCGAAGCTCGGCAAGTGAGGTCGGCAGGTTCATCCGTGCTCCTTGGTGGCACCGGTGAGCGGCTCCCACGAGCCCTGTAGGTCGACGATGCCCATGACGATGTCCGGCCCGGGCTGCACCCGCAGCACGTCGACCCGCTCGCGCTTGTCGAACACGGTCATGCCGTCGGTGTCGTGGGCGGCGAACGTAAAGGTGTACTCGCCGGGCCCGAGGCTGAGCCGATCGATGCGGTAGTCGACGTAGCCGGAACCAACGTAGTGGTCGCCGGGGAGGTGGTCGGGCTGGATGCCGGGATTGGCCACCAGCACGTGGTTCTCGTTCTCGACGGCGAACGAGAACAGCGGGGCCTCGACCGGTTCGTGGCATTCGTAGTGGACGCGGATGCGCAGCGGAGCGAACGGCACGGTCGCCTGCACGGTCTGACCGTCGGGATCGAGGAAGTCGATCCCCTGGATGGTGATCGGGCGGGCCCGGCCCAGGTCGGGCAGGTCGGCGGGGTCGACACCGGCCGCCGCCGCCGCCTCGAACTCGGCGGTCAACCGCTCGGTCTCGTGCTCATTGACGGCGGCCAGGTACTGGTGCACGACCTCGGCCGAGCGACCGGTGGCCATGATCGTGCCGTGGTCCAGCCAGGCCGCGTGGTCGCACATGCTCTGCACCAGCCCGAGGCTGTGGGTGACCATCACGATCGTCACGCCCTGGTTGCGGAGCTTGTAGAGGTGCTCGAAGCAGCGACGCTGGAACTCCTCGTCGCCGACGGCGATGACCTCGTCGATGATGAGGATCTCGGGATGCACGTGGACCGCCACCGAGAAGCCGAGCCGCACGTACATGCCACTCGAATAGATCTTGACCGGCGTGTCGATGAACTCGCCCAAGCCGGAGAACTCGACGATATCGTCGTACATCGCGTCGATCTCGCGGCGCTTGAGACCCAGGATCGACGCGTTCAGATAGATGTTCTCGCGGCCGCTCAGCTCGGGATGAAAGCCGGCGCCGAGCTCGAGCAGGGCCGAGACCCGGCCCTGGATCGTGACCTTGCCCTGCTCGGGTCGCTGGATGCCGGCCATCATGCGCAGCAGGGTCGACTTACCCGACCCGTTGTGGCCCACCAGCCCGTAGACCGTGCCCGGCTCGACCTCGAGCGAGACGTCCTTGAGGGCCCAGAACTCGTCATAGCGGCCGACACTGCGCCGGGTGATCGCCTCTTTGAGACTGCTCGACCGTTCCTTGTAGAGGCGGTAGCGCTTCGAGACGTGGTCGACCTGGATGGCCGGCTTGGCGGACGTCACAGTTCCTCCGACACGTTCAGCGCCTTGCGGGTGAAGATCGTGTAGCCCACCGCGAACATGGCCAACGACACGCCGAACGTGCCGAGCACCGACCATCCCGAGGGCAGGGTGTGGGTATAGAAGAGCTCGCGGGACATCATCGTGAACTGGGTCATCGGATTCAGTCGCAGGAGATTGGCGACCTGGTCACCGTGCTTGCCGCTGTTCTGGACGACCTCGAGCGAATAAATGATCGGGGTCGCGTAGAAGAGCAGGTTCATGGCGATGCCGACGAGGTAGCCGACATCACGGAAGTACACGTTCCAGATGCTCACCATCAGGCCGAGGCCCAGTGAGAACAGCACCAGCATGAGCACCACGACCGGGAAGAGCAGGAACGTCCAGCTCACGTTGCCCAGGGCGATCATGATGACCACCATGATCGCCGACTCGAGCACCGTCTGGGTCAGCACGGTGAGCATGTTGGCGATCGCCGCGCATTCGGGGGGGAAGTACACCTTCTTGAGCAGTGGCCCGGCGCCCTGGAGCGCGGCGATCGACCCGATGACCGTGCCGTTGAAGAGGTTCCACATGATCAACGCGGCGAAGAGGTACAGCCCGAAGCTGGAGAACCCGCCGTTGCCGGCTACCGGCGCGGTCTGCTTGAGGAAGACGCCGAACACGATCGTGTAGATGATCAACGTCGAGGCCGGGTTGATCAGTGACCACGCCCACCCGAGCACGCTCTTCTTGTACCGGGACTTCAGCTCCCGCTGGGCGAGATTGCCGATCAGCGTGCGGTAGTTCCAGATCTCGATTATGGCGGTCACGGCTGCTCTCGTTGTCGGCGGTCAGGCCCGGCCAGAGCGGCCACACCCCGGCGGACCAGGACCCGACCCCGCCGGGCCACGGCTCGTCCGATGCGTGTCACCCGGACGCTGACGGCCTCGGGGCCGTCGGGGCCGCGAGTGGCTCGATCCGGTGCGATCAGTGGCCGTCGGCAGTACTCGACGATGGGCTGCGCGACCCGGTCCCAGGTGTAGGAGGGGGCGATGTCTCGGAGCGCGCGCTGGGCATCACCGTAGCAGAGGGGGTCTCGGAGGCGCACGATGGCCGAGGCCACCGCGGCCGGATTGCCAGGCGGCACCACCAGTCCCAGTCCTTCCGCACGCACAAGATCGGCGAGGGTGTCCCCATCGCTGCAGACGATGGGCAGCGCGGCCCACAACGAATCCAGGAGCCGGGTCCGGAAGGCGAACGTGGCCTCGATTCCCGGCCGGTGCAGCGACACGGCCAGATCGGCGTCGACGAGCCACGGGGCTCGCTCGTCGTAGGGGATCCAGCGGTCGGCGAACACGACCCGGGTCCCGGCGACACCAAGCTCGTCGGCTCGTCGACGGGCGCGGGTGGCCATCTCCATGGCCGGCACCGCAGGAGTTGGATGTGCTCCCGCGAGGATGAAGGCCTTCACCGTCGGATCCTCGATGCGCGCCACCGCGTCGACCAGGGTCACGGGGTCGAGCCACTGGTAGAGCCCTCCGCCCCACCAGACGACGAAGTCGTGCTCGTCGAAGGGCCCTTCGGGACCGCGTAGCGGCCGTTGACCGACCGCGTCCGGAGGCCCGGTGGCCAGACCGAAGGGCACCACCGCCACCAGCGCGTCGAACGTCGGGTCGGCGGCGTAGCCGTCGGGGCCCAGACGCCCCAGGGCGGTGAGCATCCCCAGCGTCAGGTAGCGCTGGCGAACAGACGCGCACAGCACCAGGTCGGCGCGGCGAAGCGGTTCGACCATCCGGGCGGTGGCATCGGCGGCCGCCGTGCGACGGGTGGTCGCATCGGCGGCCGCGTAGAGCTCCAGCACCTCGAACAGCACCGGGTCGTACGCGTCGACGATGACCGCGGGCCCGGTGCCGGGCCGGGCCGGGTCGGGGTCCCCGATCCACGGGTGCTCGAACAACAGGCCGGACATGGCCAGCACGACGTCGCACCCGTCGACCAGCCGTCGCAGATCGGCCTCGGAGGCGTACGGGGCGGTGGCCACCCCGGGCACGGATCGCGTGATCGGGTGTGGCGACGCCAACGTGACCACGCATTCCCGGCCCAGGACCCGCGCCAGCTCGACGCTGCGGATCGCCGGCCCGGCCATCGCCGGTCCCACAGTGTCCGCCGTCAGGACGAGCACGCGGGTGGTCGGGGCGGGCGCCATTGCGGATCGACTATACCGGCCGGTCGGTCGGGTACCCGGAGGGCCGGGCCATGAAACCACGCGCTGGACCCGGCACGAGAACCGACTCCGGCCCGAGTAGGGTCACGCGGACCCATCGTGTGCCTGAACTGTGGATGACTCCGTGAAACGCCGCCTCATCGCCCTTCTGCCACTCGCGGGTTGCCTAGTGGTCGCCGCCGGACTGATCGCCCTCGAGGCACGACAGAATCCCAGGCTCTCGCCCATCGACGAGATGCAGCACGTCGACTACCTCTACAAGTCGCAGGATGGCCACGTCGTCGGCTTCGGTGAGCTGGTCGGCCAGGACGCCATGCGCGAGACGGCCTGTCGAGGTATCGACTTCCCCGTGACGCTCCCGTCCTGCGACGACGCGAGCTTCCGGCCCGAGGACTTCCCCGAGGGGGGCTACGACACCGCCGCCATCCACCCCCCGACCTACTACCTGATCTCGGGTGGCGTCGGCCGATTGCTGATCAAGATCGGGTTGGTCGACAGCCTGGTCACCGGTGGTCGGTTGGCCGGCATCTTGTGGGTGGGCGCCGCCATGATCCTGATGTGGGCCTGCCTCGGCGAGTTCGACATCAGTCGGCTCACCCGCAGCTCTCTGCTGATCACCTTCGTGACCGCTCCGGTCATCCTGTACGAGGCGGCCATCATCAATCCGGATGTGACCGCAGCCGCGATCGGAGCGGCGATCCTGCTCAGCGTCCTTGCGTGGGAGCGGCGCCGCGTGCCGCTCATCGTTCCCGGCCTGGTGGCGGGCGGGGCGATCCTGATGAAGTCGACGCACATGCTGGCGGTCATCGCCATGCTGATCTACCTGGCCGTGCGGTGGGCCCAGCAACGTTGGCCAGGTCCCGAGCGGTCCGACGGACCATCGCTCGAGTCCGGTCCACGGGCGACGACCAGCCCCGCGACCGTCACCGAATCCGGGCCCGCCGTCCTGACCGCTCCGGCGACCGCAACCGAGCCGGCGCGCACGCCGATGGATCTGTTCCGCGCCGCCGTCTCGATGGTGATCGGGATGGGCGTGGCCAGCGGTGTCCTCGTCCGTCTGCAGTCGGCGGCCAAGCTGATCCCCTCCAAGGACATCCCGATGAACGTGAGGATGCGGGTGAACTCGTTCCAGACCGTTCGGGTAGCCGACTCGGTCACCTGGAGCCCGCTCGTCGACCCGTTCGTCCCCCACAATCTGGTCACCAACTGGGTGTCCAGCATCTATCTGATCGGGACGTTCGGCCTGCCTGTGCTGGCGGCGACCGCCGGCCTGCTCGGCCACACGGGATCGCGCACCCGAGCCCTTGCCATCGCCAGCCTGGCCACGCTGGCCCTCGGCGGGCCGCTGTTCGTGGTGATCTTCTATTTCACCAGCGAGGTCTACACCGCGGTGCCGTCGCGTTACTCGCTGAGCCTGGTGCCGCTGCTGCTGGTTGCCGCCGCGCCGGTGGTCGACCGGCCCATCGTGCGTCAGATTGCCGCTGGATTCGCCGTCACGGCCACCGCAGTCGCCCTGTACAACGTCATCTGACCCGACAGCTGCAGCATCACCGACTCGCTACCGCGGTCCGTCGGGCCGGCCGACCCACGACTCGAAATCGGCCGTCGGATGGATCCGTCGACGACGGAGCCGTCGACGCTGGGCCATCGTGCCGGGCAGCAGGCGCAGGAAGGACGCCTCGGCCGCGAGCCGGACCCGGACGATCGACCAGTCGGGCCGGCGCCGATCGAGAAGCCTTCCGATCACGTCCCGTCTCAGGTAGGACAGCGTCGAGAGCGGGTGGCGCAGGACGCTCCGACAGGCGAACATGAACGGCCCGTTCTTCACCAGCACGACGAGCCGATTGCGCTCATTATGGAAACGGAACGCCCGGCTCGACGGGCCGCTCGACGCGGCGTGCAGATGCCGCACGACCGACGTCGGCACCAGGTCGTACCGCCAGCCCTGCGCCCGGCCTCGCCAGGCCAGGTCGAGGTCCTCGTAGTAGAGGAAGAGTCGCTCGTCGAACAGGCCCACGTCGTCGAGATAGGCGGGGCGCAGCATCACCGCGGCGCCGCACCAGGCGAATATCTCGGCCGGACGGTGATACTGCCCGCGATCGACCTCGAGCCACCCTCGGTCAGCACCGCTGCCATCAACGGTGAGCCAGGTCCCCACGTTGTTCACGACCGACTCCGGCTCGCCAGCGACCGTCACGGACACCCAGTGGGCATCGGGACCGACTGCTTCCTCGACCATATGCCCCTCGTCGACCGCCGCCGGTCTGAGCTGCACAATCTTGTCCCGATCGGCTGACAGGCTGAGCTCGACCTGCCATGGGCCAAGCTCTCCCACTACCGGCACGCGCACTATCGACTCGGCACCCGTCCACCGCAGATCTGCACCGTCGACCAGGTGGAACTCGCCGGACTCGTCACGTCCGTCTACCCGCACCCCGTGCACCTGCACACCGAACTCACGAGCGTCGAACCGTCCCGCCGGGTCGGCCGGTGCCCGCATCTCGATCTCGACGAAACGGTCAGCGAACAAGATCTTCGACTGCACCGCGCCCAGGCCCGGATCGACGTCGAGCGCGTCGACCAGCGGAGTCAACCATCCGGGCTCGACGAACGCGTCGTTGTTCACCAGGGCCACGTAGTCGACATCGCCGAGGTCACGCAGGCCCAGGTTGTTGGCGACGAAGCCGAGGTTCGACCCGGTCTGGATCAGTCCCACCGCGGGATGCCTATCGAGCACTGCCTCGACACTGCCGTCGGTCGAGGCATTGTCGATCACGACGATCTCGATTTCGTGGGCCTCGACGTCGTCCTGATGGCCCCGCAAGTCGAGAGCGGCCAAAGCGTCGACACACCGCACCACATGGTCGCCACCGTTGTAGTTGAGCACGACCACCCGGACGCGACGACCCATGCTCAACCGTCGCCCAGGCGGGCTACGAGGCGCTCGAGCGGTTCTTGGAAATCGGGAGCCAGCGGCACACCCGACAACCGGAGGCCGGCGTTGTCGAGCACCGAGTTGGCCGGGCGAGGGGCCGGGCGCGCCGGCACCAGATCGGCCGTGGCCAACGGAGTCACCCGATCGGGATCGAGCCCGGCCGCGTCCAACACGGCCCGGGCGAACTCGAACCAGCTGACCGCGCCCTGGTTGGTGACGTGAAACAGGCCCGGGCGCCGATCGACGACGAGCCTCCGTACGACGGCGGCCAGGTCGTCGGCGAACGTCGGGTGGCCCCGCTGATCGTCGACGAACGAAAGCGTGTCGTGCTCTCGGGCCAGCCGCAAGATCGTCTTGACCATGTTGCCGCCGTGGTAACCGCACACCCACGACGTTCGGACGACCGTGTCGGCTGGACTCAGTTCGAGCTCGCCGCCGAGCTTCGAACGGCCGTACATCGAGACGGGATTCGGCTGGTCCCACTCGACATAGGGTTCGGGCTTGCTGCCGTCGAAGACGTAGTCGGTCGAGAGGTGGCACACCCATCCACCTACCCGGCGAGCGCCGTCGGCCAGGTGCCGCACGGCAAGGGCGTTGACCGACCAGGCCAGGTCGGTCTCGGTCTCGCAGGCGTCGACGGCGGTGTAGGCGGCGCTGTTGACGATCACGTCGGGTCGGACCGAGGTGACCAGCCCGAGGACGGCATCGCGATCGGCGATATCGAGACCTCGGTGGTCGACGGCCACGACATCGTGGTCGACGAACACGTCGACCAACTCGCGGCCGACCTGACCACCCGCGCCGGTGATGAGGATGCGCATCAGATCGTTCCTCCAGGGATACTGGTCTGCTCCTGGGTCATCAGGCTCCCTTGAGGGGTTCCCACCACCAGCGGTTGTCGCGGTACCAGGCCACCGTCTCGTCGAGCGCCTCGTCGAGCGACCGCTGCCGCTTCCAACCGAGGGCGGAGATCTTGGCGATGTCGACCGAGTAGCGACGGTCGTGGCCGAGCCGATCGGTGACGTACTCGATCATGTCGTCGCCGCAGCCGAGCAGGCCGAGGATCTTGTCGACCAGCACCCGGTTCGGCGTCTCGTTTCCGGCACCGATGTTGTAGATCTCACCGGCGTTTCCCTGCTGGAGCACCAGGTGCACGGCGGCGCAGTGATCATCGACGTAGAGCCAGTCACGCTCGTTGAGGCCGTCGCCGTAGAGCGGGATCGGCAGGCCGTCGAGCAGGTTCGTGGTGAACAGCGGGATGGCCTTCTCCGGATACTGGTAGGGGCCGAAGTTGTTCGTGCAGCGGGTGACCATGACCGGCGTGCCATAGGTCGAGTGGTACGAGAGGGCGATGAGGTCGCTGCCCGCTTTGGACGCCGAGTAGGGCGACCGGGGCTCGAGCGGGTCGGTCTCCTTCGACGATCCCACCTCGACCGAGCCGTAGACCTCGTCGGTGCCGATGTGGACGACCCGATCGATCTCGAGGTTGCGGGCGGTGTCCATCACGAC
>Ga0315287_10005089_pt1 | contig 12915 bp, 7 predicted proteins | sample YL17G11_0_MG_FD_205037 | JGI IMG/M metagenome (GOLD analysis project Ga0315287, IMG submission 205037) | Sediment microbial communities from Yellowstone Lake, YNP, Wyoming, USA - YL17G11_0 | ecosystem: Environmental > Aquatic > Freshwater > Lake > Sediment | place: USA: Wyoming | collected...
TCGTTCAATATCTGGGGGATCTGGGCGCAGACCTGCATGTGGTTCGGAATGATCAATTTTCACTCGATGATGTGCAGTCATGGAATCCGGATCGAATTGTCATCAGTCCCGGTCCCTGTACCCCGAATGAGGCTGGTTTGTCTTGTGATGTGATCCGGAGATATGGGCAGCATATTCCCATTCTGGGGGTGTGCCTGGGCCATCAATGCATCGGCGCAGTGTTCGGGGGAGTTGTTTGTCGGGCGCCGTATGTGATGCACGGAAAAACCTGCATGATCTCCCATAAAGGAACCACGATTTTTCAGGGCATTTCCAATCCGTTCGAAGCCACACGGTATCACTCTCTCATTGTCAGGCGGGATGATTTGCCGGACGTGCTCGAAATAACAGCATGGAATGATGAAGGGCTCATTATGGGACTCAAACACAGAGATTGGCCTGTCTGGGGGGTGCAATTTCATCCGGAATCCATTCTCACATCCCAGGGAAAAGCGCTCCTGAAAAATTTTCTCGCAGTATAACCGGCGCGGTTTTTTTCTTGATCTTTTTGGGGGAGGGAAGAGAGGTATTTTATAAGGCTGTGTGCGATAATTGAGATTTTTGTATTGAATTGAGTGATTTTTGAATGATCCGGGGTCAAACACCGCTGAATAGTGTATCCCGGAATGGGGTTTGACCCCTCAATTATTCAAAAAACAATTATCGCACACAGCCAAATACTAGGATTAAGGGGAGGGAGGAGAGATGATTAAAGAGGCGATTGGAAAGCTCGTATCCGGGGAACAGTTGACAGGGGAAGAGTCGCAAAGGATTGCGGAAGAAATCATGTCCGGAGAGGCGACTCCCAGTCAGATCGCATCCTTTATCACCGCTCTCCGGATGCGCGGCGAAACTGTGGAGAATATCGTCGGATTTGTCCGGGTGATGCGGGAAAAAGCCACCCCTTTGCGGGTTCCGGAGGGTGTGCCCATCCTGGATACTTGCGGGACAGGCGGAGACGGTTCCGGCAGCTTCAATATCTCCACCACTTCCGCCCTGATCTGCGCTGCTGCAGGTGTCAAGGTTGCCAAGCATGGCAATCGGGGCGTTTCCAGCGCCTGCGGGAGCGCGGATGTGCTGGAAGCCCTGGGCATAAAGATCGATGCCCCGCCGGAAGTGAGCGAACGTTGTCTGGAGGAATTGAATTTCTGCTTCCTTTTTGCGCCTCTTTACCATAAGGCGATGAAACATGCCATTGGCCCGAGACGGGAGATTGGCATTCGGACGATTTTTAATCTCATCGGGCCTCTCTCCAATCCCGCAAAAGCCACCTGCCAGGTGATTGGAGTGTTCGATCCGCGGCTTTGCGAGCTTTTCGCTCGGACGCTCTGCGATCTGGGCACAAAGCGCGCCCTGATTGTTCACGGCTCCGCCGGTCTGGATGAAATCTCCCTTGTATCAGCCTCCACCATCGCCGAATTGCGGGCGGATGGAGCCATAGACGTCTATCCTGTGGATCCTTCCGATTTTGATATGGAGTGTTGCGAAGTCAGCGACATTGTCGGGGGAAAAGCGGAACAAAATGCGGAGATCATAAGGGATATTCTCAGTGGAACAGAAGGTCCGCGCACGGATGCCGCGCTCCTCAACGCGGGCGCAGGTCTCTATATTGCAGGAAAGGCGGATTCCATTCTCGAGGGCATTCAGATCGCCAGGGATACTCTGAATTCCGGCGCGCCGGAAAAACTGATCGAAAATCTCAAGGCACTCACAAATCAATGATAGATTCTTCAGGGCAGAAAAACATAAATTTCGTTGCAGGACTTTCTCTTCTCTTCATTATCCTTGCCTTCCTTTATACGGTCTATCGGGCTTTTGCCTTATCCCTGACCCATGATGAGGCTTTGACATATCTTGTCCATGCAAAAGGAACTTTCCGTCAAATCATGACATTTCAGTTCGGATTCCAGATTAATAATCATCTCCTTCATACATTCCTGGTGAAAATTCTGATAAGTCTTTTGGGGAATTCCGAGATTGTTATCAGGATTCCCGCCCTCATTGGCCATGGTTTCTACCTTGCGGGAGTGTATTTGATCCTCAAAAAGATGGCAAAGGGATTCACTTTCCCCATCGGGATATTGCTCTCCATTTCCAATCCCTACCTGCTGGATTATTTTTCCGCTGCGCGGGGATATTCCCTTGGATTGGGTTTTTCGATCCTGGGATTATATGTTATCATCAAACAGAACAGCGATCTATTTTATTCCCCTCTTTTTATTCCTTATCCCGTTATCCTGGGAGAACATAAAAGGGGTTTTCAATAAAACCCTTTCTGCCTGTCTGATAATATTAATCTGTTTCATATCTTTCATCCTGCTTTTTCATCATGTGAATTGTCTGAACGTGAGATACTATTTTGACTGGCGTTACGATGCAGACACAAAACACATGATGATTTTTTTAAAAGAGACCCTGAAAGGGAAACATCTGAGGGATGGATCGCTCCAAATGGGAGTCACATGGCTGTATTATCCAAGTATCAATTATTACAGAGAAAGATACAACTTGAAATGGTTAAAACAGGTGGAATGGAAAAGTCTGGATCAGGAGAGTGATTATTATTACCTTAATGAACAGGATAAGATCCTTGCTGAAAAACGTCAATTAAGGGTGATAACATATTTTCCTTTATCGGATGCGATTCTGGCGGGGAAAAGAGAAACGAAATGAATCTCTTCAAGATTCCGGACACGAATGATGCGGGATCAGCCTCTTATCTTTTATGTCGATTCTTTTTCCGTGGAGAAGGCGTCCAGGAATTCCTCCAGGGCATCCGCCAGCTTTGACGCATCGGGCCATCTGTCATCCGGTCTCTTTTTCAGGCACTTGAGAACGATGTCCTGGAGTGGGGGAGGGATATCTTTGATTGGCTTCGGTTCCACGTGGATATGTTGATAAGCCAGATCCCCCTCATAAAAGGGCGGCTTGCCGCTTAAGAGTTCATAGATCATGACACCGAGGGAGTAAATATCCGCGCGGTTGTCCACGGGGATGCCGTTCACCTGTTCGGGGCTCATGTAGAGCGGAGTGCCGATCACAGACCCGATCATGGTGGCATCCGTGCTTTCAATCATTTTGGCGATTCCGAAATCCGTGATTTTGACTTCATTATTCCCTGATATCAGGATATTGGCAGGTTTCACATCCCTGTGGATGATCCCGATGCTGTGGGCATAAGCCAGGGCACGGGAGGTCACAATCATGTATAGGATGATCTGGCGGAGGGGGATTCTGCCCCCGGATTCCCTGTAGATTTTTTTCAAATCCGTTCCATCCACAAATTCCATGGAAATGTATTTCCGTCCCATTTCCTCGCCGATGTCATGGATGCGTACGATATTCGGATGGCTGAGGCGGCGGGCGCTCCGCGCTTCGGTCTTGAAACGGTGAACCGCCTCGGGATTGTTCGAGAGATTATCCGGCAGGATTTTCAAAGCCACAATATCGTCAAGTTCATTATCCTTGGCCCGGTACACAATACCCATGGCCCCGCGGCCCAGCTCCTCCAGAAGCTCATAACGTCTTTTCGCCTTTTCCGACAGGCTGTTGAGAATGGTTGTCTTTTCAAAAACCATGGGATCGCTCGTGGAGCCGGCAAGCATCTCGAACTTCGCCTTGACATTGCGGAAGTTGATATCCGCTGCAAAGAGTTGTTTATACACCTGTTTGGCTCCCACCAGATCGTTTTTCGCCTCAAAGTGTTGCGCAAGCTGGTAAAGAATTTCCTTGAGCTCATCGTCAATGGGCAGCTTCTTGAACTCCTGCAGGGCCAGATCAAGCATCCCTTTCTGCACAAAACATTTGCCCAGGTTTTTTATGGATTCCGTCTCCCACCGGAAATCCTGCAAGGTCTTTTGAAAACAGCTGATCGCCTTGTCATATTCCTCGTTGAGCATGTACATCCTGCCCAAAAGAAACCGGATCTCGATGTTCTCGTTCTCCTCGAGGAGGTATTCATACATCTCGATCAGATCCTTCTGGATCTCCGGATTATTGGGCATGATCTGGTATGCCTGTTCCATGCTCTGGCGCGCTTCCTCCACATGTCCCAGGATTTTGAGGAGCAGGCCATAACGGAGTTGGGCCAGGGCGTTTTGGGGATCCTTCTCCAGAATTTTCTGATGGTAGGGGAGGATCTGATGGACCTGATTGGGATCGCTTTCAAAGATGATCTGTAGATGGTCCATGGCCTCGCGGAAACGGTTGGATTCGATCATCCGGTCGCACACATACCACCGGAGTTCCACGCAGTCCGGATTTTCGGAAAGAAGCGCAAGGCCGTCCTCGATCACCGCATCTGTGGCTTTGCGGGAGGCTGCAATGGCGCGGTCGAATTCCTTCAGTCCTTCGGAGAGCCGGCCCTTGGATACGAGGAAACTCGCCAGAATCCGGTGGAGCGATTCATTCTCCGGAGCCAGCTTCAAAGCTTTTTGATAGATGTCGAACGCCGTATCCGTGAGGATCCTTTTCTGCGCATACGCCTGGGCAATGTTGATCAGGGACTCCCTGTCGGAGGGATTCTTTTTCAGGATAGTGTTATATTCCGCAATCGCTTCATCCAGTTTGTTGCTCTGGAGGTCTGCCAGAGCCATATGTCTCCGGGTTTCCTCATCTCCGGGATTCCTCGAGAGAATATAGCGGGAGAGCTGGGAGGCAGATTCAAATTTTTTGTTCTCCAGATAAGCCTTGATCAGTTGTTTGCCGATGTCATATCGCTCGGGGAAAAGTTTCAGGGCTTTCTCATAGTAAGGAAGGGATGAAACATCCGTTCTCAACTGCTTGAGTAAAACCTCAGCCAGAAGAAGGGTGTACTCTTCATGCTCCTGATGAATTTTGAGGGCAGCCTGGTACACCTTTTCGGCACGGGGTGCAGTATAATGCTTCACGCGATACGCATCCGCCAGCTGGAGCACGAGGTCCTGGGTAAACTGACCCAGGTCCATCAGCTTTTCAATGGCGGATATGGCCAGATCATGGTTTTGTGATTGTTTGGCGATCTGGGCCAGACTGAGGAGACTCAAGGCGTCTGTGGGATTCAATGCAAGGGATCGTTTGTAGATGTCCTCCGCCTCCTTGTCATAGCGCCGCTTCTCAAAATAGATATGGGAGATGATTTTCAGTATTTCCTTGTCTTCAGGATACATCTTCAACGTTTTGGCATAAACCTTGAGCGCCTCGTCATCCTTTTGATTTTCGAGAAGGTAGTACTGGCTTTGAAGGAGGAGACCTTCCTTATTTTCCGGATCTATCTCCAGGATTCTGGAGGCGCACTGGGCAGCGCCCTCGCCGAATCGCTCCTGGATGTAGATCTTGGCCAGATGGATATACGCGGGAAGATACCTGGGATTCCCCGCAATCGCACTCTGGCAGATTTCCTTCACCTGGGGATCATCCGTGATCCTGGCATCAATATAAGCATCGCAAAGGGCTTCAAGGAAGGCTTGATCGTTCTTCCTGGCTTCATAGACCTTCTTGAAAACCGGAAGGGCTTTGTGGGTGCGATAGCGCATGGCCATATAAATGTCCGCCAGGCAATTGTAAGTCTCAAGATCGGTTTGCCCCCCCCGTAAGGCATTCCGGATGTGTTTGCCTGCAAGCTCGTATTGCCCTTTTTTATAATATATTTTTCCCATCAAGAGCTCAATAACGGAAGGGTCCTCGATCCGGTCACGGGCTTTCTGGTAAACATCCAGGGCATTGTCTTCCAGGATCTGGGAGTGAGAATACGCATGGGCCAGCGCTTTCAGGGCTTCGGGATTCTCCGGTTCCCCCTGATAAAGCGTCTCGAAAATTGGGATGGTGTCGGCGGCAAAATCCCCAAGGCGGGACAGAACTTTTCCCAGGGCGCAGGTGATGCCGCGGTTGTTCGGATTTCTCGAGAGCGCCCGCTTGTAATACCGGGAAGCCTCCTCCAATTCCTCCTTCTCTTCATATTCCCTGGCCTTGGAAACGAGAAGCAGGGTGGTAATAATGCGATAGAGCCGTGTGCCGGTAAAGACGGACAAGGCAATGCTCATAAGGGTACCAAAGATGATGATCAGGAGGTAATGACGGAAAAAGGAAACAGCATGCATCTTTCCGGCAATTTTGTTGTGAGGTTGAAGCGTTAAAAGCATGCGGGAATTCTGGAGCGCCTCTCCCCAGTTTTTCCCTGAACGAGCCTTTTCCGCCTTCTCAAGGTACTCTGTGAAAAGTCTCCTTGTATGGTTCATCTCGCCTTCCAGAAACAGGGTGTAGAAGGAATCAATCTTGCAGCTGCGGATCTGGTTGCCTCCCCGGCATTCCCACACAACCAGGCCGGACGGAAGAGGCAGATCCAGCTTCATCACACGGGCAAGGGAATTCTCCTCCGATGTAAGGAGAACATGGCTCTCCTTTCCGGCTCCCGCATTGAAGATCACCGGCGCCTTCATGAAGGGAATCTTCATCATGCAGTAATTCGGCTGCGTCCCATTGGCCAGATCAACAAAATAGCAGATGCTCCTGATATCCCCAAAAATCAAAATGGGGTTTACGCCCTCGTGATAAACAAGGCCGGGCTCGGATATCACCTGGTAGGAAAGGGACAACCTGTCCTTGGTCCACAGGCTTATGCCTGTAGCGCCGTTGATCCCAAACACATAACTGGTTGTAACCGCGACAATATCATCCACACCATCATCATTGAGATCCTGAAGAACGAGGCTCTGATGGGGATTTTCATAGATCGGACATACCTTCCTCCACAAACGATGAAATTGACCGTGGGAAAAGTAAACGGCATTCAGATTCCCGCCGAGATCGCCGTACACGATTTCCCGGCATTCATCTCCCTGGAGTTGCCCCAGGGCAGGAATGGTGGAGATGGATCGGTTGCCGTAATTCACAAACCGGATCTTTTCATCCTTATTGTCCCGATTGAGAATCCACAAATCCCCATTACTTGTCCCAACCACCACATTGACATGGCCGATACCTGTGACCGGACCCACAGAGACAGGGGCAGTCACCCGGGCGCCGACGGACATCCTCCAGACTTCTTGAGCCTCGATGGAAGTGGCGGGTTCCACGTACTTTGGATCCCCGGTGTCTGTTTTCATAAACTTGTAGAAAAAAACATTCCCTTGATCATCGCTGATGATCACCCCAGCCTGGGGATAGGGGGCGTCCGTTTTAAGGGGAATCAGGGTGGGCGCAAGCGTGATTTTGTTTCCCACTTCTTGTATATGAATCACCTTGCCTGTGGCGCCGTCTATCAGATAGAGAAATCCATTGCTCGTTCCCACAACAATATCCAGGCTTCCATCACCCAGGAAATCGCCGGCAACAGGCGGGGTCAAGCTGCCTTTATCCTTCAATTGAATATTCCAGATCTGCCTTCCTGTATCCGCTCTCAAAACCAGCACATGCCCGGATGTATCCGTAAAGATGATTTCCAGACTATTGTCTCCTTCCAGGTCAATCACCAGGGGATCATTGGGGATGGCGAGGGAGAGATTGTGCTGCCAGAGGTATTGGGGTTTCTTGGGGGGAAAAACGGCATCTGCCATTCCATGCATGAAACATAAAACCAGGGGAATAAGGATTAAAATGATGGTATTTCTCATTCTCATATTCAAGTCCGGAGAAACAACAATATACTTTCTCTCTCTTTTGAATTTAAGAACATACAAACTTTAATCAGATGTATCGGAGATGGCAAGGGGAAAATCAGGTTGACATTCACCCTTGTGATCGAGATTACTAGAAACCATCAATAGAACGGAAAAAAATCATGCAAGACGTTACGAGTTTTTATTGCAGGCGTCTTTTTACACCCACCGATTGCCTTGAGAATGTTCTGGTGGAGATCCGGCAGGGGAGTATCGTTTCCATCACCTCAGACCTGAAATCCGGAGCGTGCGATCTTGACGCCTCTTCGCTCAATGCAGCCCCGGGCTTTGTCGATTTACACATCCAGGGTTGCGGCGGATTCGATTTCCTCGATGCCACGCCTGAAGCGGTCCGAACCATCCGCCGTATGGCTCTTGCGGCCGGATGCACCTCCCTGCTCGCCACCACCACGTTTGAGTCCGGTCCCGAAGGCCTCCCTCACCTTGAAAGGATCGTGAATGCCGTGAGGGAAGGATCCCGCGGGGCTGAAGGCTCGCGCATCCTCGGAATTCACCTCGAGGGTCCCTACCTCAATAAAGAGAGAAAAGGGGGATTCGGAGAGCGCTATTTCCGCACTCCGGACAGGGATGAATTCCTCAGGGTTCTTGAGATAACCGGGAATGATGTAAAAATGATCACCCTGGCGCCGGAACTAAACAACGCGATGGAGATCATACGCGAAGCCCGAAGCCGCGGCATTGTGGTCTCCCTTGGCCACAGCATTGCCGGTTACGATCTGGCGAAAGCCGCATTCCTCGCAGGCGCGTCCCAGCTCACCCATGTCTTTAATGCCATGAACGGTCTTCATCACCGCGAACCGGGACTGATCGGTGCAGCGCTTGAACACGATCATGTCTTTGTCCAGCTCATTCCCGACGGCATCCATATCCATCCTGCAGTGATGAAGATTCTCCATCGGATCAAGGGAACACGGCGCATCTGTCTGATTTCCGACGCTACCGCCCCCTGTGGCTTGAAAGATGGAACAGTAGTTCAGGGAGTGGGGGGACGCATCAAAGTTTCAGACGGCGCGGTGCGGCTGGAGGACGGCACACTTGCTGGCAGCGCACTTCTGATGGATGAGGCGGTTCGAAGAATGAATCGCCTGACGGAAATTCCGCTCCGGGACGCCCTGACCATGGCTTCTCTTACGCCTTCTGAGGCAATGGGATTTCAAAAAGAGATCGGCTCAGCCAAACCTGGAATGAAGGCGGATTTTGTCCTGTTCGATGATGATCTTCGAATTCATTATGTCATTCTTGAAGGGAATGTAATCGCCATTGGAGAATAACGAAACAAAGCCTGTTTGCTGCAAATTGCCGGGTCCCTGGGATCCCTCGCCCTGCTTCTCTCGTCTTGTGCTGGGGATCCTCATCATCCTTTATGGCCTTGTTGTCGCGCTTCACTTCAGTGAAGCGTATATAGATTTCGGCGATGGGAATTATCTTTATATCTCCTCGCGACTTGCTGACGGGCTTGTATTATATCGCGACATCATGGCGCCCCAGCCGCCCTGCCATCTGTATCTCGGCTTCCTCCTCATCCGCCTGGGACGCGGCATCGGCAGTCCGCTCTATACAGTCCGCGCCTTCAGCCTGCTCCTTCACCTCGCCACCATGCTGGTCATTTTTCTGATCGGGAAAAAGGTCTTCGGGAAAAGACTCGAAGGGCTGATCGCCGCATTTTTATTTCTCATTCTCCCTATCGGATTCTGGTGGTCCCAGGGGTATCAGTCCGAAGGTCTCCTGATCTTTCTCCTTCTTTTGTCCTTTTATTTTTATATTGATTTCAGCCCCGGATCCATGCGGATCGCTGCGATCCTGGGAACCCTTGCCATGTTCACGAATATGACCGCAGTACCTTATATCTTTTTCAATACATTGTACCTCCTCTTTCGCAAGCGCAGAATCTTCCTGCACTATTTCCTCCCCATGCTTTTCCTTACTGTGCTTGGGATTCTGTTCATGGAATTCGCCACTCAGGGCCATTATCTGGAAAATGTTTTTTTCAACCAGGTGGGAACCTTTCCTCATCCCAAGCTGAACAGAGGCATGAGCGTTTGGAATTATGCATTCGGCAAGATTGTGAATGAGGGAAAGGACATCATGACCTGGGAAGGCGGGTATATTCTCTTCTGCCTTGTGGGCTTGATCCTCTTTTTATTGAGAAGGGAGGACAGGGAAGGCGGAAGAGAATACATCGGATGGTACGTTTTTTTCTCTTTGTGCTCCATTGTGTTCGTGTCCAAGGGCGGAACAATGGAATATATTTTCACCATCGGAGAACCTTTTGTCGTTCTCTTTTTTGCGCACGCCATCGCCCTGTTCTGGCGCGGACCCTTGTATTACGGAGCAGTGTTCCGCTGCTTCGAATGGAAAGACAGCTCGCGGCTTGCTGCCCTTGTCATCCTTGTCTTTCTCCTCATTACAAATTTCTATATCGGCATGTTTTACATCCGCAACACCCTTCATGGCGATACTTACGAGCTCTCCGATGCAAAGATCAGAGAGGTGAAAGAAATTATAAATTCCCATACAAACCCGGGGGATGCCATCCTTTCTCCCCCTTATTATGCCTTTATCACAGGAAGAAACATTGTCGAGGAATATTCGGAAAATTACATCTGGACCATTAAATATATAAATGAACTCTATGTAGAGGAAAAGCCCGGAGATGGCGTAAAAAAAGCCCTTGCAATCGCAAAAGCCCTTTCCGAGAAAAAAGTCCCCCTTGTCCTTCTCGACCTTGCCCAGACCGGGAAAATCCCGCCGATTATGCAGGAAATCGAGAAAAACTACGAGCCTCTCAAAGTCTGGAACGGCTCCCATATCCTCCAGACCCTGAATCCCTCCATCGGCTTTTACGTCCCAAAGAAAGACTAAAACCGAAGATAAGAGTTTATCCACAGATTTCGCAGATTACGCAGATAAAAAATATATTGTCAGTAAAAGATTTCAGAAATCTGGGGTCGGGGAATCTGGGGAAATCTGGGGTCAGACCCCTATTTGAGTATCATTAACTCTTGACAAATGTATCACATTTTGGGAGATAAACAATCATGACTCGACCAAAACGGATTGATTTGCCTTTATCTCTTTACCACATCCTCATCCCGGACCAATACGGGAGATATTGCCTTTCCAGACGAACGAGACGAGCTTAAATTTTTATCTTATGTTGAGAAATATACGGAACTTTTCTCCTTCCGCTTGCATGCTTTTTGCCTGATGCCAACTTATTTTCATCTCCTTCTGGAAAGTACGAACAATCCGCGTCTTTGGGAATTAATGCGCCGCCTTCTTACAGCCTATACCATATACTTCAATCGCCGTCATAAAAGACACGGTCATCTTTTTCAGGGCCGATTCAAGAGTTACATTGTGGATAAATCCAATTATTTTATCGCCCTGTCGCGTTATATCCATTTAAACCCCAGGGAATCCGGATTGAAAAGCGATTTTGAAAAATACAGAGGATCGAGTTTGAGATATTACATTAAAGGTGGAGAACCTGCTTATCTACATACAAAAGAGATCCTTACATATTTCAAAGGAGACCGCAAAGCCTATTCGAGATTCATCCGCGAAGGCTTGAACAAAGAGATAAAACCTCCTGTCCTTATACAATCCTTTATGGGGGATAATTTTTTTGCACGGCAAATACATAAGCGACTAGGATATTTAAGGGAAAAGGAATCCCGCGCTTACAGAGCAAAGCTAAAAAGAGATGAGGCTCTCAGGAAAATTGAGGAAAAATCGGCTGAAAGAATTCTTGACCATGTGGGGCGATATTTTGGAATTCGCATGGCAATAATCAGAAAAGGGCGGAGATCCAGGGGAGATCTTGGAAAGGCGCGCGCCCTGGCAGTTATTCTTCTAAGGCAATATCTACCCTGGACATGCCTCGAAATCACCGAGTACCTTGGTCTGAAAGGGAAAAGAGATATAAATACTTTTATCAAAAAGGCAGCCCAGGATGAGGCGTTAATCCTTATAGAAAAGAATATAAAAGATTCCTTTGATAAATAATTAATGATACTCAGATAGGGGTCTGACCCCATTTTCCTGACCCCATTTTCCAGAGGTATATGAACAGATTGAATCTCAGGCGCATACACAAGGCGTATTACCTGAAACATTGGTTAATCTATGGCTGGCTGAACGACTGCAAAAGGCAAAATAAACTATGGGCGCATCTTCCGGGAGCTTGGGGTCAGACTCTTAAAATGGATCAAATCTCTATTAAATGAATTAGGTCAATCCCTCATCTTTATTTGGATAAAGCATCTACTTCAGTTCTTGACATATCCCCCTCGCAAATTTTAATCCCTTTTATCCGAAATGATAGATTGAGAGATTTTCAAAGAAAAGCGATTTAGAGTTTTTTTAAGGATATAGATGAAACCGCTCCAACTCATTCTCGAAAATGCGCGCAAATACACTTCATCGATTGTTGTCACCATGATCAGCATGCTGGCATTGGTGGGTGTGCAACTCCTGGTTCCTTGGATTATCAGGATCCTGGTTCAGATCATCACTGCCCCGGGTGCGACGGTAGCATCCATGGGCCGGGTCACCGTCCTGGCGCTGATCGTTCTGATGGTATATATCGCCCGGGCCGGGCTGCAGTTCCTGCGTTTATACAAGGCGCACATTGCCGGGTGGGGCGTTGTGGCCGACGTCCGGAAATACATCTACACCCATTTGCAGCGCCTCTCGCTGCGGTTCTACCACGACAAACAGGTAGGGCAGCTGATGGCGAATGTCATCAACGACACAGACCTTTTCGAGCAGTTGATCGCCCATGCGATCCCGGATGTCCTTGTCAATGTGGTCACGTTCATCGGGGTTACAATTGTCCTGTTTTTCCTGAACTGGAGGCTGGCGCTTCTGAGCATGATTCCAATTCCGATGGTGCTCGCCTCACTAAAAATTTATGCCAGATACGTTCGACCGGCCTTCAGAAAAAGGCAGAAGGAATGGGGCGATCTCAGCGCCATACTGAATGACAATCTCTCAGGAATCCGGGAGATCAAGGCTTTCACGCGCGAGCCGCACGAGGCGCGCCGCGTTCACGAGCGGATTGAAAACTACCGCAAATCGCTCCTGAGCGCACTGAAGCTGATGGCGACATTCCACCCTTTTGTGGAATTTTCGTCTTCGATAGGGACGCTTATTGTGATTTTTTTCGGAGGCCGTCTGGCGCTGGAGGGACATCTGCCCGTGGCGGATCTTGTCGCGT
>Ga0315287_10005090_pt1 | contig 12914 bp, 20 predicted proteins | sample YL17G11_0_MG_FD_205037 | JGI IMG/M metagenome (GOLD analysis project Ga0315287, IMG submission 205037) | Sediment microbial communities from Yellowstone Lake, YNP, Wyoming, USA - YL17G11_0 | ecosystem: Environmental > Aquatic > Freshwater > Lake > Sediment | place: USA: Wyoming | collected...
TGCCGCCAGGAAATCGCGCACCGTCGACGTGACATGCACCGGGAACTTGTGTCGACCTACCCGCGCAACCGCCTCGCACAACGCCGTCACTGCGTTGTCGTCGTTCGGCAGCGACCCGTGCCCCGCCTGCCCGGCCGCCGTCAACTTCATCCAGGCGATGCCGCGTTCCGCGGTCTGGATCAAGTACAGCCGCAAGTCGTCGTGAACCGTGAAGGAGAACCCGCCGACTTCACCCACGGCCTCGGTCACTCCGCGGAAGATGTCGGGCCGGTTGTCGACCAACCAGTGCGACCCGTGCCGACCGCCGGCCTCTTCGTCGGGGAGGAACAACACGACGATGTCGCGATCGGGCTGCACGCCCTCAACCGCCCAGGCGCGAATAATTGCCATGATCATCGCGTCCATGTCTTTCATGTCGACCGCACCGCGCCCCCACACCATCTCGGCAGCCTCGCCGGACACCGCAGGGTCAGCCGCGATCTCCGCGGCGAAGGGCGGGATGGACCAATCGCGACTCTGCGCCGGTACCACGTCGAGGTGACCGTGCAACAACAACGCATCGCGATCGGGGTTGAGACCGGCAATGCGCGCGACCACCGCCGTACGCCGTGGACCGCACTCGATCGTCTCCGCGTCGATACCGACATCACGCAATCGCGACGCGACGAACTCAGCTGTCTCGGCCTCACCCGGACCCGTGCCGTCGCCGTAGTTGGACGAATCAATGCGGATCAGGTCCTGCAAGAGCCCGACCACCTCGGCCTCGGCGGCCGGGATGGGTTCGGGCAACAAGCCAGCGGCTCGTGGGCTCGGGTTCACGCCCACATCCTGCCGCGTCGTCGTCGGATATGCTCTGCCTGCTTCGACTTCGGTGAAGCCACAAGTCCGAGTGGCGGAATTGGTAGACGCGCTAGCTTGAGGTGCTAGTTCCCTTTACGGGGAATGGGGGTTCAAGTCCCCCCTCGGACACGCACTCTCGTTGATAAACCCGCAGGTCACAGCGGTGACAGTGTTGTCATTAGGCACCAAACAGGCCCGATTTGTCACCGATTGGTCACAGAACTTTCTTCGGTCACCGTTTCTCGCCCGACGTCGCGCACCGCCCCTCTCCGACTGCGCACGCATCCGACGCTTTCAGATGACGCAGCACGCGATGCGCGGTGGATGCGCCACTCGTCGCGAACTCCTCACCCGCAGTATTCACAAGTTCGAGCGCGATACCGAGAGGGTTCCTTCCCCTCTGGGCGGACAGACCCACAAGACGGTTTCTGGGATAGTCGATGTGCCATCGGCACGTCGCGTGAACCCACACCGATGCTTGACAGAAAGTTCGATCAATGTAGATTGAGTCAATGGACGTTGAGGCATCGACCCCCGGGCGCATCGTGAGGGCGGCCCGCCACGCGGCACTGTCTGATGCCTCAAGGCTGGCCGTCGTGGACGCGTTGGCGGTGTCGGATCTTGCCCCCATCGAGGTCGGCCACCTATTGGGCGGCGCTCCGTCCAACCTTGTGGCCCACCATGTGAAGGTGCTCCGAGAGGCGGGCATAGTCAGGCAAGTCCGCTCGGAGGGCGACCGTCGGCGAACCTACCTGCAGTTGATCCCTGGCTCACTCGACGGCCTGGTGCATTCTCCCGGGCTGGCTGCAGCCCGGATCGTGTTCGTCTGCGAACACAACTCCGCCCGATCGCAACTCGCCGCCGCTCTATGGCGACGGGCATCACGCCTCCCGGCCACCTCTGCTGGCACCCATCCCGCCGACCGTGTCCACCCAGGCACGCTGACCGTCGCACGCAAGCACCGTCTCCCCATGCCCAAGCCCAAGACCCATCGACTGGAGGACGTCCTTAAGGCGGCCGACCTGCTCGTCTCCTTGTGCGACGAGGCGCACGAGGAACTGACCGCAAACGGCACCCGCAACGTCCTGCACTGGTCCGTGCCCGACCCCGTTCGAGTCGGCACCGATGCGGCCTTCGAAAGTGCGTTCAACGAGATCGAGAGCCGCGTTCAGCGCACAGCCACTTCCTCACCGTCGCCGTTGGAGGTTCAGCCATGACAGAAGAATCGCGTCCCACACTGTCCATCGACCATCAACTGGCGCTCAAGACCGCCGCCGCCAACCTCCGCGGCGAGTTCGCAGGCACATTTGGCGAGGAGACCATCGAGCGGTTCCTGACCAGCAGTTACGACCAGTTCGCCAACCAAGCCGCAATTAAGACCTACCTGCCGCTGCTCGCCGAGCGCTTTGCCCGCCAGCGCCTCCACGCAATGGCACGCGTCGAAGGCAAGGCCACCGATGGGAAACCCGTGGTCCTGTTTCTATGCGTCCACAACGCAGGGCGCAGCCAAATGGCCCTCGGGTTCTTCCAGCAGATGGCAGGCGATCGCGCGATCGCCTGGTCCGGGGGCAGCGAGCCGGGATCAGCGGTCAACCCGTCGGCCATCGAGGCCATGCATGAGCGCGGCATCGACATCAGCCAAGAGTTCCCCAAGCCCTGGACCGACGAAATCGTACGGGCAGCAGACGTCGTGGTGACCATGGGTTGCGGGGATTCCTGTCCCCTTTTCCCCGGCAAGAAGTACCTCGACTGGGTACTCGAGGACCCGGCGGGCAAGTCCGTCGAGGACGTCCGCCGGGTCCGCGACGAGATCGAAACCCGAGTAAGAAACCTACTTCTCACCATGGGCGTCTCCACTGCGGCCTAAGAACGATCCGACCGCGCCGAATGTCGGCGAGGTTCGGCGGCCCTGGTATCACCGGCCTGACGTCCCACAAACCGGTCCAGCGTTACGTGGAGGCATGGACCAACCTCGGGGAAGGGCCGAACCGCGTGGGGCATGGGGCTAGGACGTGCCGCCGAAGATCAACGCGGCCACCCGGTCGGCGGCATCGGATTGCATCTGCGGCGATACGTGCGAGTAGACGTTCAGTGTGATCGCCACGTTCGCGTGACCGAGACGGTCCTGAACGATCTTCGCGGGGATACCAGCGGCCAGCGCCAACGTCGCCCAGGAGTGCCGCAAATCGTGCAACCTGATCTGCGGCAGCCCGGCCCGTTTCGCTCTGGCCTGGAAAGTCCGGCTGACCCGTTCCGGGTGGTAGGCGCGACCGTCGGGCTGGTTGAACACCAATCCGAGGTCGCGATATCCGGGACCGACTAGGAGACGTTCCTTCGCCTGCGCGGTCTTGTGCGTTCGCAGCACGCCCACTGTTGGCGGATCGAGTTTGATCGTGCGGCGACCCGCTTCCGTCTTCGGGGACGACCACACCGGCTCATCGTCTCGGGCGTCAACAACGTCCACCAACGTCCGAACGATCCTCACCGTGCCCGCGTCGAGGTCGAGATGTTCCCAACCCAACCCCAGGGCTTCACCGCGTCTCATCCCGGTCGTGGCGAGTAGCACCCACAACGGGTACTCGCGGGTGTGGCGTTCGCCTGCCAGGAAGGTCTTGAGTTGCGTCGCGGTCCATGTACGCATCGGGGTTGTCCCGTCGGCGACGGACGATTGGCGTGGCGGTTCGGCTTTGTCGGCGGCGTTGCTCGCCAGCAGGTCATCGTTCACAGCCGATTTGAGGACGCTGTGAACGATCGTGTGGATGTAACAGACCGTCCGCACGGATAGGCCCGTTAGGCCGTCCCGACGTTTCGAGTTGTCGGCCAGACCGTCGGCGAGTAGTCCGAGGTAGAGCCGGGTCAGTTGACCCCCGGTCAGTTCTTGCAGCCGCACTCCCCCAAGCTTCGGGAGCACATGAATGCGCAAGTTCCGGGAGTACGAGTGCAGGGTGGACGGTCGCAGCCTCATCGCCGCTATCGGGAGCCACTCAGCATCGACGTACTCGGCCAGGGTCATCGCGGAAGGTTCGATGTAGGTGCCGTCGGCGACGTCCGCGAGGTGTTTGGTGAGGGCCGCCTGTGCCTCTCGTTTCGTGGCGAATCCACGCTCTCGTTTCTGGCGACGTTTATTGCCCTTGCCACTGCCGTAATCGACGACCCAAGCCCAACGGCCTGACGCGTCTTTCTTCACCGATCCACGGCGACCACTGCGGGTGCTCATCGGGCTCTCCTCCTTCGGGTCACGGCAACTCCGGAGCGACTCTTGGGGAGAAGCCCGATCTCGCGGGCACGGGCGACTCTCTTAGCCGCCGCCGAGTCGGTGATCGTGAAATGATCGGCGACGGCCTTGGTGGGTTTGCGACCCGCCGCCCGGTACACCCGAGCGACTTCGCGAAGCATCGCCAAGGTGTCGGCACTCATGCCGGGGGGCTTGCGGTACGTCTCGGCCTGTATCGGCGGAAGGATCTCCGCCAACTGGCGGTCTTCCTCGATGAAGGTTGACGGGTTGATCTCCCGCCACTCGGTCGTCCTCAATGGTCGAAGGCGTGCACCTTTGCCACGTGCTGGCTCGTAGTCGGACGTGACGGTGACACCGATGCACTCGGCACGGTCATCGACGACAGCCCAATGCAGTTCCACCTTCCACGGCCCGGTCCTGGCGTTCGGCCAGAAACGGAACGTGTCGGGTAGGAGGTCACCATTCTTGAGCCTCCTGGCTTTGGTTGCCATCCCCGAACCGTAACGGATAGGGAACAGTCAGACAAGCCTCCCAGGGCGAAACGGGCGACCCTCCCCATATCCACGCAGCCGAAACCGCTGTTAGGGAGGGTTGACGGTTCCATCCCAGCCCGGCACCATTGGGGTCATGGACCAGTCAGAGACGCTGATTCTCGTCAAGGCAAGAAAGTACGCGCTGGACGGCACCGGGGCGCGGGTCAGGAAAGCCGCCAACCTCTCGCAATACGAAGTCGCCAAAGTCATTGGGCGGTCGAACGTGTGCGTTCACCGTTGGGAGAAGGGCGAGCACCAGCCCCACGGAGAAGCCGCGTTGCGTTGGGTCGCACTCATCGACGCACTGTCCGAGCAAGTCGGTGCCCCGTGACCACGTTGCCGGACCCGAGGACAACCCCGCTCATCAAGGCGGACGCGCTCGTCGGTGTCATTCCGGGGATGGGCCGCTCCGCGATCTACGCGGCGATTGAACGCGGCCAGATTCCGTCGATCCGGGTCGGTTCCCGACTGTTCGTGCCGGTCGCAGAACTGTTGCGGCAGTGGGGATTGGGCGACGGCGGCGAATCCCCGTGATTACGACGACACGGCCAACAGGCATCCCCCAGCAATGACGAAGCCGGACCTTTGGCGGGGTCCGGCCACGTCCCAACACGACGGAGATCGCGATGAGCAAACTACACCGACCGTGTTACCTTCGGGTCCGGTTGATTCCGGCGACTATTCGCGGCGACGACGACTTGCGGGCCGTCGGTGCTCCGCTGCCCGTTCACGACGATGCGTGTTGGAAGTGCTCCGCGTTGGGCGTTGATGAGCGCCAGGCGATTGCTCGCCAACCCGATCCTCGTTGCCCGTGCGCTGTCAAGTTCGGCGTCGAGGTCGGTCAGCGGTGAGCAACGCGAGCAAACAACGAGGGACGGCGTGGGAGTCGCAGGTCGTCGAGTATCTGCGGCGGTGGAATCCAAACGTCGAACGTCGAGCACTTGGCGGCACTCACGACCGGGGTGACGTCGCCGGGATTGTTGGTGTCGTCATCGAAGCGAAATGCGTCAAGACGGTCACCCTCGGGACGTTCGTTGACGAGGCGGAAACCGAGCGGGTCAACGACGATGCCGATCTCGGGTTGGTGTGGCTGAAACGCCGTGGCCGCTCGTCGGCTGGTGATGCGTTCGTGGTGATGACCGGCGCGACTGCCGTGAAGTTGCTCATCGACGCGGGTTACTTGCCCGACGAGGTGGCGCGGTGAACGTGTCACCCGTACCGGCAAGCGATTGGCCTGATTGGGCTGATCCGCCGACGGAATCAGTTGAGGTCCAGGACGTTTCGTCGAGTGACATCGACGGGTCTGGCGAACATCGACGCCACGTCGTACTCACGCCAGCGTCAACGATCAAACCCAGACCAGTCCGGTGGATATGGGACGGACGTATCGCGAAAGGCACCCTCGCGCTGATCGCCGGACCCGAAGGACTCGGGAAGTCCACCCTCGCGTACTGGATGACCGCACGGATCACACGTGGGGAACTCCCCGGCGAATACCAAGGTCAACCGAAGTCGGTCCTGGTGTGCGCGTCTGAGGACTCATGGGAGCACACCATCGTCCCCCGGTTGATCGCAGCCGATGCCGACCTGGACCGGGTGTACCGAGTCGAGGTGAAGACCGCCGACGAGTTCACCGTCGGGCTATCACTGCCGCGTGACCTCAAAGCCGTTGAGAGACACGCCGTCGAGAAAGACGCCGCGATGCTGGTCCTCGATCCGTTGATGTCGCGGCTGGGCGACGAACTCGACACCTACCGCGACGGCGACGTACGCAAAGCCCTAGAACCGCTCGTGGCAATCGCTGACCGAACCGGCATGGCGATAGTCGGGCTGATCCATCACAACAAGTCGGGGAGCACCGATCCGCTACAACTGGTCATGGCGAGTAAGGCGTTCACCGCCGTCGCCCGCTCGGTGCACTCCGTCATCCGCGACCCCGACGACGACACCGACACCCGGCGACTCTTCGGAACACCCAAGAACAATCTTGGCCGTGGTGAACTGCCCACCCTGTCGTTCACCATCGCAGGGTGCGCCATACCCACCGATGAGGGAGACGCCCACGTCGGTCGGCTCGTGTGGGGCGACGACGTGGCGGGCAGCATCGGCGACGCCATGCGACGCGGCGCTGAAGACTCCGGCGACCGCAGCGCCACCGCAGAAGCCGCCGAATGGCTCACCGAATACCTGCTCACCCAAGGCGGGCGGGATTCCTCGGCAGAGATCAAGAAGGCGGGCAAGAAGGTCGGCCACGCTGAGCACTCGCTCAAGAAAGCGCGGGCGCGACTCGGGCTGAAGGTCGAGCGCAAGGGCTACCCCGGCGAAACCTACTGGTACGACGACGCAGTTGGAACACAGTCGGAACACCCACCTAGGGGAGAGTTTCTAACTGTCCTAACTGTTCCAACTGAAGACCAGTCAGACCAGTCAGAACAGTCAGAACAACACAGGGACACCACTGTCCCCACTGACCACGCAGACACACCATGACCCCCACCAAAAACACCTACGACTACGGCTTGCTCCGGCTCTTGTCTGGACCCCTCGTGGCGTGTCACCTCACGGTGCGGCTGGCCGGGTGGGTGCCGTCGCTGCGGGTTGTGGCGGAGGTTTCCGAAGTGGGCGTGACCAATCCTGTGACCAACCGGGGGTTAGTTGGTGCTGTGCACCTGCTTGACCTGCACGTTTCGCCTGTTCCGCTGGGTGTCGTGTTGTCCCCCCTCACCGAGTTCGGAGGTCTTTCGTGTCATCGACGCACGTTCTGAAAGCGGTCCAATGCGGCGCGACGGCGAGATCCACGGGGGCACGGTGCCGACGCTGGACGATTAGGGGTGCGACGGTGTGCCAAGTCCACGGAGGCGCAGCCGGACAAGTTCGACGGAAGGCAGCGGAACGGGTCGCTTTGGCTGACGCGCTCGCCGCGAGTCCTGTACGGCACCCGGCGACGATCTTGCTCGACGGCCTGCATTTGGCTGACCACGTGGCGCAGGAAGCGTTGGCGTCCGGTGACACGGAAGCGGCGTTGTCCGCGAGTGCCACGGCTGGGCTTGTCGCTCGGGCTGTGATCGCTGCCAACGCGGAAGCCCGTGCCGCGCATGTTTCGAAGGTGGACCCCGAGCACCTAGCCGCCCTCGTCGATCTGGCGTTGAGGTGGTTGGGCCAGGACACGACCAAGGCTCATGTGCGTCTGGCGGTCGCTGACGCCGTTGATGCCGCTTTGGAGCACGCGAAAGACGCGGACGCGGCAGAGGTTCCGTTGCCGACGTGGGTCCTCGAAGCCGGGCGTGACGTACGGACCCGACGGTGGTCAACGTCCGGTGAGTACGTCGGTCGTGAAGACGTCGCCCGATCTTGGCGTTTCGCGCACGGGTTAGAACGTGAGCACCCAGCCGCTGCGGTGATCCTCGGTGTCCTCCACGAGGTGTGTTTGCAAGCCGATCTGACTGAGGACCAAACCCGCGCTGTCGCGACCAACGCTTTCCGGGTGACGTCGCAAGCGGTCCGCGACTTGGAACGTCGTGCGGGTGCGCCGAAGCCGTTGACGGGTCGCGTTGTGACTGCGGCGGAGCGGCGGGCGTTGCCACCGGGTGGGCCGTGATGGTCCGACCGAGGCTGTTGGTCGGCTCACACGCATCCGTCGTAGAGGATCTGCTTGCTCGCGGGGCGACAACTGGCGAGATCCGGGCTCACCTTGCCGACTGCGATGACCCGGTGGACGTGAGCCGACAGACGATCCGAAGTTTCGCGGCTCGGTGGCGTGCGGAGCAAGCCGAGTCCGAGCGGGTGGCGGCTGTCGAGGCGCAGGCGGCACGGGTCAAGGCCGGTTGCCCCGATTGCGGTGCGTCGCCGTGGCCTGAGGCCCACAGATGCGCAGGGCATCGGCAAAGGCCCGCCGCGTGGTCGCACGGGGCCGTGCATCCGTGGGTGCTACACGCTGGGCCGGATGACCTGATCCGGTGCCCGATGTGCGGGGAACGCCACCCGGAGACTGTGGTGCTCGGGCATCTGGGGTTGGGTCCGAGGTCGTGGCGGTTGACCGACGCTGAGCATGAGGCGCTTGATTCGGTTGGGGCTCCCCGGTGGTCAAGTGAGCAGCCGTGGTGACGGGTTGGCGCACTGCCGGGGACGGGACGCGGCACCGTCGAGGTCGCCGGTCGCGGGTGGTGTGCGCGCTGGTTGGGCATCGTTGGGAATCGACGACGCACGGGTCGCGGACCATCGCGGCGTGCGTGCGGTGTTTGGAGATTGTTGTGATTCCGGCTGTCGATTCTGCGTCGTCGTTACCGGACTTCGGCGCGTTCGTTCCGACGTTGGCGCTTGAGATCGCTGCTACTGCTGCTGGGGAGGACTTGGAGGCGGCTTCGGGGCGTGTGATCGACCTACTGATTCCGTTGTCGCGCTCTGACATGCACGCTGCTGCGGCTGTTGCGATTGTGTTGCTCGCGAATGTGGATACGCGGCCTTCGCCGTCTGAATCGGTGCGTTCGTGGGCGGACAGGATCACTGCGGAACTGTCGTGGAAGACGCCGGGTGAGCCGTGATGTCGGGGCCAGCGCTCGATGCGTCGTGGGTTTTGTTGTCGCCTGGCGAAGTGGCGTACGCCGATCGTGCGTTGCAACTGTTGGGCGATCAGTTGCGTCGCGACGGTTTGGGTCGTCCCGACTCGTTGGCGGTGTTGACGGCCCGACTCGCAACGGCTCGGGGTTTCGCTAACGAAACTGCGAAAGCGCGCAAAGTCCCTGCGGTTGCAGAGTTGTCGTCATGCAACGACGACACGTCCAACGCTCTCATCGGCGTTCTAACGGCTTCGGAGTTGTTGGCGTGTTCGGCTCAATGGACGCGACGAATGTGCGCGAGCGGTGCGCTGGCGACGGCACGGCGGGTGTCGGGTAGGTGGCTTGTGGAGCGCAGTGAGATCGAGTCGATTGCCACGGAGAGGGGGCGGGCCTGATGTCAGGACCGAAGGCGACCCCGGCGTACGTGCGGGTGCTACGTCGGACTGTTTCCGACGCTGACGGGTGTTGGTTGTTCACTGGCTTTCGCAACGCCAACGGCTACGCCCAAGTCACAACGGGGTCGCTCATTGACGGCACCTATCGCAGTGGTCGCCTGGCGCATCGTGTCGTCTTCGAGGCGTTGCGTGGTCCGATCCCTGCCGGGCTCGTGCTCGATCACTTGTGCCGCAATCGGGCGTGCGTCAACCCGGAACACTTGGAGCCAGTCAGCGCACGGGTCAACTTCCTGCGCGGCAGGTCACCGAGCGCCGTGACGTATCTGACGAACGTCTGTCAGCGGGGACACAGCATGGCCGACGCGTACGTCTACCTGTCGGGGCAGCGCAGTTGTCGAGAGTGCGTCCGGCTGCGTCACCGAGTGCGCCGAGTTTCCGAAGTCGAGTCGCAACTGAGTGAGAGGAACGCAGCATGAGCACGAGCACCGATCCGCGATACGGACGAAATCCTGTGGTGGATGGCCTCAAGGTGACCAACCCGACTTTGTTCAAGTTGGCGTCTGCGGACGGTCCAGCACCAACCATGTTCGAGACCGGTGATCTTCCGCCGTTCACCGCGTCGGGTGTTGACGTGAAACTCGCTGCGCAACTTCCCTGGCAGGCGCGGTTCGCTTTCGTCGCTGCACCTTCGCAGGCGGAGGCGTATCGAATCTTCGAAACGTACGCGATGGACCCTGATGGGGCGTCGTTGTCGCCGGAGTTCACGGCTAGTGATGGTGCGCGTGATTATGTGTCGCGGGTGTCGCAGTGGGCTGCTGGTACGGGTCCGAAGCAGGTGGCGTTGACACCGGGTGTGAAGGCGTCGTTTGCGTCGCTCGTGACTGAGGCTGATGAGGATGCGTTGATGGACGCTTTGTTCGATTCCCCGCAGGAGCGCCAACGTTTGGCAGACGAGAAGCGGGTCGCGGACGGGATCGCGAAACGCAAACTAGATGCGCAAGCCGCGAAGGACGCTAAGGCGGCTGCTGCGGCTGCTGTTGAACGGAACGCACGGATCGCTGACCGTCATTACGAGGCGGCTGCTGCGAGGCGACGTCGGGGTTGGTGATGCTCGACGGGGTTGCGGCGTCCGTGGAAAGCGTCGGAGCCTCGTCTTCCACTGTCCGCGTCGAGCGGCGTTCGGTGTGGACAGTAGCCAAGTCGGGTGGGTGGAACGGGTGGCGCGCTTTGGTCGGGGTGTCACCCCCACCCGGCTTGATGCTCGGGCTTGGCGCATGGGGGTCAAGATCAATCCACAAGCCTGCTGGCGTCATGTAGTCATAGAAGTCGGGTGGTAAGACTACCCGTTGCGAGTCATATGATCCGCTTCGTGTAGTCTTTGCGCATGTCTCGTGGCCTCGGTGAAACTCAACTAGCGGCACTCACGGAACTCGCTGACGCCCGCGACCGTGACGAGGGCCTGTTCGTGCCCGACCTCGCGGACTCGTTGGGTGTCAGCGTCCGTCAGGCGCACCAGATCGTGTCCGCACTGCGAGCCCGTGAACTCGTGTGGACCGTCCTGCGGGGTTGGCGTACCGAACCCGGCGTCGTGGGTCCGCTGGTCTACTGGGTGCGTGTCGATGGCGACGAGTGGTGGCGGAAAGAGCAAGTCACGGAGTCCACGGCGGGTGCCCGCCGAGACGGGTGGGGGAACTGGTGCGTACCGGGGGGAATGCCGGGTCGCGGGATGTTGGTGTTCCTTGGTGACCCGTCGCCGTCGTTGTTCGGGCCGCGTGACCGTTTCGGTGCTCAGATTCCGAAGCCGCCACCGAAACCGTCGAAGCCGAAGCCGCGCAAACCTGGTGCGCTGGTGACGGTGAAGAGGGACCTTGTGACCGGGGAGGTCATCGGCTAGGCGCTGGTCGCCCGCGCACTTGTAACAGGTCTAGGGCGTGCATTTTCACACGGTCTGAGGTGTTACGGGCTGTCGGGGTTGTCGCGGCTGTCCCGGTCGTGGAGCGGTTCTGCCTCATGTGCGGTGGATCGTTGGCGGGCAAACGTGCTGATGCGGTGACGTGCTCGACGCGGTGCCGGGTTGCTCGGAGTCGGCAGGCCAGCACTCGTCGGGCGTAGTGAAACCCCGGACGCAACGGGGGTGACCACTCGTGCGCCGACACCTTCTCAACCTCATCGCGATCGCGAAGAAGTCTGCGCCGAGCGATCAATATCCGGCAATATGTGCGGCCCAACGGGTCGGATCGTCGCCCCGGTTACGCGACGGAGGCAGGCGGCCGTGCCCTTGTTCGGGAAGCGCAAGAGTGGCGCGCGTGGCGAACCAGCGGACTCGGCGGCTGCCAGTCTCGAGCCCTTGCTATTTGGCGATTTGCCTTTGGATCAGTGGCCGCCGCACTCATCGCCGCCGGAGGTAGAACCCTGGGCCTCCTTCATCCGCGCGAGGGAAGCGCTCGCCGCAGGCGACCAAGCCCGGGCGATCGCTGAGTGGCGCCAGGTCGCGATGCAGACCGGTCTGGAGTCTCGGCACGTCCTGCAAGCATGGACCTTCCTGCGCGCTGCGGGCGTTGTCCCGGACTCGGACACCGCCAAGTCCACGCTCGCTGTCGTGGTTGTCGTCCCTGTCGGCGGCGGGCACGACACCCTGGCCGGGTACGCGGACGGCTCGGTGCGATACCTCAATCACAGCGGGGCCGCTGCCGTGATCGATGACGGGCCACCCGAGATCGCGGCAGCCAACGCCGAGTTGATCGGCTCCGGAGAAGCGCTCGTACAGCTCATTGGCCCCTGGGATCAACCCGCGCTGCCACCGGTGCCCTCCGGTACCACCAGATTGATTGTCCTCACGCCGAGCGGTCCCCACTTCGGGCAGGGCGCTTACGAGGACCTCCACGCCGACCCAATGGGTGGCCCAGTGCTAGACGCTGCCTTGCGGCTCCTGAATCTCGTCGTCGCAGCGACAACCGGCTAGCCCGCGAAGTGCCGTTATGCAACGCCAGGCTCAAAGGTCCCTCACGGCCGGTAACGACAATCGCGAGGCTGAGGCGGTGGCGGCGTCAAGCAGGCTCCGGTACTCCGCGTTGATCCGAGTCACGTCGGCTTCCGCGACGCGGTCGCCATTGAGTGGCGTGAAGTAGCGATCTTGCAGGGTCCCCGAGGCCCCGGAAGCCAGGTAGTTAGTTGTAGCCGGATCTCGACGTTGGGCCGGGTCGAGAAGAGCATCAAGATGACCGTGCGACCCACCGCTCGCTGCTACCCAGATGCGGCGCATGCCTCCAAGTGCCCGCTCGAGGTCCTCTTCATCGCCGCTCACATTGGTGAGTCTGCCTCACCGACTGGTCCAGCGCCGATGTGCCGTTAGCGT
>Ga0315287_10005091_pt1 | contig 12913 bp, 12 predicted proteins | sample YL17G11_0_MG_FD_205037 | JGI IMG/M metagenome (GOLD analysis project Ga0315287, IMG submission 205037) | Sediment microbial communities from Yellowstone Lake, YNP, Wyoming, USA - YL17G11_0 | ecosystem: Environmental > Aquatic > Freshwater > Lake > Sediment | place: USA: Wyoming | collected...
ATTCCAGACCCTGCAGATAGGAGAGCGAGCCATGAGCGAGAAAATTGGGATACCTGTAGCGCCTTACGACAAATTGGTGAACCCCGCACACCTGCGCAAGTTGGTTCCAGAAGAAATCGAGAGCCTGAAAGAAGCAATCAGCCAAAAAATGGATAGATTGGCGGACGACGACATTCCAGAAAAAGAAGCAGACGACCCGCGAGCGAAGCGAGAGTACACTTTCGAGTTCAACTGGAAAGACGGCCGCGGCAAAATCTGGAAAGGGCAGTTCACCAACAAGGTACTTTCCATCCGAGATCGGCAGCTGGTCGGGATCATGCGATCCAACTTGGCCTCGGGGATCTCACCGTCGAACCTGGACGCCTATACTGGCGAGATCAATTTGATGATCGCTCACCTCGCCTTCAGTCTCACCGAGCGGCCGAAATGGGCAGAAGACTTGCTGGTGCTGGATGACGTGCGGATACTCCAGGAGCTGTATCTGGAGGTGGCAAACCACGAAAATACCTTTCTCGGATATGGGAAAGGTGCGGCGAAGGGCTGAGCGCGAAGTAAAAAGCGGGATCGCGGGACTCAAACGCTGGTGGAGCCAGAAGTACAAGCTGCCGCCGAATCACCCGCTCTTTCTGGAACAGAGCGTAGCAGAGCTGAACCAAGAAATGGTCGAAGACCTCCTCATCCGCAAACGGGAGGTCATGGCCGAGCTGGAGAACGAGGACACCCGGATGCGTGAGCGGCAGGAGCTGGGCCGCCAACTGCGGGCGCTCAATGAGGCGCTCGGGGATAAGCAAGAAAGCGAAGATGAACTGATCGACCAATGGGAACGGGATCTGGAGGAGGGGCGGATTCCTGACCTGGAGGATTGATAGATGGCGGGCGAAATCCGAACCGGCGTAGTCATCACCGCAGATGCCAAGGGCTTCGAAGAGGCCCTCCAGAAAATCCTCAAAGTCAACGAAAGATCGCTGCAAGGAATGAAGGAGCAGGCCAAGAGCTACCAAGAGTCGCAGACCAAGGTGCAGGGGCTCGAAGGTCAGATCAGCAAGCTCGCCAAAACCCAAGCCATGCTGTTCGAGACCATGGCGGGGATGAAGGACAAAGGCTCGAACGTCTACAAGGCGATGGCCGTCTCTCTGAAGCTCGCTCAGGAGGAAAGCAGCGGGCTGGAGGGGGCGGTCAAAAATCTGGAGAAGGCCTACCAGTCAGAGGCCAAGGCCGTACAGGATCTGAATCGGGCCAACGAGCAGCTGCAAAAGACCGAAGAAAAACGTAGGCAGTCCGCCGAAGATGCAGCCAAGCGGGAAGATGACCGCAAGCAGCAAACCGAGCAGCGGTCGAAGGGGGCTTTCCTCCAGGGCCTGACCCAGGGCGCGGTGCCGGGCATGCCCCCGCTATTTCTGGAACGCGGTCCGGGGATGCGCCGGCAGATGCTCGGCCAGATGATCGGCGGGGCGGCAGCGGCGCCTTTCCGAATGGCTGGTCGGTTTGCTGGGGCAGCGGTACAGGCCCCCTTCCAAGGCGCTCAAGGGCTAGCACAGATGGCCAGCGCGCTGCCTGTGGTCGGTGGGGTGATCGGCGGGTTGATGGGGACAGCGGTCGGTTACGCCGGCCGGGCGATGGAGTGGCGCCGGCAACAGATGGAGGCGCAGCCCTTCCTGGGCGGTGGGGTCGAATCATTCCGCTCTCGGGCGCAGCTGGGAGCGCGGGGAGCAAACATCCAGCAGACTTACGGCCAGGAGGCCAACGCGGCCTTGCAGACCACGGAGCAAGCAAGAGCAGCGGGCCGGGCCTGGGATGCTACTGGCGGGGCGGCAAAGCTCTTTCCCCTAGGGATCAGCGGCGCGATTCCAGAAAACATTGATCAACTGGCGGGGAAAGGCCCGGGATTTAAGAGAAAGAACGCTGAGTTGCGCGACATCAAATTCGCTGAGATCGAATCCAGAAAAAAACTCGTAGAGGACGCGCTCCTGGCAGGACCGCGCGCCAAAGCCGACCGCGAGCTGGAGAGCGTGCGCAACGAAAGGGCGCGCGTCCGGGCTCGTCAACAAGCGCCGATCTACGCGGCTACCCGCGAGGGCGTGCAGTACGGCATGGCCAAAGATCAGGCGCTACAGGCGATGACCGGGATTGTTCAAGGCGGGGGAGGTAGGGCCCCGGAGATGATGAAACAGGGCATGCTACGCGCTGGCTTTGCGGCGAAGTCACTTTATGGGGTCGGTCCTGAAACCTCGGGCGCCTTCCTCCAGGCGGGTCGCCGTGGGGGGCTCGTTGGCGGGCCGGGGGAGGCCGATCAGATGATGACCCGGGCGATCGCCGACGGACTCAGTCTCGGCCTGGAGGGGAGCGAGCTAATCGACTACATGCAGTCGATGGCCGAGGGGATCAAGCAGTGGGAGACGACCGGCATTCCGATTGCTCCGGACGCGATCAAGGGCATGGCCGAAACTTTTTCCAAAGCAGGCATTGCTGGCACCCGCGCGACTCAGATGGCCCGTGGGGTCGGGCAGTTCGTGCAGGGCATGGAGGAGCGGGGTGGCCCTTCGACTGGCGTGGACCTTCTGACCCTTCAGGCCTTTGGTTTCACCGGCAAGGGAGGCGCCGCGGAATATGAGAAAACGATCATCAAAATGGAGGCTGCTGGTCAGCAGATGAAGGATCAGGGCGTAGGTGGGGCTATGTCCGGGCCGATGGGTGAGGTAATGAAACGAATCCGCGGGATGCCTGGTGGGGATTCCTCTGTGGGGCGGATCATGTTGCGGAGGATAATGCGGGAGCAGATGGGCGTGAATATGAACCAGGAAGAAATGGTGTTGCTTGACAAGCAATTTTCGGGAGAGCAGCTTACGCCAGAAGAACAGACGAAGGTGGATCTGGAAACTGCACGAAGAAATGCTGGAGCAATAGAGGCGGGGGAGGTCCGTACCCCAAAGGGGCTGGAGAAAGCGGCCAAGGGCGCAGTGCCCCCGGAGTTGCGTACTCAGGCCGCCATCCAAAACAAGCAGATTGCTGCCGGGGAGCAGATGATCGGAGTGGTGAACACCATGGACATGGCCGCGGCCACACTGGTCAAATCCTTCGCTAACCTCATTGGGGACGCAGGCCCAGTCGTGAACCTGACCAACAAGTTTCAGGACCTGGCTGGGATCATCGAAAAGCTTAGCGGGAAAAAGGGCGCTTCGTTCATGGATTATGTGGAGGGTATCCGTATGGGGCTGAGTCGTTGACATGGTGGCTACCTCCAAACCAGGATTCCAGGGTAGTGAAACCAGTTGGGTCGAAGTAACTCTGTACTCTCACGGCGATGACCCAATCATCATGACCCCAGGGAACGCTAGCGCATACCCATTTTCTGGAAAGAAGGCCGACGCACGGAGTCCGGCGCTGGTATCGGTTTCCACCCAGAAGACGCTGGGAGCGCCGAGCGGCTCTTTCCAGATTGACCTCAAACCCTCTAAGTCGGCCTTCGAGCTGTTCAAGCATGTTTGCGACGATGACTGGATTGACATCACGTTCTATCGGAAAAACCAACCCTGGCATGTGATGCGCGGACTGGTGGACGAGATCCGCAGAAATCAAGCCGTCGGTGGGACCGGAGCCTCGGTTGAGGCTTACACCCTTTCGGGAAAGGATTTTGCTAAGATCTGGGAGATCACCCCGATCTGGTTTTCCCCGTACATGACCAACGCTCTCATCGCAGATGCTACGGCCATGTCGATTTTCAACGCGATGCCCAAGATTCAAGGGGCCCCCAACGTCGCGGTGAAGACTTACCTGTGGAGTTTCATGAACGCCATCACCACTCATGCCGGGATCGACTGGGATATGCCGTTGTCGATGCCGAATGGCGGAGGAAATTTTCTGGGTTGGGTGAAATACTTCGAGGACCATTTCCAGAACACCCCGAAGCGCAAGTGCTTCAACGCCAACTTCATGGAAATGAACGGAACCCTATGGGCCACGGCGCAACAGCATTCTGACCCCGTGTTTACTGAGTTATATGCTGATCTATTCCCCGACGGCGATCCATTTAGCCCTAAACTGGAAGCCGGGGAGCCATTGCTTCCCAAAGACACTCAGATGGCAGTGGTGATGCGGGATCGACCTTTCCCCATTGTGGATCCTGCTATCGACGCCTATAATCAGGACTGGGATAATCTTCCCCTGTTCATCGTGCCCCGCCAACAGATTGTAACTAACAACGTGGGCCGATCAGGGCTGGAACGCTTCAACGCCTTCTACACCGCGAGCATGCTACACCAGGAGGCCTTTGGCGGCAATTCGCTCAACATCATTGTCCCGCTCATTGACAGCGATTCGATTCACCGGCACGGGCTACGCCGGTTTGACGTGCAGAGTTCCGTAGCTCCCGATGAATCCAATCTCGATTTCTCGAAACTCTGCTACCAGCAACGGCTCATCATCAAAGACTGGCACTGCCTCAATCCCTACTTCATTTCTGGAACACTCAGTCTCGGAATGGGCCGGCCAGACATCAAGATCGGTTGCCGGGTGCGTATCCCCGGCGCCCGCGGCGAGGAGGAGCAGGAGACCTACTATCTGGAGTCGGTCGGGCATACCTGGAGCTTTGGGCAGGGAACGCGCACCAATCTCGGGGTCACTCGGGGCTGGATTGGATCAGATTGGTCAATGACCGAGGCCCTGCAAAAAATCTCTAGCAAGTATAAAGAGCCCCAATTACCAGAGGTCGATTGGGCGTAGGTGAGGACGCGATGAGCGTAGATCAGAATTTTCGGCCACACCGCACGCGGGCGGGCACCCTCCTTCAGGCGGCCGTGCCCAAGAGCGCAGGCCCGTCGCTCCGCACAAACGGGCTGCTTCTGCGGGGGGTGGTGGTGGCGAGCTATATCCAGGGAGCCCCTCAGCATCCCTATGGCCCAGAAGGGGCTCTACAGAGCGGCACCAAGGCTGCTACGCCGGTCGGGGTGTACTGTGACTGCTTGGTCTATCCCTCGATCCCCGGGGAACGCTGGCACGGGTTCAAGAACGTGATGGTTCTCCAGGAGGGGGGTACTGGGCTCCATGCGGGCAGAATCTGGATTCCGCGGGCCACGACCATGGACATCACCCAGGAGCTGGCCTCAAATTCCGATCCGGCCAATGTCGACGGGGATCACGTTCTTATCGGTTTTCTGAACGATTCCCCGGAGATGCCGATCATTCTGGGATCGCTCCCGCATCCAATTCTGGATTTGGGTCGAGCGCAGGGGGACCTCGGGGTGCGGATGGGACTGAAGGCCGCTGACGGGAACCCAGACCTCCGCCGGCACAACGGGGTGCATTGGGGAGTGGATGGGCTGGGGAACTTCTTGGTGGATACCCGCCGGGGGAACGACGGGGCGCTGGATAGCACCGGTCGGGAGAAGCTCTACCCGACCGACTCGGCCAAGGGGAACCAGACCCTGAACCTGCCCAAGGAGGCCAAGCTCCAGGTGGTCTTCTACGACATGGCATCCCCAGATACTCCTACGGAAATCGCCAGGTTAGCTTTCCAGAAAACCGGTCTGGAGGTGACCCTGGCGGAAGAGGCCGAGCTGAAGGTGGAGGGCAAGTCCGCCACGGCCAAACTCACCCTGGGGAACGGAGCGGTCAAAGCGGCCATCGCTGGGCACCTCAAGACGCTTTATAACTCATTGAAATCAAAGCTGGACGCGGCCGACGCGCACACCCATACCGATCCCCAAGGAGGGGTCACGGGGCCTTCCTCGGCTCCGGTGGCGGCGCCAAGCTGGGACAGCGCCATAGAGTCGAGTAAGTTACTGTTTCCGGATGGTTAGGAGGGTAGGTGAATAGGGCCTTTACACTTTCATCCCGTGGGAGCTATACTGGGCCCGCCTTTGGTTTTCGGCGGCTACCAGCCGAGTCTTCCGCGATTTCCAGTGTTCGATCCCCTGGTGCTGTTGCCCACGACAGCACCAGGGGATTGACGGGGAGGCGCGGGCATCATGACCACGATTGAGCATTTCAAAGAGCTGATCCGCCAGAAGCAGAACAAAGATGACTTTTTCTTCAAGAAGCTCCTCTACTATTTCGAGCTGAAAATCCCCGCAAAAGTCGCTGCGAGCATGAATATTGGGGATGGTACGTTTATCTTCCCGCTGGTCATTCCTCCGCAAAATTACACCATGGAGGAGCCGTTCACCGTCGAGATAACCCCGACCCAGGGCGGCGGGCTCTACGTCGAGGAGAACGGCATCGTGCAGCGCACCATCCGGATCTCCGGGCACACCGGCTGGAAGCCGCGAACCCTGCCCCTGAAAAAAACCGTTGCGCCGATCATGGAGACGGCCGACAGGAGTTACTCGCGCTCGCTCAAAAACACTTGGGTAGGTGCGCTTTCTGGGCAGCGGCATTTCCAGTATCTGCAGGATTCGGTGTTCCGGACCTATGGAGATCTGAAAAAGAATCCAGAGACCTCCGACGGGACTCGGCTCTTTTTTCACAATCCTCGGGACCAGGAGGACTGGGAGGTTGTCCCTCAGCGTTTCACGTTGACTCGCAGTTCCGGTCAGCCGCTGCTCTACAATTACGACATTGAGCTGCTCGCCGTAGGCCCAGCTGAAAATGCCAAGGCGGACTTCTCCGAAGACCAGAGTTTCTATGACAAGCTCAAGGACGGGATGGCCTGGATCAAGTCGGGCTTGGATTGGGTGCAGGGAGCGGTTAACGATCTGACTGCGATGATCAACGAGGTGCGATTGTTCATCGCCGACATCAACACCATTCTCGACAGCGTGAACACCATCATGGAAGCAGTCCGGGATTTTCTGGACGGAACTACCGCGCTCATCCAGGCCCCCTACGCTTTTCTGGAAACCACTATCGAGATGCTGGAGAACGCCTTGGCCATCGAGGGGGCTGCTCAGGATCTGCGGGACGCGACCAAGGCAACTCTGGACTTTCCGGAAATCGCCCGACAGAAGGTTCGCCAGGTGCAAGATGGTCTGGAACGCCTGGGCACAGCCCCATCGAGGTGGGAACGCGGGCATGACACGGTCATGGCCGATATTCGGAATTATCAGGAAGTGCGCCGCCGAGTAAGCGCGGACCGGCGAGCAGAAGCACGGAATTCAACGGCGCCTTCGACGTTCACCGATCTGCGTAACTGGGGCAGCAAGCTCACTCCCGGCGAGGAGATTGCTATCAACGGGGAAATCGTTCTTAGCGGACAGGTGTTCAAATTCCGGTCAGCCAAGCAGGCGATAGTCAGCCAAGGCGATACGCTCATGTCCCTCGCCGCCCAGTACCTGGGAGACGCCCGGCTTTGGCAGCACATTGCCGCGCTAAATGGGTTGAAACCGCCCTTCATCAATGATCAGGCTTCGGCGCCGCTGGTGGGAAGCCGACTTTCTGGAACGTCTAGCGGGGCGGACAGTGGTCCCTTTCCGCAGTCTCTCGGTATCGGTTCCAAGATCCTCATCCCCAGTAATCAGCTGTCCACTTTGGATCTTCCGGTGTTGCCCATCGCTGGGGTAAAGCTCGATGAGCCGGCGGATAACCAGCTACTGGGAGTGGACTTGGCGCTGGAGGTAGCGACGGGCTATACCGGCGAGCGCGGAGCGCGCTACGACATCCCTGTGGACACTGATATGGGGTCGGTCGATGCCAAGATCGTCGAAGGGAAAGCCAACATCGTCCAGGCCGTATTCCAGCGCTTGGTAACGGACCGGGGCACTGATACGCTGTACAAGAACGTCGGAATACAGCGGGTAGTTGGGCTCGGGTTCACGACGGTAGATATTGAGATGGCGCGTTTCCGGATCACGGAAGCGGTGCGCGCGGACCCGAGAATCAGTGCTGTTCAAGACGCCCAGTTTGAACAGAATGAAGATGCGTTTTCGGCAGATATCACGGTATCAGTGCGTGGGTCGGCCGAAACTTTCATGCTCAAGGCTGCGATCTAAAGGAGAGGGCAATGCCCGTTTTTACCACCAAGCGGTATGAGCAATTTCTAGCTCAAATGATTGCCAAAGTAGTCACACGCACCCGGCTCTCGGACATCTCCGACACCTCGGTAGTCAAGCACATCATCGCTGCCGCAGCTCGCCAACTCGACGAGATCTCTTACCAGATGTTTCTGCTACGCCAGATTTTCTCCATCGACACCGCGACCGGAGACGATCTAGACGAGCGGGCCCGCGAGATCCAGCCTGGAATTATTTCCAGAAATCAAGCGGCGAAATCAAGCGGCCTGCTGGTATTTTCCAGAAATACAACGACGGGCACAGTGACCATCGCACTGGGAACCAAGGTGCGTACTTCGACGGGTGCCGAATTCATTACCACGGTCGCCGGCTCCATCACCCCCACCAGTCCGGAGCAAATCAGCGGGCACGGGGTCGGTAAAGACAGCGGCCAGATTGCCGCCCAAGCGGTGCTGCCCGGAATTTCTGGAAACGTGGTGGCCAACACTATCATCCGATTTGTCTCTCGACCCGCGGGAGTGGATTCAGTCACCAACCCCACCGCCTTCGCCTGGGGCTCGGATAAGGAATCCGACGATAGTTTCCGAAACCGGATCAAACGGTTTGTCTCTTCGCTGGGTCGCTCGACCATTGAGGCTATCGAGGAAGCAGTCCGCGGGGCGATCGATGTTGCCAGCGGGGCCACTATCCTATTTGCCAAGGCTGTTGAAGACGTGGTCAACCCGGGCAACGCGACTCTTTACATTGATGACGGCACCGGAGCGGCTGAGTCAACCGCAAATGTGGTTGACGAGATCATGACCGAGGGGCTCGCTGGTCCTCCATCTGGTTCTGCAGTGGGTGGGGAGACTCGATTGCCCTTGAATTATCCCGCGGTCAAGGGAACACTGGCTTTCACTTTGGAAAGTAACAACCGGGGTGAATTGGATCGTGGAGTAGATTACTGGCTGAACCCTGCTTCGGGGCAGGTTGTTTTCTATCCGGCGCTGGTCACGGGAGAGATTATCACTGCGAACTACACCCGCTACACTGGGCTGATAGCGCTCGCTCAAAAGATTGTCGATGGGGATGCAGCGGATCGCGGGAACTACCCTGGGTACCGCGCGGCCGGAGTACTGGTCATCGTCGGAACCCCGCAGGTACTCATCCAGACGGTCAACGCGGTTATCACCGTGATGGACGGCTATGATCATGCAGAGGTGCGCGCTGCGATCAAAACAGCCATCCGTGACTATATCAACACGCTCGGGATTTCTGGAGACGTGTTGCGGGCCATGCTCTTCAAGAAAGTGATGAGTGTTGCCGGGGTGTACAATGTCAATTTGGTCACGCCCAGTACGGACATCATACTGCTCGACGATCAGATCGCGCGAACGACCGATGACAATATCGTGATCAGTTAGGAGCAAGCGATGGCGCTCACTTTGACCGGGTTCTCTCACGTAAACCTCTCCGATGCTGGCGGGGTGCTGGTGGAGATTTACGGAACCTTCGTGATCAACCACCGCTATCGGGCAAGGATCGGCAATACCCTAATGTCGATCGATCCGGCTTTTCATAGCGGAATACCTGGAAGGGGGGGCATCCTTTACCCCTTCACTACGGGTATTCTTCGGGCTTACTCCCCTTATATGCGTCCTTCCGCCGGCGCTGGCATACCCTACTCGGTAGTGGTGACTGATTTGGAAACTGCTGAGCAAGATCTACTCCTGGAAGTGGCCAATGTCTGGCCCCGCCTTTATGCGGATTCAACGTATTCGCTTCGGAAAGTTTTGCCGTTGCATTACCTCACCGGAGCCAGGGATATTGGACTGGAAAAATCTTAAGTGAAAGGGATCGCATTATGGTCATAAGAGCTATCTCAATTCGGTTCCAGGGAGTTCGCGTTGGTCAGCCGGCAGAGTTCGTGCAGGTCCAGGCCGAGGTTGACGGCCGGTTCCTGGATCTTGTTCTGCCAGTATCCGAAGAGATGCGAGCCAAGCCTTTTCAGATCGACAACGTGGCAGGCGAATTTCTCTTCGATCTGATCGCGGAAATCGAAGCATTCATCAATCCCACGGTAGAGGAGTGAGCCATGGCATACAAAGGAAAGCACGTTCTCTGTAACAGTACGCTGGACTTCACCAAGAAACTGAAGGATTTTTTGGTCGATGAGTGCGGCTGGATTCACGATCCGGCAAGCCCCACGATTGACCTCACAGCCCGCACCGCGCAAGACGACAAGCACGGCTTCATCTTGGGGTGGTTCCTGAAGTCCAACGGTGAGGACGGCAACCAGAATATCCCTATGCACATTGGGTGGGGGACCTATGAGGTCGCCGGTACTTCGAAATGGTGGAAGGGGTATACGTCATATCTGGCCGCTGGGATCAACTCCACTGACACCTCGATCTCGCTAACAACGGCTTTTCCGGTGTTAGCCTCTCCCGACATCATCCAGATCGGAGACGAACTGATTCAGGTCGGTGTTATCACTGGTACACTGCTGACAGTTTGCATCCGAGGTATGTACGGAACGACAGCGGCTTCGCACAGCGTCAAGGACGTGATCGCCCGCGTGACCAATACCGCACCTGCGATCACGATGCACGCGGTGAGGGACCTTGCAAATCCCATCCTCACCTCCGGAGCGAATCTTGGAGTGATGGGGCTGACTGCATCTTCGGGCAACATAACAATGACCGACACTGCCTTGCACGCCACGAGAGACGACAGCAAGTACGACTATTGCACCCTTGTCAAGGCTGCTGGGCAATGGCGTTGGGTACACACCCAGACGGTAGAGGCCACCGGAACCATTGCAATCGGCTACGATGCTTATTACATCGCCCCCGGCAACGTGCCGATAGAGATCTTCTCGGCTGGATTTCACCCGCACGCAAGCCGACATACCGTTAACGATGCGTCTAGACTTTCACCGATGTTTAGTAGCTGCGTTATGGCATCTCCGAAAGATTGCTGGTTTTACGGGTCCAAAGATGGGGTCGCGGTAGTCATTCTGATCTCGAACAACGTCTATCGAATTTACTACAACGGGAAATATACGCCCTATTGCAACCCCGCATTCACCACGGCCGCTTCTGTCTCCAGTGGAGACATCGCTCGTGGAGCCACCCAGATCAAAGTGGCCGACGTGACCAAGTTCGCAATCGGTGGAAAGTACATGCTGCTCACCAATCAACCAGCAGTTGACTGGGCAGCCAACCGAAACACGAGTACCAGCACCTATATGAATGCCTCAACGGACAATTGGCCCAACCTGGACGGGAACGAGGCTGTCTTTGAGTACGTGATCGTGACAGCGATTGACGTGGGAACCAGTGTGCTCACGCTCACCGTTCCGACTTGCTACTCCTACAAGTCTGGTGCGTTGATCGGAGAGCACCTTCGACCCCATGTTGGGTACTGCCAACACGCTGATGGGTCCAGCTATCAGCAATTCAGCGCTGCTGGCGACGGGAACGCGGTGTGCTTTCAATCTGCTCGAAACGAATATATCTTTACCAACTTTCCCGCACATCGAATCCGTTGGAGATGTGGTACTGATCTTAACTTTGTTCCTGCGGGAGCCCGTAAGCCCTGGGAAGGACTGATGACCGTCGCAGCCTATGCCCTTTACGCTACCAAAGAAAAATGTGACTCACAGATCGGAATTGGAACGCCGGTTCTTTGGCCTGAAGCCTACTCTGGGGCCGTGTTTCTCATGCCGTACATGCTTCGGACGACGACGGATTCCGATATGAAGGCGGGTGGTGGAGACAACACTCGGAAGCCCGGGTACATCCCGCACGTTCGCAAGGTGGAGAACATCTGGAGCGCCGTGAGCGAGGATACAATCAAGGTTCAGTTCGCAGGCAGCTACGAGACCTTTCGGTTATTCTACAACGACTGGGCGGGGTACTGGTTCGCCATGGGGCCTGAGATCGCTTGACGTTGGTTGCTAGAAAGGCGCTGAAACAATGGACATCAAAACGCACCCGACTTTGCTCAGCGGTTTGTTGGCCTACTACAAGCTGGATGGCAACGCCAACGATGCGCATACCAATCTTTTGCACGGCACTGCAATCGGTACCCCGACCTGGCCCACGGCAATGCTCAAGACTGGGTTTCAGGGCAACGGGTCTTCCCAGTACATCAACCTGGGAACCGATGCCCTTTTCAGCCCAACGGCGATTTCCATCTCTGCTTGGATATATCTGGCTGCGACACCTAGCGGAGTCTTTTCCCTTGTGACCAAGCGCACGGCATTCTCAACCTGGGCAGATCTTCAGTGGACGGCTGAGGTTGACAGCGCACGAAAGATCCGGTTTGAAGTAGGGCTATCAGACAGTACTGGCGTGACCGTTCTTTCAGCCTCGGCGCTAACTCTTTCGACTTGGTATCATGTCGCGTGCGTCTATGATGGCACGGACGCTAGAGTCTATCTTAACGGCTACTTGAACAATGTGGTCGCTGGGGCTGGAACAATTCACGCCAAGACATACCCGTGCGTGATTGGTGCGCGAGCAGATGGGTCTACCCCGTGGACTGGCAGGGCGAGCTATTTGAATGGGCGTCTAGACGAGATCGCTATTGCGAATCACGGCTGGACGGCAGCAGAGGTGATCGATCTTTATCACTCAAACTACCCACTTCGGTATGAAGAAGTCGTTGTCGGGGTTGGCGATGTAATCTCCGACAGCCTCCTGGTGGATTGCCTGCTTCCGGCTGTGAGCAACTACTTCCGGCAATCCCGCCCCCGATCCTCGGCTCGGGATCTGACCGCCCCCTGGTATCCGCCATTGAAAGAATTTACCGAGGGGGCTGCAAGGATGTACGAAAACATCTTGCTGTGCTCGGCAGACTTGCGCCTGTTGACGAAAGAAGCCAGACCGATCTGGCACGCGAAAAATGTCGGGATGGGAACTGGCATTATGCTCAAGCGAGGGCCTTGATCAATGGCGTCCATCAAAACACACCCGACTTTGCTT
>Ga0315287_10005092_pt1 | contig 12913 bp, 11 predicted proteins | sample YL17G11_0_MG_FD_205037 | JGI IMG/M metagenome (GOLD analysis project Ga0315287, IMG submission 205037) | Sediment microbial communities from Yellowstone Lake, YNP, Wyoming, USA - YL17G11_0 | ecosystem: Environmental > Aquatic > Freshwater > Lake > Sediment | place: USA: Wyoming | collected...
GTTCAGGTAGACGGCCGGATAGGTGTAAGTCGCATCAATGTTATCATGCAACTGCACCCACTGGATGCCCGCTTTAAAGGCATGCTCGCCGGCGAAACTTGCATAATAGGTCAGGTCGAGGTTGGCATACTGCCGGCTCCGGATGACTTTTTTATTTTCCGTCATACCCAGGGCCGAAGAACTCCAACCGGAGGGATGCTGCAAGTCGGCTGGAACATCCAACAATCCCACATTGGACCGGGAGAAAGAATAGAGAGTTCCCGGCGCCTTAAGGAGCTGGTCCGTCGTATTCGTGTACCACCATCCGCCCCGCAGACTGACCAGGAAATTGTTGCCCAGGGAGTAGTCGAGAGACGCCGTGCCTGAGCTTGAGGGATAGGAGTATCCGGTCTGGCCGTACGGAGTGGTCATGCTGCTCGTCCCATATTTACTGGGAAGGCTGCCTCTATCTTTCTGCATGCCCATGACTCCGCTGAGCGATACCCGCAGGTTTTTGGTGACCTGAGACGTCAGTTTGACCTGGGCGGTGTAATTGTTGGTCCACGTTTTGTAAGCTTTGGGATTATTCGGATCGGCTAAAAAGGTGACCGTTCGATCCAATCCATAATAGGAGGGGTTAAAAGAGCCGAAGAACCACAGCCTGTCCTTGAAAATATAACCGCCTAGGCTGAACACACCCTCCGCCCTGTACCAAGGGTCTTTGCCGAATCTGTCCTCGATGTTGAGCCATTCCACCGCCGGAGGAGTCGACGTGCTGAGAGGGTCATACCGCCAGGTGTCGTACTCTTTGGTATTCAGCATCCGTCCGGTGAGATAGCCGATGAAATCGCCGTGATACTCGTTTCCGCCCGAACGCGTAACGACGTTGGACACGCCACCCAGCGAGCCGCCGAATTCGGCGTTATAACCCGAGGCCTTGATCTGGACCTCCTCGATAAAATCGGTGATAACGGTCTGACCCTGCGCTCCGGTTCTGGAGTTTGTGGTATCCGTCCCGTCCACATAGAACGTGTTCTCCGAGCCGGAGCCGCCGTCCACCGACATGCCGCCCTGCCGATATTCATAATTCACGCCGGGGAGAACCGTCATCAGGTTCGAAAAATCCCGGCCCTTGGGCAAGGCCTGAAACATTTCTTTGGTCATATTGACGGCTTTCATCGACGATTTAACGTCGATGAGGGGAGACTGGCCGATGACCGTGATTTGTTCTTCCAGTCTTCCTTGCTCGAGCTTAATTTGTCCCATGGCGATGGTCTGCTCGATGCCGACGACGACATTCTCGCGATTAACCGCTTTAAAACCCTGAATAGAAAAATTCAAAGTATAGACGCCGGGATTCAAGGTCAAAAGCCGGAAAATCCCTGTAGCGTCGGTTACGGCCGTAGCCGAGCCGACCAGGGCCGCGCTCTTGGCGGTAACGGCAACCCCGGGAAGCGGGACGCCGTCCATGTCGGTGATGGTGCCGGTGATCTTGGATGTGCCCGACTGAGCGGAGGCGAACCCGCAGATCAGCAGGAACCCAACCAAGGCCGAGGCGACGATTTTAAACTTGCTCATTCATCCCTCCTTTTCATTATTCTCCCTCCCTATGAGTCTTAAAAAGACTCAACTTCCAAGCCTAAATAATCATTGTTTTCGCGAGTTTCCACCCCCTTTCGACGGATAAGGACCCGGCCCCCGAGAGATCTAACATTCAATACCCTTCAACAAGAAACGAATCCTACAAAGGATATATGAATCCTTGCAAAAAACATACCAAAAATATTATTTTCTAATTTACATATATTAAACAAGTTACATTTATTTTCTCACCGTAAAAATCCATAAATTTGGATTCAATCCAAAAAATTGAATATTATTTCCGGATTCGCTATGGAGTACGACCTCAATCAAGCATCCTTATTCATCCCCCGCCGATCAGCCCATTCGACTCACCGGGCCGATACCCCGGGCCTGACCGCCTTCGAACGTATCATCACGGCGGCCGGGGCCCCGGGCTTTGCCCGGGGGTCAGCTTCCGCCGTACTCGCCCGTGGTTACAAGCCACGGGCGAGTGGCGAGCCGAAGGCTCGTCCCTGGACGGAATTCCGAGTCCGCCGAGTCCGCCGTTGTTGACAGTTGTTTATGATGGGTGGTATGTTTTATTCCAGGTCGGGAATCGGTCCGGTTAAAGAGAACGGAAGGAGCGTGTGATGAATAAAAAGGCGATTTCCATATTATCTCTGGCTTGGGGCGTTCTTTTAATCCCGCCCTCCTTTTCCCCAGCCCAGGACATTATTAAGAGCGAGTGGGCCGTCGCCCCTCTCAACATCGACGGTGTCAATACGGACTGGGCGGAGGCGGCTTTTTCCCCCCAAAAAAAAGTCCAGGCCGATTTTGCCTTTCGGAACGACGGGAAGGATCTCTATCTGATCATGGTTTTTAAAGAACCGAAATTTTTAAGCTCGATCGAAGCCACGGGCATCAAGCTCTTTTTCAACACCGAAGGCAAAAAGAGAAAGGACCGGGGTTTGCGATTCTTTAAAAAAATGGTCAAGCCGGATGAGTTCATCGCCTCCTTGGAAAGCAAAGGGCAGATGATATCCGAAGAAGAAAAAACCAAACTCCGAACCCAACGCGCCCTGACCGTTTTTGACTATGAACTTCTCGTCAAGGAGAAAGCCCGGACCTCATCCGATCCGCAAGCGGAGACGGAGGGAATCGATCTGCCGAAATTTCGCTTTAAGAAAACCGAAGCGGGAACGGTGTATGAATTCCGAATCCCGCTGGCCATAGACGACGCCCACCCGGCAGGCCTGGGGATTGAACCCGGCCAAACGATCAAGATCGGCTTCGAGTGGGGCGGCCTGACCGAGGAGATGAAGGCGGCCCGATTGAGGCGGGATGCGGGGGACAATACGGGGATCGCCGGCGATTCGATCGACCACTATGTCGTCGGGTCCTGGGGCAGCAGCGGCACTCCCCCGACATATAATTTCTGGATCGATATCCAACTGGCAGTGAAATCGACGGTTTGAAAAATCCCCGAGCTCCAGGGCTGAAGCCCCACGTATTTGCATCCCGGGGATCTGTCTCTCACCGAGGCCCGTCCGTTGCCGACGGGGGGTGGGCCTTCGGGATCGAAGCTGCAGGATCGGTTCTTTGACTTCCCCGCCCGTTTGGATATAATTAAGAACCTTTTTTATCTAAACAGGAGGTTCTCTCTATGGAAAAAGTCACCGTCGAGGAACTGCTCAAAAAAGCCGAGCAGCCCTCCAAGGACGCCCCGCGTCTGCACAAGTTCTACAAAGGCAAATTGGGCGTCTCCCTGAAATGCCGCGTTCGCGATTTCAACGACTTCGCCATCTGGTACACGCCGGGTGTGGCCGCGGTCTGCAAGGAAATCGCCGCCGACAAGGAAAAGGCCTACATCTACACCAATAAGTGGAACAGTGTGGCCGTCATCAGCGACGGGACCCGCGTCCTCGGGCTGGGCGATATCGGCCCCGAGGCCGGACTTCCGGTCATGGAAGGAAAGGGCATTCTTTACAAGTACCTCGGCGGCGTCGATGCCTTCCCCATCTGTCTGGCCGAAAAAGACCCAGACAAGATCATCGAAATCGGCAAGGCCCTCCAGCCCTCGTTCGGCGGTTTCAACCTCGAGGACATCTCCCAGCCGAAATGCTTCAAGATCCTCGATTCCCTCCGCGAACAGTGCGAAATCCCGGTCTGGCACGACGACCAGCAGGGCACGGCCTGCGTCACCGTGGCCGGCTTGATCAACGCCCTCAAGATCGTCAAAAAGAATATCGCCGAAGTCAAATGCACGGTCGTCGGCTCCGGCGCTTCGGGGATCAACATCGCCCGGATGATCATGGCCGCCGGCGCTTCGCCCGCGAACATGCTGTCCGTCGATTCCAAGGGCATTCTGTCGCGGGATCGGGCCGACCGCGATGTGCTCCAGGAAAAGTTCAAGGAAAAGTGGGATCTCTGTCTCCGAACGAACCCGAACTGCAAACAGGGGAGCGTCGCCGACGCCATCAAGGGCGCCGACGTCCTCGTCTGCGTCTCCACCCCCGGCCCCGGCACGATCAAGCCGGAGTGGGTCAAGACCATGGCCTCGAACGCGATCGTCTTCGCCGAGGCCAATCCGATTCCCGAGATTTGGCCGTGGGAAGCCAAGGAAGCCGGGGCAAGGGTCGTAGCGACCGGCCGGTCCGATTTCCCAAACCAGGTCAACAACTCGCTCGGCTTCCCCGGGATCTTCCGCGGCGCGCTCGACGTCCGAGCCAAGACGATCACGGATGAAATGTGCATCGCCGCCGCCCGGGAATTGGCCAAGGTCGCCGAGGACAAGGGCATCCACGAGGAATACATCATCCCCAACATGGACGAATGGGAAGTCTTCCCGCGGGAAGCCGTGGCCGTCGGGATGAAAGCCATTGAGCAGGGCGTGGCCCGGTTCAAGTTCACCCCCGAAGAACTCTTCAAAATGGCCACAGAGACCATCAGCAAAGCCCGGAACGAGGTCCAGTGGATGATGAAAGAGAATTTCATCATCGACCCTGATAAATAATCCCGGACAGACCGGAAATCGTCGATTCGATCGAGGGAAAGGTGGTCGGCCTTTCCCTCGATTTTTTTAACCCCCATTTGACAAACAGGGATTGTTTATGATAAAAATTATCTTAGATCGACGTCTGTATCAGGACTTCCCTTCGAGCGATCGTTTCGATGTGCGGGTCTAATGGAAATCAAGACGCGATCGACGTGAGAAAGGAGAACCGCTATGAAAAATCTCACAAAAACAGTCGTTCTCGTTTTAGCCATCGCTGTCGTGCTGACGGGTTGCAAAGCCCCCACCCAACTCATCAATGATGTCAAGGGCTCGCTCGAGACCGTGACCCAAGCCGGGGCCGACAAGTATGCCGTTGAGGAACTGAAAGCTATCAACGACGATATGACCAAGGCTCTCGATGCCATCGCCGCCCAGGACAAGAAGTTCTTCAAGAAGTTCGGTCCGGCGAAGGAAATGCTGGCTCAGGTCCAGACGAAAGTCTCTGAACTGACCGCCGCTCTTCCGGCCAAGATTGAAGCCGCCAAGAACGCCGCCATTCAGATGCAGGGCGAAGCCAAAGCCGCTCTCGATGCGGCCGCCGAACTGCTGAAGAAAGCCCCCAAGGGCAAAGGCACGGCCAAGGACCTTGAAGCCCTGAAGGGCGATTTGACCGGCGCCGAGACGATGTTCACCGAGATTCAGACGGCTCTGGACGCCAAGGATTACATCGCCGCCCAGGACAAGGCTAAGGCGGTCAAGGACAAGGCCGCCGGGATTGCCGACCAGGTCAACCAAGCCATCGAAAAAGTGAAGGGCAAGAAGTAAGAGTCTTAAAGATCTGCCGAATCGTGGGCGCGCTTGAAAATCTTGAGGTTTGAACGCGTCGCCTGCGTACTCGGATTGCTATCCTGCATCGCCTGTAACACTCCGCCGGCTCCTCCGGAGGCAGCCAGGGCTTTGGCTCTGGAGCAAGACCTCTGGAGAGCCGGCGGTTCTCTTTTCGCCGAAGAAGACTATCGGTCCTTCAAGGACTCCCTAAAGACGGCCCATGATCACATCGCCGAAGAGTCGGCGAAATTCGGCTGGTTTCGGGATTATCGGCCGGTTCAAGCGGATTTGAAGAAAGTCCTCGCCTGGGGAGATGCTCTCCTGGGGCGGATCAATGACCTGAAAGCCGCCAAAGCCCGGACCTTCGCCGTCTCCGCCGAGGCCTTGTCAATCCGGATCGACAGCCTGCATCTGATAACCAGTTATTTCAACGAAAACGTCGATGTCCGGATAAACGTCTCCCAGGCGGAAATCAAGCTTGGCGAAGCCCGACTTCTCGTTTCCAAGGAGAAATTCGGGGAGGCCGCGGTCGTCGCCGGAGAAGGGAGCCTCTACCTTGATCGGGCCGAGGACGCGGCCGTCCGCCTGCTTCGGCGTTACCTGGACCGGGGACAGCTGGAAAAGTGGCGACGCTGGTCCGCGGAAACCGTCGAGGAGTCTCGCCTCAAGGGAACGACCGTTTTCGTCGTCAATAAAGTCGAGCGGAAGATGACCGTCTACCGAAAAGGGGACGTCCTCGCCCGGTTCGATATCGGCCTGGGGAAGTACGGCCTTTCCGATAAATTGTATTCAGGCGATGAGGCGACCCCGGAGGGGCATTATCGGATCGTCCGGAAATTTCCAGCTTCGACTTTTTATAAAGCGATTCTGATCGATTATCCTAACGAGGAAGACCGGCGGATATTTGCCGAAGCGAAGCGGAAAGGCCTTATTCCAGGGAACGCCGGGATCGGCGGGGCGATTGAAATCCACGGCGGCGGAAAGGACAGTCTGACCAAAGGCTGTGTCGGGCTGGAAAACCGGGATATGGACGACGTCTTCCGGTGGGCCGAAATCGGCAGTAAGGTGACTGTCGTCGGTGCGGTCGGGATCGAAAATACGATTCTGGCCGAAATCATGAAGTTTCAAAAACATGGCTAAACCGATTAAAATCGCCTGGGGAGTCGGGGGAGGGATCGTCTTGGCCACCCTCGGATTGGTCTTGGCCGGTACGATCATCGCCAAATCATGGGGACGGAGCCCGGTTCGGTCTCCATCGGTTCAAGAGGCGAAGTCGGTCCGACAGGCCAAACCGACCGCGCTCAAACCTGCCCAACTCGAAGCCCGGATGAAAAACCTAAGCCCTCGCGGAACTTTTGTCCTGATCGATACAGCCGAAAACAGGCTTCGAGTCATGCGGGACGGGGACCTGATCCAGGAAGCGGTCGTCTCTTGCGGTTCGGGCGACATTCTCGAGGACCCCAACGGAAAACGAACCTGGATTTTCGAGACGCCGCGGGGCGAATTCGCCGTCTCCTCCAAGTTGGTGAATCCGACCTGGATTAAACCCGACTGGGCGTTCATCGAGGAAGGGGAGAAGATTCCCACCGATTATAATGACCGGATCGACAACGACACCCTGGGTGATTACGCTCTGGGATTCGGTGATGGATTTTTCATCCATGGGACGCTGTATTCCCGGCTCCTCGGCCGGAATGTGACCCATGGATGCGTCCGCGTCGGAGACAAGGATCTGAAATCTGTTTTTCAAAACGTCCCGATGAGCGCGAAGATATATATCTATTGAGACCTCTATGAAACGAATCCTGAGCCTGATGTGCGGGGCGGCGATCCTGGCGGGGACGACGGTCGGGCAGAGCGATATCGCGGCGGCCGGGAAGACCGCCTTTCTGGAGCAGGAATTCGCCATCGCGAAAACGAGTGCGTCGTATTTCGTTTTCGATTTCGACGCCCGCGTCATTGTCCTGAAGGCCCGGGGTTTCGCGTTGAAATCCTGGTCGATCGCGACGGTCCGAAAATGGGGGCGACCGACCGCGATGAAGGCCTACCCGCTTGAGAAGAAGAGCGCGATCAATAAACCCCAGAGAAAAAATATCACCCCCAAACCGGGTGACCCGCCTAAAGACGCGGAATTGGATGTGCTTGAATTGGATAAAATGCCCATCCGGTATACGCTTGAACTCCCCGACAAAATCCGTATCCATATTCGTCCCCAAACGAAAGGATTCAAAAGGTTTTTGGGCGGGATCGGCCGAATATTCTCCTGGACTCTCGTCCAACCATTGAAAACCGTTTTTCGGGCGGTTAAGAAATCGCCCTATACGGACATCGATATCGTCGTCCCGACGGAAAAAGAAGCCAAGGGTGTCTATTGGTCTTTTTTTGAAGGTCAGAAATGCCTGCTTTACTGGTCGGAGTGAATCCACCTGCCTGAATCCGGGTGAATAGGCCTCATTTCAATTTTTCCGCGGCATTCCGTGGACGATTTGTCGGGGAAGATTATCAAATCGTTTGAAGAGATTAGATTCTTTGACTATGATAAAAGAGAACTTTAACCCAGAACTTTGAATAGTTTGAATATTATCTTTAACAAATATCATAAGTAATATAAAATAAAAGACATACATATTAACTAAATACTTGACAATGAATCACTCAAGTTTTATATTAGTAATCGACTTAATACAAAGGAGAAGTTCATGCCAAAAATAATCGGTATCGATTTAGGGACGACAAACTCAGTCGTCGCTATCATGGAAGGCGACAACCCGATGGTCATCGCGAATGAAGAAGGCGGCCGCACAACCCCTTCGGTCGTTGGATTTACCCCGAAAGGTGAACGGTTGGTCGGGCAAGTCGCCAAGCGCCAGCGGGTCACAAACCCCGAGAATACCGTCTATTCCATCAAACGATTCATGGGCCGCCGGTATTCCGAAGTCCCCGGAGAAATCAAGCAAGTGCCCTTCAAAGTGAACGAAGCCCAGAACGGCGACGTTCGCGTCGCGGTTTTCGACAAGCAATTCTCGCCGCCCGAGATTTCAGCCATGATTCTTCAGAAACTGAAGAAAGCGGCCGAGGATTATCTCGGCGAAAAAGTGGAAAAAGCCGTCATTACCGTTCCGGCCTATTTCAACGACAGCCAGCGCAAGGCGACCAAGGACGCCGGCCAGATTGCCGGACTGGAAGTCGTTCGGATCATCAACGAGCCGACGGCCGCGGCCCTGGCCTATGGAATGGACAAGAAAAAAGACCAGACGATCGCCGTTTACGATTTCGGAGGCGGAACGTTCGACATCTCCATCCTCGAGGTCGGAGAGGGCGTGGTCGAGGTCAAATCGACCAACGGCGACACGCACCTCGGCGGCGACGACATCGACCAGAAGATCCAGGATTGGATCACCTCTGAATTCAAGAAGGAATCGGGCATCGACCTGTCCAAGGACAAGATGGCCATTCAGCGCCTCAAGGAAGCCGCGGAGAAGGCCAAGATCGAACTCTCCACAACCATGGAGACGGAAATTAATCTACCCTTTGTCACGGCCGACGCCGCCGGCCCGAAACATCTGCTTCTCAAAATCACCCGGGCCAAGCTTGAGTCGCTGGTCGAAGACCTGATCCAGAGGTCCATTGCCCCCTGCAAACAGGCTCTCTCCGATGCCGGGTTGAAGGCCGAGAATATCGACGAAGTCGTCCTTGTCGGCGGTCAAACCCGGATGCCCCGCATCCAACAGGTGGTTCAACAGATCTTCGGCAAGGAGCCCCATAAGGGCGTGAATCCGGACGAAGTCGTGGCCGTCGGCGCGGCCATCCAGGGCGCGGTCCTTTCGGGCGAAGTCAAGGACGTCCTTCTTCTTGACGTCACCCCGCTCACCTTGGGCATCGAAACCCTGGGCGGCGTTTTCACCCGGATGATCGGCCGGAACACGACCATTCCGACCAAAAAAACCGAAGTGTTCTCGACGGCCTCGGACAGCCAGCCGAGCGTCGAAATCCACATTCTCCAAGGCGAGCGGGAAATGGCCTCCGACAACCGAACCCTTGGCCGCTTCCACCTGGACGGCATCCCGCCGGCGCCCCGGGGCATTCCGAAAATCGAAGTGACCTTCGATATCGATGCCAACGGCATCCTTCACGTCTCGGCCAAGGACTTGGGCACGGGCAAACAGCAGGCCATTACCATCACCGGCCACGGCGGCCTGGATGAGAAAGAGATCAAGAAGATGGTCACCGACGCCGAAGCCCACTCGACCGAGGACAAGAAGCGTCGGGAAGTCATCGACGCCAAGAATCAGGCCGACCAGATGATTTACAGCATGGAGAAACTCCTCCGGGAGAACGCGGAAAAAATCCCCGAGGCGGAAGCGTCCGCCGTCCGGACCGAAATCGAGGCGACCAAAAAGGCGATCGAGTCCGAAGATCAGGCCAAGATCAAGCAGGCCTTGGAAAACCTCAACCGGGCGTCCCATAAGCTGACGGAAGTGCTCTACAAGCAGGCCGGTCCCCAGGCCGCGCCGGGCGGCTCACCCCATCAGGAATCCTCAGCCGGATCATCCTCCGGCGGCGGAAACGGATCGGCCGGCGCCGACGGCGATGTCATCGACGCCGAAGTCGTGGACGACGATAAAAAGAACTGAATTTCGAACGAATCGGACCGATAATCGAGGGAAGGACGGGTTCACCCGTCCTTTCCGAGTTTTCCCCCGGGCGGGGGAAAAGGGGTGAGCATGGCCAGGGACTATTACGAGGTTTTGGGCGTCGATCGGAAGGCGTCCATGGCCGATATCAAGAAAGCCTATCGCAAACTCGCCCGGAAGTATCATCCGGACCTGAATCCCAACGATAAAGCGTCCGAATCCCGATTCAAGGAGATTCAAGCGGCTTATGCCGTTCTGAGCGATTCCAAGAAGAAAACCCAATACGACCAGTTTGGTTTCGAGGGAGATCATCCGCTCGGCGGCGGCTCCACCCAGGGGGCGCAGCCGTCCGGAGGTTTCGAGGGTTTCGATTTTTCCGACTATGGCGCGGGTTCGTTCCGCGATTTGTTCCAGAATATCTTCAGCGGAAGAGCCGCGGCCGGGCCGGCGGCCCATCGCGGTCCCGAGCGGGGCGAGGACCTTCTCTACACGATGAAGGTCGGATTCGAGGACGCCGTTCGCGGCGTCCAAACCAAGATCCGGCTCTCGCGGCGAATCGCTTGTCCCGCCTGCGGCGGAGAGGGGTCGGCAGGCGGAGAGGTGAAAACTTGCCCCTCCTGCCGAGGAACCGGGAAATCGTTCCAACAGCGCGGTCATATGAAGTTTTCCGGCGCTTGCCCTTCCTGCGGCGGATTGGGGACCGTCCGCGGCCGCGATTGCGGCGAATGCCGAGGCCAGGGGCTGGCTGAAATCATGGAGACAATCACCGTCCGGATCCCGGGCGGCGTAGATACGGGGTCCAAGGTCCGAATCCCGCACAAAGGCAACGCCGGACCGGACGGCGGTTCGGCCGGCGATCTCTATATCCAAATCGAAGTCCTGCCCCATTCTTTATTCCGTCGGGAAGGCTCGAGCCTGCACGTCAAAGTCCCCATCACCGTCCCCGAAGCGACTTTGGGAGCAAAAATCGACGTCCCCACGCTCGACGGACCTGCGGTCATCCGCATACCTCCTGGGACTAAATCGGGCCAGCGTTTCCGCTTACGGGAGAAAGGTGCGCCCCAATCCGGGACCCGGAACCGAGGGGACGAATTCGTCGAAGTGACGATCGTCCCGCCGCCCTTCGGCGACGAACGAGTCCGGGAACTGATGAAAGCCCTGGAACCGCTCTATAGCGGGAATCCGAGAGCGGGGATGACGGAAGGGGAACATTCATGAGTCGCCGCAAGACCGATAAATCCGAGAAAACCGAACCCAAGCCCAAGCGCAAGGTGAACTATTATCACATCAGCAGCGTGGCCGGGCGGTACAACATCCACCCCCAGACGTTGCGCCTCTATGAGAGGGAGGGACTCCTCAAACCGTCGCGGTCGGATGGCAATACCCGGCTTTTTTCCGACGAGGATTTGAAGCGCTTGGAAGTCATTCTGAACCTGGTCCGGGACCTTGGGGTGAATCTGGCCGGGGTCGAAGTCGTCCTGAATATGCGGGACAAGATCGAGCGCATCGAAGCCGAAGTCCAGACCTTTCTGGAGTCCTTCCGGAGAGAGTTTTTCTCCGGCCGGGAGGCTGAGTTCGAAGCCCGGAAGCGGAGCCTGGTGCCCGTCGCTCCCTCCAAGATCGTCAAATTCGAGAAGATCGACTGACCCTCATGCCGTATCGAGATTTCTCGGAATCGAAAAACCTCCGTCATTACTTGGAGCAGATCGGCCGCTTTTCGATGATCACCGAGGCGGAAGAAAAGACGTTGGGCGTCCGGATCCACCAAGGCGACAAGGCCGCGCTCCAGCAGCTCATCGAGAGTAACCTGCGGTTCGTCGTGTCCTACGTCAAGAAATACAAGGGGATGGGCCTGGGGATGCTGGATCTGATCAACGAGGGCAATCTGGGTTTGATCGAGGCGGCCAAGCGGTTCGATCCCCAGCGCAACGTCAAGTTCATCTCCTATGCCGTCTGGTGGATCCGCCAGGCCGTGATCCACGCCCTGACGGCTTCGGCCCGGATCACCCACGTGCCCCAGAAGCTCTCGGATCAGATGCTGCTGATGAAGCGCAAGTCCGCCCAACTCGCGGCGACCCTGGGGAGGGAACCGACCCGCCAGGAGATCGCCGAAGCGATGAAGATCACCGTCTCCGATGTCGAGGATTTGACGCTTCTGGAAAGCAAGGAGGTGTCCCTCAACGATCGGTACGATGATGAGGATCAGGGGATGGAAGAAAAGATCGGCGACCTGATCACCCCCTCGGTTGAATACCAGATCATCAAAGCTTCGATCCAACAGCAGGTCCGGGACATTCTCCACGAATTGGATGAAAAGGAAGCGCTTGTGTTAAAATTGCGCTTCGGCTTGGACGACGACCGGACTCTGACTCTCCAGGAGATCGGGGACCGTCTGAATCTCACCCGCGAACGGATTCGCCAGATCGAGGGCCGGGCGATGGCCAAGCTGAGCCGGTCCCACACGCTCCAGCAGCTGCGGGGCTATCTGAACTGATCGGACAAGCCATGGCGGATCTCGAAAAAATCGAATGCCCGGTATGCCTCGACACCGGCTGGGTCCGGACCCGGACTCCCCAAGGGACGGCGGCCCGCCGGTGCGCTTGCGCCGTCGCCAAACGGGAGGCGGCCCTGCTCGACCGAGCCCGCATTCCGGCCCGGTATCGGAATTGCACCCTGACGAATTTTGAAAGCCACAACGATTCCCACCGGGACGCGGTAAAGATTTCAAAAAAATTCATCGAGAACTACCCCGCCCAGGACGTCGGCCTCCTCTTCATCGGTCCCTGCGGAGTGGGGAAAACCCACCTGGCTGCGGCCATCCTCGGAGAGCTGATGACGAAAAAAGGGGCGACCGGCCTCTTCTACGATTTCCGCGACCTGATCCGAGACATCCAGAACACGTTCACGCCCGAGT
>Ga0315287_10005095_pt1 | contig 12911 bp, 14 predicted proteins | sample YL17G11_0_MG_FD_205037 | JGI IMG/M metagenome (GOLD analysis project Ga0315287, IMG submission 205037) | Sediment microbial communities from Yellowstone Lake, YNP, Wyoming, USA - YL17G11_0 | ecosystem: Environmental > Aquatic > Freshwater > Lake > Sediment | place: USA: Wyoming | collected...
TTCAGACTGCTGCAACTGGAAAATTTTTTTTACTAGGCATTATTTTTTAAGACTCGCTCCAAATTAGCCAGGGTAAGCAGATTAAGGTCAAACTCCGGTTCAATGAATGGGCGTACATCATCCACAACATTGTTCCAGTTTAGGCGTTGCAACCGTTTGATCACGTAACCATTCCAGTTGGCCGGGGTCAGAATTTCGCCCTCCCAATCCGTTTGCACAAGAGCATTGTTCAGCAACACGAGATTTGGCTCCGGCCAGGCGGGATCGCTCAGATACCAGAGTAAATCATAAACATCGCGGCCCTTGGTGTAGGTGCGTTGCAAAACGGCATGCAGTTTTCCAGAGAGCAGCGAGGCTTTGTCATGGTGTTGAAGTTGAAGCACGACAAAACGGCGTACTACTGTTGTGGCGATCCCTGCCCCCTGAGGCGGGTTTGTATCGACTTCGATCTTGACTGCCAGTGTCTCGTTGCGCTGCGGCGAAAGCCCCAGGTCAAACAGTAATCCGGGAAAGCGCACAAACGCGCTATGGACCGCCTTTTGATCGCGCACCTTCAATTCCACCTGATATCCTTCCGGGGTCAGTTCGGACCGGATGGCTCGCAGGTAGTCGCGAAAATGATAGTTCTCCCGGTTCCCTTCCAGCGCAAAGTCAAGATCTTCAGAATAACGGCCGTGGGAATACAAAAATCGCAGCGCCGTCCCTCCATGAAACACAAGCGGTATCATCGCACCCGATCGCTGCAACGCAGCCAGTATCCGCGCCTGGAGGTATTCTCTCGCCAGGTTGCGGCCTTGCAGCGGAGAGGCGGAGTTCCGTACCAGCTCAGCCAAATAATCTTTCATAAAACCTCGTAATCGCGGATTTCACCTTGAGCCAGGTTTGAAATGATTTCTACGGCCCTCTGCAGCTTTGGCTTGTTGACCGCTTCCGCTTGTTTTCGCATCTCATCCAGGTTGAGCCGATCCAGATTTTGCAGGCGCAGCTCCTGCAAATACTCTTTCGTTTCACCGTCGGGCTGCAGGTAAACCAGGTCCAGCAGCGCTTTTTCAGGTGTGGCGACCAGCGCATGCTGGTTATGCAGATCAGTCATCCGGTAGCCTCTGAACAAGTCCGGTTTGATGTGCCTGAATTCAAAGATCCCCAGCGGAGTCTTTAATCGTTCCGGACGTCCGGCAGCGATACTAACGGTGACATTCACTGTGTCAGGGATGAGATTATAAAAGGCCAAGGCTGATTGCATGCTGATGTAGGACGCCCGTTGCAAACGATTAGCGATCAAAAAGGGATGCGGTTTGGTTCTTTGGTAAGGTGGGGCAACCGCATAAAGCCCTCTTCGAAGTTGGTAAATGCGGCCATTCTTTGTCCAACGGTTAAGTTGCAACCGAACGATATTGGGATTGATGTTTCCCGCCAGAAGGAGGGATGTTTCAAAAATGGGCTCACCGCCAATGATCTCAAGCAAGCGTTCAAATTCCATTGCAATATCTTATCATATATGATATTTTAACGCAATAGAATTAAGGCGGTTCTAGTCCCAGTTACAATCAAGTTTGTGCAAGTTTAAGCTAGGGGATCCGCTCACCGGAAGAAGCTACATAATCCAGCGTTCTTTCCTCATATCCATAATAATGCCGCCAGTACTCTTTCTCTGGTGCGAAGGTGTAACCTTCCAGCTCCGCCCAGACGGTCACCATCTCGTCGCCGGGGATGAACATGAACTCGGAGCGATAGGTCCCATCCTTGCCGGTGATGGCAATCACTTCCCCTTCATAGGACGCAAAGCTGCGGTAGATCTTCACGCCTTCCAGCGGACGCCCGTCGAAGGTCACTGTACCCGAAAGGATGAGTCCCGTTTCCTCAGTTGCAGAATTAACCTGAGCGGCCGATTGTTCCGTAGGCGGCACCGTCGGCACAACGAGAGTCGGTTTGAGCGGGGCAGTCCCTGCACAGGCGGATAAGGCCAGCAGGAGCATCAGTAAGATTGCCAATCGCAAATATTTCATCCGCACATCTTACCATAAACGAATCGAGATACAATCTAGGAGGAGGCTGCCATGACCGAACGAATGACTGTCCTGCTCCAGGACGAAGGCATGTTGATCCTGCCGCCCGAACTGCGGACCCGGCTTGGGCTGAAGGCGGGCGACCTGCTGGACGTGAACGAACTGGAAGGCGCTATCGTCCTGTCTCCTCGCCGAGCACAGGACCAGACGGCACCCGACCCGATGGTGGACGATCCGCAATTCCAGAGTAAACTTAAGTCGATGCAGGATATGCTGGAGAACTTGTAAGGAGTGCGGACATGTCCCTCGACGATGCCATCGCGGAGATGAAGAACAAGATCTTGGCAGTCAGCCCGGGCGCGGAGATCAAGGCGGTAAAGATGTCCGACGAGGAAGCCCGGCTTTCGGTGCTCGCCCCAGCCGGTAATCTGGATGCTATCAAGTCCGCCACTCTGCAGCCTGCAATGGATTACTTGAACAAGGACGGGTTCGACATCCAGGTCTTTGCCTACGATAAGGACGCGCCGCCGTTGAAAGGATAAGCCCCCCCTTCTCCCATAATTCAGGGGAAGGTAAATAAATTATGGGTTGTGAGTGAGGCTTTGCCTCACTCACAACCCATTTAATATATAACAGACTGCGCTTTTATTAAGGACGTGCGCCTAGTGTAAGGGCGATATCCAGTCGCTGGTCGCCGCGCATGACCGTCAGCGTCACCACGTCCCCGGGACCTTTGTTCACGATCAGGTACGAAAGCATCTCATCGAAGGTCTTGATCGGCTTGCCGTCGATCGCGACGATAAGGTCGCCGCCCACCGGCAGTCCGCTGGAGGTGTTCTGCGTGCCCGCCACCAGGCCGGCCTGTTCGGCAGGTCCGCCCGGCACGACGCTGGTGATGTAAGCGCCGACATAACTCTTCAGGCCGAGTGCATCCACCTGGGAAATCGGCAATTCGTCAATCGAAGTAATGCCGAGGTAGGGATAATCATACTTGCCCTTTTCGATCAGCACCGGTACGACGCGGCTGATGAGGCTGCCGGGGATGGCAAAACCGATCCCGCTGTTGATGGGCTCGCCGGTGGTGTTGGATGCATCGGTGCGGATGGCGCGGTTGATGCCGATGACTTCGCCGTCCAGATTGAACAGCGGCCCGCCCGAATTACCGGGGTTGATGGCGGCGTCGGTCTGGATCAATGCGCCGGCGCTGAAGTTACCCTGCCCATCCTGGGTCTGGCGCATGGAGTCCAGCGTACGTCCCAGGGCGGAGACGATGCCGTAGGTCATCGTGCTGTCGAGGCCGAAGGGGTTGCCGATGGCCACCACGAACTGCCCGACCTGCAGCTGCTCAGAATCACCGATCACAAGAGGATGCAGCTCCCCTTCAGGCGCATCCACCTTGATCACCGCGATATCCGAATCCAGGTCGGTGCCGACGACATTACCCATGGTCTTAAATCCGGAGGGAAAATCCACCTCAAGCTGGGTGGCGCCCTCAACAACATGGTAGTTGGTCACCACATGCCCGGCGTTGTCAAAGACAAAGCCCGAACCAAGCCCGCCGCCCTGATCGGTGGTGATCTTGATCGCGACCACGCCCGGGTTGACCCTGTCGAACAAGTTGACCAGGACGTCCCTGTCCGAGATCAGGGCGGTGTTTTCGGCGACAGCCGGGATCACCGGCAGTTCGAGGTTCTGAATCTGGGTCGGGACATTCAGCGTGGGTAGCTGCAGAAGCAAAGTATCCCCGCTAAAGCGGCAGGCTGCCAGCCCAAATACCAATAATGACATTACCAGTAATATATAGATCTTTCTTTTCATTCGTGCTCCTTTGCGAATCACTTCGCCTTCTATTTCCGCGCAGCTTCCTCAAGCAGCGACTTCTGCTCAGCGGTCAGGTTGCGCGGAATATTGACTTTGACTTTCACGAACAGGTCGCCCTTCGAATGCGGGCTTTTGCTCTGCGGCATGCCGCGCCCGGCGATACGGAAGACCTGGTCCGGCTGGGTGCCGGCGGGGATCTTCAAGTGCACCTTGCCGCCCACTGTCGGCACGTCCACCTCGCCGCCGATCATGGCGGTAAAGACATCCAACTGCACATCTGTGCGCAGGTCGTTCCCCTCGCGGGAGAACTGCGGATGGTCGGCGACGGTCACATCGAGGTACAGGTCGCTGCCGTCCGGAGCGCCACCCGGCACACGCACCTTTGACCCGGTTTTGACGCCCGCAGGGATGCGGATCTTCTTATTCTGCCGGTCCGACTCCACCTGCCGGTAGGCTCCGTCGTGAGCCTCTTCGAGCGAGATGGTGACCGGACTCTCGTAGGCGGGAGCGGAACGGGTCCTGCCTCGCTGCCCCATGCCACCCGGGGCTCCGCCAAAGATGCTGCGGAAGAACTCGGAGAACAGGTCGTTGATGTCACCGTTGAACTCCACACGGGTGCCACCCTGCGAGCTGGTCCATTGCGACCAGTCGAATCCGCCCGGCGCGCCGCCGCGCTGTTGATACTGGTGATATGAGTCGCCCAGCTGGTCGTAGCGCGAACGTTTCTGCGGGTCGGACAGAACCTGGTAGGCCTCGTTGATCCCCTTGAACCGATCCTCGGCCTTCTTGTCGCCGGGGTTGCGGTCGGGGTGATATTTCATCGCAAGTTTTCGATACGCCGTGCGGATATCATCCTGCGAGGCAGACTTCGAGACGCCCAGAGTTTGGTAGTAGTCCCTGTAATCCATGGCAAGCCCTCATCCTAAGAATTGTAAGCCCGGCACATGTAGAGTCAAGCCTGATGAGGGTTTCATTAACCAGACTCTTACCCAGTCAGCGGTATACTTGCAGGACATAGTTATAGTCACCCTCCATTAAAAGAGCATGAAATATAAATGAAATCCATATGTGTATACAGCGGTTCGGCGGACGGCATCCACGCCGAGTTTAAAACAGCAGCGCGCCAGATGGGCAGGCTGCTGGCCGAACGCGGCATCCGTCTCATCTACGGAGGCGGCAAGACCGGGCTGATGGGCGACGTGGCAGACGGGGCACTGGATGCGGGCGGCGAGGTGGTCGGTGTGATCACCGAGGCGATGAACACCCCGGCGCTCGCGCACCTCAACCTGACCCGCCTCGAGGTGACTCCAACCATTCACGAAAGAAAAGCTCGCATGTACGACCTTGCCGAGGGCTACATCGCGCTGCCGGGCGGTTTCGGCACCTTCGACGAACTCTTCGAGACCATCACCTGGGCGCAGATCGGGCTGCACGAAAAGCCGATCGGGCTGCTGAACACCCGACATTATTACGACCCGCTGCTGAGGCTGGTGGACCACGCGGAAAAGGAAGGGTTCATCTTCCCGGAACACCGCCAGATCATGGTCAGCGCGGCGACGCCGCACGAACTGCTGAAAGCCATGGAATCCCACCAGCACCCGACCGAGGCGGTCAAGCGCTGGCTGCGGGAAAGTTAACAAAAAACGAGTTGGTGAGAAAAATACTCACCAACTCGTTTTTTTACTCACCCATTCATGGGATGACCGTAACCACAACCGTGTCTGTTTTCAGAGTCTGGTCCAGGCTGATGACCTGGAGTTGGAGCACATACAGCCCACCCAGCCCGGAAGTGTCCCACTCGCCGAGCAGGCCTTCGGTGACGGGTGCCGTCGAGTCATCCCCGATCTGCACCCAGGACTGCGGATTCAGTCCCTGTCCGTACTGCAGCCGGTAGAACAGGAAATCCTCTCCCGCCGCGGTGCCGGTGACCGATACCTTGCCATCGATTTCCGTAAACATCTCCGGCGAGGCGATGTCCACACCCTGCTGGGGCGGTCCACCCTGGATGGTGTCGTAGGTATCCGGCGGGATCGGGATGCCTTTCGAGACAGCCCACTCCCTGGCAGCCTTCGGAACGACCATGAAAACCTTGTCATCCACCAGCGCCGGCGGGGTGAAGATGGTCGCCAGCAGGTTCGTCTCGCGGTTGATGGAAAACTTGCGATACAGGTCATCGAAGTTTACCGGTTGGTTGCCTTCGAGGAAGATCTCCCGTGCCACAAGGGGGCAGACGTCGGTGGGCAGCAGGCCGGAAGGCGAGCACACATCCATGGCGACCATACCCTGGGGCTGGGCCCAGCCGTCGGGGGGCAGGTCCTGCACGGCGTAGTTCATCAGCGCACGCCACAACCCGGAGGCCGGCGCGGTGGGCAGAGCCGACTCGCCGCCCATCCAGACCGCCACCGCCCGCGAGGGGGTGAACCCAATGGTCCACAGGTCGCGGCCATCTTCGGTCCCGCCGGACTTGATCCCCGCAGGCCGGTTCAGATCGAGCAAGGATGCGGTCTCCGCGCCGCGCCGCGCAGTCGGGTCGCGCAGGACATCCGTCATCAGGTAGGCCAGCTGCGGGCTGGCGACGGCCTGCATATCAACGATGGGTGCGGTCAACCAGGGCGCATGGTCCACCGTGTCCACCTTCAGTACCGCGGCAGGCTGAATGGTCTCGCCCGACTTCCACCCGGCCAGCACACCCTTGTTGCCGAAGACTCCGTAGGCACGGGCAGCCTCCAGCGGGGTCAGCAGGGCATTCCCCAGAAGTGGGTCATCTTCACCCTCCGGGATGGTGATTCCGAACGGAGCGGCGATGCGCGCCACGGATTCCGCGCCAAGCTGCGCAAGGATCTCCGCGGCCGGGACGAGGTAGTCGCTGGCCAGCGCCTCGCGCAGCCGCACCGGCCCGTGAAATTCGCCATCGGGATTCTGGATTCCTTCCGCGGTGCCTGATAAACCCCCGGGGATGTCCCATGCCAGTGTGCCGGGACTCATCCCGCGCGCGAACCCTGTCAAGTAAATGAACGGCGTTACCAGCGACCCGACCCTGCGCGCAGAAAGGCTGCCCTGGCTGCCGCTTGCGTCCATCTCACCCACCAGCGCGAGCACCTGCCCGGTCTGCGGGTCTATCACCGCAGCGCTGGCCGATTCATCCGACGAGGATGGGCCAGGCGGCAGGGGCGGCAGGTCCTGTGCGGCGATGCATGGCCCGCCGGTAATGGCAGGCAGCGGCGATGAATCGCCGGCCAGCCGCCGCAGCTGCGAGCGGACCGCGCATGCGGCCTGGATCTGCAGGTCGTAATCCATCGTAGTGACGATGTCCAGACCGCCCCTCTCAACCCGTTCACGGCTGAAGCGGGAACCCAACTGGGAGAGGACCAGTTCGTCGAATGCGGGAGACAGGCTGAGGGGCGCCGGGGTTGGCTGGAACTCGAGAGTCGCGTCCGACACCTGCTCCGCCTGTTCATCAGACAGGAATCCCTTTTCCACCATTTCATCCAATAATTGCGACTGGTTGGCAAGCGCGTCCTGCGGGGAGTCGAAGGGATTGAGGGCGGGTGCCCGGGCGATGGCTGCCAGCGCGATGGCCTGGGCGGGGTTGAGTTCATCCACCGCCACACCAAAATAAAGGCGGGCGGCGGCATCGGCGCCATAGGCGTAGTGGCCGTAATCGGCACTGTTCAGAACCCATTCGAGAAGCTGGTCCCGGCTGTAGCCGGAAGTGAGCTGCGCAGCAAGCAGGCGCTGGCGCAGGTCGCGGCGCGTGGAGGGCGGTTCGTCCCACAGCAGCAGATCGGAGGCAAGCTGCCCGGCGAGGTCATCCTGCGTGGCCAGGGTCGCATCCACCAGCTGCTGGGGAAATTTTTCGATGGGAATATAGCGGCGCGGTTCGTCGAATGGGGCAAGGACTGCTATCGTGCGCGCACCGCTGCGGTCGTACAGGCGGGTCGGCTGGAGCAGTGCTCCGCCCTGCGGGTCGAGCAGAACCGGGATGGCGGCCGCGGACGGCAGGTCGCGGGTCAGGGAAGCCCAGGTGAAGGCTGTTGCCAGGATGGCCGCCGCGATGAGCACGCTGACGATCAATCCGCAGCCAATGACCACGCGCCGCGTGCGTGATTCGCCGCTGCGGCGGGACTGTTCGCGGCGTTCGCGCCGCTGGCGGAGGATGGAGAGGGATGCTGGCATTTGATTTATATGGAATTGGTCTCGGTACGGACTGCGTCCTGCTCGAACAACTTTTACTTATTTCAATATGTTTTGAACCCAATCCAATAAATCCAGCGAGGGGGTCTCGCCGGTCACTGCACCGGTTTGTCCGTTGACGATCACGCTGTATGATTTTTCCTGCGCGGTGTAGCTGGTTACCCAGGCCGGCACAAGAATCAACTTGAACGATTCGACTGACATCCTCGATGAGGAAGGTCTGAAATTTTCGATGCTGCCCTGTGTACCGAGCAGGATCTCCACCTCGCGCCGGACCTTGTCATAGGCCATTTTACGCGCATCCAGTGAGGCATCGGACATGGAGATCTCGTAGACCTCGGCCGGCCAGTCTGAGATGAAGCGCGGGTCGTAGGGCACGGCTTCGGTGATCTTGAACCCTCCCAGGGCTTTCTCGAGTTGTTTGCCAAGTTTGCGCGTCGCCGCCACCGCCACATCGGAGACCACGACCGGTTGCGTATCGGAGATGGTCTTGACCACCACCTTGCGGCTGCCACGTCCTTCGGTGACCATGATCTGTGCGGTGTAGGGAATCTCACCGTCCAGGTCAAACGACCAGACCGGAAGGTAAATGCCTTTCGGCATCTGCACCTTGCCGTCCGGTTTGACTCTCTTCTTCTTTGCCCAATCCACCAGGTAATGGGCGGCGTTCTTCTGCCCGAACGCAAAGGGGATGACGCCATCCGGCTCGAGCAGCTCGCGCGTTTCGTCGATGGCGATGACATGCGGTGAATCACAGTAGGAGCAGGTGGCGGAGATGACCTGCGGCGCGAGCAGGAAGGTTGCCCCGCACCCGCGGCACTGGAAGGAATGCATGGCAACCGGCTTGCGGTGACCCTGGGCTGTGGCCATCGCCAGCAGGAAATCACGCTCCACGGGGTCGTCCGAGTCGAATTGGTCGGCCAGCCCCTCGTTGCGGGAACAGTGCTCGCAGTACAGGGAGCGTCCATCGGGAGCGAAGATCATGCGCGCGCCGCAGTTGGGGCAGGCGAAGCGGTCGGCATTGGACGCCTGCACGCCGGTATCCTGCGCCGGAAGATGGTCGGCGTCCACGATCTCTTCGGGCTTGAGCTTGCCGTCGATGATCATCAGCGCACGGCGCGCCTGGGCGTTGTTGCGATCCCAGGCCAGGACGGTCTCGAGCAGTTTTCGTTTTTCAACCGGGTCCGCCGTGATCTCGCTCAATAAAAAACTGGCCTTGGCGCGGGTCTCCTCGTCATCCACCACATCCAGCGCGCGCTCGAGGTACCGGCGGGCGAGGTCGAACTCCTTCGCTCTATAATGGAAAGCTGCTGTCTTGACCAGTTCGTTATCGAAATCGGAAGGCATGGCGGTTCTATCTACTTTCCCAGCGGCAGGCGCACAATGGCATCCGTCATGCGCGCCACGCGCACCATCATCTCGACATCGTGCACGCGGACGATGTCCGCGCCGCGGGTGATGCCCACGGCGACGGCGGCGGCAGTCCCCTCCACGCGCTGGTCGGGGGGCAGGTCGAGAGTGTAGCCGATGAAGGATTTGCGCGACGGACCGAGCAGGACGGGGAATCCCAGGCTGCGGATCTCGTCGAGGCGGTTGATCAGCTCGAGATTCTGCTCGACCGTCTTCCCGAAGCCGATACCGGGGTCGAGGATGATATGTTCATCCGGTACGCCGGCGGCGCGTGCGATGGCAACACTCTCCATCAACTCGCACTTGACATCCTCCAGCAGGTTCGCATACTCCATGCCGACATAGCGCCCGCCGAGCCGCGCCTGGACGTCCGTGTTGCCGGATTTGCTGCGGTTGTGCATCAGGATGGCTGGGGCTTGATGGCGGGCGGTCACCGCGGCAAGGTCGGGGTCCGCGCGAAAGCCCCACACGTCGTTGACCAGGTCCGCGCCGGCTTTAAGGGCAGCTTCAGCGACCGAGGCTTTGTAGGTATCAATGGAGATGAGCGTATCCGTCTCGCGGCGAAGCGCTTCGATAACCGGCACAACCCGCGCCAGTTCATCGTCCGCGCCAACCTGCTGCGCGCCAGGGCGGGTGGATTCGCCGCCCACGTCGAGGATGTCAACACCCGCTGAAAGGAAACGGCGCGCCTGCCCCAGTGCGCGGGGCAGGCCTTCATGAGCAACATCGTTAGCTTCGGTAGGGGATGATGGTGAGACGAGCAGCCCGTCGCCGGAAAAGCTGTCGGGAGTGACATTCAGGATACCCATCACGTAGGTGCGGGTACCCCAATCCAGCCGGCGGGTGCGGAGGGTTAACGCAGCAGGCATGGAATCAGGCAAGCTGATCGAGCGGACGGCTTAGCCAGGCTTCGGCTTCGTCCATGTCCGTGAAGATCTTGATCGTGGCGCCGGCCGGTCGCTCGGCTCCCGCCGCGACCTTCATGATGACATCCTTGATATCCTGACTGGCCACCACCACAGCAGCGCGAATGTTGCGGGTGGACGGATCGCTGTCCACTTCGATCGCCATGCGGATGGCCTTTTCAGGGATCTGCTTCACCTGCCGCAGGTCGTACAGGTTGCGGGTCAGGCGGTCGGAGTCAAAGAGGTGCTCGAGGGAAAAATCGTGCCAGTGCTTGAGGGTGGCTTCGGATAAATCGGTAAAGGTCAACTGCATACCGCCATCCGCACGGCGGACAACGGTATAACCAATGCCGGGCGCGGGCGACCAGTTGAGGGGTTTGAGTTCGGACATGGCAGGCCTCCTGAATGTGGGTTGATTATATCGTAAAGAAAACGACCTTCATCCCCCTGCCCTCACCCCCAACCCCTCCCCGCTCCGCTTCGGGGGACGCGTCTCCATCAGGGAAATGGGTGTAGTGTTAGGTACGACCAGCCGCGCGCAGGACGTACAGCGCATCGGCGGTGACGAAGGGATTCATGCGGCGGGTGCTGATTCCGCCCCAACTCACCAGGGAATATCCGCTGATGTGAGGACTGCTCCTGCGGGAATAATTTTCCTCCGCCGGGAAGCCGCCGTCGGGCAGGCGTTTCGATTCGAGCCGGTCCAGCGCAGCCTTGCAGCGCGGGTCGCCGATCAGCCCGGCCTCCGCCATCACCTTCAGGCCAAAGAGAATGTCGTAATGCCAGTAGCAGGGATAATGCAGTTTGATGAAGTGCGGATCCATCTGCGTGCCTCTGCTCTGGCGTTTGAACAGTTCACGCTTCAGGAAAATGTCCGCAGCCCGCTCGGCAGCGAGCCACACGCGCCGCTCACCCGATGTTTTGGCGTACAGCGCCAGCGCCCGCAGTGGGATGAGCGATTCCATGAACGATGACTTGGCTGCCTTGGGGCGTTTATCGCAGTTCCAGCCGCCATCCGGCCATTGCCATTTGATGAGGCGCTCGACCAGCTCCGTGGTTCGGTCGTCCACGAAGCCCAGGCGCAGGGATGACCAGACGGCATTGCCCTCCTGCGATGCGCAGCGGCGAGTCCGGCCATTGATCAGGCGGATGTGTTTTTTGTGATCCTCGCTCAGCCAGGCATCGAAGGTTTGCTCCATCATCGGGCGAATGGACTTGTCCCCGGGCGGGTAACCCAGGTCAGCGAGGATTGAGAGGATCCAGTGCGCACCCGTCCATTTGGAATAGGCCTGGTGACGGGTACGTCCATTTGGAAGGCGCCCCTTGAGCAGGCCGCGCACCAGTTCGGATTCTTTTACTGCCTGTGCAGCCTTCTTCGCCGCGGACGAGCCTGCGGCGTGCCCCTGCACGTTGACCGCCAGCTTCCAGGCGAGAGCGGATTCGGCTTTTAGGGATTTAATCAATGCGTCCATAGAGATCCACTCCTTTCGTGTCCACGTCCTTAAGCAGGTCGCGGACAGTACGCTTCAATATTGGATGGAGTAAATCAGGGGCAATTTCATTCAAAGGGACGAGCACGAAGGAGCGCTCGTGCAATCGTGGATGCGGGATGACAAGGTCGGCTTGTTCGAAAACCAGATCGTCGTAGAACAGGATGTCCATGTCGATCAGGCGCGGGCCGTTGCGGAAACTCTTCTCGCGGCCCAATTCGGTCTCGAGTTTTTTCAGGAAGGCGATCAAGCCCGGCGGGTCGCTTTCGGTTTCGCCGGCGAGCGCCATGTTGAGGAAGGCGGGCTGGTCGGCGTAGCCCCAGGGTGGAGTTTCATAAACGAAGGAGAGCGCCGTCACATGGATCACGGGCGGCAAGGCAGCGACAGCGCGGTGGAGGTTGCCCATACGGTCGCCGAGGTTGGTGCCAAGGGCGAGGTGAACAGTGTGGACCCGGGTCATACTCGCTCGATGATCGTCGCCGTGGCCATACCGTGACCGATGCACATGGTCTGCAAGCCCCAGCGCAGTTTGCGTCTTATCAATTCATGCACCAGACGCGTCATCAGCACCGCACCGGTCGCACCCAGCGGATGCCCGCGGGCGATCGCCCCGCCATTCGGGTTGACCTTGTCCATATCCGCGCCCAGCTCCTTCGCCCACGCCAGCACAACCGAGGCAAAGGCTTCGTTGATCTCGATCAGGTCGATATCCTCGAAGCCCAGTCCCGCCTTCGTGAGCGCCTTCTTTGTGGCAGGGATGGGACCGTCCAGCATCAAAGTCGGGTCCGAGCCGACCACCACGCGCGTATCGATGCGGGCCAGCGGCGTGAGGTTCAACTTTCCCACCGCGGACGGGGACGCCAGCACAATCGCCGCCGCCCCATCGCTGATCTGGGATGAATTCCCGGCAGTGACGACCCCGTTCTCGCGGAAGACCGGTTTAAGCGCGGACATCTTCGCGCGGTCCGGTTGGAGTCGCACGCCCTGGTCGTGGATGAACTTCGTTCCATCGGGCAGGTCGAGAGGCAGGATCTGCGACTCATCCCAGCCGCTTTGAAGGGCCTGCGCCGCGCGGATGTGACTCA
>Ga0315287_10005099_pt1 | contig 12903 bp, 8 predicted proteins | sample YL17G11_0_MG_FD_205037 | JGI IMG/M metagenome (GOLD analysis project Ga0315287, IMG submission 205037) | Sediment microbial communities from Yellowstone Lake, YNP, Wyoming, USA - YL17G11_0 | ecosystem: Environmental > Aquatic > Freshwater > Lake > Sediment | place: USA: Wyoming | collected...
CCGCATGGTCAAGGAGATTGTCGAGCTCCTTGAGGTCCTTGGGCTTTACGAGGATGAGCCAGCCGTCCTTGAAGGGCGACTTGTTGACGAGCTCCGGCGACTTGGTGAGCTGCTCGTTGACCTGGAGCACATGGCCGCTGATGGGCGCATAGAGGTCCGAGGCGCTCTTGACGGATTCCACGACGCCCATCTCCTTGCCCTGGACGATCTCGACGCCCGGCTTGGGCATGTCCACGAAGACGATGTCGCTGAGCTCGCCCTGGGCGAAGTCCGTGATGCCTATCCTGACCTTGTCGCCCTCGACGCGCGCCCACTCGTGAGACTTTGCATACTTCAGGTCTTTTGGAATTTCCGTCATCGATATCCCCCTCACTTCGTTATCAATACCTGATGCGACCGAATGCTCTCCAAAAGAAAAAGCTTTCCCCACCTCATTTCAAAAGGCTTTTTAACCTCCCATTCCGTTGGGACGACGATGGCGAAGCTCTCCGTCGAAATTGCCGGCCTGAAGCTCGACAATCCCTTCATTCTGGCCTCGGGCATATGGGGAGAGACTGGAGCCACGCTGGCGAGGGCGCTCAGGGCGGGCGCCGGTGCGGTAATCACAAAGTCCATCGGGATGGAGCCGAGGCCCGGTCACGCCAACCCGACCATCGTGGAGCTCGATACCGGCCTCCTGAACGCCATGGGCCTTCCCAACCCGGGAATCGCGGCCTACGGCGATGAGGTCCGCGAGGCGCTCAAACCCGGAAAGCCGGTCATCGGTTCCATATTCGGCGCGGACGAGAGGGAGTTCGTGCACCTTGCCAAGAGGATGGAAGGGTATGGCGTCAACGCGCTCGAGCTCAACCTGAGCTGCCCGAACGCCAAAGGCTACGGTTCTCAAATAGGCCAGAGTCCCGAATTGACAAAGAAGATCACGGCGGCGGTGAAGGGCGCTGTCGGCATTCCGGTCTTTCCGAAGCTCACCCCCAATGTCGCCTCGATAGCCGAGCTTGCGAAGGCGGCCGAGGATGGGGGCGCTGACGGCATCTGCGCTATAAACACCCTCAAGGGAATGGCCATCGACCTCGAGCTTGCGAGACCCATACTGGCCAACAAGACCGGCGGCTACAGCGGGCCGGGAATCAAACCGGTCGGGCTTTGCGCCGTCTTCGAGATATTCAAGGCCGTGAAGATACCCCTCATCGGAATGGGCGGGATATCGTGCGGCACGGATGCCGCAGAGTACCTCATGGCTGGCGCTTCCGCGCTCCAGGTGGGGACCGCCGTCCTCGTGAGACGGGAAAAGACCTTCACGACCCTTTCCAGGGAGCTGGACGCATTTCTCAGGAGCCACAAGTACGGTTCGGCGAATGAGCTTGTGGGCAGGGCGCACGGGAGCGTGGGCGCCCCGGCAGAGGCCGCAAAGGGGGGCAGCTGATATGGACAGCCCGCCCGACCGCCCCAGGATAGTCAAGATATCCGGAAAGAAAAGGGAGACCGAGCTCGTCACCACTCTGCGTTTCAACGACGATAATGTTGCCAGACCGGGGCAGTATGTGATGGTCTGGGTCCCCGGCGTGGACGAGATACCGATGAGCCTGACCTATACCGGAAACCCGAAGGGAATAGCGGTCCATGCCAAGGGCGAGGCGACGAATGCGCTCGTGAAGATGGCCATCGGCGAAAAAATTGGAATTCGAGGGCCATACGGCAACGGCTTCAACGCCGTCAAGGGCAAGGCCCTCGTGGTCGCCGGAGGCACCGGCATAGCGGCCCTTTCGCCGCTCATCGAATTGCTCGCCAGACGGGGCCCAAAGCCCGTCGTTGTCATCGGAGCGAAGAACAAGGATGAAGTGCTCTTCGTCCAGAGGGTGAGACGGAGCGGCGCCGAGGTGATCGTTACAACGGACGACGGCGCCGAGGGACGCAAAGGCTTCGCCACGGACGCCGCTTCCGAGCTTCTGACGGAGCGCAAGTTCAAGCAGGTCTACACCTGCGGCCCCGAGGTGATGATGAAGGCCGTCGCGGAGCTGGGCAGGTGCCACAGGGTCCCGGTGCAGGTCTCCCTCGAGCGCTTCATGAAATGCGGCGTGGGCATCTGCGACGCGTGCGCCATGAGCGGAAGGCAGGTCTGCATCGAGGGGCCCGTCTTCAGCGGCGAGGAGGCCTCGAAGATGGTCGAGTTCGGAAAGTTCAGGCGCGGACCCTCCGGTATGAGGGAGAAATTGTAGGGACGAGCATGCGCCTCCTCTTCGAGCTTTCCGGGGAGCATCCCGTTCTTCCTGCGGCCGAGGCCCTCGCCGTCGCGCTTTCGATCTCTCCAAATTCCAAGCAGATGGTGAGCGAGCCTGGTGTTTCCGTCATCGACGTGCCCTCGCTCAAGACGCTTTCTTCGGCAAATGTCTATCCATTCGACCGGATGGCATATTCGCATACGGGGCAGAGGCATTTGTTCTCGTGCCCGCCGGCGGATATCGAGACTGAGTTGAGCAAGGCTGTGGAAAAGGGCGAGTTCCCCGACAAAGGCTCGGTGCGCATCAGGGTAAATGCGTTCGGCGAAAAGAAAGGGGCTTCCATCAAGCTTGCGCTCGAGAAGGATCTGGGCGGGGTCCTGTACCCCAAGCACGCCATCGACCTGGTCAAGCCCGATATTTCCATTCGAATATTGCTCTCGGAAAGCGCCCACTGTGGGGTCGTGCTCCACGAGCAGGAGAAGCGCCCACTCGGGGACAGGAAACCGGCCAAGAGGCCCTTCTTCTCCCCCATCTCGCTGGCTCCGAAGCTGGCCAGGGCGATGGTGAACCTTGCCATCGTGAAGGCGGGCTCAAAGATTTTGGACCCGTTCTGCGGGACCGGAGGGATATTGCTCGAGGCCGGCCTGATGGGAATGCACCTCGTGGGCAGCGACCTCGAGTGGAACATGGTGGAGGGCTGCCAGAAGAACCTGAAGCATTTCGGGCTGAATGATTTCAAGGTCTTCCGCGCTGATATCGGCAGCGTGGTGCCCAACCTGGATTCCATGGACATCGATGCCGTAGTGACGGATGCACCTTATGGGAGAGCCTGCGGGACGAGGGGCGAGAAGGTCGCCCTCATCTACGAGCGAATGTTCAGGACCGCATCGCAGGTCCTAGCGCCCGGAAAGAGGCTAGTGCTCGCCATCCACGACCCGGCGCTCCTGAAATGCGGCCCGGATTTCAGGGAGGTCCAGCGCATCGGGGTCCGCGTCCACCGCAGCCTCACAAGATATCTGATGGTCTTCGAGAGGAACTCCTGAGACCCTATTTCTCATCCTTAATTCCGGGCAATCCCAGTAATTTCTCGGCGGCCAGTATCTCAGCCTGACGAGCAAGGCTGTCCGCGATCTCGTAATTGCGCGAATAGGACGAAGAAACTGCATCTTTCAGGAGCATCTGCTCCTCCGTGACATCCGCGCCCATGGCTTTCGCGTCATCCACGGTCTGGCGTGCGCTCTCGATGCGCTCCCTCACGGTCTTGGCGCCGACCCGCTTTCCTTTATTCTTCTTGCCCTTGAGCTTCTTGGGCTGCTCATCCTCGATGGGCAGGGCCCTCTCGGGAATAGTGTCGTCATCCGCCACTGCTTTTTTAGCCGCCTTGAGATGCTCCTCTGCTTCGCTTGCATCGACACCGAGCCCCTTGATGTCGCCAATCACTTTTTCAGCGGATGCTAATGCATCCTCTCGTTTCTGTGCGTGCGATTCCATTCTGGTGGTGGATGTTGAGGAGGGTGGAAGGCCGCGGTCGATGACATCGCGGGCGAGCTTCTCGGACTTATGGGCCAGCTGTACCGCGGCACCGTACTCCTTGCGGTAGGATGCGGCAGCGGCCCTCAGCAGGAGCCGCTCAGGATGGCCCATGTCAAAGCCGTCGTCCATCCCGTGCCTGATGACCCGCTTCGAATTCATGATTGTGAAGCGGACCTTCTCCTTGCTCGGGACAGAATCGTCCGTCACCGCCTTCGATGGCTGGAGGCCTGCACGGCGACCCTCACTATCATCAGCGCCATCCTCTTCACCATCATTCTCGTCCGGCACCCCATCCTCAGGCGGGAAGAGGCGGGCCGGCGTTATCAGTTCTATTGGCGATTCTTCCGGTGTCGCCTTGATTTCGAGAACGGCCCTGAGATGCTTCCTTCTCAGGTACCCGCGTGCAAGCACCGCAACCGACAGAAGCACCACGAACAGGATGATGACCATTGCCAGCGCCATCAGGAACGAGGACATGGAGATGCCCCGGATGGGCGATGGCTGCTGGACAACCGTGACGGTCGTTTCCGCGGAAGATGTGAGCTGGCCGTCCGACACCTCAAGGACGATGACATGGGTCCCGACCGTCAAGGTCGCCTCCACATCGCGGCCCTTGCCGAGAACGCTCGTGCCATCCTTCCAGGTGAATACCAGGTTCGCGGCATCGCCTGCATCCGGGTCTCCCGCTGTTGCGGTGAGCCTGAGCTTCGTCCCTTCATCGACCTGGGTGTTGTTGAGCGGCGTGTCTATCTTGACATCCGTGGGCGCATCATTCACGTTCTCGACCGTAACCTTGAATGTCGTCTCTGCGGTCGCGCCGGCCGCATCCTTCACGGTCAATTTCACCTTGTGCTCCCCGACATCCGCGTTCGACGGGGTGAACCGGATGAGCCCCGTCTGGTCTATCTTGATGACCTTGGAATCCGTGGAATACGTGAGCGTGTCACCGGGGTCCGGGTCAGTGGCCATTACCTGGAGCTTGAGCTCCTCTCCCTGTCTGACCTTCTGGGAGCCTATCGACATTATGGACGGGGGCTCCTCCAGATTCACGATTGTTATCTTGATGATGCTCCATGCGCTGGAACCCTGGGAATCCGTTGCGATGAGCTTCACCTCGTGGACGCCCACCTGGGCATCATCGAATGTGAACTGGACGAGCCCCGTCGAGGGGTCCGCCCTCAGGCCGCCGATGTCGCTGTCCACCGCATATGTGATGGCGTCGCCGGCATCGATGTCCTTCCCAACGAGCTGGAGCTCCCACGTTTCGTCCTCCGAGATGGTCACATCCTCGTGGCTGGACAGCATGGGCCTGTCGTTGGCATTCTGGACGGTCAGGGTGAAGTTGCACGAGTCCGAGGCTCCATCCGTGTCCCGGACGTCTATTCGAATGGTGTAGACGCCCACCTGGTCGTTTGTGGGAGTGAACGAGACGAGGCCATTGTTCTCGCCTATCTCGAAGAGCGGCGAATCGTCCGTGAACGTGAGCATCGAGGGCAGGTCCTCGACATCGGTCGCCTTCACCGCATAGTAGAATGGATCGTCCTCGACGGCAATCGTCGCCGGCACCTTGTCGAGCACCGGCGGGTCATTGACCGGCGTCACCGTGATGTTGAGGAAGCCCGTGACGCCGAGACCTGCGCTGTCCGTCGCCTTGATGGAGAACTCACGGGTTCCGAACCAGTTCCTGGTCGTCGAGCGGAAGCCAACGCTGTGGCCGTCCGCGTCCATGATATGCCGAATCTTGTCATCGGTCCGGAGGGCCGTGACCGTGTAGCCCAGCTTGCCCGTATCTATGTCATCCTTGAAGTACAGGTTGAGGTCGACGAGCTTCAATGCCGTTGTGTCCTCGTCAAAGCGCCTCTTTTCCGGGGGCACCTGCGTGAATGTGGGCGCCACGTCGAATTGGAAATCCGCGCCGCTCACGAGCAGCTTTCCGGCGGCGGTCGACGTGAACCTGAACGGGATGTCGAGGGGGCCCGCGCCCGGGCCGGCCGCATCTATCAGCGCCTGCAGCGGGCCCTTGAGGTCGGTGTCCATGAGCGTCTTGCCGGTGTTGAACGGTCCGGGGACCGCAAGCTCCTCCGTCCCGTCGTTGGCCATGTCCATCCTCAATTCCGCCGGAAATGACGATGTCGAGCCAGTGACGGAGACATCGACATAGTCGGTCAGGATGAGGCAGTTCGCCCCCTGGGGCCCCATGGCCAGAACATACATGCAGCCCTGCTCATCGAGATACTTGTCCGCGTTGGCCTGGCACAGGCCTGAGTACGTGCTGAAGCCGCTCGGGTCGCCGGAATGGCTGTAGCTCCCGAAGCTCTCCCACGAGCCCGACTTGTAGGCAAAGACGTCCATCATTGTCCAAGAATAGGGCTGGTCCCATCCCACGCCCACCCATTTTATCGTGAATGTCGAGATTACATCCTCGGCTATCTTGAACTTGAACATGTGATACGGGATGGCGCTCGAAGCCGTGTACGAAACAGCGCTGCCGTCCTCCGTCACTATGTCGTTGTACGCAGCCTGGGTGAATGTCGCAGACATGTACGACGCGGGCGGCTTCACAGGAGGGAATCCGCTGTCCTCGCCGAAATAGGCAACATTGTTCACGGTGTCCGTGAACACATATTTCTTGGTGTGGGCCGGCGGCACAACCGGCTGGCCCTCGAGCCTGAGGTACGTTTTGGTGACGATGGACCCGCGTGGCGCCTGGATGTGGAACGATGTGTCCGTGCTGCCTCCGCTGGGAAACGTGATAGTCATGTCGGCCCTTGCATCCGGCTGCTGGGCCGAGAATCCATTTTCGGGGGATGATGATACATTTCCGAGGGGTTGTGAGCCGAGGCACGGCATCAGGAACGACGGGGCGACGAGCCCCAGTAACACGATGATCGCCGTGACACGATATTTCATGGGGTCCCTTCCGGTACCGAACGGTTCGAATCATCGGCTTCACTGGTATTAATATTTCCGTCCCGCCGGAAGCGTTTTCCAGAAAGCCTTAAATCGGGCACGCCTATACCAGTTTCGCCCTTCTGGGACGGACAGTGAAACGGGGAGGGCAAAGGGGGGTAAAACCGATGAGCGATGAGAAGGGGGAGACAGCGGTCGAGACCAAGAAGACGACCAAGCCCGTGGAGGCGAAGGATGCCCCGCGAATAGGGGTCTATGTCTGCCACTGCGGTCTGAACATAGCCGGCTCCGTGGATTGCAAGGCCGTGGCGGATTACGCCCGGACGCTTCCAGGGGTCGTGGTCTCGAGCGACAACCTGTACACGTGCTCCGAACCCGGCCAGGAGATTATCAAGAAGGAGATCAAGGAGCACAAGCTCAACCGCGTCGTGGTCGCATCCTGCACCCCCAGGCTGCACGAGCCGACGTTCAGGACAGCGTGCAAGGACGCCGGCCTGAATCCGTATCTGTTCGAGATGGCCAACCTCAGGGAGCACTGCTCGTGGGTCCACCTCCACGACCGCGAGGCCGCCACCGCGAAGGCCAAGGACCTCGTCGGGATGGCCGTCGCACGCGCAGCTCTGCTGGAGGCCCAGGAGGAGGCCGAGGTGCCCGTCATCCGCAAGTCGCTTATCATTGGAGCCGGCGTGGCAGGCATCCAGGCGGCCCTGGACCTGGCGCAGGCCGGATACAAGGTCTACCTTATAGAGAAGGAGCCCTCCATCGGCGGGAAGATGGCCCAGATAGACAAGACGTTCCCGACGATGGACTGTTCGATATGCATCCTCGCGCCCAAGATGGCCGAGGCCGGCAGGCACCCCAACATCACCCTTCTGGCCAACAGCGATGTCACGGACGTGAAGGGTTACATCGGCAATTTCAAGGTCCATGTCAAAAAGCGCGCACGGTACGTGACGAAGGACTGCACGGCATGCGGCGACTGCTCGAAGGTCTGTCCCGTCGTGGTGCCCAACGAGTTCGACATCGGCCTCGCATCGAGGCACGCAATATATACGCCGTTCGCGCAGGCCGTTCCCTCGATGTACATCATCGACAAGAAGAACTGCCTCGGCACCATCATCTGCCGCAAGTGCACGGAGAAGTGCGAGCGCAAGTCCATAGACTTCGACATGACGGACGAGGAATTGGACCTCGACGTCGGCACCATCATCGTGGCGACGGGCGTCGATGCGTTCGACCCTAGCGCCCTCGTCGACTACAACTATGGCAAGTTCCCGAACGTGATAACCTCGCTCGAGTTCGAGAGGCTCATCAACGCCGGCGGGCCGTCCGGCGGCAAACTGCTCCGGCCCTCGGACATGACGATACCCAAGGAAGTGGCGTTCATCCAGTGCGTCGGTTCCAGGAAGCGCAAGGACGACAAGGGCCATCCATACTGCTCGAACATCTGCTGCATGAACACCATCAAGGATTCGCTCCTGATAAAGGAGCACTGGCCGGACACCAACATCACCGTCTACTACATGGACATCCGGGCGTTCGGCAAGGGCTTCGAGGACCTCTACCACCGGTCCAAGGAGCACGGCGTCAAGTTCATCCGCGGACTGCCCGCCGAGATAGACGAGGTCGGCACCAACCAGAACCTCATCATCCGCTCCGAGGACACCGACTCCGGCAAGCTCATCAAGAAGGAGTTCGGGATGGTCGTGCTCTCGATAGGCATCGAGCCAAGGGCGGACAACGATGTCGTCCAGAAGCTCCTGACGCTCTCGAGGACCTCTGACGGTTTCTTCCTCGAGGCCCATCCCAAGCTCAGGCCCGTCGACGCTCCGACGCCGGGGATATTCCTGTGCGGCTGCGCGGAGGGACCAAAGGACATCAAGGACAGCGTCACGCAGGCATCGGCGGCCGCGGCCCGCGCCAACATACTGATGGCGCAGGGCAAGGTCCGCGTGGAGGCCCTGACGCCGGTCATCATCGAGGAGAACTGCAAGAAATGCGGCGCCTGCGCCAAGGTCTGCCCCTATCACGCAATCGATTTCGACAAGGACAAGAAGGAGTTCCCCAAGGTCATAACGGCCGCCTGCGCGGGCTGCGGAACGTGCGGCGCCGAATGTGCGTTCAACGCCATTGCGATGCGCCACTTCTCGGACGAGAGCATCATCGCCCAGATAGACGCGATAACGGCGGAGGACGCCCACAAGAAGACGGTCGCCTTCTGCTGCAACTGGTGCTCGTACGCGGGCGCAGACTTCGCCGGCGTGGGCAGGATGCAGTACCCGCCCAACATCCGCATCATTCGAACGATGTGCTCGGGCAGGGTCTCTGAGAAATTCGTCGTCCGCGCCTTCCAGAACGGGGCGGCTGCAGTCTTGGTAGCGGGCTGCCACCTCCAGGACTGCCACTACATCAACGCCAACTACCAGACGCTCAAGCGCGTGGAGAAGATGTGGGCGAAGATGGAGAAGAAGGGCATCCGCAAGGAGAGGCTCCAGCTCGCCTGGATAAGCGCAGCGGAGGGCGAGAAGTTCGCCTCAAAGGTCAAGGAGATGTCTGAGATAGTCAAGACGGTCACCAATGACGAGGCCGACAAGACCCGCAAGCTCCTCGAGGGCGGGAAACTGTAACTAATAGATTCAAGCTTTCCTTCGTAGCAGTCCTTTCGGGAGCCGGCCACGGACAGCTTTCCGGACCCGCCGGGCGGTGGCCAAGGCCGTCCGCGCCTCCGGCCTATCAACGGATTCCAGATCTCCGGGGTATCGCGTCTGGATCGCATAGCGGTTCAGGTGGATGACATTCACCGGGTCGATATCCAGTTTGTCACCGGCCGGAACGAGCGACAGCAGCATCCGGAGGTCGTGCGTGTAGGGGAACTCAATGTCCTCCTGGGTAAGGATGGCCTTGATGTATTTTTCTGCAGATTGCTGTGCATGGAAACATATTGCGGCATTGAACTCATCATCATCGGATTTCAACAACTGCACCGCGACATGGTAATCCTGTTCCGCCTTTTCCACCCAGGGGCGGACCGGTCTTCCGGTGTCAGCCGGCACGCTCATGGAGAACCCTTCCTTCCCTCAGGGCGGCATTGACGATGGACCCGGCGGAATTCCGGTCCCTTGCGAAATCCTCCGGTGTGACCACGATTATATCGACGGGGAGTTGAATTCCCATGAGGGCGACATCTATTTCGGTGGCGGTCCTGCGTCTCGAGCCGCGGACGGGCATCACCACCAGCAGGTCGGCGTCGCTGTCCGGCCTTGCGCTTCCCCGGGCCCGCGAGCCGAAGAGGATTATCCTGACAGGGTCGAAGCGCTTGACAATGCGCGCCACGATCTCGCGTATCCGCTTCTCGGCGTCCCGGATGACGAAAATGCCGCTCACCTCAATTGATGGATGATGTTCAAGCCTATTAATATTTGTCCGTCGGGGACCGAGGAGTCTGCCCATAAAAAATGAGGCCCCGCAATCAGGAACGGGAACACCTCTTCAGCGGAGGGCGAGAAGTTCGCCTCAAAGGTCAAGGAGATGTCTGAGATAGTCAAGACGGTCACCAATGACGAGGCCGACAAGACCCGAAAGCTCATCGAGAACGGGAAGCTGTGGCTTGTATTCCCGAATTGAAGTGTGATTACGTGATTCCAGAGCCAGCTGCTTATTGATTCCAACGGTCGCCACACTTATATTTCCCGGGTGCAATTGTCCGGAAGCGGGTTCACCCGATGAAACGGCCTATTGCAAAGGAAAATCTGAAGGAGGAGCGCCGTCGCGGTTTCATCGCCCTTTCATTTGTCATCTGTCTGCTGCTGACCTCCATCATGCCATTTCTGGATGTTGGGCAGCAGACAGGTACATCCCTTCCCCCTGTCGACTCCTCAACCTATTTCCAGATCCCCAAACCTAAACGGTCCGACGAGATCTATGTCGTCAACTGCAGTGCTCTATCGCGGTCCGAGAAGTTCACGCTCGTATCACTTCAGGGAATAACAAACCGGGAGACGGCCAGGCTCTATCTCAATTTCGACACGCCGGAGAGGGCCGATTATTCATGGCTGTCGCCATGTCTTGATTTTCGGAAGGTCAGTTACGGGTTCATGGACTTTAACGGCGCTCTTGGTAAGTTCGGATACCTCGCGGGCGGTCTGGTCGTCTATGATGACAAACGACAGGATACCATCAATCTAGCAACGACCCTTGCTGGGTTAAACGATTGGCTCATATGCGACGCCTCGCATGTCGATGCGCTTGCAGCTTTCAATCTTGCCGTCAAGCAGGACCTGACATCGGGCGAGTGGACAGGATTCCTTCTTTCATCAGATTTCTACCTCAAGGCGTTCGAGATGTACTATCCCCTGTGCAATCAAAGCTGCCTGGCTATGCTGGACCCCTATTTCGTTGCCACACGCGATTGGGTCGTGGCCCGGCGCCTCTTCTGCTATTATCTCAGCCCTGGACCCATCGCCGAACCGGGACAGGTCGATGCCTTCAACAGGATATTGAAGGAAACCCCGAAAGCGGACTCGATGATTGGATGGATGAGATGGGATATCGGCATCGAGGAGAATTCGGGGATGCAGGCCATCTCCAAGGCTGGAAAGGTCCTGTGGCCATGCGAGAACTCCCCCAACCTCAGCTTCCTGAGCGCCTTCCAGATGCAGGGACCGACCCGCACCGTCGTGGAGTCGACCACGCCTTCGCTTGCCCCTTCCAACAAGACCTATGTCAGTTTCCTGATGTCTGATGGCGACAACACAGATTATCTGTACGCCGCAATGAGGGAGCGCTGGGCCTCGCCCGACCGTGGCAAGGTGCCTGTGGGATGGAGCATGCCTCCGGCCCTGTGCGAAATAGCCCCCGCATTGATGGAATACTATTACAAAACCGCATCGCCCAATGACACCTTCCTCGCCGGCAGCTCCGGTGCTGCGATAATGTACCCCGATTTCTTCCCCCGCTCACGTATGCCGGCCTTCCTGAACAGAAGCCGCGGGATGATGGACCAATGCGGTCTCGAGAGCGTCTGGCTCATCAATTCATACACCGCCCAGGAAACGTACTATTCGCCTGTAGTGCTATCCGATTATGTCGATTATCTGAAACCATCCGGAATCTTCCTGGACTATGGAGATGTCCCGACGTCCTCGCCATTCTGGATACAGAACGGCAAGTTAAACTCGGGAGTGCCCGTCATCAGGTCCCTGCACATGTGGGGTAGCAGGGAGAATCTCCTCGCTAAGCTCCAGCTGGACGCCCAAGAGCACACCTCAGGGCCATTTTTCGTTTTCGTTACGGTCCACACCTGGACGATGAACCTCACCGATGTTGTTGAGGTCGTTCGGACCCTGAACGCCACCTCACCGAACTCCGCTATCCGGATCGTGCCACCAGCGACGCTTCTGCGAATGATACAGTCGGATTCCGTGAATCGGGCCGGGAATGCCCTCGATGTGGCATTGGGCAGCCGGGTCCTGACAAGTCTCGCCTCCGGCGAATTGAGCGACCTCCAGCTCCGTATATCTGAGGCCAGGTCCGCCGTAGCGGCGGGCGATTACACGAGGGCCGCAGGGACCGCCTATGTTGTCTATAGAAGGTCCACGGACCTGCACGGGCAGGAGGAGACCGCCTATGTTGCTATCATCATTGTTGTAATCGTGCTGACGCTCATCCTGATTCTATTCATCTACTCGAGGCGGCTCGGGCTCGATACTTCACCGGGCCGTGCCAATATAGCCGCCGCCGGATTGATGCTTGCCTCAACCCATCTGTTCTTCAGGAGCCAGCTCGAAATACTATTCGGTTATTCCTGGGATTGGCTGGCCTATGCCGCGGTGATTCCTGCCGCCCTTGGGGCCCTGCCTTTCTCCCAACGCGGATTCGTAACCCGAGCTTCCCCATCAGGTCGAATGCTTGCTGCGACCACACTGATGGGCATCGGCACATGTTTCCAGATAGTTTCCCCATGGTTCGGTTCCATCACGACATTCGGTTTCATCTGGCTTGTCAAGGAGCTCGGACCACGTTTCCGGGGCACCGGCGAACGAGTGATGGCGCTTGTCGGGGCTTTCACCATCTGTTGTGCGATATACAATGCGCTCCCCTTATCACAGGTGGCAACCATAGCGGGCATTCCCTGGGTCTTTTTCTTTGCGTTGTGGACAGCGTCGCGGCCCGGTAATCATGAGGGCGCACAAATGACGAAAAAAGAGAGAAAATTCGTCGACAGCCGTTTCCAGGACAGCTA
>Ga0315287_10005100_pt1 | contig 12903 bp, 7 predicted proteins | sample YL17G11_0_MG_FD_205037 | JGI IMG/M metagenome (GOLD analysis project Ga0315287, IMG submission 205037) | Sediment microbial communities from Yellowstone Lake, YNP, Wyoming, USA - YL17G11_0 | ecosystem: Environmental > Aquatic > Freshwater > Lake > Sediment | place: USA: Wyoming | collected...
AACAAAAATGATCTGGCCATGGCTCACGCCCTGGCCGCCAATTATCTGGGAATGAAGCTGGTCTATTTGGAAGCCGGCTCCGGGGCGGCTCGGCCCGTGCCCGAGGACATGATCACCGCCGTGGCCGGCTATGGCGGATTGCCGGTTATTGTCGGCGGCGGCATTCAGCAACCGGAAGAGGCATCATCGCGGGTCAGAGCGGGGGCATCGTTTATCGTGGTGGGGACGCGCCTCGAATACGAAACCGATCTCGGATATGTGGCCGAGATGGCCGAGGCGGTCCATAGTACGGTCAAAGTAACGATTTAGGGGGAACATGTGACAAGTAAAGAAAAGAAAAAGGCCTTGTTGATGACGGCCGCCGAGGCGGTGGGCGTCAGATACGCGCTGGTCAGGACGGCCATGGATGACATCGTCGCCGTGGCGTCCGGCATGGCGCGAGTCATCAAGCGGGGAGGCGTGATCTATCTGGCTGGCAATGGCGGTTCGGCCGCCGACTGCCAGCACTTCGCGACGGAGATGGTCGTGCGCCTGACCGGCAAATTCGAACGGCCGTCGCTGCCGGCGGTATCATTGGCGGCCGACGGCGCCCTTTTGACGGCGGCCGGGAATGACTATGGGTTTGAACATGTATTCTCGCGGCAGGTGGAAGGTCTGGTGACCAAAAAGGATATATTGGTTTTGATTTCGACCTCGGGGAATTCACCCAACCTGATCGCGGCGGCTCAGGCGGCGACCCATAAAGGTGTTGCCGTTTTTGCCTTGTTGGGGTGCGGAGGAGGGAAATTGAAGCGGTACGCCGACAAGAAGATCATCGTCCCCTCCGACTCCGTCCAACGGATACAGGAAGAGCACGGCTTTCTCATTCATAGTCTGGTCCAGCTTATCGAGTGGGATCTATTCGCATGACAGCCGAGCGACCGGCGGGCATCATCACCTGGATGGGATTGGCAGGGTACGGTTTTTTTGCCCCTGCGTCGATTGCCGCGTCGCAGGCGCTCTATGGTCTGGCCCTGGCCGGGTTCATCGCCTATCTACTTTTATCCGGAAATCAAAAACGCCTGGTGTTTCCGCCGCCGGCGTTCATTCTGGTCATGGCCGGTTACGTCGTGTATCGATTTGTGTCGATGATTGTCAGCGGCGATGACCTGCTGATGATCAAAGAGGACTGGCTGTTTTTGATGGTGATCGCTGGCGCCGTCATGTTTCAGGATATCAAGAATCTTACGCGGGTGATTGACATTTTCGCCCTCGGCGTTCTTCTGATGGGCGGCTACGGCATTTGGCAGCATTTTGTGGGTGTCGACCTTTACCACGGCGTGCTTCTCGATCGGATGACTTTCGGCTATCGCGCCATCGGCAATTTTTCGACCTATCTGACATTTTCTGGCTTTTTCGCCATCGCTTCCATCTTTCTGGTCGCGGTCGGATTTGCCGCCCCTGTCAGGAACAGAAAATACTATTATCTTTTGGCCTCGCAGGTCGGGTTGGCCTGCATCTTGTTCAATTATTCCCGTTCGACGATCGTGGCGCTCATTATCGGCGCCATCGCGCTGGTGATTATGATCGGCGCCAGATATCGCCGATGGGTATCGCTGGTGCTGTTGTTGACGCTGGCGGTGGGGATCGTCGTGTCCCCCGACTTTCTTAACCGCTTCAAAAACCTCGGCGCTACCGAATTCACCGCCGACTACGCCAATTCGCGCATTGCCATCTGGGAGACGACGTTGACGATGATCAGGGAGAAGCCGGTCTTCGGGGTCGGCCCGGGCAAGTTTCCCGAGAAATACATCGAATATCGGAAAAACCGCACCGGCCGTGACCTCTCGCACGCCCACAACGATTTCCTCAACGTCGCCGCCGTGTCGGGTATCCCCTGCGCCCTGCTTTTTATTCTGTTGTGGTTTCTGGTCTTGCGATATCTCTACAAGGGGTATGCGCGCTGCCCGGAGGGCTTTCAACGGGGGCTGATTTTGGGGGCTTTCCTGGCCTCGGTGGTTTTTGTCGTCATGGCTCAATTCGAGGCCTTCTTTGCCGATGAAGAGGTTAGGTTGCTTTTGATGTTCTTCTGGGGGATGGGTTTGGCGGTGTTGGGTAACTTGAAGGCGTCGGAGCGGCTCTCGGAGATTGCCTGACGAATTCGCTTGACAACCACGACCGCAAAGGTATATTGGACGCGCGATGGCCAAAGATGAAAAAAAGGCAGTGACGAAAGAAGGTTTGGGACTTCCCTTCGGCCGACGAAACTACCTGTTAATGGGCGCCGGTTTGGCGGCGATCATCATCGGATATATCGCCTTGGGGTCGGGTTCAATAACCCTGGCTCCGATTCTTTTGGTGCTTGGCTACTGTGTTTTGTTTCCGCTCGGGATAGTCTGGGGAGACGGCAAGGAAAGGCCCGCCGGCGGAGGAGAATAGCGCGGCAGTCATTGACAAACGACGGTGACTGTCCTGAACTCGGGCAGTTAGCTCAGTTGGCGAGAGCACCTGCCTTACACGCAGGGGGCCACTGGTTCGAGTCCAGTACTGCCCACCACTGAAAAGGTATGAAAGGAGACGGGAACTCAGGCAGTGGCGGCGTTGTTTCAGGTGGGTGAAAACGCGGCGCCTGGGTCGTCTCTGATGGCGATAGCAGTCGATAGGTCAGGATCCCTGCGCTCCTGAGGGAAAAGTGAAGTCGGTGAGATTGCGAATTAACGGTCTTTGAAAGATATTAGGTTGTTAAGAACGGGGTTGTAGTTCAGTTTGGTTAGAACGCCTGCCTGTCACGCAGGAGGTCGCGAGTTCGAGTCTCGTCAACCCCGCCATTATTATAAGATATTGTTATACAAACGATTATATCCATTCGCGCGTTGCAATTAAGCGAATTTAGTTTTTTGAAGATCGGCGATGCTGTCATTCCCTTTCTATCGTTTCGCCGCCTTCACCACACAAATGATCGAAGTTCGGCGTGATCTTTCCTGTCAGTTCGGGGGGATGGCGCTACCTTCGCGGTTTCAGGACAACGCCATGGTTTTTTCGTCCGTTTAAGACGATGCGCAGCGGATCGGCAAACACAATATGCCGGAGGTATCGTGTCTCCGTCTCCGCCGGCTGAAGATCGAGCCAGGCGAAATCGATCAGATCACCCGCATTCTTGCGCATGTCCACGCTCAGGTAGCCGATGCCGAGGGATACGATATTTTGAAAGAAGTGTGAACCCTGAGAAGGATCGACCTGCATATCCTCAAAGCCCGTCTCGACTATGCATCGAGCGCCGGAAATCTGCGCCCATTTCACCGGAATGCCCAGCCAGGGATCGGCGCTTCCCCATCTCCCCGGTCCGGCGAGAAGATAGGGTCGTTTCTGCTGTCTGAGTTTTAAATTGAGATCGCCTATTTCATCCGCGACATGTCGGGTTTTGGCTCGGTCGAAATTATCCCTTCGCACATAGACCAGATCGCATACGTTTCGAATAAAGCCATTACCCAGAGCCTTGTACGAAACGCAGACGGCATCTTGCGACTCGATGCCGTCAATAGAAACCTCCTGAACCTCGGAGCCCTGAACCAGGGGCCGAATCTGCAGACAGGCGAACTCATGGGGCGTCGAAGAATCATCCGACAGGTCAACCGCGAACTCAATTTCCACCGGACACGATGACGCCGCCGTGCCGACTTTCAGCATAAAGGCGGCAATGTCGGCCAGAGGGAAAATCGATGTCTTGAGAACGCCCGCCATCGTGACCAGTCTAATTCCAGGTCGTGCGATCCCGTCGTAGACAGCGTTGTTATCGGGAGAGTATACTGATCCCACCGGGTACAGCGTTCCGTCTCGTTCCGCCGCCTTAAGATCCAATGAGACCAGGTCAAATGAAGAGCTGCTTTCCGGGCCTGACGCCTGCCGCGAGGAAAGATCCAATGCCAGAAATGAATTCTGAGAGTTTTCCAGGTATTCGTCCGGAGTAAACGACTGGACAGGAATTTGGGGATATGCTGGACAAAAGCGGACACAGCGGCCTCCATCAACGACGGTCTTGCCCATTCCCAGCGCCACCGATACAATCCCGTCTTCCGGCTTCATGCCGGGCATCGGGTAGAAATTGAGGGAACGACCGACACCGGCGAAATTGGGATACAGATAAGCGCCGTATCGTTTCCCAACCACCTGCTGAATGATAACGGCCATCTTTTCTTCTTCCAGGCGGTTGGGGAGGGATTCCATATAGGCTTTGGGGTCGGAGTGATACGTGGAGGCATAAACCATCTTGATGGCATCGCATAATTCTTCAAGCCGGATGTCGGGGTCATCATGATTGTTGGGAATCATATACGTTTTGTAGATGCCGGCAAACGGCTGGTATGAGGCGTCTTCGAGCAGACTGGAGGAACGCACCGCCAAAGGATAACGGACCCACTGGATGAAGTTCCACAGATTTTCAAGGACATCCGCGGGAAATTCTGCTTCCAGAAAAGCGCGCGTGATTTTTTCGTCATCGGATTCCTTCAGCGCATAGGAAAGAAGGCCGGAGGATTCCATAAACCGAGTGAAGACACCGGTCGCCAAAACCGCCGTGGGAGGGATAAAAATGCGCACCCCTTTGAACCGGTGCTCCAATTGGTACTTGTTAATCAAGGAATTGAGAAACGCCAAACCCCGACCCTTGCCGCCCAGAGAACCGGCGCCTATCCGCACGAACCCACTGCCGCCTTCAAACGTTTGACTGGAATATTCAGCCACCACACCCGAAACGGAACGCTGCCGGTAAGTCCTTAGGGCTTGCAGGATTTGCTCCCGGATGTTACTCTGATTTTCGCCAACGTTCCGGATAATAGTTCGGATGGCCTCGGCAAGTTCAAATTCGGTGCGAGCGGTAAGCCACGTGTAAAAATCGTTCCTGGCGACATTGCGAAGAATGTGCTCTTCGGGAACAGCCTGGATCGCCCATTCCAGGGTTCGCAGATCCGCCACTCGGCTGATGACGGCGCCTTCCGGGTCCAGGAAAACAAACTCTCCGAATCCGAGATGGCGCTGCATGAAAGTCCTGAGATCGGCCAGAAGAGTTGGCGAGTTCTTGTCGATGAATTCCAATCCAAGCGCGGCGGCCGTCGGCCCGTTCTGCAGATCGGACTGCATGAGTATCGGCAGGTCAGGCGCCTGATTTTTCAGCATCCGCGCGATTCGAAAGCCAGCCTGGGGGTCAATCTTGTCACCGTCAGGGAAAGCGGCATCGATAATGACTCCCAAAAGATGGTGTTCATGCCGTTCAAATAATTGCAGACTTTCCTCAAAGCTTCGCGCCAACAGAACCTTGGGCCGGGCCCGCATCCGCATGATCTTTTGAGCCCGGTTTACACTTTCGACCGATAGTGCCCGCGTCTGGTTCAGAATCTCCATGTACAGCATGGGGAGATATGATGAATAGAACTGCACGGAATCCTCTATCAGAATGATGCTCTTGACCCCAGCGGCTTGAGCGTCGTGCTCGGCATTGAGCCGATCCTCTATATACTTAATTATCGCCAGAAATAGTCTGACGTCGCCCAACCATACGAAAACCGAGTCAATTCCCGGCAGATCCTCAATACGCGGAAGAACACTGAGCTCTCGACTGCTTCCGGCAAGCAGAACGAGCGGTATTTGCGGGTTGATCGCCGTCACGGCGCGGCCGAACTCCCCCACGTTCATGTCCCCTACATGGGCCATCGAAATGATCAGATCGAATCGCTCGGAGCGGAGCTTTTCAAGGGCTTTTTCGGCGGTCGAGACCCTCTCGATAGACGGGGTAAACCTAAGATCAAGATCAAGGTACTCGGTGTAGAGCATTTCGGAAAGGCGCCCGTCTTCAATAATCGTGTAGTAATCATAAAGACTGCTAACCAGAAGGAGATTGCTGACTTTTCTTGGCATCAGAGCGTCATAGGGAACTTCAGCTTGAAGCTGGGCTCCTATGATTTCTTGAAGAAGGCGATCCCACATACAGCGTTCCTGATCCAGCCGGCAAGTTGGTGTACTCGCCGGACCTTTCGAGTCGGTCGAAGATGGTTAGTCAACATTCGAACTGTAATTCACTTACCGACAACAAGATAAGTTATGAAAATCGCAACTTTACGCAATTTAAATTTATTGATCTTTGATGCGTTTTTCAGAAATGAATGAAAAAAAGTCCGATAAAGAACGTTCATTAGAGAAAAATCGAATTGTATTTGATTGTACGATAATAAGTTAACACGGCACGACGGCAATAATCAGCAGTTTTCAATCGGGCATTCCGGCCGCAACGCCTCGGAGCGGTTAATTTTGTGGCAGGTTTATTTTTTAGTAAAAAGGGTAATATTGTGCCGTTTTTTGGTAAATTTTTAACCATTAACCCATTGACAATATTTTCATATCGGCGTATATTGTACCAGTATGTGGATAATAATGTATCGGCACTCTCAGCTCATGAGAGGATTTAGAGATAATTGGACTTGTGAATCCATGTAGTTTCTCTTTTTTAGATGATCTTACGGTCAGTAACAACGCGTTAAGGAGGTTTTATGATCGCTTTTAACAACAAGGAATATGCGGAGAAGTTCATGCAAAATCTGACTGCCAAGCACCCGGCTCAGCCCGAGTTCCATCAGGCCGTCAGAGAAGTTGTAGATTCTCTCGGTCCTTGTCTGCAGAAACACCCGGAGTATGTCGAGGCGCGGATTCTGGAGAGGATGTCCGAGCCGGACAGAATAATCATGTTTCGGGTCACATGGCAGAATGACAAGGGCGAGGTGCAGGTAAACCGTGGTTTCCGAGTGGAATTCAACAACGCCATCGGGCCATACAAGGGCGGTTTGCGCTTTCACCCCAGCGTAAATCTCGGTATACTGAAGTTCCTGGGATTCGAACAGATTCTAAAGAACAGCCTGACGACTCTCCCGATGGGAGGGGGCAAGGGAGGCAGCGATTTTGACCCTAAGGGAAAATCAGATTATGAAGTGATGAGATTCTGTCAGAGCTTCATGAACGAGCTCTATCGCCATATCGGGGCCAACATCGATGTTCCCGCCGGTGATATCGGCGTGGGCGGTCGCGAGATCGGGTACATGTTCGGTCAATTCAAAAAACTCACGCACTCGTTTGAAGGCGTGTTTACCGGGAAAGGATTGAACTGGGGCGGCTCCCTTATCCGTCCGGAAGCCACCGGGTACGGATGCGTCTATTTTGCCGAAGAGATGCTCAAGACCCGCAATCAATCATTCAAAGGGAAACTGGTTGCAGTCTCCGGGTCGGGAAACGTCTCCCAATACGCGATCCAGAAAGTCAACGAACTGGGCGGCAAAGTGGTCACCATCTCCGATTCAAACGGGACGGTGTACGACAAGAACGGAATCGACGAGGCGAAGTGGCAGTACCTGATGGATCTGAAAAACATCCGGAGAGGCCGCATCAAAGAATACGCCGATCAGTTTAAATGCGAATATCATGAGGGACGCCGTCCGTGGTTCGCGAAATGCGACGTCGCGTTGCCGTGCGCCACGGAGAACGAGATTAGCGGCGATGACGCCAAGACGTTGGTCAAGAACGGATGTATTTGCGTGGCTGAAGGCGCCAACATGCCCACGACTCCCGAGGGCGTTGAGGTTTTCCTCCAGAACAAAACGCTGTACGGTCCCGGAAAGGCCGCCAATGCCGGCGGCGTTGCCACCTCGGGTCTCGAAATGTCGCAAAACAGCATTCGCCTGTCATGGACGCGGGAGGAGGTGGATAGCCGCTTGCACGGTATCATGAAGTCCATCCACCGGGCGTGCAAGGAAACGGCTGACGAATACGGTGAACCGGGGAATTATGTCTTGGGGGCGAATATCGCCGGTTTTATCAAGGTGGCGAATACCATGATGGATCAAGGGCTCGTTTAACCATACGATTGCGCTGATTCTTCATCGGGGGAAGGACACTGCGCCTTCCCCCCGATGCCAAGCCACCTTCAGTTTTCGGATTGGCCGACGATTAATCGCCGCGGCAGTTGCGTTCTCGCCAAAGGGATGCGATATTGGCGCAGAAAGAACACACGGCCATTTCACTTTTCACCGGCTCACTCCCTTCGAGGAATGAGACGGCAACGGGCGGTCGGCAGGAGTCTCATATATGGACTCGAAGAGAGAGATTCCACTCAGAGGACGCGCACTGAGAGGCAGCGTGCCTCTCGGCTTTCGTGATTTTCTTCATGATGTGCTGTCGCAGGCCAATCAAACCTATTCCCCGGCGGATCTTCTCAGGCACGTGTGCGGCACACTGTTGCAGTTTTCCGGAGGCGACGCATTACATATACAGGTCGACGACAACGGGAAAGTAACCGGATGCCGGGCGCTACGGCTGGATGACGGCGGGTCGCAGATTGAAATTCATATTCCGCATGATATCGAGCCGGATCGCGAGCCCTGCAAAACGATCACCGATTTGATTCCGGAGCCGATCCTCAAGGCGATCCTGACGGGGAGTTTTGCGGCGTCGACGCAATCGTTCACTCGCGGCAGGAGCTTTTGGACCGGTGACACGGCTTTGCCCATCCTGCTCCATGATCCCGACCATCCCGGGCAGCCCGGCCGGACGATTATAATCGGAGGCGAATACCCCTCGTTGGCGCTGATAATGATCCCGATGCGGGGCCAGGCTCGAGGAATCCTCTTTCTGGCCAGCCGGAAGCGGGGTTTTTATTCGCGAGACGACGTCCAGTTGTATGAAGTGGTCGCGGAAACACTTGGTGTGGCGTTCGTTCATCAGGGCACCCAGTGGGCTCTGCGTGAGAGGGTTAAAGAGCTCACGTGTCTGTACGGCATCGAACGGGTCGCCAGCCGGCCGGGGATCCATCTTGAAGAGATTCTCCCCGAGATCGTGGAACTGCTTCCGCCCGGCTGGCAATATCCGGAGATCACTACGGCTCGTATCCTCCTGGACAAGCACTGTTTTGCGGCTTCCGGATTTAGGGAAAGCCACTATAAACAATCATCGGAGATCATCGTCAATGGCCGGTCCATGGGAAAAGTGGAGGTTCATTATGCGGAAAAGAGACCGGATATCGATGAAGGTCCATTCCTGCAGGAAGAACGGAATCTCATCAACGCTGTTGCCGAGACAATAAGCAGACTGGTGGCCCATGACGAATCGCAATGGGCCTTGCGGGAAAGGATCAAAGAGCTTACCTGCCTCTATGGTATATCAACCGTGGCAAGCCGTCCGCGCATCCAGCTCGACGATTTTCTGCGAGAAATAATTGAACTGATCCCCCCCGGCTGGCAGTACCCCGAGATTACCCAAGCCCGCCTTACTCTGGACGGGAAATCGTTCTCCACGCCGGGATTTATGGACAGCCCGTACCGTCAGACTGCCGATATTCTTATAAACGACCAAAAACGCGGCGCGGTTGAGGTGATTTATACCCATGAAAAGCCGGAGTTTGCCGAGGGACCATTTCTTCAGGAAGAGAGGCATCTCATCGATGAAGTAGCGCGGCAAATAGGCTTCATCGTTGAATATTGGGAAGCCGAGCGAGAGACAAGCCGGCTCCAGGAGCAACTCCGCCATGCCGAACGTCTGGCCACGGTCGGTCAATTATCCGCCGGTATCGCCCATGAACTGAATGAACCCCTGGCCGCCATTCTCGGCTTTGCCGAACTCGTCAAGGAATCACAGGACCTCCCGACGGCGGCGGCTCGGGATGTCGAAAAGATCATGAATGCCTCCCTCCATGCCCGAGAGGTGATTCGCATGCTTATGATCTTTACCCGCCAGTTGCCAACGAGGAAAGAGCTGTGCGACCTGAATCAGGTTATTCGTGAGGGGTTATATTTTCTGGAATCCAGATGCGCAAAGGAAGGCATCGAAATGGTCCGCCGTCTGGAGAGTGACCTCCCTCGGATCCCGGCCGATCCTTCACAGCTTCACCAGGTCCTGGTCAACCTGGTGGTTAACGCGATCCAGGCAATGCCCAAGGGCGGGAGTTTAACCATTAGCACGCGTTCCGGAGACCGCACCGTTTGCCTCGCCGTCGAGGATACCGGGACTGGCATGAGCCCTGAAGTGCAAAAGCAGGTCTTCCTTCCGTTTTTCACGACCAAAGACGTCGGCCAGGGAACCGGTCTTGGCCTGGCGGTCGTCCACGGTATCGTTACGGCGCACGGAGGATCAATAGAGGTCAAGAGTGAAATTGGAAAGGGATCGGTATTCGAGGTTTGCCTTCCAGTCGACAATCCTTCTCTCTCCAGGGAGTGATACGTATATGACCGTCAGCGATCATTCAATATGCCTTCTTGTCGTCGATGATTCCCCGGATACCCGGGAACTGCTCGAACGGAACCTTTCTTCACAAGGGTACAAAGTGTTCACCGCGGCTGATGTGGCGGAGGCACTAAGCATACTTGGAAAAATCAAGATTGACCTCGTTATTACCGACCTTAAACTGCCGGGGGTGTCCGGGCTCGACTTGGTTCGTCATGTCCGGGAGAATCTGAAGAACACCGAAGTGGTGATGATCACCGGGTACCCGAGTGTGGAAGGGGCCGTGACTGCGGTTAAGTCGGGCGCCGAGGAGTATCTGGCCAAGCCCTTTACAAAGGAGGAGCTCTTCGCCACCGTCCGCCGCGTCATGGAAAAACTCAACGTGCGCATGGAAGGAACAGGCGAGCGCGGACGGACGGCCCAAAGTCCATTGGGAATCGTCGGCAATTCCGAGCCCATGCAACGCGTCCTTCGGGCGATTTCGCGGGCCGCCGCCGCATCAAATCCCGTGCTTATTACCGGAGAAAACGGGACGGGAAAAGAGCTTTGGGCCAGAGTTCTTCACCATCTGAGCGTGAATTCGGAAGGGCCTTTGGTCTCCCTCTCGGCCGCAGGAATTCCGGAAGGGATTTTGGAACGGCAGATGTTCGGTTATGCCGCGTCGCCGGGAGAAGAAAAGACGTATCCTGGATATCTGCATTTTGCTCGCGGTGGGACACTCTATATCAAAGAGGTCTCCGATCTACCGGAAGCCATTCAGGCCCGGCTCCTGCAGATCATCGAGGAAAAACAATTCTCTCCTACAGGTATGACGACCAAATACGCAGTCGATTTTTTGCTGGCCGTCGACACTCACAAGGACTTGCGGGCGCTGGCGCGTTGCGGCCTGTTTCGTGGTGATCTTTTCGCTCGTTTGAGCATGAACGAAATTCACCTCCCCGCGCTGCGCGAACGCGGTCACGACGTGGTCCTCCTCGCACGGCACTTCCTGCAGCTATATTCGCGTGAGACAGGCGGGCAGGAATCCTCCTTTTCCCCATCCGCCCTGGATGCCATAAAAAGCTATTCCTGGCCGGGCAATATCGGAGAACTGGCAAACGTCATCAAACACCTGGTGATATCGGCCGAAACGACGGTCATAGACGTCACGGATCTCCCTGCCCACATGCGCTATTCGGCGGCGAAGGCGGTAACTCTGAACCGATCACTGGCGGAGATGGAGGCCGAGCATATTCGCAATGTCATTGCCGGCGTGGGAGGCAATAAGACGCGGGCCGCCGAGATACTGGGTATCAACCGCAAGACACTGCGGGATAAACTCAAACAGAGCAATCGCCGGAAATCATCAGAGTGACCGGACTGGATTGGGCTCGGCCAGTTGTCGCAGGTTTGAACACGACAAGCAGGACAGAGCTTCTGCGGAGTTGAGCGATGGGTATTCACGAACTCCATCAATACAAGGAAGCCTGGGTCTACGGACCGGGATCGCCGGGTGGCAAAGGGACCGGCCTGGTGACAATTAACGAGTGCGACCTGCCGAGAGTCAGCAAGCTTCCCACGCATATTCTCGCCACCGGCTTTTACGACCGGTATATCGATCAAGGAGGCGTCCTCGGTGAGGAAGAGGTCGCGGTTATTGCCTCTATCTTTGAGGGAATGGGGGAAACTCCGATCGGCGTGCGATCGTCCGCGACCAATGAAGGCGCGGCCCAAAACCAAAAGTCATGGGCGATTCACGCCGGCGAGAATATCTCCTTCATGCTTCCCAACAACCATTATGACAAAACCATACGACTCGACCAGGTGACATCGGCGGTGCGACATGTTTACGATCACTTCATTCATAAACAGAGGGACGATCAACGGGAAAAGATGGCGGTCGTCATCAATCCCATCCCGGGCATATTTGACGACACCCTCGCAGGGCCTTTTTATTATCCCTATATTTCAGGAGTGGCGAATTCATTCTTCCCTCATGCCCTCAAAATGCAAAATCCAAGAGAAGGCTTCGCGCGTATCGCCTTCGGACACGGTTATGCCACCGTCCTCGATGATTTCCCGGTGATCTCAATGGCCACGATTGCCAACCCGATTCCCTTGGAGCTTATGCAAATCGGCAATGGACAGCAGTTTTTTTATGCCCTGGATATGACCAAAAACAAAGGCTTGCGGGGTGAAGAGCTGGAAACCATGACCAAACTGCATGTCCGGTTTGCCAATTATCACAAGATCAAGCTGCTGGGTGTGCTGGACCAGATTATTACCATCGAGGAACTGGTTCAAAACGATTTGTTCGGTTTCAGGAGCGGTCTGCTGAAAATCATGGAGGTCGTCTACGCCCGGATCGCCTCGCACTTCCAGATCGAATTCGTGTTTAATATTGATTTCAGAAAAAAACCGTATGAAGACGGCGTTTTTCACATTGTGCAACTGACTATCCTGCCGGAGATATCCTACGAACCGATCGAATTCCCGAGCAATGTTGAGCGCACCTATCTCTCTATTAGAAGCCTCCAGGGGCACGGCATTAAGAAGGGCGTCAAATACGCGGTCGTTGTCTCTCCCTTCCTGTATAGCAAAAAAGCTCACGACAACGTCCGGGCCAGGCTCGCCGAGATCAATACGATGATGAAAAAACAAGACGCTTCCTACATCGTCGTCGTGCCCGGC
>Ga0315287_10005102_pt1 | contig 12902 bp, 13 predicted proteins | sample YL17G11_0_MG_FD_205037 | JGI IMG/M metagenome (GOLD analysis project Ga0315287, IMG submission 205037) | Sediment microbial communities from Yellowstone Lake, YNP, Wyoming, USA - YL17G11_0 | ecosystem: Environmental > Aquatic > Freshwater > Lake > Sediment | place: USA: Wyoming | collected...
TCCTCGCCAACCCCTCCGAGAGCGCCCTCGCGGCCTCCCTGCAGTCCCCGCGCCCTTCCTCGTCTCCTGGCCTCGCGAGCAGCGCCCTCGCCAGTGCCAGAGCCGCGGCGTCGGAAGGGGCGGGCCGAAGCTGTTGCGGGCGAGTCGGGTCTTTTTTTTCTCTTTCTTCCTTTTCTTTTTCGATTTGGCCAGCAACCCTGGAAGCTTTTTCTTTTTTTGACGAGGGTTGGCTTTCTTCGACGAGGCTCAGCTCCAGCGCCCTCCGCGCGTCCGCCACGGCCGCGCGCCACTGCCCCGCTGCCGAGAAGACGCCGGAGCGCTCGACGAGGAGCTGAGGGAGCGAAGGAGGAAGAACGAGCCACCTCGCGAGGGAGGAGAGGTAGGCTGTCGAGGTCGCGGCGTTTTGGGCCTCGGGGTCGCGTCTTCCGGCGTCGCTGTCGCCGCCTCGGCCCGCGACGACGGCCGCGGCGGCGGCTCGCAGGCTCGCCGCTGCCGCCTCTCCCCCTCCTCCTCCTCGTCCTCCTCCTCCAGAGAGCGGAGACCGAGGGAGAAGCCTCCCGGCCTCCTCGGCGGGGGCCAGCACGGAGTCGCACAGCAGCGAGGCCGCGTCCGCGGCGCGGCGGGCCCCACGGAAGACGCCCTCGCGGACCGCCGCGGCGCACTCGGAGCGGCGGGCCGCCGCCGGCGGGAACGGGTCGCCGCCCTTCCCTCCTCCCGCTCGCTCCCCCCTTCCCCCTTTCGCCTCGCTCTCCAGGGCCCTGTGCGCGTCCACAAAGGCCATGGCGGCGGCGAGGTGCTCTCCGAGCCCTCTGAGAGCGGCCCCCCTGCGCCAGTGCGGCTTGGACCAGCCGAGGCGACCTTTTCGCCGCTGGCGCTGCTGCTGGAGAGGCGAGAGGCAGAGGGCGAGCGACGGCGACGCGGCGTCCCCTCTCCGCTCTCCTCCGGCCTCTTCCTCCTCCTCCTCCTCCTCTTCGGGAGAGGAGAGCCTGATAGCTTCTTCAGCGGCCTTGAGAGCCTCCTTGAACCTGCCCGCGGCGCACAGGGCCGCGGAGGCGTTGGAGAGCGCCCTCGCCCTCGAAGCGGCGGCGGCGGTGGCGGTGGCGGAAGTCGAGAAGGAGCACGAACGAGCCGTTGCGGCCGCGGAGGACAGATAGAGCTCCGCGGCCTTGCCCCTGTCCCCTCTCTTCAGGGCGTCGGCGGCCCTGGATGCGTCATGCGCGGCTTTGAGGCGACGGAGGGCCGTGGAGTGGGGCAGGGAGGGGCTCGGAGAGGTCATAACGGCTGGAGGGAAAGTGGGGGGCGTTTTTTTTTTTTTAGGTTTTAGTTCCCGTTTTCGTCGAACGAAAAAGTGGAGAGCGACGACCACTGTTCCGCTCGAAACGTCGATCGGGCAAACTCGCTTCTCCGTCGACTTCGCCCCCTCTCTCTTTTCCCCCGATGGGGCTCTACGACGACCTGCCGGTGGCCAAGGGCGACCCGGCCGCCGAGGCTTCCGCGGCGGTCCCGTCAGTCCCGGCGGCGCTCGCCCCGGCCGTGCGGCGGATGGCGGCATCGGCGGCGAAGCATCAGCCCCGACCGGCGGCGGCGGCGGCGGCGGCGGCGCCGGCGACGACCGCCGCCGCTCCCGCTCCCGCTCCCGCTCCTCCCGTCCCGCAGCAGCAGAGGCAGAACGCCGGCAGCGGCAGCGGCCCCGGGCCCCATTACGCGGCCTCCTTCGGGCCCTTTGACGACGACTTCGAGGAGTACGATCCGCGCCACCCGAACGACTTCTCGGCGCTCGCGGCCCGCAGGGAGGCCGCCGCCGAGCAGGCGCGGCTGCGGGCCGAGGCGGCCGCGGGCGCCGCCGCCGCCGCCGCCGCGGCGGCGGACAGGGAGAGGAGGATAGCCGCGGCGGCCGCGGAGGCTGCGGCGGCCAGGGAGCGCGAGGCCGCCGAGGAGAAGAGGCGGCGCCAGGAGGAGGAGGAGGAGGAGGAGGAGGGGGCGCGGAGGGAGGAGCAGGAGGCGCCGAGGCCGCGGGCGGGGCTCGGGAGCGGCCGCCAGCTCGGTCCCTCCGGCGGCGCCGTCCCCGACGCCGAGCGGGGGATGCCCCTGGCCGCCAGGATGATGGCCAAGATGGGCTGGGAGCGAGGCAAGGGCCTCGGAAAGCAGCTCCAGGGCGCGCCCCTGCCGCTGGTGGCGAAGAAGACGAGCGCGAGGGCGGCGGTCGTGGTCCCTGCCACGGAGCGAGAGGAGCAGCGCGCGGAGGGGGAGGCCAAGCGCCCGGCGGCGGCGGCGGCGGCGGCGGCGGCGGCGGCGGCGGCGGCGGGAGCGGCTCCCGCCGCCCCCTCGTCCCTCTCCTGGCCGGGAGAGGGCGACGACTCGTCTCGCGTCGTCCTCCTGACCAACGTCGCCCCCCCGGGGCTCTCCGAGGAGGCCCTGGGCGCCGCGGAGGACGAGGTGGGCATGGCCGCGACCGCCAGCGGCGGCCTCCGATCCGTCAGCGTCTTCGAGGTCGACGCTGAGAATCCCTCCTATTTCTCCTCTTCCTCTTCTTCCTCTTCGTTCCCGCGGGAGGCGCTCGTGCGCGTCTTCGTCGAGTTCGGGGACGCGGCCTCGGCGGCCAGGTTCGCGAGGAGCGTGCGAGGGCAGCCCTTCTTCGCCGGGAACAAGAGCCGCGGCGCCGGGGGCGTCGCCGCGAGGCCGTTTTCGCTCGGGAGGCTGCGACAGGGGAGGCTCGCCCCCGAGCCCGGGGACGTCCCTTGAGATGAGGGCAAGATCCGTGCGCTGCTGCCGCTGCTGCCGCTGCCGCTGCCGCTGCCGCTGCTCCTGTAAAACTACGCCTATCCGAGGCTGTAAAATGAAAGAAGAAAAAAAAATTCACTGAGGACGGAGCGGGGTTTACAAACGAAACGGAAAAAAGAGGACAAAACGACGACGTCAGTGCCCCTCCCGGCCAAAATCCAACTGCTGGTGCAGCTCCGGGGAGACGGGCGGGTTCCTCGCGTACAGGGTTCCACCAGGCCTGTAAGGAACCGTATAGAGGTCCGGGTGGGACTTGGAGGCGAGCTCGGCCTCGCCGCGCTTGACGAGGGCCGAGCCCGTGGCGGGGTCGACCTGTTTTTTTTTTTTTTTTTTTGAGAGAGAGAGAGGAGAGAAAGAGACCAAGGAGGTCGAGGTTGAGTTTCTTCTTGCTCTCTCTCTCTCGCTTTTTCTCCTTTCTCTTCGTCTCTTCGGCGCTTCTCCAACCCACTCACGTTCTTGTTGGCCTCAAACTGGCCCCGGAGCTTCTCTGCCTGCGGTGATTTGAGAGCGTTTAGGGAGAGAAAAACGGTGTCAGAACAGAGAGAGAGAGAGAAAAACAAAGTCGTCAAATGAAGAAGAGGGCGGCGATGGGCAGCAGACGGGCTGAATTTCCTTCGTCCCTTCTTTTCTCCTTTCAGCTTACCTCTTCCCAGAATAGCTCCCGATCCACTGCCCACGACTGGATGTTCTTGAGCGCATGGCGGTAGAGCCTGGCGACGCGCGCGGCGTGCTGCACGGCGCCGGCGCTGAGGGCCGTCGGCGAGGCCATCGCGAAAGTCGAGGTGGGCAAAAATCTGGTTTTTGAAGCTCTACTGTTTCTCTCCTCGATCGATAGAGAGAGAGAGAGAGAAGCGCTTGCTGTTCGCGCGGTTCCAGGGAAGAGAGGGTCAAGGAGGCGAGCAGAGTTACTTTCTGTTTGACGTTGAGATTTTTCGACTGTCTCGTTCTCTTTCGAAAAAAGAGGAGAAGAGAGAAGCGAAGGAAGAGAAAATGAAGAGCAAGGGGGAAAGCTGCAAAGTTTTTTCCACTCTCGAAGAAAAAAAAAAAGCAAACATGACAGATTCCGAAGGCGACGGCGACGCCGTCCACGTCCTGGACGTCGACTCGGACCTCGGGGAGCCTCCCCTGGACTCTGCCGCTAGGAGCGCCTCGGCTGCCGCGGAGATGCCACCTCCTCGTCCTCCTCCGAGGAGCAGCACGGCGTCGAGTTCACCGGCGTCGCCATCGCCATCGATCTCCGCTGCCGCTTCTTCGAAAACCTCGACCTCTTCCTCCTCGCCGTTCGTCCTCAACGACCGGAGCGTGGCGACCGGCGGCGCGCTGCTGGTCGCGCTGCTCCTGATGGTGATAGGTAAGAGAGGCTGTGTTGCTTTCAATTCCTTCGGCGGTGCTGCTCCTGCGGGAAAAGGCAACGGGAAGAGCCTCCCTGACCTCGAAAAACAAAACAAAACGAAAAAAAACTTGAACCCCCTCGAAACAAACAGCGGCCCTCTTCCTCCGCGCGAGGCGCCCCCCGAACACAAACCGCCGCTCCGCCGCGGGCACCCGAGCCGCTCTGCTCGCCGGTCCCTCCGGTGCAGGAAAGACCACCCTGTTCCTCCAGCTGACGAAGAAGAAAAACAGAAACGGGACCGTGGCTTCGATGACGGAGAACGAGGGCATCGCCGCCGTTCTTTCCTCTCCTTCCCCCTCCGGGAACAGAAACGCTCTCCGCCGCGTGCCCCTCGTCGACGCCCCGGGGCACCCCAGGCTCAGGGCTCTGGCCGCGTCGCGCGCCCCGGCCGCCACGGCCATCGTCTTCGTCGTCGACTCCTCGGACTTCCTGCCGCAGAAGGCCGGCGCCGCCGAGGCGCTGGCGGGGCTGCTCGCGGGCTCCTGGCGGCGGAGGAAGGGCGTCCCCGTCCTCCTAGCCTGCAACAAGAGCGACTGGGGAGAGGCCGCGCACTCCCCCGAATTCATAAGGAGGAGGCTGGAGAAGGAGGTCGACGCGCTCGTCGCGTCCGCCGCGACGGGGGGGCTCGCGGGCGGGCAGAGCGAGGGAGGCGGAGAGGGCGGAGACGACGAAGGCGGCGGTCTCGCGGCGCTGCTCCGCCGCGCGGGCGAGCCCTTCTCCTTCGCGGGACTCGCGAGGGCTGGAGGCCCCGCGCTGGAGACGTGCACTTGCTCTGCGCTGAAGGGGGAGATCGGGAGCGTCTCCGGGTTCCTGGCGAAGCACGGTTGAGATGGATGAAGAGGAAGAAGAAGAAGCGATAACTTTTGGTTTTGGACTTGGTAGAAAAGTTCGTGTTGTTTTGATGCTGCAGGTTCAAAAATCAGAACGAAATGAAAAAACAAAAAAACTCATTCTCTCTCTCTCTCTCTCTCTCTCTTTCAAGAAACCATCGTGGCGTACGCGTCCCCTCCGGAGCCCCCGCGGCGGCGCCCTGATCCGCTGCCTCCTCCAAAGTCGCGGTCGCGGTCCCTGCGCGAGTGCTGCTGCTGGCGCTGCTGCCTCTGCGGCCTCCCCCCACCGCCGCCGCTGCCGCCTTGCTGTGCTTGCGCCGCCGCCGGGGGTACCGGCACGGCCTTGGGCGCCCCCGCGGCCACCGCCTCGACGAGAGAGGCTGACTCGGAGATCCCGTGCGTCACCGAGGCCAGCAGGAGCATCGCGAGAGCGTCCGCCTCCGCGGTCGCAGCAGCCGAGGAAGTCGAAGAAGATGCTGCTCCTCCTCCTCCGATGTTTTTCGCGCTCTTGAGCAGCGCCGCCGCGGCCCGGATAGCGCCCCGGTCGACCTCCCTCTCGCCGCTGGCCATCGCCGAGACGGCGGCGCGGATCTCCTCGATGCGGGAGGCCATCGTGGAGACAGCGGTGTGGAGGGACTTGAAGTGGCCCACGACTGTTTCATCGTGTGCAGTTTTCGAGTTTTTTTTTGATGAGAAGAAGAAAAAGGACGAGAAAAAAAAGAACGTCGTGAGAGGAAAAGACCCGAAAAGAAGAGCTAGGAAGATCGTTTTTCCCTTCAAAACTCACGCTGGTCCGTGCCGCTCTCGTCGGCTCCGGCCGGCACGGCCCTCGCGGCCTGCGCCACGCCGATCCGCTCGATCTCCGACGAGTCGATGGTGAAGGGCGCCTCCGACCAGGAGCCCCCCGCCGCTCCCGCCGCCGCTCCCCCTCCGACGGCGGCGGCAGCGGCGGCGGACGCAGTGGCGGATGCGGCAGCGGAAGGAGCGGGCGAAGCGCCGCCGTCAGAGGCGCCCCCTCCCCCCACGGGGACCCACTCCCAGAGCCTGATGGGCAGCCCCGCGACCGACGTGCGAACGGAGGCAGGAGAGCGCGAGGGAGAGCGAGCAGAGGAAGGGCCGCCGGGTCCGGCGCCGGGGCCGGAGGAGCCCCCCCCCGGGAGCAGCAGCGCGGTTGGGTCAAAGACGAGGCCGAACGGCGCCGCGGCCTCGGACCCCTCCGCGGGGGACAGGGCGTCGTGGACCGCCGCCGCGGTGGTCCCGGCGCCGCCGGGGGGCTGCGAGAGAGGACCGACTGCGTACCAGCCGACGAGGTCGAGCGCCGGGAAGGTCTGCTTGTCTGCGGAAGAAACGTTTTTTCCCCCCCCCCCGGGGGGGGGGGGGGGTCTCGAGAAGGATGAGAAAGAGTTAGGTCGAAGAAAAGAAAAGTTGGATCCTCTTCTCTCTCTTTCTTCCCTCTTCTCTCTCTCTCTCTCTCCCTCCCTTTCTAAAAGCGTACACTGGTCCAGCCTCCGGCGCAGAAGCGCCGCGTCCGGCCGCGCGCCCGCGACCGGCACCACGAGCTCGAACGAGTTGGCGACGTCGACGGTCCTCGTCGCGCCGCCGACCGACCCGAGCAGGCACCCCGCGACGCGGGCCGTCGCGTCCGCCGCCTCGGCATCGGCCGAGGCGCTGCTGTTGCTGCTGCTGCTTCCGCCGGAGCTGCTGATGACCTTGGCGCGGGTGACGTGGTCGGAGATGTTGACGACGACGAGCTGTTTTCGGTCGTGGTGTTTTTTTTTTCGCGGGTGAGCGAACGAACGAGGGGTCGGCAGGCCGATCGGGTCCCGATGCCTCTCGCTCTTTCCCTCTCTCTTTTCTTGTCCATCGGCCGCGCTCACCGGGTGGAGCTTGTACGTCAGCCCCGAGGAGCTCGACGTCGTCGTCATGGTTGCTGCGAGCGGCGTGGAAGGAGAACGGAGAGAGAGCAGAGAGAGGAACGCGGAGACGACGACGAGGCGTCGATGCAGAAGTGACCTCTCACTCTCTCTCGCTTCTCGCTCGAGGCAAACCATGCTCCCTCAGCTCTCTCTCTCTCGCTCTCTCTTTTCCTTGGCCCGCAGGCTCGAGTTCGAGCTCCTCTTCGTCTCGGCAACTGGAGCACTCCTCTTCATTATCATAAATTTGGAAGTGCGTAGAAAGGCCCGAAGAGTTCGTGACGAGGGATGCGTTTTTGTTTTTCGTTCCTCTGAGCCGCAGAGGGTTCGCATCGATCGCTTCGATCGTCCGAGGCCTTCCCTCTCGCAACTCGGCCTCCTTCGTCTCCCTCTTTTCTTCTCGCTCACCTCTCTCTCCCCTGCATCCCCCCCCCCTCTTTCTTTCTCGCCGCCCTCGACTCCCAAACAGTTCGGCTTCCGAGCCACGAGCGAGCTCTGAAGAAATGAGACCTTTGAGAGCGAGAGCGGTAACGCTCGCTCCTCCGTCCCGCTTCGTCGCCGCCGCCGCCGCCTCTGCCGTGCTTCCTCAGCAGCACAAGAGGCGCCGCCGCGTCCTCCTCCGCCGCTGCGACCTCCCACAGGGGACGCCCACTCCCTGGCTCGTCGATGTCGCCAACACCTGCAGGCTGACCGACCTCGACGTGCCGTCGCTGGAGCTGTTCTCCTCCGAGGAGGGAGAGGGAGAGGAGGAGGAGGCGGCGGAGGCGGCGGTCGAGGGGCGGGGCGGCGGCGGCGGCGGCGGCGGCGGCAGAGACGGGAAGAGGCACGGGGAGACGAGGAAGGCGGCGAAGGAGAACGACAGCGTCGTCCTCGTCCGTCTCTCCATCTCGCCGACCCTCGGGGGCAGCCGCGGGGGCGGCAGGGCGGGCTCCTCGGGGTACTTTCTCGAGGGGGAGGTGCGGACGGAGAGAGGGGTCGTGCTGGCCTGCTCGGGCTGCGGCGCCCCGGCGGCGCCTCCCTCGGCGTCCGGCGAAGGAGGAGGGGGAGCGGAGGGAGACGAAGGAACAGAGGGAGAAGGAGGAGAGGGAGAAGAAGCACAGGGAGGACCGACGGGAGCTTCCTCTCGTCCTCGCCCGCTGCGGGGGACGATGCGCCTCTTCCTGAGCGCCGACCCGGACGATGCCGACGACTTTGACGCGCCGCCGAGAAGGGCAGAGAAGAAGAAGACGAAGAAGAAAGTGAAGCAGGAGGAGGAGGCGAGGGAAGAAGGCGCCGGATGCGAGGAGGGCGGCGCTCCGGGCGGGCCCTCCCCGGAGAGGGAGCGGCGGCGGCGAGGGCGGCGGGAGGAGAGGAAGGGGGAGGGCGGCGGCGCCACCGGCCGCGGCAGCCGCCCCCGCGGCCCGACGTCCTCCTCCGACGCCTCTGTCATCTTCTGGTCGCCCGCGAGCTCCTCGGTCGACCTGACGGACGCGGCGGCCGCCGCGCTGGCCGTCTCGCTGCCGGCGTCGCCCTGCTGCGCCGCGTGCGCCGAGAGGGCCGCGGCGGCGCGGGGGGAGGGCGGCGGAGGCGGCGGAGGCGGGAGCGGCGGCAGAGCAAAGGGCCTCAACTGGAGCGCCTCCGGCGAGGTCTCGGGCAGCAGCAGCGTCGGCGAACGGCGAGAAGGCGCCGCCGTCGCTGCGAAGAGCGCCCTCGCGGCGGCGCTGCGGGCCAAGCTCGGTTTGTAATAAAAAAAAAAGGCAAAAGGTGGGGAAACAAACATTTTTTTTTTGTTTCTCACTTCTCTCTGTCTAGCCTTTCCTTCCTCCTTCCAGTTGCCCCTCTTTTTTTCCTCTCTCTCCCCCTCCCCAAATCTCCGCCTTGCCGATTCGCCTCTCGGTTTAAGACGCTGCTTACAAAGGGTGAAGCGCAGCGCAAACTTTCAAAACCACCACCAACTACACAACTCTCCAACGATGAACCCCTTTGAGCTCCTGGGAGACGACGACGCGTCGGTCGAGCAGCTGTCCAAGAAGGTCGCTGCGACGACCGTGAGCAAGCCCGCTGCTGCTCCAGCCGCGGCGGCGGCTCCGAAGATTGCTGGTGCGTTCAGAGCCTTTAGAAAGCTGTTGCTGGGGGAGCTTTCGCGCGCTTAGCGCTCGCGTCAGGGCTTGGGGCAAGACATGCGCCGTGCTCTCGTGGAGGCAGATCGAGGACCAAGCACTCGGAAGGCCACGCGGCGGGGGGGGGGAAGTGGAGCGATTGTCGGCATCAAGCTTTTTTCGATGGGCGACGACGGTGAACGACTCGACTGGGACTCGCGTTGCCCCCTTTTTTCGCTCACCCCAATCGTTTCTCTTTGTTCTCTCCCTCTCTCTCTATTGAACTAAATCGATCACCAGCCGGCAACGCGGTCGCAGACCGCCTCCGCGGAGACGCGCCGGCCCGCGGCGGAGCAGGCCGCGGCGGCGCTGGTGGCCGCGGAGGCCGCGGCAGCGGCGGCGGTCGCGGATTCGATGACCGAGCGCAAAACGGCGACGAGCTCGCTGACGGGCCCGCGAGGGGCGGCCGCTCCGGCGGCCGCGGCAGAGGCAGCACTGGCCGCGGTGGAGGCCGCCGCCGCGAGTTCGACCGCCGCGACGGCACGGGGCGCGGGTGAGTTTTGGGGGAGAAAGAAAGAGGGAAAAGAGACAGAGCGAGCGAGGGGATAGCGAGGGGAGATGCCAGTGGCAAAGCGACTCGTCGCACGCATGGTTCGCTGCGCCCCTTGCAGAGCAAGGTTTTCATCCCCCAGCCATGCACGCGCAGAACAAGTTTCGAATCAGACCCCAGAGTGGAAGCGCTAGGGGATTTCGATGCTTGAATGGGGTCGTATTAGCGCGTCGCCTTTCTCCTTTTCTTTCTCTTCGTCGCCGTCCTCCGCGAGCCGCCAACCAACAACGGCGATCTCGAAAAAAGATGGTCCCCCACCCCCACCCCCACCCCCACCCCCTTTCTCTTTTCCTTTCTCTATCTCGCTCGCTCCCTCTTCCTCTTTCTCTCTCCCCACGTTCACCGAAACTCCCTCTCACCACCCGCCACCGACCAACAACCACCAACCGCTCAGCAACGAGACCGAGAAGCGCCACGGCGCCGGCCGCGGAAACTGGGGCACCGAGACCGACGCCAAGGACGGGGACGCCAAGGAGAAGGCCTCGGCCGACGAAAACGGCAACGGGGACGTCGCCGACGCCGCGCCGGCCGAGGAGGAGGACCACCCTTCCGACAACGAGATGACGCTCGAGGAGTACGAGGCGTCGATCGCCGCCAAGCGCGCCGCGCTCAAGAAGGCCCCCGCGCCCGCTGCCGCGAAGTCCACCGAGTTCGCGGGCCTGACCGCGTTCAAGCGCGTCGACGTCGAGGCCGAGGTCTCGGAGCTGACCGCGCTCGAGAAGGAGAAGAGGGAGCGCGCGGCCAAGGAGGCGAAGAAGGGGCGCGAGGTGCTGGTGCCGGCGTTCCGCGTCGGCGGGGGGGACGCGCCGCGCGGGGAGGCGGGAGGTGGCCGCGGGGGCGGCAGGGGCGGCCGCGGAGGGGACCGCGACCGCGACGGCGGCGGCCGCGGGGGAGGCCGCGGCAGAGGCGAGGGCGGGCGCGGCGGAGGCAGAGGCGAGGGCGGGCGCGGCGGAGGCCGCGGGGGAGGCTCGTCGGCCCCGCGCGCGCCGCGCACCTCCTCGGGCCCCGCCCCGCCGATCAACGACTCGTCCGCGTTTCCCACGCTCGGCGCGTAGAAGAAGTAGGAGGTGAAAGGCTGAGAGAGAAATAGAGAGGGGGGGGGGGGGGAAATGGAGATCCGTCTCGTTTTTCTTCTTTCTTTCTTCTTCTTTTCGCTTCTCTTCGTTCTTTTCCCGTTTCCGAAACTTTGTCCGTCCCTTTTTACTATTGCCCCTCCCCCCACCCCCGACCGCTAAGCATCAGCACCATCAACAACAACATCAAAACATCTTTGCGCACTTTCAGCGCGCATTGCGGACCCCCTCGAAAAGAAAAAATAAATCCTGTTTTCGTTTTGTTTTCTCGTGTCTTTTTTTTTTTTGGCGCAGCGTTTGTTTTTTGGGTTATCGACATCAAAAATCCTTTCTTTTTTCCCCGGTTCATTTCATCATCATTCATCAACATCATCCGTGAGAGACAGAGTGGAGAGTGTGTTCGTGAGAGGGAGAGAGAGCGTGGAGTGGATTGGAGAGAGAGATTAATGGAGAGAGAGAGAACACGAGGGAGACAGTGAGAGAGAGAGAGAGGGGTGAGGGGCACTGCGAAGAGAGTTTTTGCAAACACAAAACAAACATGTTTTTTTCTCAATCTCTCTCTCTCTAATTTGCTTTTTTGTTTAGAAGTTGACAAGGGAAAAGAGGAAAATGACAACGATCCGGAAAGAAGAAGGAAGGAAAACGCACGCGCGCGGGTCCCTCTCAACGCGTTTTTCTTCCATAATGAAAACAAGATATTAACTTTTTGTCTCTCCTCTCTCGACTCCGCTCTCTCTCTCAAACAAAAAAACATTGCCTCTCCCTCTTTCTCTACTTCCCTTCCTCCTTCACGTCGGCGTCGTACGTGTTCCCGTCCTTTGAGGACGAGTCCTTGTCGGCGCCACCTCCCCCTGCGCCGGAAGAGGAGCCCTTGTTGATGGCCTCTCCGATCTTCATCGTCGCGACACTGAGCTCCTTGACAGCCGCCCGGATCGCCTCGGCGTCGCCCTCGCCGGCCCCCCCGTCGTTGGCCTCGGCCTTGGCGGTCACCGCGCGCACCTCCGCCACGGCCTTCTCGATCGCCTCGACGACATCCGAGCCCACCTTGTCCTTGTACTCGGCCAGAGACTTTTCCGCGGCATAGATCGCCGTCTCGGCCTCGTTCTTCGCCTCTATCGCGTGGCGGCGCGCCTTGTCTTTCGCCGCGTTCGACTCGGCCTCGCGCACCATGCGCTCGATCTGGTCCTCCGAGAGGCCGCCGCTGCTCTCGATGCGGATGTTTTGCTCCTTGCCCGAGGCCTTGTCCCTCGCGGCCACGTGCACGATCCCGTTGGCGTCGATGTCGAACGTGACCTCGATCTGCGGCACGCCCCTGGGCGCCGGAGGAATCCCCTCGAGCTCGAACTGGCCCAGCAGCTTGTTGTCCGCGGCCATCTCGCGCTCGCCCTGCAGCACCTTGATGCCGACCTGCGTCTGGCTGTCCGCGGCCGTGGAGAAGGTCTGCGCCTTCTTGGTCGGGATGGTGGTGTTGCGGCCGATCAGCCGCGTGAAGACCCCGCCCAGCGTCTCGATGCCGAGCGACAGGGGGGTGACGTCGAGCAGCAGGAGGTCCCTGACGTCGCCGCGGAGGACCCCGCCCTGGATCGCGGCGCCGCAGGCGACGACCTCGTCCTGGAGGAGTTTTTTTTTGGGAACAAGAGGGAGAGCGGATAGGGAGAGAGAGAGAAGAGAGAATGAGAGAGAGAGAGAGAGAGAGAGAGAGAGAAGAGAGAATGCGAGCGAGAGAGAGAAAGAGAGAATAGAGAATGAGAGAGAGAGAGAGAAGAGAGAATGAGAGAGAGGAGCGAGTTAGTTTGGGTTTCGTCTCCGAAACTCCAAAAAAGAGGACAAAAAACTTTAAAAAGATTCGCGAAACTCACAGGGTTGACTCCGCGCGAGGGCTCCTTCTTGAAGATGGACTTGACGATCTCGTGTACCTTGGGCATGCGGGTCATGCCCCCGACGAGGAGAACCTGAGAGAAAGAAAGAGTTGCGGGAGATTTTTCATCATAAAAAAAGGAAAAAGGAAAAAGCCGAGGTGAGTCGAAATAATTTCTCGCGCGGGGGGGGGGGGGGGGGGGGGGGTGTATGTTAAAAAAAAAAAAAAAAAAAAAAAAACAACGGCGCCCCAGCGACGGGCTTGCCACTCCTCTGCCCTCGCTATGCCAGGATCGCCAGAGACAAGATAGGCACATACTTTGGGAGCCATGGTGGATTGTTGGAGGGTTGGAGTGTGAGAGGGTGG
>Ga0315287_10005103_pt1 | contig 12901 bp, 12 predicted proteins | sample YL17G11_0_MG_FD_205037 | JGI IMG/M metagenome (GOLD analysis project Ga0315287, IMG submission 205037) | Sediment microbial communities from Yellowstone Lake, YNP, Wyoming, USA - YL17G11_0 | ecosystem: Environmental > Aquatic > Freshwater > Lake > Sediment | place: USA: Wyoming | collected...
CGCAGTCGGAGCTCGCCGAGAGGCTCGGATTGCCCCTCGGTACGATCAAGAGCAGGATGTTTGCCGGCCTCTCGCGCCTGCGCGAACTCCTCGACGACGGTGCCGGGGCCGCGTGATGGATCTCGAGCTGCACGAGCTGACGGCGGCCTACGCCCTCGAAGCACTCGAGCCGGAGGAGCGCGATGCGTTCGAGGCGCACCTGGCGAGTTGCGAGCGCTGCCAGGAGGAGCTCGCGTCGTTCTGGGAGGTGACGGGCGCTCTGGCCTTTGCCGCCACGGGCCCCGCTCCGAGTGACGCCCTGCGCGACCGCATCCTCGAGAGTGTCCGGGCGGAGCCGCAGCACGTCGTCCCGCTCGAGTCGAGGCGGCGCAGGCTGACGCCGGTGCTCGGCGCCGTCACAGCGGTGGCGGCGGTGGTCGCAATCGGGCTCGGCATCTACGCCGTGTCGCTGAACAGCGAGCTCGACGACACGCGCACGGCGCTGGCGCAGCAGCAGACCACCGCAGCCATCCTCGCGGACCCGAGTGCGACCACGGTCGCGCTGCAGGCGGGTGAAGGCAGGCTCGTGGTCGCGAGCGACGGGGACGCCGTGCTCGTGCTCGACGGGGTCGAACAGGCGCCTTCCGGCAAGACCTATCAGGTCTGGATCGTCCAGGGACAGACGCCCACCTCGGCGGGCCTCTTCCGTGGCACGGACGGCACGGATGTCGTTCCGGTCGCCGGCAAGGTGCAGCCCGGGGAGGTCGTGGCCGTCACGCTCGAGCCTGCCGGCGGCTCGGCGGCGCCGACGACGACACCCCTCGCCGCCTCGAACCCCGTCTAGGAGCCGACGCGAAGAGGGCACGGAGCGGGCACGAAGTCGTTCCGATCCGGTGCGTACACTCGTTCGCATGACGAATCTGACTCCCGAGCTGCGCCGCCTGTTCGGCTTCGGCGCCTTCCGCCCCGCCCAGGAGGAGGTGGTACGTGCCGCCGTGGCAGGGCGCGACACGCTCGCCCTGATGCCGACCGGGTCGGGCAAGTCACTGACCTACCAGCTGGCGGCGATGCTGCGACCCTCCCCCACGCTCGTCCTCTCGCCGCTGATCGCTCTGATGAAGGATCAGGTCGACCAGCTGCCGCCCGAGGTGGCGCAGACCACGACGTTCGTGAACTCGTCGCTCCCGGCCGGGGAGACCGCCACCCGCCTCGAGGGTGTCGCCACAGGCCGCACCCGCCTCCTCTACGCGGCGCCGGAACGCCTCCGCAGCGCTGCGTTCGTCGCCACGCTGCGCCGGATCGGCGTCGGCCTCGTCGTGATCGACGAGGTGCACTGCGTCAGCATGTGGGGCCACGACTTCCGCCCCGACTACCTCTTCATCCGTCGCGCGCTCGAGGAACTGGGAGCGCCACCGGTGCTCGGCATGACCGCCACCGCGACGCCGTCGACCGCACGCGAGATCGGCGAGGCGCTCGGCCGGGAGCTCGAGGTGGTGCGTACGAGCGTCGTCCGCGCGAACCTCCACTACGACGTCCTGGAAGTGGGCGGCAACGAGGATCGCCTCAGGCTGCTCGTCGAGCGGCTGGGCCGCATGGGTGACGGCAGCGCCATCGTCTACGCGCGCTCGCGCGACTCGTGCGAGCGGATCGCGCGCACGCTGCGCGGACACGGCTTCCGCATCGAGCACTACCACGCCGGCCTCGAGCCGGCAGAGCGGACGCGCGTCCAGGACGACTTCGTCGCCGGGCGCATCCAGGGAGTCGTCGCGACGACGGCGTTCGGCATGGGCATCGACAAGGCGAACGTCCGGTTCGTCTGCCTCGTCAACTACCCCGACTCGCTCGAGAGCTACGTGCAGATGGTCGGCCGCGCCGGCCGCGACGGCGCACCGAGCGACACCCTGCTGCTCGCGAGCCCGTCGGATGCGACGGCCGTTCGCCGCTTCGCCATCTCCGACCTGCCCGATCCTGACGACCTCCGACGGGTCTACAAGGCGATCCGCAACGCGGACGGCGTCGTCGAGCCCGAAACGCTTGCCCGCGCCGCAGTGGGCGACGCCGATCCACGCGTGCTCGTGGGGATGCTCGAGCAGGCCGGTATCGTGCGCCGCGGCTTCGACGCCGGCCGTGCCATGCGGATCGAACTGCCGGAGCTCGCGGCAGGCGCGGGTGCCGCGCTGGAGCTGCTGCTCGACCGCTACGCGACCGAGGCCAGGACGCGGGTCGAGCGCATCGTCCGCTTCGCCGAGAGTGGCCGCTGCCGCCACCTGCAGGTGGCCGAGCACTTCGGCGAGACCCTCGAGGGCCCGTGCGGCGCGTGTGACGTCTGCGATCCCCGCGAGGGGCAGCGCGCGCGCGTCGCCGCCGAGCCGCTGCCGGGTGATGTCGCCGGCGCGATCGTGCGCGCCGTCGAGAGCCTCGCGTGGCCCCTGGGCCGGCGCTCGCTCGTCGCGATGTTGCGCGGCTCGGTGTCGGCGCCGAAGTCCGCCCGCCGATCGCTCGCCTACGGGCTGCTCGAGGCGGCTACGGAGGCGGAGGTGAAGCGCTGGGTGAAGGCGCTCGAGAGCGCCGGTGCACTGGTCGAGGTCGAGACGAGGGACGGCTACCGCGTGTTGACGGCTGATCCCGCCGTGCCGCTGCCCTCGCTCGGCCCGAAGGCGGCAGGACCGGTCGACGACGCGACGATCGAGCGTCTGCGCTCCTGGCGCCGCGAGCGCTCCCGCGCAGACGGGGTTCCCGCCTTCGTCGTCCTCCACGACGCGACGCTGCGGGAACTCGCATCGGTGCAGCCGTCGAGCCTCCGGGAGCTCGCCGCCGTGAAAGGGTTCGGGCCGGCAAAGCTCGAGCGGTACGGCGACGACGTCCTGGCCGTCCTTACCCCTGCCTAACACGGCAGAGGGCTACAATCCGAGGGTTGCGGCTTCGACGAAGCAAGAAGGCCCCGCGACGCCGGGGTCGGATTCGTAAGCTGCGCCTGCTGGCGGTGGTGACCGTGCTCCTACTGCTCACAGGTGTGGCGTTCTCACTCGGTCTGGTTCGCGCCGTCGCGAGCGAGATCCCCGCACTCGACCCCGCACACCAGCAGGCCGGCAACCAGGTCGACAGCGTCATCTATGCAGCCGATCGCAGCAACGCCGCCAACAGGCGCGTGCTCGCCGTCCTGCGCGGTGACGAGAGCCGTGTCCTGCTGCGACAGATCGACGAGGTGGCGCCGATCATGCGCCAGGCGATCGTGTCCGTCGAGGATCGCCGCTTCTACGAGCACAACGGCGTCGACCTCCGGGGCATCGGACGGGCCCTGTGGGAAGACGTCCGCAAGAAGGGCGTCGTCGAGGGCGGCTCGACGATCACGCAGCAGTACGTCAAGAACGCGTACGTGCGCAACGAGCAGACGGTTGCGCGGAAGGTGCGCGAGGCTGCGCTCGCCTGGCAGCTCGAGCAGAAGTGGACCAAGGACCGGATCCTGCTCGCGTACCTGAACACGATCTACTTCGGCAACGGCGCCTACGGCATCCAACAGGCAGCCCGAACGTACTTCAAGCAGAGCGCGCTGCAGCTGACCTTGCCCGAGGCGGCGCTGCTTGCCGGGCTCCCCGCCGACCCGTCGTTGTACGACCCCACGCAGCATCGGCGGGCGTCCAAGCGGCGGCGCGCATACGTCCTGCAGACGATGTTCGACCAGGGCAAGATCACCGCACGCCAACTCGCGCGCGCGAATGCGGCGCCGTTGCCCAGGGCCGACGACGTGCGCCTGCCGGGCACCAGGGGGCCGGCGCCGTACTTCGTCAACTACGTCACGGACCAGCTGATTGCGAAGTACGGCGCCGGCCGCGTCTTCGGTGGCGGGCTGCACGTCACGACGACGATCGACCTGGAGCTGCAGGACCTCGCGCACGCGTCGATCGAGAAGATCCTCCGGACGCCCGGCGGGCCGTCAGCCGCACTGGTCGCAATCGATCCGCGCGACGGGTCGGTCCGGGCGATGGTCGGCGGCTCGAGCTTCCGTCAGAGCCAGTTCAACCTCGCGACCCAGGCGGAGCGCCAACCGGGATCGTCGTTCAAGCCGATCGTGCTTGCAACCGCGCTCCGGCAGGGAATCTCCCCTCTGACGCGATTCGACTCGAAGCCGGTGGACATCGATGCCGGCGACCGCATCTGGCACGTGACGAACTACGAGGGCTCATACATCGGCCGCACCGACCTGAGCCGCGCGATGGTGTCGTCCGATAACGCCGTCTACGCGCAGCTGACGCAATTCGTCGGACCGCCCGACATCGTGAAAACGGCGCACGCGCTCGGAATCCGCAGTGAGCTCGACCCGTACTTCTCGATCGGTCTCGGGTTCGTGGCGGTGAATCCGCTCGACATGACGAGGGCGTACGCGACGTTCGCGAATCGTGGCAAGCGGGTCGACGGCACACTGCTCGGCGACAGGCCGCGGGTCGTCGAGAAGGTCGAGTCCGCGCGCACCGGCGAGGTACGAGAGAACCGTCCGATCGCAAGGCCGGTCCTGACGGAGACCGAGGCCGACCAGCTGACCTCGATTCTCCAGAGGGTCGTCGTCTCGGGCACGGGTAAGCGCGCCGCCCTGAGCGACCGGCCTGTCGCAGGCAAGACGGGGACGACCGACAACTACGGTGACGCCTGGTTCGTCGGCTACACGCCACAACTCGCGGTCGCCGTGTGGGTCGGCTATCCGGACGAGCTGAAACCGATGCTGACGGAGTTCGGCGGCAAGCCCGTCTCCGGCGGCACGCTGCCCGCCCAGATCTGGAAGGAGTTCATGGCCGTGGCGCTGAAGGAGCAGGAAGCGGCTCCGGAGGCGTTCGCACCTGCCGGCTACGTCCCGACGCAGGAAAAGCGGATCGTGTGGCGCAGCGGCGCCTACAGGCTCGACAACGGCTTCTGCCCCGGCACGCGCGTGGTCGCATACACCGCCGGCCGCGGCCCTGCTGAGCAGGCGAAGTGCTACGCAAACGAGGTGGCCGTGCCCCTCGTGATCGGACTGACCATCGACACCGCACGGGCAAACCTGGCCGCCAAGCCGCTCGGGGCGAGCCTCATCGGCGTGCCGGCACAGCCCGGCAAGCGTACGGGGTTCGTCGTCAAACAGGAGCCGCGCGGCGGCTTTCTGTCCGCCGGCACGACCGTCCGGCTGTTCGTGACCCGGCCGGACCCGCGCTACGGCCTCGTGCCGAACCTGGTGGGCTCGAGCCTCGAGGACGCGCGCGCGCGCCTCGGGAAGCTCGAGCTGAGCCCGCGCATCACCTACGGCACGGGCCTGCCGGGAACCGTCGTCGAGCAGACGCCGCCGGCCGGTGTCGCAGCCGGGCCTGGGCTCAAGATGGAGCTCGTCGTGGCCCGCGGGAAGCCCAGCGAGACCCCCTGACGACGTAACGCCACGGCAGCGTCGACGCTTTCGTGATGCCGATGCGCGGCGTCGCCTCGATCGGGGGTTGCTGCGCCGGCAGCCGCAGGCGGAACGGCGCCCCTTCGATCCGGCCACCGTCATGAGCGCCCGTGATCCCGAGCGCCTGGGTCAGCCGTCCAGGCCCCGCACACAACAGTCGCTCGTCCCCGACCCCGCGACGCCGGCGCATCGCCTCGATCTCGTGGGTCGGACGCAGCGCCCGTAGAAGCACGGCTGCTCCCTCGCCCTCGGGTCCGCACACGATGTTCGCGCACCAGTGGATCCCGTACGAGCGATACACGTACAGGCGGCCCGGCGGGCCGAACATGACTGCATTTCGCGAGGTCGGCCCTCGAAACGAATGGCTCGCCGGGTCGTCGGCGGCATACACCTCGACCTCCACGATCTCCCCTCCGACGCCGTCGACGAGCAGTGTCCCGCCCAACAGTCCTCGCGCCACCTCGTGGACGTCCAGCCGGAGCAGCTCCTGCAGTCTCAATTCTCGGCGGAGAAGAGCTGCGGCTGGTGCGCCAGCGGATCTCGAGGCCTGCCACGCCGGGCCGGCTGCGGCTCCACGCCCATCTCCTCGAGAATCGTTTCCTGCGTCCGCGACGCGACGATCGGCTCGGCGATGCCGTCCACCCACACGAGGGTGCGGCGGCCGCTGCCCCGCTCCTCGCCTGTGATCGGCTCGAGCGCATAGATACGGTCGGCGCGGGCGTACTTCCCGAACCCGAGGAAGATCATCTGCGACTGCCGGTTGGCCACTGTCGGCACAGTATGAGGGATGGAGTCGGTCTGGGACTACCCGCGACCACCCCGGGTCCAGCAGGTGTCGAAACGCATCCGGGTCGTGCTCGGCGGGGCTGTCGTCGCCGATACGGCCCGCGCGCACCGTGTGCTCGAGACGAGCCACCCGCCTGTCTACTACCTGCCTCTGGAGGACGTCACCCCCGGCGCCCTGGAGCCCTCCGGAGCCCGCGGCTCCTTCTGCGAATGGAAGGGCGTCGCCACCTATTACAACGTGGTCGGCGGAGAGGGGCGCCGTGCGGATCGCGCCGCCTGGACCTACCGCACGCCTGCGGACGGCTACGAGGCGATCCGGAATGCCGTCGCGTTCTACCCCGGCGTGATGGACGAGTGCACGGTGGACGGCGAGCGCGTCGAGCCACAACCCGGCGGCTTCTACGGCGGCTGGATCACCGGCGACATCGAGGGTCCGTTCAAGGGCGAGCCTGGAACGATGGGCTGGTAGGCGCCTACGGGGCCTTGCGTTGCTCGCGCGAGAGCACGGCGAAAGCGAGAAGCGTCAGACCGAGGATCACGAGCCACACCGGCGACAGGCTGGGGACCTTGGCGCTCGGGATCCTCCAGTCGAGCGTGCCGCGCTTGACGAGCTGCTCGTGCCACCCGTCCTCTGCGAAGTTGACCGCTCCGTAGGCGAGCATCAGCGCCACGTATCCGGTCGTCACCTGCCGCAGGCGTCGCCCCTGCACCGCCGCACGCGAGAGCAGGAGCGCAGTGAGGACGAGGAGGGCTCCGTCGAGCCCGTGGTGGTGACCGAGATGCACGGCCGCGAGCGTCTCGTTCCCCTCGGTCACGACGGTGTCCGTGAGGAAGACGCCGCCGGGCAGGTACCAGCCGAGGTCGGCGGCGAGCCACGGCAGCGAGAGCACGAGCACCACGGCCGCCACGCCGGCCCTGACGGGATCACCGGGCAGGCGCGGCGCGAACGAAGCGCCCACGCGCCTGACAGCCGCGACCGTCAGTGCGATCGCAACGCACACGCCGATGGCGGGCACCGCGTTCACGAGCCGTGCATCGAGATCGCTCGGCTCGACCACGCCGGGCCACGCGGTCACGGCACACAGCGCGAGCGCGGGCCCCCCGGCCCACCATGCGGTGCGCGGCAGCACGTCGAGGGCGATGAGCACGAGCGCCATGGCGACGAGCGCAGTGGGGAAGTCGACCAGGACGAGCGCGCGGCTCAGTCCGCCCCCGAGCCCCGTGCGGGAGACGGCGTAGAGATCGGCCGGGTCGAGTCGCGTGTAGGTGACGACGACGACGACTGCGAGGACGCCCCAGAGCGCCCACACGGTGAGCGCCTCACCCTGCGCGGCCCCGCGGCCTCTCACCCCAGCGCCTGCCCCAGCGCCGCCGCGACGGTCTCCTGGTCGTCCTCACCGAGCCGCGTGTGGAACGGTAGCGCCAACGTCCTCGTGCTTTTCTCCTCCGCGACCGGGCACATGCCCTCGCCGAAGCCGTAGCGCTCGCGCATGTACGACTGCAGGTGGATGCACGGCAGGTACCGGGCCGTGCCGATGCCGCGCTCCGTGAGCACGTCTATCACCGCCTCGCGGTCGGTGCCCTCGGGCAACTCGACCACGTAGACGAACCACGAGCGCACGTGATCCTCGTCGTCGGCGCACGGCAGGCCGAGCCCGTCGACCCCCTCGAGCAAGGTCGTGTAGCGCCGCGCCACCTCCTGCCGTGCGGCGAGGATGCGCTCGAGCTTCTCGAGCTGCCCGATCCCGATCGCCGCCCGGATGTCGTCGAGGCGGTAGTTGAACCCGAGCCGCGCGTGGTCGAGCCAGCCGCCGCCGTCGGCCCGGCCCTGGTTGCGCAGGCTCTTGAGCAGCTTCCAGGTGTCCTCCGACCAGGTGGTGACAACGCCGCCCTCGCCGGTCGTGATCTGCTTGTTCGGGTAAAAGGCCCAGACGGCGTCCTGACCCTGCGCCCCGAGCGTGCGACCCTTGTACACAGCACCGAGCGCCTCGCACGAGTCGTCGATCAACGTCAGCCCGTGCCGGGCGCAGATCGCTTGCAATTCGTCCAGTTCGCTCGGGTACCCGAAGATGTCGACCGCCACGATCGCCTTTGTCCGCCGGGTCACCGCGGCCTCGACTGCGGCGGGATCCAGATTCAGCGTGCGCGGATCGATGTCGGCGAACACCGGTGTCGCCCCCTCGTAGATGGCGCAGTTTGCCGAGGCGACGAACGAGTACGGCGACGTGATCACCTCGTCGCCGGGCCCGACGCCGGCCGAGACGCAGAGGAGGTGCAGGCCGGCGGTGCCGCTCGAGACCGCTGCCGCGTACGGTGCGCCGACCGCCTCTGCGAAGAGCTCCTCGAAGCGGTCGATCCACGGGCCGAGGGACAGCCGCCCCGACCGCAGCACCTCGACGACGAGCTCCTCCTCCCGCCCGTCGAGCCAGGGAGCGGAGAGGCCGATCTGCCGTGTCGTCGCGCTCACGCCTCGGTGCGTGCGGTCTCGACGACGTCGAGCCAGTGCGACCAGCGCTCGCTGCGGCCGTTCACGGTGTCGAGATAGTGCGCCTGGAGCTCGCGCGTGACCGGGCCGACGCCGAGCTCCTGATCGTCGACCGCGCGCACGGGGGTGACCTCGGCCGCCGTTCCCGTCATGAACACCTCGTCCGCAAGGTAGAGATCCGAGCGGATCAGCGGTGTCTCCTCGATCACGTAGCCGAGATCGGCGGCGATCGTGATCACCGCGTCACGCGTGAGGCCCGGGAGGATCGACGTCGATAGCGGCGGCGTCCGGACGGCCCCGTTCTTGATCACGAAGATGTTCTCCCCGGGGCCGTCGGCGACGAACCCGTCGTCGGTGAGGAGGATCGCCTCGTCGTACCCGCCCCGGCGCGCCTCGGTCGTCGCGAGCATCGAGTTGAGGTAGACGCCGCTCGCCTTGGACGCATGCGGGATCGTGTTCGGCCCGACCCGCTTCCACGACGAGATGGACGCCGTGATCCCTTTCGCGAGCGCGTCCTCGCCCAGGTACGCGCCCCACGGCCAGCTCATGATCACCGTCTCGACGGGGTTGCCCTGCGTGGAGACGCCCAGCTGGCCGTACCCGTAGAAGGCGATCGGCCGGATGTAGCACGCGGGTAGACCGTTGGCGCGCACGAGGTCGTGGGTGGCGTCCCGCAGCTCCTCGATGCTGTAGGGGATCTCCATGTACAGCAGGCGCGCGGAGTCGTGCAGCCGCTGCATGTGATCGCCGAGCCGGAACACGGCAGGGCCTTTCGGCGTCTCGTAGCAGCGGATCCCCTCGAACACGCCGGAGCCGTAGTGGAGGCCGTGCACACCGACATGGACCTTCGCATCGGCCCAGTCGACGAGCTCGCCGTTCATCCAGATCTTCGCGGTCTCCTGCATCAGGGGGCTCCTTGGGTACGGGTGTCTCGTCTGATTATGCGGATTCCTGCACGATGTCCACGGGTTCACCGCGGGTGAGCCGGATCAGCTCGGGGGGCGTCAGCGCCGCCATGTGCCGGTCCGAGCCTGCTCCCACCCACACGAGCGGGCAGGAGAGGAGTGTCTGCTCGACGAGCACGCGCCTGACGCCGGGGAGCGGGAACGGCGCCACGGCGCCCGGCTGAAACCCGGTGGCGGCAACGACCTCCTCGGGCGCCGCGATCCGTGCCTTCACGGCGCCCATGAATCGTGCCACCTTGTCCGTGTCTCCCCGCCGGTCACCCGGGACGAGCGCGACGACGGCCACGCCGTCGCAGACGAGCACGAGCGACTTGACGATCTGCTCGAGCGAGCACCCGATCGCCTCGGCTGCCGCCCGCGCGGTGGGAGTGCCCTCGTCGAACTGCTCGAGCCGCGCCTCCGCCCCCGCGGCACGCAGGAAGGCGGCGACGCGCTCGACGGGCTCGGGCCAGGCGGTCTCCACGGACGCAGGCTAGAGGAACGGGAGCAGCCGCCACCGCACACGGCCGCAGTAGGCCGCATACCCGGGGTAACGAGCCGTGAGATGGCGCTCCTCGACCCGTGACTTGAGTGCCCACAGCACCGAGAGCACCGCCGTAAGAGCGAGCGCCGCAGGGCCCGCCCACAGCGAGAAGCCCACGAAGAAGAGGATCCCGCCCGTGTACACGGGGTGGCGCACGAGACCGTACGCCCCGCGGTCGATCAGCTCCCCGGCAGCCGCCGGCCGCGGAAACGGCGTCAGCGAGCGGCCGAGCGTGCGTGCGGCGAAGACCGCGAGCAGGAGCCCCGTGACAGCGAGCACCGCCCCGATCGCGACGAGCACCGGGTGCGCCCCGCCGGGCCAGCGCGGCCCCGCGACGCCGGCGACGACGGTGACGCCCATGAGTGCGAACTGGGCCACGACCCAGCCGCCGCCCCGCGGCACCTCGCCAGACCGGTCTCGGGGCTGCATGGGAGACAAGGTCTAGCCGACGTCGATGAAGCGGGCGTCGCCGAAGCCCACGTTGTGCATCTCGTCGATCAGCGCCCTGGACGGCGGCTCGTCGACCGACAACGCCATCAGGACCCGCCGGCCGTCGCGGGTCCGCGACACCGCCATGTTTGCGATATTCGCTCCGTTGGCGCCGAACAGCGTGCCGACCCTGCCGATCACGCCCGGGACGTCCTCGTAGCGGAAGAAGACCATGTCGTGCGCGAGCTCGATGTCGATGCCGAAGCCCAGCGCGCTCGCGAGGAACAGTCGCGGCTCCGGGCCGATCGTGGTGCCCGACACATCGACCTCGTCACCCACGTCCGGGGTGACGCGAACCTCGACGACGTTCATGTAGTCGCGCGATGCGCGGAAGCGCTCCTCCGACACTGCGATTCCGCGCTCGGCGGCGATCAGCGGTGCATTCACGTAGTTGACAGTGCGGTCGACGCGGCCCTGAAAGACGCCGTTCAGCGCCGCGACGGTGAGCAGGCGGGTGTCGTAGTCGGACAGAGGCCCGTGCGTGGCGACGACAATCTTGCGCAGGCGCCCGCCCGCGAGCTCGGCGGCAAGGCGGCCGAGCCTGGCCGTGAGGGGAACGAAGGGGCCGAGCACCTCCATCGCGGCCTGATCGATCACCGGGATGTTGACGGCGTTCGAGACGCGGCCGCCTTCGAGCGCGGCCACGACCTGCTCCGCGATGATCACACCCGCGCGATCCTGTGCCTCGTCGGTGGACGCCGCGAGATGAGGGGTCACCACGACCTCGTCGAGCTCGAGCAGCGGCCCCGCGTACGGCTCGTTCGAGAAGACGTCGAGAGCAGCCCCCGCCAGCTTGCCGGAGCGGATCGCCTCGATCAGGGCGTCCTCGTCGACGAGGTCGCCCCGCGCGGCGTTGACGAGGCGTGCCCCGTCGCGCATCTTCGCGATCGACTCGCGGTTGATGATCCGACGCGTCTCGTCGGTCAGCGGCGAGTGCAGCGTCAGGAAGTCGGCTTCCGACAGCACCTCGTCGACCGTCGGCGCATAGTCGACCCCGAGCTCGCGGAAGCGGTCGTCCGAGACGAACGGGTCGTAGGCGACGACGCGCATGCCGAGACCGACTGCGCGCCTCGCAACCTGCTGGCCGATGCGGCCGAAGCCGAGCACGCCCAGCGTCTTGCCGTCGAGCTCGACCCCGAGCCACCTCGACCGCTCCCAGCGCCCCTGCTTCAGCGCCGCGTGCGCCTGCGGGATGTTGCGCGCGAGCGCGACGAGCAGCCCGATCGTCTGCTCGGCTGCGGAGACGACGGTCGACTCCGGCGCATTGGCGACGACGATCCCCCGTCGCGTGGCCGCAGCCACGTCGACGTTGTCGACACCGACGCCTGCGCGACCGATCACCTTGAGCTTCTCCGCCCGCTCGATCAGGTCGGCCGTCAGCTTTGTCGCCGACCGGATCACGATCGCGTCGTAGCGCCCGATGATCTCCTCGAGCGGCGTCTCGGCATCGACATCGACGTCGAACTTCGAGCGCAGCAGCTCGATGCCGGCGTCCGCGATGCTCTCCCGCACGAGCACCCTCATGTCAGGCGGCAAGAGTCGACTCGTATGCCTCGAGCGCGGCCGCCACAGCGGCTCCGCGCTCGACCGTGGCGCCCATCTCGACGAGCTGCAGCTCGACGGCGGCGAGCGCCGTCGTGATGTCGAACACGTCGACGTAGCCGATGTGACCGATCCGGAAGAGCCTGTCGGCGATGTCTCCGTGGCCACCCGCGATCGTGATGCCGAAGCGGTCGCGGAGGGCGAGCCGCAACGCGACCGCGTCGATCCCGTGCGGTGTCAGCAGCGCGGTCAGGACCGCGGCGCTGTCCTCGTCCGGCGAATAGAGCTCGAGGCCCATCGCGATCGCGCCGGCGCGGCAGGAACGGCCGAGTGCGACGTGGCGCGCGAAGACGTGGTCGAGGCCCTCGGCGATGATCCGGCGCAGCGCCACGTTGAGGGCGACGATCGTGGACGTCGGAGGCGTGAAGAGCGTGGTGTCGTTCTCCTGCTGTACGCGGGCCCGCGCCCAGTCCCAGTAGAACCGTGGCAGCGTCGCCTGCGCGACCTTCGCCCACGCGCGGTCGGACACGGACGCGAAGCCGAGGCCCGGCGGAGTCATCAACGCCTTTTGCGACCCGGTGACCACGACGTCGGCGCCCCAGGCGTCGGTCTCGAGCGGCACCGCACCGAGGCTCGAGATCGCGTCGACGACGGAGAGAGCGCCTGCGGCGTTGCAGGCAGCGAGCAGCGGCTCGAGGTCGGCGACGACGCCGGTCGAGGTC
>Ga0315287_10005106_pt1 | contig 12899 bp, 5 predicted proteins | sample YL17G11_0_MG_FD_205037 | JGI IMG/M metagenome (GOLD analysis project Ga0315287, IMG submission 205037) | Sediment microbial communities from Yellowstone Lake, YNP, Wyoming, USA - YL17G11_0 | ecosystem: Environmental > Aquatic > Freshwater > Lake > Sediment | place: USA: Wyoming | collected...
ACAGGGAGCTCTCGGTGGCGCACTACGAGCGCACGAGGGAGCAGGCCGCCGCCGTGGGGCTGCTGCCCGGCGGCGAGGAGGAGGGCGGCGGCCAGGGGGCCGCGGGGCCCGCTCCCTCTCCGGGGAAGCCCTGCGCCAGGCTCGACCCGAGCGAGATCCGCGCCGACGACCCGCACCACGGCCACGCCCCCGTGGGCGCCGCGGCCGCGCACCGCGCGCTCGCGCGCCTCGAGGGCGACCGCGCGGAGCAGGTCATGAGCCGCTACGCCGCGCCGGAGGAGGTGATGGAGATGCCCGGGCACTGCGGCGCCTGCGGCGGCCCCACGGCGACGCGGATGTACCGGACGACGATCCCGTTCTTTAAGGAGGTCATCCTGATGTCCGACGCGTGCGACGGCTGCGGGTACCGCAACAGCGAGGTCAAGGGCGGCGGCGGCGTCCCGCGCCGCGGGCGCAGGATCGAGCTGCGCGTCGAGGCGCCCGAGGACCTGCGGAGGGACGTGATCAAGGCCGAGACGGCGACGCTCGAGATCCCGGAGCTCGAGCTCGAGGTGACGACGGGCACGCTGGGGGGGCTCATCACGACGGTCGAGGGCCTCGTCGAGTCGGTCGCCGACGCGCTCAGGCGCACGCAGTCGTTCGCGCTCGGCGACGGCGCGCAGGCGTCGACGGCCGGCGCGTGGAAAAAGTTCTTCGAGGGGCTGAAGCGGTGCGCGAGCCTCGAGGAGGGCGGGGAGCCGTGGACTCTGAGGCTGACGGACCCGCTGGCCAACTCGTTCATCTCGGGGCTGGACGTCGCGGACGACATCGAGGAGGAGGGCGGAAGCGGCGGCAAGAAGGGTGAGAAAGGCGTCAAAAGGGACGAGCGGCTGACGATCGTTGACTACGAGCGCTCGGCCGAGGAGAACGAGAACTTCGGGATCGACTTTCTGATGAAGCACGCGGCGATCAACGACGCTGGGGGGGAGGTGGAGCTGAAAGAAGGGGAAGAGGGCGAGGAAGAAGAAGAAGAAAAAGAAGAAAAAGAAGAAGAAGAGGGGGAGAAGAAAAAGTGAGTTGTTTAAATCCTCTTCGGAAATCTTTACAGTGTTGTTTTTCGTAATCTTTGGCGATGTTTTTTTTTCTATACAAGCGACGACTCGTTCGCCTTTCTCGTCGTCGCCGCGAGCGAAGGGAGCGAAGCGCAGTTGTCCTCTGTCCACCGCTGCGTCCTCTCCTTCGTCTGCCGCTCCTCCTCGTGGCCCCTGCGCTTGCGCTCGCGCTCCCCCTTCGCTCCCTGCTGCGCTCCTTCCCCGGCCCCCTCCTCCTTCGCCCTCTCTCTCCTCCTCCCCAGGGCCTCCCTCCCGGCGGCCAGCAGGCACCAGAACGCGAAGCACGCGAGCAGCGACCCGGGAAGCGCGAACCCGTAGAACGCGACCGCCGTCGGGCGCGACCAGGCCAGGAGGCGCCCGTAGAGGAACCGCCCCGTCAGCCGCTCGTACGACCAGATGAAGACGGAGTAGGCCGTGCCGAACGCCAGCGTGACCTGGAAGTGGCTCGAGGCGGCCGGGGTGCGCGAGAGGAGGACGTCGAGGACCACCAGGAGGGCGCTGCCGCCGTGGAGCATCGCGTCGACTGGGTCGAACGGCTTCGACGGGCTCGACGCCGCGATGAACCGCCGGAGGACGAGCCAGTACATCAGCGCGACGAAGACGGCGGAGGGTCCCGCGACGGAGGAGAGGAGGGAGTACATCTTATGCGCGATGTCCATGGGCTGCGGGGGAGGGCGAGGGAGCCCAGGAGGCTGCTGCGGTCGGCGCTGGGATCGTTTCGAGTCCGTCGGCGGCGCCGCCGTCGCCGCCGTCGTCGCGTGCGGGGGCGCCGTCAGCGGTCTGCGGCTGTCGGCGCTGCTGCTGCTCACCGACGAGGACGCGGGAGAGGGAGCGGCCGACAGCTTCTTTCCCTTCTTCCTCTTGGAGTCAGCAGCCTCGAGGTCGTCGCTCGACGCCGTTCTCTGGCTGGAACCTCCTCTGGGGTTTCGCGCCCCTCCCCTCTGCGGCGTCGCCGGCGCGCTGCTGCAGGCCGCCGCCGCTTCCTCGCTCCCTCCTCGCCGCAGCCGCCACTCCTCCTCCTCCTCCTCCTCCCCCTCCTGTTTCTCCCCGGTGCTGCTTATCTTGCGGTCCTCCGCCGCCGTGTCCTCTCCCTCTTCCTGCTGCTGCTGCTGCTGTTGCTGCTGCTGCTGCTGCTGCTGCTGCTGCTGCTGCTGCTGCTGCTCGACCTCAGAAACTGGCCTGGAGTCCCTCCAAATGTCGCTCGCCGTCAGCGCCGCCCCGACCAGGGCCCACGCGCCGAAGACGACAAAGCACCACGAGGTGAAGAAGGCCGGCCACGGGAACTCGGCGCCGAACTTGTCGCCCGTGGTGCCGTCGCAAGCGACGACGATGGCGAAGAAGGCGAGCTCGAGGGCGCGGAGGAGGAGGAGCCAGGGGCGAGGGAGGAAGTGGGAGGTCGTCTAAGCGTGTTGAGTTGGACGGGGAGGGAGGGAGCGTTTTGAGTCGGAGAGGGAGGGAGGGAGGGAGGAGGGAGGGAGGGAGGGAGGGAGGGAGGGAGGGAGGGAGTTGAGAAAGAGGTGAGTTTTTCCCCCCCACATCCTTGTCGTTCGTTGCAAGAGAGCCATCATTGAGAACCTTTCGACGGCGCCTTTCTCTTCGTGGATGCCTCCATCCACCAGTCGCGATGGACGCTTGTTCAGATCTCCTGTAGTCTGGGCACGAGAAACGACCGAAGGGACTCGTAGAACGCGGCTCGCTGACGGGCTCTCTTTTTTCTCTCGCGGTCGGGGGTCGACGATGGAAGAAAAAAAAAAAAAAAAAAAAAAGGCCTCGGCAGGTCTCTTTCGTAACCACCGATCGATGGGGAATACATCTCTCCGCTCTCCCACCCAATCTCACCAGATGCCGCCCGTCCATGCTCGAAAGGGCAAAGTAGGACTCGTTCTCGACATCGGCGTTGGATGCTCTGTTTTTGGTCGGAGGTTTGATCGACGAATGTGAGTTTTTTTCTCTTCTTCTTCTGGCTAGCACAGGGGGGCGCCGCGCCGCGTCGGTCGCCCGACACCCTGTCCCTTTTCGCATCGGGCTCAACGCTCACCGGTTCGAAACGTAGAGCAGCTTTTTCGGGCACCCGCATGCCTTCCATTTCTTCGGAAGAGCATGAAAGAGATAGCATAGAACGTTCAGGGACACGGCGACGAAGAAGCAAAACACCTCGACGCCCCCGGCGGCCCCCATGCTCTCTGCTTTTTTTTTTTTTTTTTTGCTTGCCAGCGGTTCGCTTCCTTTTTTTTTCTTGTGAGAAAAGTATATTCATTTTTTCCATTCTTCTCCTCGAAATCAAAACATCTTTTTCTCTTCAGCGCGCGCCCACTCTGGACCGCTACTTTTAGAATTCCGATCCCTTTCTTACGCGCTCTTCTGTGAGCCATGTCTCGATAGCCGAGAGAGCACGCAAAGAAAAAAAAGGCACCCAGCAAAAACCTGAAAACAAATCATGTTTGAGTTTCATTGGACGACGCCAACGCGCGGCCTCGGCCTCGGCCTTGGCTGCGGCGTCGGCGTCGGCGCCGGGGCCCCCGTGCGCCTGTCCGGAGTTCCTATTGTAGGCGACGTCGTCTCTGGCATCGCAGTGGGGCTGGGTTCGCTCGACGCGAGCCTCGGGAGGCCGAGCGAGAGGCTGAGGTCGCTCCTGGCGAAAGTCTCTTCTTCTTCCTCGTCTAGTTCTTCTTTCCGTCGCGCTTCTTCTTCCTCCTCTTCTGCTCATTCGTCTCTGCGCCTGGCCGCCGGGGCGGGCTGTGGCCTGGGACTGGGCTACGGCGTCGGCGTCGGGCTGTTTGTCAAAAAGTCGGCGGGTGAGGCCCTGAGGGCAAAGGTCGCCGCGGCGCTCGAGAAGGTGCAAGGTTTCAAGACGGGGCTGTCGCCGCCGCCGCCGACATCAGCAACAGCAAATGTGCCATCGCCGAGTATTCCTTCCTCCCTCGAGAGCCGCGTGGATGAGCTCGAGAGGCAAATGTGCGAGTTGAGGCCGGAGCACGGGCTCTGCGCGGCGAGGAGGAAGAAAAGAAGAGAGGAGGAGGAGGTCGACGACTAGGAATTGTTTTTGTATTTTTCCTCAAAACTCATTCTCTTTCTCTCTCGCGCTTCCCTTCTCTTTGAGAAGAGTGAGCCGACTGTTCCGAGGAAGAGGCCTCGTTCTGAGAGGGCCTCTTTCCTGTTCTTCAACCACGGCGGCGAGGCTGCTCCTCCTCGCAGCGGCGCGCCGAGCCCCTTCATCGACGACGACGACAACGGCGACGACGTCGCAGTCGCCGTTTGCGCTCCTCGTCTCTTCTTCATCTCTCTCGTCTCGCCGCGCTCCCATCATGTCCGCGCTGCTGCGCCCTCCGCAGCAGCGGATGGTGTCTAGATCCATGTGGCTCTTCCCGGGAGGTAAAGCCGTCGAGAGAAAGGCCGTGGCACCCGCGACGCTGCCCCGAATCGCCTGTCGCCGCGGCGACGACGCATGCTCTTTCAGCCGTCGCCGCTGCGGCGCCGTCGCCTCAGCCTCCTCCTCTTTTTCTTCCTCCGCCTCCGGCCCGGCCTCCCTCGAGGACCAGGCCGCCGCCCCGGCTCCCCCTCCTCCTCCGCCTCCTCCCGCCTGGCCCCCGCAGGACCCCTCCCTCCTCCCCTTGGGCCCCGCGGCGCCCTTCCTCCTCTCCTGCCCTTCTCCGGAGGAGATCGTCGCTGTCGGCTTCTACCACCTCGCCGACCTGCCGTCGGCGCGGGCGACCCGCAGGCGGCACGAGGCCTTCCTGCGGGGCAGAGACGTCCGCGGGCGGATCTACGTCGCACCGCAGGGGCTCAACGCGCAGTTCTCTGCCCCCGCTGCCGTTGCGGCGGAGTATCTCATCTGGGTACGGAACGAGAGCGAGAAGAAGATGGAGGGGGAAGCGGAGGAAGGAGGAGGCGGCGCCAAAAACTCCGCGGCCGCAAACACCGTCGCCGCGGCCGCCGCCCAAAGGTCGCTGCTCGAGACGATGCGCGCCAACGTTGAGCCCTCCCCCCGCGGCGAGCACCTCTTCCCGAAGCTCAGGCTCAAGTTCAAGCCCAACCTGATCTCGCTGGCGGGCGGGACGGCCTCGCTGCCGATCACCGACCCGGCGGCGAGGGCCGCGCCGCTGTCGCCGAGGCAGTGGGAGGCGATGCTTCTCGAGGGAGGGAGCGAGAGACCGCGCCCGATCGTCCTCGACGTCCGCAACGCGTACGAGTGGGACGCCGGGCACTTTGAGGGCGCCGAGAGGCCTCTCGAGGACAACTTCTGCGAGACGCCCACGGACGCGACAAGCAGGGAAGGAGCCGCCACCGCCGCCGAGGAAGAGAGCGAAGAAGAAGAAGAAGGGAGCGACGACGCCGACGGCGCTCCTTCACCCCCCTCCTCCAGCCCTCCCCTCGGCGTCCCCGCCCTCCTCGCCTCGGCCCCCAAGGACGCCCCCGTCATGATGTACTGCACCGGAGGAATCCGCTGCGACATCTACTCCGCGCACCTGCGCCGAAAGGGCTTCACGAACCTCTACACGCTCGAGGGGGGAGTCCACAACTACTTCACCGAGGTCGGGGGCAGAGGATGGGACGGGAGCCTGTTCGTGTTCGACGCGAGGATGGCCGTGGCCCCGAGGGCGAGCGGGGGGGGCGGCGGCGAAGGGCCCGGCGGTCCAGCTTCAGCCGCTGCCGCCGCTCCTGCTGCCGCTTCCTCCTCCTCTGGAGACGGAGGAGGAGAGGGGGAGGGCTTGCCCGCGGCGGCGCCGTGCCTGCTCTGCGGCGGGCGCGCCTCGCTGCCGCACCTCAACTGCTCCAACATCGACTGCAATCGCCTCTTCATATGCTGCGGGGCCTGCGCCTCGAGGCTCAGGGGCTGCTGCTGCGAGGCGTGCGTGGCCGCGCCGAGGCTGCTGCGGCCGGCGAAAGTGGCGGGATACTACGGCACCTGGGCCTCCGAGGCCGCGGCAGGACTCGCCGGGGACGAAGGAGGAGACGCCGCGGCTGCTGCTGCTTCCCTCGCCGCCGCTCGCGCGGCGATGAGCTCCGGGCGTGGGTCCGGGAGGCTCGCGAGGCGCAGGGCGAGGGCCGAGAGGCTGAGCCAGGAGCGGGCTGCGGCGAAGGAGGAGAGGCTGCGGAAGAAGGCGGCCGCGAAGGCCGAGCTGGCCAAGAGAGACGGCGGAGGGAGCGACGAAGGAGGAGGAGGATTGGGAGGCGAAAGCGAGCGAAAAGGAAGCGTCGTCGGAGACGACGAGAGGTCGGCGCGGCTGGCCAAGTTGGAAGCTCTGAGGTCGAGGCTGCTGGTTCGGCGCTGAGAGAGAGCGAAGAAAAAGTGGAGATCCTCCGTGTGTAAAAAGAAATCAATTCGTATTTGCATTTTTTTTCCAAGTTCTCTCTCTCTCTCTCCCTCCCCCCCCCTTAATTATCCTCCCTCAGCCCGCCCCCGCGACTCTTCCCGCCCCTCCTGCTGTTGCTCTTCCCGCCCCCTCTCTGGTTCTTCACCTGGACGCCCGCGGCCCGCAGCCTCGCGACCTCGGCCATCCTCTTCTTGCGGCCCCCCGCCCTGCGCGCCTGCTTCGCGAGCCTGGCGCGCGCCGCCGCGGCCGGGTCGGCGACGGCGAGCAGGGCGGCCTCACGCCTGCGCGCGCCGCGCCTGCGGAGGACGCCCGCCCTGGCGGCGGCGTAGGCTTCGAGGAACGCCCCGGAGCCGCTGCTACTCTGCCGCAGCGCATCGACGACCTGGGCGGCGAGCGCGGCGACGTCGGGGGAGCACGGCGCGCCGCCCTCAGTGAGGCGGAACAGCGGCACGCACAGCTCGCGGAGCAGCGGCCCTCGGCACTTTTCGGGGCCTAGCCTCGCTGCCAGGGCCGCGGAGAGCCTCAGCGCCGCGGAGGCCTGCGGCTCGGAGCCGTGCCTCCTGTCCTGGGCCATGCGGGCGATGGCGCGGCACAGGGAGAGGAGCGTGAGTCCAGTCGAAGAGGCCTTTCGCTTCTCTTCTTCTTCGCCGTCGTCGTCGTCCGATGCTGACGCGCCTTCTTCTTCTCCCTCTTCTTCTCCTTGCTCCCCTCCCCCTTTCGCCTTCTCGAAGGCCCCCGCGAGCAGCCCCTCGGCCTCGTCCAGCTCGTAGAGGGCCGGTGCGAGCGCGATGACGTTCTTGCACGCCTGGCCCAGCAGCCCCGCGTCCTCCCAGGCCGAAGGGTGCTGCGCCGCCGACAGCGCGCGGCGCGCGAGCGTGCGGGCGCCGCCGGCCGCGGCGACGAACGAGCCGGGGCCTCCTCCTCGCGTATTGCCCTTGGACGACGGCGAGGGCGACGACGACGACAACTCCGCGGCTAAGGCTCTGCCGACGAGCCTGGAGGCCGAGCGCCGGACCCAGGCGTGCGGGAAGAGGGAGAGGCGCGCCGCGGCGACGAGCGCCGCGAGGGGCAGGGGGAGCGCCGCCGTAGTTTCGTTGCCGTTTGAAGCCGCGGCGGTTGAGGGGTTCGGGGAGGCGGCGGCGGTTGAGACGTCGGCGCACGCCTCGAGCAGGCAGAGGCAGGCGTAGGCCTCGGCCCAGCGCGCGGGGGCCGCAGGGAGAGGAGAGGGCGCGGGGAGAAGAGCTGCTGCTTCTCCCTCGGCTCCCTCTTCTCCTTCCTCCGCCGCTCTCGCCGTCGCCGCCGCTGCCGCTTCCTCTTCCTCCTCCCTTTCCACCTCCTCGCGCCTCCTCTCCCTGTCCTCCTCGTCCTCGTCGGCGATCGACTCGAGCCTCGCCACGGCCGCGGGAAGCGCCAGCGCGGCGTGCCTCCGGGCCGCGGCCGCTGCCGCGAGCGAAGACGACGAGGAGGAAAAGCCGGAAGAGGGAGAGCGGGAAGCCTTCGAGACGGCGGCGGCCTCAGTGCGGATCTGCAGCTCGAGCGCGAGCGCTCCCGCCCTCGCCCTCGCGCCGCCGCCCTTGTCCTTCTTCCCTCCTCTCCTCGCCCCTCCGACGTCGAGCCACGCCGCGGAGAAGCCCGCGAGCCTGTCCGCGGTCTCCTCCGGCACGCGCGCGAAGAGCGCCGCGAGCGCCCTGCGCGCCGCGGCCCTGGGACCGGGCTCCGGCTCGGAGACGAGCCGCGCGCTCAGCGGCACCGCGACGGCCGGCGCCCACTCTGCCAGCGCTTCCCGCGGGAACGCCGCCGCGACGGCCCGCAGCAGGTCCGCGGCGCCCTCGCGCCCGTCAGCGTGCTCGTACTCGAGGTTGGCGGCGGCCCGCTCGACGTGCGAGGCGAGCCGGCGGGGGCCCAGCGGGCAGTCCAGCAGGAAGGCCAGCAGCGCGCGCGCGGCACGCGCGCGGGCCGCGGCGTCGCCGGCGCCGGTCGCCGCCCTCTGCGCCGCATCGGCAGCGTCGTACATCTCTGGGACGAGGACGCGCCTCCCGGCGAGGACCCGGAAGACCTCGAGGGCCTGCGCCGAGGGGGGAGGGGGAGCCCTGGCCGAGGAGGAGCTGCCGCTGAGGGAGAAGGCGACGCGGAGGACGGCGCGGGCCGCCTCGGGGTTGGGAGGGGGCAGGGCGTGCGCGTCGCTCGAGGTTCCGTTTCCTCCTCCTCCTCCCGGGAGCCTCCACAGCGTTGCCAGAAAGGCCAGAGCGGCGCAGGCGGCCGGGGAGGTGGCCTCGGGGGCACGGCGGAGCAGGGCTGCGGCGTTGGAGGCGGCGGCCGGGGCCGCAGCGGCGAGGCCCGGGAGGAGCGCCGAGGCGTCGCCATCGCTGCCGTCGAGCTCCTCGTCGGCGGCGGCGGCGGCGTCGGCGTCGCTCACTCCCGCCGCGCCGTGTCCGCCGCTCTGCCTCTGCCCCTGCGCCCTCCTCCTCCGCGCGTACCGCACCGTCGCCGCGGCCACGGCCTTGAGCGCGCCCCTCGCCACGGCGTCGTTCCGGCACCTCATCGCCCTGACGAGGAGCGGGAGCAGCGCGTCGACGAGCGCTGCCTTGGGGGCGCGGGGCAGCCTCAGCTCGCGGCAGACGGCCGCGAGCCCCGCCTCGGCGAAGAGGAGCGCCGCGCCAGAGTCCGCGACAGCAGCCAGAGCGCCGCCCCCAGGGGCACCAGAGGATGAGCCGCCGGAGGCAGTCGCTGCAGCCTCCGCCGCGGCCTTGACGACGGCGGTGCGCTCCGTGCCGGAGAAGCGGGCGGGGCGGACGATGACGTCCCCGTCGACGAACCGTTCATCCGCCCAGCCGTCGACAAAGCCCTTTTTCGCCCTCCGCCTGTCGGCCTCGACGCTCGCCGCCGCGGACTGTTGCTGCCCGGCCTGCGCCGACCTTCGCGAAGATTCGTCGGCGTCCACGCCCTCTCTGATGAGGGCGTAGGCCCACGTCAGCCTGTCTTCTTCGGAGGCCGAGGCGTTCAGCGAGAGGCCGCGGACGGCGGCGGCGAGGAGCGCGGCCGCCGTCGCGAGCGCGGCACGCCGCTGCGGCGCCGGCAGTCCGGAGCTCTCCCGCAGCCTGTCCCGCACAGGGCCCTGCAGCAGCGTGCCTGCGTGGCGGCTCCAGGTGATGCCGGCGGCCAGAAGCTCGAACGAGGCCACGCCCGTCGAGGCGCGAACTTCCTTGGCTCCGCCGCCAAAGCCGGTCGCACCGCCGCCGCCGCCGCCGGCGGAGCCCCCGTAGAGGGCCCCGCCGCCGGAGGCCGCGGCCGTGGCGCTCGCGCGCTCCGAGGCCGCCTCGCCGAAGAGGTCGCCCTCGACGATCTCAAGGGCGCGCGTCAGCGACGTGTCGAAGGCGCCAGGGTCGAGCAAGCCAGAGGCCGACTTTTTCTTGCCGGCGGCGGCGGCGGCGGCATCGTCGTCGGCTCCCTCGTCATCATCTGTTCCCCCGCTCCTTTTCTTCTCCTTCTTCGCCGCCTCGGCCAGCGAGGAAAGGCACGCGTGCGCCGTGTAGGCAGCCACGTGCCCGAAGATCCCCCTGGGGGGAAGCGCCGAGGAGAGCACGGAGAGAGCGAACGGGAGGTAGGGCGGTCCCAGAGCCGCGATCATTTGGACAAACGCCCTCCGCGAGTCGTCGCGGCAGGCCTGCGACCGCGAGCGCAGCAAGCCGGCGACCGACTGCAGAGCGCGGGGCAGCGCCGCGGCGACGTCGGCCGGAGGGAGCACCTTGACGAGCTTGGCGATGGCGACGCCGACGCCCGGACGCACGGAGCCGTCGCAGACGAGGACGCGCTGCAAGGAAGGGAGGGCGCGGTCGGTGAGGGCGCGCGCGATGTCGGCGGCCTCCTCGTCGACCTTTTCGGCCTCGGCGACGTCTTCGTCCTCCGAGTCTTCTTCCTCGACGCCTTCCGCCGCTCCTCCTCCCTCTTCCTCGATCTCGATCGCGGCGGTGATCCCTGCGTCCTCTGCGTAGCTTGCCCTCGAGGCCTCCCCGGCCTTGGCCGCCTCGGCCTCCGCCTGTTCCGCGGCGGCCGCGGCGGCGGCGTCCGCGGCGTCGGCCGCGGCGGCGAGCTGCTCGGCGCTCGGAGCGGACGCGGCTGCGGACGCGGCGGCCGAGGCGGCCAAGACCCGATCGCCAAAGTGGAACGCGTCGACGACGGCGCAGACGCCGCGCACCGCGGCCTTGCTCTCCGGGTGCCTGGCCAGCAGCCTGAGCGAGCGGCCGAGCACCTGCGCATAGTGCCTCCAGGGAGCGGCGGCCGCGAGGGCCGAGAGCGCGCCGACGGCGGCGTCGGCGACGGCGGCGCCGCGCGAGGCCGCGGCGGCCGAGACGCTGTGGCCACCGACGCCGCCGATTTCTTCCTCTGCCCCTCCCTCTCCTCCTTCCAGAGAAAGAGAGTTCAAGGCCTTGGTGCCCCCGACGGAGAGCATCGCAGACTCGATAATGGGAAGCGCGACGCCCAGGGCCATCCCTGCCGGGAAGGAGCTCTCCGAAGAAAGAGCCCCGGGCGAGGAAAAAACCTTTGCAAGCTTCGACAGCGCCCGCGCCCTCCTGTGAAGCTGCAGGTGCGCCGCGTTGCAGAAGAAGTCAACCTCGTCGTCCCCGCCGTCGGCGAGCAGGGCCAGACCCGGGTAGGTCTCCGGGTCGTTGATGGCGAGCGCGCGGAGCAGCAGCAGGTGCTCTTGTGCCACCGCGGCGTCGGGCGCCGCGGCGCGGGCGCGGGCGGCAGCGAAGACGACGCGGTCGGCCGCTGAAGTCAGGGCCCCGTTTGACTTGCTGCTGCTGCTGCTCTTCTTCTCCTCCGTCTCCTTGCCATCCTCCTCCTTCTTCGCCTGCGCCGAGGCGACGACGAGAGCGGTCACGGCGCTGGCGGCGGCGTGCCTCAGGGCGAGGTCGCCGCGGTCGGAGAGGTCGGAGAGCGCGCGGCGCGCGAGCGCAGCGACGGCGGCCGAGGCGAGGCGGGCGGAAGCGGAAGCGTCCTCCTCTCCCTCTCCTCCCTCGAACGCCCCCGCGGCCGCGGCCGCGATCCCCCTCCACGCCTCGGCGTCCCGCAGCCTCGCGTACGCGTCCAGCCTGCGGTCGTAGTCCGGGCCGCCGACCTCCGTCGCGGAGGCGGCGTCGAGGCCCGACAGGATCTCGACAGCGGGCGCGAGCGCCGGCGCGTGGCCCGCCGCGAGCGCCGCCCAGCACGAGAGCAGCGAGCCCCTCGCCGCGTCGCCCGCGGGCGGCGGCGGGCAGGCCGCGAGCGGGAGCGAGAGGGCGGCGGCGATCGCCGCGACGTCCCCGGCCGGGAGGCCCTTTCGGGACGCCGCCGCGCCGCTTTCGGCGGGAGCGGGAGCGGCGGGGCCGGCGCGGACGAGCACCGCCGCGAGCGCCGCCGCGGCCACCTCCGCCGCCGGCGACGCCCTCGCGGCGCGGCCGCCCTTCTTCCTCCTGGGAGGGGCCAGCAGGGGCAGCAGGGCCCTGGCGAGCGGGGCCCCGGCCTCGGGCCCGGGCGGGGAGGCGCCCGCCAGGGACTGGAGCACTCCCAGGGCACGGAGGCGCGTCTTGGCGCCGGCCGGCGCCGGCGCCGGAGCAGAGGCGGCGGCGGAGGAGGAGGAGGAGGCGGAGGCGGAGGGAGAGGGAGCGGCCTCGCCCCCGGCCCCCGCGAGCCGCTGCAGCGCCTGGAGCAGCTTGCCAGAGTGCGGCGCCAGGATCTCGCGGACGTAAGACTCGCCCAAACCGGAGATCGACTCGAGCGAGCGCAGCGCCGCGTCTCGAGCGGGGGGCGCGGCGACGGGCGACGCGAGCGCGTCGGCGAGCGACGCGGCGAGCGCGCTGCCGAGCCCGCGGGCGGCCCAGGCGTTCGCCGCGGCCGCGGAGCCCCGCGCGGGGCACGGGGGGGGGCCGGGATCGGAGCAGGCGCCTTCCATCGGCCACTCCCCCGCTGCCACCGCTCCCTCCCATTCCTCGTCCTCGACGGCGGCCAGGGCGTCGGCGAGCAGCGGCGCGAGCGCGGCGCTGGCGGCGACAGCGCTCACAAACTCGAGGAGGGCCGGCGGCCTCCCGCCCGCGGCGGAGTCGGCCGCGACGCGCTTCGCGGCCCGGGCCAGACCCGGAAGCAGGCGCGGCCACAGCGGAGACCAGTCGCAGGCGTCCGGGAAGCGCCCAAGCGCCGACGAGAGCGCGCGCAGCGAGGCGGCACGCGTCTCGCGCGCCGCCGCCGCGTCGGCCGGCGAGAGGAGCGTGTCTCGCGCTTCTCCCCCCTCTCCTTCCTCGGCCCCCCCTCCCCCTCCCCCTCCTTCTCCGATCGCCACTGACTCGTAGACGGCGACGGTCAGGGCCACGACGGCGGGAAGGCAGGGGCCGAGCCTGTGACCAGCGCGCTCCAGGAGGTCCGACGCGGCGTTGGCGAACCCGAGGCGGGCCCGCAGCGAGGCGGCGGGGGAGCCCCCCGGCGGCGGCGGCCGGGAGGGGCCGGACGGCGGCCCCCG
>Ga0315287_10005107_pt1 | contig 12898 bp, 17 predicted proteins | sample YL17G11_0_MG_FD_205037 | JGI IMG/M metagenome (GOLD analysis project Ga0315287, IMG submission 205037) | Sediment microbial communities from Yellowstone Lake, YNP, Wyoming, USA - YL17G11_0 | ecosystem: Environmental > Aquatic > Freshwater > Lake > Sediment | place: USA: Wyoming | collected...
CGTGGCCCTCGGCCCTGACCGACGTCGAGGAGGCCCTGGAGTCGAACACGCAGACGCCGCTGGGCACCGCGGCGACCGCCGAGCAGCGCAAGGCGGCGCTGGCGTCGCAGTTTGCCTCCCTGTCTGCTGCCGAGGGCAACGCGAAAGCCGCCGCCAAGTACAACGCCACGGCCAAGCGCATCTTGGCGCCCAAGCGCGGTCGCGGGCTCGCGACGCTCAGGGCGTCGTGCTTCTCCAACGTCAGGGCTCCCGTCGACTTCGCCGAGGTCGCGGACGCCATGCGCATCAGCCCGCTGACCGGTGCGAGAGCGTGTTGGGACTTTTCGAGATTTTTCCCCCGAAAAAAGAGAGGGAAAAGACTCACTCTTTTTTAACCCCGTCCTTCCCTCCCGTTCCCCTCGCTCCCTCCCCTCCCCCATCCTCTCTCCTCCCCGTTTAGGCGACTTCAAGCCCGAGTGGGGCTGGCAGAACACCACGGCGGCCAAGAGGGCCGTCGCCTCGACGCCCCTGACCGCCGCCAACATCCTCTCTCTCGGCAACATCTCGTCGCTCGCGTCGCGCCTGCTGGCCAACAAGTCCGCCGCCGTCTCTGCTCTCATCAACGATCCGGCGAAGCGCGCCGCAGTCGTCACCAACAAGACGCTGGGGAGGGTGAACACCCTGCAGCGCGCCTTCAACAAGACGCGCGCGCCGCTGCCCTCCGTCATCGACGCGGCGACGCTGCGGGCGACCTTCACCGACGAGACGCTGCACCAGCAGGTCTACAACTGGAACGACCAGGGCCCGCTCAGCACGGGCGCGGCCGGCGGCATTTCCACGGGCGGCTCGACCTTCTACTGGATCGACGACTCGGTGAACCCTCCTGTCGCCGTCCCGGACCTGGTGACGCCGCCGCCCGTCCCCGGGTCGAACCTCCCCGAGGGCATCATCGAGCTTCCCGCCGGGACAGACCCGGCCTGCGTGACGACGGGGACGTGCCCCGGCGCGCCTCCCAACGAGGTCAACATCATCGGAGGTGAGAGGAGGAGATGTTTTTTTGTTTCCACCTCCTCCTGGGGTCGAGGTTTTCGTTGCAGACGGGGGAGAGCTTGGAGAGGACGACGCGGAACTGCGAGGCCGAGCCCCGGACGACGGCGGGCCCGACAAAGCGGGCGTCGAGCGCACGGTGCCAGAGGTGCCCCACGGGCCCGCCGAAAAAAACTCACCTTTCCTGTCTCCTCTTTCCTTTTTCCGGGGGGGGGAAAAACCAAAACAACACCAACGACGACGACAGGAGTCTGCGTCATCATGGGGGCCAACTACGACTGCCTCGCCCCCGGGTCTGCCTGCCCCCTGGGTGACGTCCCGCAGACGGACGTCGCGGGGACCTGCCCCGAGGGCGGCGTCTGCTGCGCGCCGCCGCCGGCGCCGTCGCCGCCGCCGTTCGTGCCGGACACGCCGACGCCGACGACTCCGCCCGCGACCGCACCGCCGGCCCCGACGCCGCCCCCGGTGCGAAGAGAGCTTTGGGATGGATCAGAAGGCGAGAAACAAAAGAGAGAGAGGGAGATACTAATTTCGATTCTGACACTTGCCTCTTCTCTGGGGGAAAAAACATCAACAGGCACCGGGACCCCCTCCCCCTCCCCCCTTCGAGTGCCCCTTCGGCCTCCTCCCCATCACCACCCCGCCGCTCTCCGTCGCAGACTGCGCCGTCGTGCCCTGCAACCCCTGTGGCTCGGCCGCCCCGGACCTCTACCAGACGGGCGCGCTGTCGGTCTACGTGACGCCCGCCTGGTCTCCCGCGACCCCGGCCAACTCGGCGACGCTCGTCTGCTCGCTCGACTACGCCGACCCGAACATCTGCTCGCAGGCGTCGCAGTCTCAGAACGCGGCGTGCACGACCAACGACATCGCCGTCGACGCTCAGGTGTGGTTTTAGTCTTCATTAAAGTTTTTTCTTCCTCTCTTTCTCTCGCTCGCTCGCTCGCGTGCTTGCTCAGCTCTCAAAAAAAAAACTCAAATCACCTCGACAGGGAGACTTCATCGTGCTCGGACGCTCCGGCGCCTCGGCCACGGCCACTTCGGGGTGGGTCATCCGCGTCAACAAGCCGACGGCGCTGGGCTTCCCCTGCTCGTACACCAAGCTCCTCTCAGGGATCGCGCCCTGGGCCGGTGAGAGAGATCATTCTAATCTTTTTTTTTTTCGTTTTTGTTCTTGTCCGTTTCCCTTGCGTCGTTCCTCAAGAAGAAGAAGAAGAAGCTCACGGATGCCCTCCCTTTTTTTCCCACTGTTAAAAAAAAACAGGCCTCGGCGCGGCGCCCAAGTCCAACCTCCTGTATGGCATTGGCGATGGCACAGTCTTCACCGTCGAGCTGTTCCCCGACGGCACCGCCAGCATCGTCTCGCAGCTGGCTTTCGCGGGCTTCACGGGCGCCGGAGACATCACGTCTGCGCCCGGAAACCTGGTCTACGCCGTGTCGGGGGCCGGGAAGAACGCCTACCAGGTTTTTGTCGACGGGAGCTTCTACCCGACCTCGGTCTCGGCCGCCATCGCGACGACGGGCTCGGTGAGTTGGAGTTTTGTTCTTTTATTCTGAAGGGGGGGCGGGGGGGGCGTCGATTCTCGTTGCTTTGTTCGCCGCTCTCTCACTCCCTTCCTCTCTTCCCTTTGCCTCTCTCCCGCCCGCAACGGGAAAAAAAAAAAAAAAACTCCAACAGACCTACCCGGGCGCCTTCTGCACGTCGACGGAGCCGCTCGCCGTCTCGTCCTTCTCGGTCTTCGGCCGCGTCTCCTCGTTCCTCTCCGGCTCCTTCGTCTCCGTCGGCAACTCGGGGCAGGTCGCAGGGACGGGGCTGACTGGCGCCGCCGTGGCCCCCGTGTGCTAGGATGCTTTTTTGGACTGGCGTTGCTCGTTTTTGCTGGGAGAAAAAGGAAAGAGAGGGAGCGAGAAGAACAAGAACAAGACGGGGCTTTTTCCCTCTCTCGTTCGTTCTTCTTTCCTCTTTCTTTTCTGTTCTCTCCGTTCGAAAGAAGAAACAATATGATGATATAATCGTGGCCCTCGATGCTGCTGCTGCTGCTACTGAGATGCGCTTTCCAGCGAGCGCCTTTGAGGGCAGAGCGGCGCCTTGCGCTAGTTTCGGGTGCTTTTGAGGGAGAGGAGCTGTTTCGATGGTTGTCTTTCGTTCTTCCTCCTTCTCTTCAGCCGGCAGTCCTTTGCGACTTTTTGCGCGAGAGGAGTAGGTCGCGGAGGCGACGAGCATCTATCTTCCCTTTTTCAATTGTCAGCGCTCTCTGTGCTTGAACGCAGAGGGAGAGAGGCCTCGACTACTACTACTACTACTACTCGACTTTTTGTTCACGACGTGACGAAATATGAAAACCCAAAAAATGGGAAGAAAAAGAAAAAGGCGCGGGGTCGAGACGTGTTTGATTTACTAACACACATCTTTTGTTTTTTCCCTCTCCTTGTGCTCTCTCCCCTTCGGCTCTCTTTCCAGCAGGGGGGCGCTCGCGCTACATTTGGACGCAACTGCGATGCATTCCTGCGCTCTGCAAGCGCAGCGGGGCTGCCGCGCCCGCGGAGCGCCCGCATCGGGGCTGCTGCGGGCGATGGCGTCGGCGTCGATGGCATCGCCGACAGCAGCGACTCCCTTCTTCGGCGTCTCCGACTGTTCCCGCTCACTCTCGCACCCCGAGGTCATCATCGTCCACGAGAAGCGCAGGGGCTTCTTGGAAACTGTCATCCCCCCGGGATCCTCCGTGCGGGAGCTGCTGAAGGCTGACAGCGTCAAGGTGAGAGAGAGAGAGTTTTGGCTTTTTGTTTTTTTTCTTGAGAAAGGTGGTGTGCCGAGCGCGTGCGGCGCCCGAGGTCGAGCACAAGCCGCGCGGGCTCAACTTTCTCTCCCCTCCAAAAAAGAAAAAAAAACAGACCGTCATCTCTGTCTCCTCCCCCGAGGAAGCGGCAGACGCCCTCGCCTCCGCCGTCTCCCCCGGCAACGCCCGCCTCGCGGCGGCCGTTCGCGACGACGTTCTCATAGCCGTCGCAGCCCTCTCCGCCGCGCTGCCCGCGGCCGAGTCCCTCTCGGCCAAGCTGGAGGTCGTGACGGGGCAGTCGTGTCCAAAGTGGCACAGCGACTACGTCGGCTGCCGCTGTCTGGTGACCTACGCAGGTCACGGAACGCTGTTCGCCCCACCCGAGGCGGTGCTGAGCGCGGAGGAAGCGAGGAAAAGGAGGAGGAGTCGGGGGGGGAGGCGGCAGGCGGCGGCCGCGGCCGCGGCGGCGGCGGCGGCGGCGCGCGGCGCCGGGGCCGAGCGGGCCGCCGCGCCCCCTCTCGGCGGGGGGATCCCGGTTGACGAGTCCCTCGTGCTCCGGGCGGAGCCCTTTGACTTTCTCTTCCTGAAGGGGAGGGCCTCGGCCGCGGCGGTCGGCGCCGCCGAGGAGGCCGCCGCCGCCGCCGAGGCCGCTGCGAGGAGGCCCCCGCTGCCGCGGTGGCTCCTCCCCCGCGGCGGCGGCGGCCGGGGGAGCGGCGACGGCGGCAGCGGAGGGGGCCGAGCTTCCCCCTCTCGGCGGGCCCTCCTCGCCTTCGGGGCCGTCCACAAGTCCCCCGCGGGGGCCAGCGAGGAGAGCCCGCGGCTGGTGCTGACGATTGACGACGCGTGCGAATGCTGCGGTTGAAAAGAAGAAGGAGAAAAAGAGAAGAACGGAAAGACCGGAATGAACGTGAGACCTTGATTTTTTTACTTAGCTTGGCAAAAAAAAACGAAAAAAGAAGAGGCAGTCGCGCTCGCGCCCCCCTTGGAAGGAACACGACGAATGCAAAAACAAAAGGACAATTATTCAATCAATGTGGGCAATACAAGCGTTTTTTTCTGTTACAAAGTCTCTCACAAAGAGAGAGAGAAGAGAGAGAGAGAGAACGAGTGAAACGGTTTTTTCTTTTTAACCTTTCACTTTTTCCGAAACAGCAGGAGCGGCCTGTCAAACCCCGGGGCAGCCCCTTCGGGGACCCCCAGCGACCGCACAAGCGCGAAACCGTGCCTGGGCTCCTCGAGGATCGACACAAAGTCGGCCGGCCTGATCCTGAGGGAATCGAGGGAGCGAGGAGGAGAAGCGGGGGAGCTGGAGTCGGAGTTGGAGCTCAGGAGCAGCGCCTCGCGCACGCCCCGCTTCCGCACCGCCCTCCTGTACGACCTCCACGGCTGCGGCTCCAGCACGAGGTGCGCGCCCCTGACCAGTCTCCGGGACAGGCGCGCGAAGAGGCGCTCGATCCCGGCGTCGCCGTGGCACAGGTGGACCCACTTGGTGACCGAGAGGCAGAGCGCGGCGCCAAAGAGCTCCTCGGGCTCGAGCTGCTGCTCTTGCCTGCCGCTGCCGCCGCCGCCTCCCCCTCCCCCTCCTCCCCCTCCCCCTCCCCCTCCTCCTCCCCCTCTTCCTTCGCTCACAAAGTCCTCGTGCCTGAACGTCGTGGCCCGCAGGGCTCGGGAGCAGGCGCGGGCCGCGGCGCGCCTGCCCGCGAGGGAGCGGCCCCCGGGCTCCGGGAGGAGCAGGGAGGGAGGAGGAGGGGCGGCGGCGGGCGCCGCCGCCGGCGGAGGGGGCCCTCCCGCGGCCGCCGGCGCGGCCGCCGCGGCCCGCAGCGCCCTCTCCCACCCCGCCGCGCTCTCCCGCTGCCGCACGCACCGCGCCCTCGCCGACCGCACCAGCCTCGCGTCCGCGTCGACGCCCACGGCCCCCGCCGCCCCGGCGGCGGAGGCCAGCGCAAGCGTCAGCACGCCGCCGTTGCAGCCGACGTCGAGCAGGCGGCGCCCCCGCAGCAGCGGGAGGTAGGGGAGCAGGGCGCGGAGGCGCGGGTCCGCTGCCCCCGGCCCGTAGAGGGCCTCGTGCGCCGCGGAGAGCAGCGGGGGAGCGGGAGCAGCGGGACCGGAGGAGCTCGAAGGAGAGGAGGAGAGGCCGAGGCGGTAGCCGTAGTAGCGCGAGTAGTTCCCGCGCGGCGCCGGCCTCGAGGGGGTGCCGGCCGCGGCCGCGGCGCCCCTCTCGTTCCCCTCTCCTCCCGTCGCCGCCGACCCCTGAGGGGACCGCAGAGCGACGGCGATGGTCGCGGCGGCCAGGGAGAGGTCGACGCGGCAGGGGGCAGCAGCGGCAGCAGCTGCAGCGGCAGGAGGAGGGGGAGAGGGGAGGAAAGGCGGGGCTGCCTCTTCCTCCTCGTCTGGTCGCTGCCGCTCCTTCCTCTTCTTCTTCCCCTGCTGCCGCGGCTCTTCGTCGCCCGCCTTCAACCTCTTCCTTTCGCCTTCGTCTTCATCTTCGTCGTCGTCGTCGTCGTAAAACTTCGTGTGACGGGACTGCCGCTGAAATGGAGGGAAGGAGCCTTCCTCCTCCTGCTCGCGGTGGCCACTGCCGACCGCGGCCGCTCCCCTCGCCGGCTCTGCCGTCGCCGGCGCCCCCTCCCGTCCTCCGCTTCCGCCGAGGCCGCAGGCCTCTACCGTTACCCGGTCCTGGGTCGAGGCCCCGGATCCGCCGCTCAGGAGAACGAGGGAACAAGGAGCTGGGAGCCTCTTCTTCTGCCCTGCGTAGGCGGCGGCTGCAGAAGACAGGGGCAGCAGCAGCGGTGCCGTCGAGAACGCCGCGGCGGCCGTCGCCGCCGTCGGCGTCCTCACATCGGCGACGACGAGAGGGTCTTCCGTGCTGTCTCCCTGCTGTTTTTTGTGCATGCGATGAGTTGGAGGATATCAGAAGTGAGCTCTGCATAGTACTGCGAGCGCTGTCGTCGAGAGCGCTGCGCTTGCGGCAGGGTGAGAGAGACGAGTGAAATTCAACAAGAGGGAGAGGCATGCGTTCTCGGCGGGGGGCTAGTATTTCGATGTTTTTTCCATCTCTTCTCTCTTACTCTCACCTGCATGGTCAGCCTCTTGGCGAGGCGGCACCGCTTCTGGCGGAGCTTGTGCCTCTGGTTCTTCGTCAGGAGGGGAAGGAGAGGTTCTTCTTGCAGTTCCTGCTGCTGCTGCTCGCCACCGAGAGAGGACGACGACAAAGGGTTGATGCCGGCGAGCGCCGACGGCGCTCTTCGTCTCGCATCTGTCGCCGCTCCTGCTCCTGCTGCTCCCTCTGCTCCTGCCGCTGTCTCTCGTCGCCCTATTGCGACGACGTCGGGGCCATCGCTTTCTTCCTCCATCTCGAAGAGACGAAACGGAGGAGACGGAGAGAGAGATCGGGTTTCGAACCAAGGGACGAAGAAAAAGAAGGGGAAAATGATGAAGGGAACCCCCCCGCTCTCTGGTAGACTACGGTCTCCTAGAGAGCGGTGTCCCTCGCCCCCAGTCTCTCCTCCTCCTCTTTCTCTTTCTCTTACAGCCCGCAAGCCTCTCCTCTACTCGTCGTCGAGCTCAAACTCCCCGTGCACGAACACCCGGCGCAGCAGCTGCCCCGTCCGCCTGTTCCTCCTCTCGACCGTGGCCCAGCGACAGGCCACTGCCCTCAGCCCGGCCCTCTTCGCCGTCTCGGCCAGGTCTCCCGGGGAGAAGAAGTAGCAGAGCGTCCCGTCGGAGCGCGAGTGGAGGTTGCCCTCGAGCCTCCTCGGGGCCCGCAGGTGGGTGAGGTCGAAGAGGCCGTGGTCGCGGACGAGGACCCGCGGGGAGGAGCTGGGGGAGGGGCAGGGGGAGGAGGAGGGGCCGGGAGAGCAGGGGCGCGCCTCGGAGCCTCCTCCGCCCTCGCCGCGCCCGCCTCCCTCGCGCCCCGCTCTCAGGGCCGCCGCCGCCGTCCGCAGCGCCGCGACCTGCCCCTCCCTGTCGAGGGCGCCCAGCGTGAAGACGAGGAGGACGGCGTCGACAGCGGGGACGGCGGCGGCACCCGAGGAGCCCGAGAGGAGATTCGAAAAGTGAGAGCGGACGAGCGCCGGCGCGCCGGCGCTCGTCGCGTCGAGCGCGAACGCGCCGGCGACCCTCCCCGTCCGGCCGCCGCCCCGCGGCGCGGACCGCCGCCCGGCGAGCCCGGAGGAGCGCGCCGCCTCCAGGAAGGCGGCCACGGCCCTCGGCGAGACGTCCGAGGCCGAGACGACGGCGGCCGCGTTGGCCCGCAGGACGGGCAGCAGCGCCGAGCCGGCGCCGCAGCCGAGCTCGAAGACGTGCCTCGTCCTCGCTTCGTCGGCGAGCGCGGGGAAGGCCAGGGGCAGGTACCGCCGCTCCTTGTAGAAGCGGGACGAGCCGTTGTCCCTGGCGTGGAAGGCCTCCCAGGCATCAAAGTAATCCGCTCTCGACGGAGCCTCCGCGGCTTCTTCCCCTCGGCCCTCCTCCCCTCGGCCTTCCTCCTCCTCCTCCCTCTCCGCTCCGGCCTCGTCCTCCCCTCCGCCCTCTGCCGCTTCGAGCAGCCTCGCCTCGAGCAGGGGGCGCGCCTCGCTCGCGTGCTCCTCCCAGCTGAAGTCGGCGTCGTGGTACTCCGAGGCCGGGACGACGTCCCTCTGGCCGACGAAGGCCGTTCTCGTCGGCGGGAAGGGGCAGGGAGAGGAGGGGGAGGACGAGGCGCGAGGGGGGCCCTGCTGCCGCTGCCGCTGTTGGCGCGGGGGCGCCATTCGCGCCGCCGTTTTCGTCGTTATCGTCGTCGTCGTCGTCGTCGTCACCGCCGCTGCCGTCGGTCCCAGCGCGGCGTGGAGAGGCTCCCCCGCCCCCTTCGCGTGCATTCGCTCTCCCTCTCTCTCCCCCTCTCTCTCTCTCAGCTCTCAGGATTCACGACGATGAAAACAGCTCCCTCAGCGCCGCGGCCTCCTCTTCCATCTCCCGCAGGGTGCGGTCCTTCCTCTCTCGCTGGAAGAAAGGGTCCGGGGCCGGAGCCCGAGCAGAAGCGGCGGGAGCGGGAGCGGCAGCGGCAGCGGCAGCGGGAGCAGCCTCCTCCTTCCCCAGCCCTCCTCGCTTCAGCAGCTCCGCCTCGAGCGCGGCGCCGCTCCTCTGCAGCTCCGGGTACAGCTCGTCGTTCTTCTCCTCTCCCAGGAACCGGTCCCGGGGACCCCCCCGCGGGATGACGTGCACGTGGACGTGCGGCACCGACTGGCCCGCGGACGCGCCGTCCTGCAGCGCGAAGGTGAGCGCCGGGGGCGCCCTTTCTTCCCGCTGCCGCCGCCCCCGCTCCTGCTCCTGCTCCTGCCTCCGCTCGGCTACCCTCCCGACCCTCTGCGCCAGCAGCCACAGGTCCGCGACCTCGTCGGGCGTCAGGTCGCCGAAGCGCGGCGCGACGCGCTTGCTCGAGACGAGGACGTGGCCCGGGACGACGGGCCGCAGGTTGACAAACGCGAACGCGAGGGGTGAGGACGCAAAGACCGTGCTGCGGGGGATCGGGTGGGCGGCGAAGAGGACTGGGTCCGATTCGTCCCAGGTTTTCGCAGCGTCTTCTGGAGAAGGTCCCACAGCGCTTTTGTCAGCTTGGGAGGGCGCAGAGGCCATGCGCCGAGGGGAAGGGGCTGGTCGAATTCGATGAAGCTGATGCGTCGTCGGCGGCGGCGGCGGCGGCAGTTTCGCCGTCGCCGGAGAGAAAGGACGGTGGAAGCTCTTGCTGCTGCTGCTGCTGCTGAGGCGAAAGAGCGCGCTGGTGCTCGCTCTCCAGGAGAGGCGCATGCACCGACTGCTGCTGCTGCTGTTGCTGCTTACCGGATCGAAGCTGGGCAGGAGGGGGCTACTTGAGAAGACGGGGGGAATGCGAAGGAGCAAAGTGAAAAAAAAACGCGGCTCAGAATTCACTCCCGCTTTGATCAAAAAAGCTCCGCACTTCCTTTTCCTTCCCCCCCTCTCTCTCTTTCCTCTTGCACGCATCGAGATGGCCCCTCCTCCTCGCGCTTCGACGCTCACGCAGCCTCTGGCTCGCAGCAATGGTGAGTCGGACAAAAAGCCAAGGGGGAAGCACGCCGATTAAAAACAGCGAGAGCTTCTTCTTCGTCGGTCTCATGGATGGCAAAGGGCTCAAACGGAGCCGGGCGACTCAACCTCTTCTTCTCCTCCTCTTTTCTTCTTTCCTCCCATCCTCCTCCTGTCCTCCTCGCTGCAGGCGCCCTCCTCCCTCGCAAGCCCGCCTCGGCCTTCTCCAAACTCCTTTTGCGCGCCAGGGTCGTCCTCAACCCTTCATCCGCTGCAAAAACGGCAACTTCCTCGCCTTCGCTCTGCCGCCCCGCCGGAGCGCAGAGCCCGTCGCCGGTGCCCTCGCGCCTCTCAGAGTCCCGCGGAGGCCGCACTCCGGGCCCCGGAGCCGCGCCCGCCTCGGGCGCCGTCCTTCTCTGGCTCCGCGCCGACCTGAGGCTCCACGATAGCCCCGCCCTCGAGGCGGCCCTGGCGAGGTGCAAGAGCGGGGCCGAGAAGAAGGGAAGCGGCAGAGAGGACAGCCGAAACGGGAGCGGCGGGAGCGGCGGGAGCGGGAGCGCGAGGCCGCTGCTGCCCGTCTTCGTCTTCGACCCCGCCGACTACCGCTCGGGCAGGTCGGGCCCCTTCCGCGCCCGCTTCCTCCGCGCCGCGGTCGCCGAGCTGCGCTCGAGGCTGAGGGGGCTGGGCAGCGACGTCGTCGTCAGGGTCGGCGCTCCGGCAGAGGTGCTTCCGCGGCTCGCGGCGGCGACGGGCGCGGCGGCCGTCGTCGCCGCGGGCGAGGCGAGCTTCGACGACAAGAAGGTCGAGGCGGCGGTCAGGGAAGGGCTCGCCAAGTTCCGAGCAGGCGGCAAAGGCGACAATGCGTCGCTCGAGCTGGTGTGGGGCGGGACTGCGGTGGCCCCGGCGGCGCTGCCGTGGTGGGAGGCGAGGGGCCTCGAGGGCACGCCGGCGACGTTTGCCGAGTTTTTCGCGGCCGCTGCTTCGTCGGCCTCTTCTTCCCCTTCCTCTTCCTCCTCTTCTAGCTCCTCTTCCTCCTCCTCCTCCTCCCCAAGCGAGCTCCCGGGCCTGCCTGCGACGACCCCCGCAGACAGGGGCGAGCTCCCGACCGACGAGGAGCTCTCTATCCCGCCGGCGCTCGCGGCGGCGTGCTTGCGCGACGGCGACGCGGCCGGCGCGAGGGCGCGCGGCGGCGAGAGCGCCGCCGTCGAGGCGCTCGATGGGTGGGTCCGAGCCGCCGCCGCCGCCGCCTCCCATTCCTCTCCCTCCTCCTCCTCGGCTCCCTCTCTGGCGTCCGCGCTGTCGCCGTGGCTGGCGACCGGGTGCCTCTCGGCGAGGAGGGCGCTGGAGTCCGCGGAGGCGGTCGCCGCAGAGTCGTCGGTGGCGGCGGCTCCCTCCTCGACCTCGACCTCCTCGACCTCGACCTCCGCCTCCGCCTCCTCGCTCGCCGCGGCAGCCAGGAGGGAGCTCGCTTGGAGGGACTTTTTCCGCTTCACGACCGCCAAGTACTCTGAGAGGGCCCTCGGGGCCGCAGCAGCCGCGGCGGCGGCGTCGAAGAAGAAGAAGGGAAAAGAGGAGAGGGCTGCAGCTGCCACCGGGCCTCCTCCTCCTCTTTTCGGGAGCGAGCTGCCGAAGAGGAGGAAGAGGAGCGAGGTCGAGAGGCTGTGGGCGGCCTTCTCTTCGCGCGCCTCCTCCTCTTCTTCTTCGAGATCCTCTTCTTCGGCGGCGGCAACGGAGACCTATGTTTGAAAAGACAGAGAGCGTTTTGTTTTTTCATTGTCGTTTTTTCTTCTTCGAGTTTTTTCACTTCTCGTTGTTGTTGAAAAAAAGTAAAAGCGAACTCTTCTTCTTCTCCTCCTTCTTCGTCTACTTCCCATCGTCTTCACCATGCTCCTCACCGACTTCGAGGTCGACTCCCCCAACGTCACGCGGACCGATGACGCCATCGAGGCCTCGTACGACTATGAGACCACGCGTATCGAGATGCCGAGCGGAGGCGCGGGCGGAGGCAAGCCAGTGATCCGCCCGACGAAGCAGCGCTTCACCTTCCGCACCAAGACCAAGGTGCCCAAGCTCGGGTGAGTAAAGCGGCTTTTGGGAAAAGTGATTGAGCCTCTCAGCCTTCTCCTGCCTTCGCTGAGGTTTGAACTTGTTCCGTAAAAGCCTGAGGTGCCAGCAGAAGGAAGAAAGAGAAGGTCCTGCACCGGAAACGGCAGCGACGAGAAGGACGGAAAGATGAGATCTGCCGCACGTTTTCATCGCTGCTGTTTTTCGTCGCTGCTGTTTTTTTCTCTCTTTTTCGCATCAACTTTTCGCGCGCTGGGGGGCTCTCTTCCCCGCCCTCAATCGCTGGAGCTGCCTGTGAGGCGAGCTTTATCTGCGAGAACGCGCAGAGAATGCGAATTGAAAAGCGGGAAAGAAGCAGCTGCGAAGCGAGAGCAACAACCTCTCGCCAGCGCTCAGACGACCGTTGAAACGACCGACGGCGACGACGCTAACGAACGACACCGCGAGAAACTTAATCGAAAAAAACTCGTTCAAACAATAAACAGCGTCATGCTCGTCGGCTGGGGCGGCAACAACGGCTCGACGGTCACGGCCGGCATCCTCGCGAACAAGCTGTGAGTGAAGAAGAGAAGGAGACGGGGAGAGAGCAGGTGAAGAGAGAGGAAAGGAACAGTATCGGCGACTGCGGCCGGCGGACGACCGACAAAGTGCAGACGCCGCCGACGACCACGCCTGCCCCCCCCCCTTCCCGTTCGCTCTCTCCGCCCGCTTTAACGCCACCTAGCGCGCCTCGTTTCCTTGTTCTTTCTGCATTGGGATCGTCCGCCACATCTTTTCTAGCCTGAAAGCCCGACGGAACGGACTTCCGAAGGGGGTGAAGTCCCGAAGGGGCCCCCATCGTTTCTGCCTTGATCTCCTATCGCAGCTTCATCGGCGACGACGGCGGAGACGGCTGCGACGGGTGGCGGTCGGAGGAGAGAAAAACCCTCTCTCTCTCTCTCTCTCTCTCTCTCTCTCTCTCTCTCTCTCTCTCTCTCTTTCTGGCCACTCACACACAGAGCGGCGGGCCCCGCCGC
>Ga0315287_10005109_pt1 | contig 12897 bp, 32 predicted proteins | sample YL17G11_0_MG_FD_205037 | JGI IMG/M metagenome (GOLD analysis project Ga0315287, IMG submission 205037) | Sediment microbial communities from Yellowstone Lake, YNP, Wyoming, USA - YL17G11_0 | ecosystem: Environmental > Aquatic > Freshwater > Lake > Sediment | place: USA: Wyoming | collected...
ACGCGGGCATCGCCGACGAGGTCATCGCCGCCGGCGACGCGCTGGCGCGTGATGCCGAACGGGTCATGGACCTGGTGAGGTGGTCATGACGTCGAGGGTCGGTGAGATCTACGACCAGGTCAAGGCGCAGCGAACCCTCACTGCCGAGGACATCTTCCGACAGTCGATGGAACACATGGCCAGGCACTGGAACGACGAAGGCGCAGAGGACCCGGCGATCGTGCGCGCGCGCGACGACGTGACCCAGATGATCTTGGCGGCGTTCAAGGACCACGAGCGTTATCAGACGATGAGCAACGTCTACGTGCACAAGAAGGACAAAGACGACGAGTACGAGGTCAGCTTTCGCGTCAGAGTGCGGCCCTACGACGTGATCGCCGATCTGAAGAAGGCCGTGGGCAAATGAGCCAGTTGGTCGTGCCGGCGACGACGGACAAGGACCGGCTCATCGACGAGCTCGCCAAGGTCGTGGCTCGGCATCTGCGCGGGGGCGTCGCGCACCTGTCGTCGGAGCTCAAGGAGTCCGAGTTCGATCCGCAGCTGATGTACTTCGAGGTCAAGTTTTTGATCACCAAGAGATCGTGGACGGCCATCGAGCGCATGCGCGAGGCCGTCGAGGACCACAAGTGATCGACTACCGTCAACTGGAGACGACCCTGGCCGGCGTCCTCGGGGCCCGGGACGTGGGCATCAGGGAGGTCACGCGCCCCGAGCCCCAACGGGTCCAGTCCATCGACGGGAGTCTGATGCGCGTCGTCGCCGGCGCCGAGGAACTGTATCTGAAGGCCGACGTCTTCGACGCCAAGGCCCGGCCGCCACTGGGCGAGGTGATCGACGTCGACGGTGGTCATCAGATTCTTATCACCGTCTACAATCGCAACTTCGGCGACGTCGACCAGGTTCATTTCACCCTGATCTCGCGCACCTTCGACCTGTGGGCGGAGATGCGCGCGGCGCTCGCCAGCGGAGGACGACGATGAAGACCATCTGCCTGTTGGAGTCGGGTGACGACATCATCCGGGCCCTGGACCCCATTCGGTCTCAGAGCAATGAGACGCCATTTATCAATCCGGCGACCCATCGCCTGGTCCTGGAGTCGGGGTGTGTGCCCAGGATCGTGGGCCAGGAGAACACACACTCCGATTTTCAGATCGCGGAGACCGTGACCGTGCGTGACGTCGTCCTCGCCGCCCTCAAGTCCGTCAACGCCCAGGGCAACTTCGAGGTGTGTCTGTCATGATCACCAAGCTCACACCCATCGCCCCCGGCGAGTCGGTGTCGCCGCAGCACGTGAACGCGGTCATCGTCCGCGTCAACGAACTCATCGATGAAGTCAATGCCCTGGCCGCGGCCCGGGCCCGGGATCAGTACTCCGAGGACGACGGGTTCCTCTTGAACCTGATCGCCTTCGTCGATCGGGGCCTGGGCTCGGGCATGCCCATGGCCCTGATGCGCGCGTGCGCCGACGGCGAGGACCGGGTTCGGGCCATGGTGGCCCGGGGCTGGGTCGATGTCGTCGACGATGAAATCCGGCCCACGGCCGGGGGTCGGGAGCTGATCGCCAAGACCCGGGAGATGGTGGCCGGGATCGTGTACGGAGACAAGACGTGAGTCTCGCCGACTACGCGGTTTTTTATCGTGAGGCCATGTCATGACCGCCGACGAACTGCGGGCGACCATCGCCGACAAGAAGCAGGCGCTGGTGGCGCTGAAGACCGACATCGACGTGCTCGAACACGAGCTGGCGCTGGTCATCAGCTTCTTCCACTGCGGGCAGATGATCGCCTGGAAGAAGTATCGGGGCCAGGTCGAGCGCATCAAGCTCTTCTGCGGCAACGACGTCGAACTGTATGTGCGCGTGTGCAAGAAGGACGGGAGTCTGGGCGAGCGCGTGATGCGCGTCCTGCCGTCGTGGGACAAGCCGAGGGCTGTGGAGGCGGGTGATGGGCAATAAGTTCGTGGTCAAGGTCTATGAGCATCCTCAATGGCGCGAGTCCTATCGCGGCGAGGACCTGGCCGAGGCCCTGGCGGTGTTGCTGCACGAAAAATCTGCCCACGGGTCCCAACTCGTGGTCCTGGAGTGGCGATGAGACGTCACGCCTGGAATCATAGACCCGATGGCGAACAGGTGTGTGTGAAATGTGGTCTGCATCGTCGTCACGTCGAGCGTCGATGTGATGGTCGGGGCCTGAGTCGTTTCCTCTGGGTCTGGGAGTATGGCCGCGACGGTGTCCACTGGCCCTGGGTCTTGTCGCCAATAGTCAACATCGCTTCGCCGAACTCCGGGTCGTGTTCCCCAACCTCAACGACGTCAACAACCCTGACATGGCCGCCCGCATCGCCCGGGTCCGGGACTCATTGCGGGCCATAGGCGCCGAGGTGGAGATGGTCAAGGAGTCAGACCATGAGTAGCGCACAATGGCACGCCGACCAGGCCCTGGGCGAGAAGGCGCAGCGCGAGTGGGAGGCGGAGACGCGGCTCCTGCGCGCCAACTCCGATCGGCTGGCGAAATACATCATGGAGAATGTTCCCGGCGAGCCCAGCGAGTCCGAGGGCGCCGTCGATTGCGCGATCCGCATCATGCGCAATTTGGCCACTGGACTCGCCACGGTCGGCAGGGAGAGGGATGGGTTGCGGCGCGACCTGCAAGAGATCGCCGCCGGTCTCGGTGTCGGCTGTGCCGACGGCGAAGAGGCCAAGCGGCGCATCATCGCCATTGGCGTCGAGCGTGACGCCGTGGTGCGCGAGAGGGACGCGGCGCGGGCCAGTGGCCGCCGGTTCCCGATACAAGGCGGCCCATCGATTCCGTGGCGCATCATCGCCCCGCACGAGGCACAGGCCGAGACCAACCACGACCAGTCATTGGAGCGATTGGCACAGCGCGGGGGCCTGAGTCCTGCTGAAGCTCATTTTGTGCTGGCAGACAGGAAGTGGCCACGCGGGATGTCGGATGAAGATTGGTGCCAGGCCGAGATAGCAGCACTCGCGGAGTTGAACGCTATCAATGCCACCGACAATCAGCTGATAGCCGATCTCGCCGCCGCGCTACGTGCATATGATACGGCCCACATAGAACACGACACCGAAGTGAAGCGGTTGATTGCGGAGATAAATCGATTGCTCGTCGACCTCGCCGCCGCCCGCCAGCAGCTCGAAGAGGTGAAGGCGAAGTACGACGCATTCAAAGCGACCCGCTGTGACTCGTGTCCGGTGCATCCCACGGTCGTCACCGTGCAAGAGCGCGCCGCCGCCGTTCAGCAGGTGGCGCGGCTGACCGAGGCGTTGCGTGGCATCTACGCAACGAAGGTAAGGCGGTCCGGTGGATCGTTTGGTTTCAATATCAAGTTCAACGGTACTTACAGCAGAGAACTCTCTGATCTCATCTACCTCACCCCGCCCGCCGCGCGCCAGGGCGAAAAAGAGAAGCCGTGAAAATAACGCGCATGATCCCGGCGTGGAAAAGAAACACATTCAAAGAGCGCGCGCTTGATTGCGCGACGTTCCTTGTGATTCACGGTCTGCTTTCAGCAGGAGAGCGTGCAAAGGTTTTTAATCGCCTGACCAAGATGGTCAAAAGGCAACGCGCCACCACGACGACGACGGAGGCCAAGTGAGCGATCTCAACTCGTTCCCCAACACCACCCGACGCGCGGTCTTCAGCGTGCTCATGGAGCGCGGGCGCCAAGATGTGAAGTGGGGTGCCGGTGGGTCTCAGAGCCTGGAACTCTGGGCCACGATCCTGGGCGAGGAGTACGGCGAGATCTGCCGGGCCATTCTCAAGGGCGATCTCCACGACGCACGCGAGGAACTCGTGCACGTGGCCGCGGTGGCCGTGGCCGCCATTGAGGACGTCGACAGGCGACTGCGGACATGAGGGCCAAACGTCATCGTCGACTCGCGCGCAAGCGCGCGCAGCGCGGCTACGAGCAGGGCATCGCGCACTTGGCGCAGGGCATTGCCCAGGCCGAGGATGCCGAGTTCGTGGACATGGTCGCCGCCATCGCCCGCGGCCGGCAGGCGATCATGGCCCCGTTGTCCGATGCGCACCTGGTCTTTGTCTGCCCGCTGTGCCGGCGCGCAGGCAGTCACGCCGACGACTGTCGGCTGCGGGGCATCGCATGACCGTCGACTACAAGCCCATCGCCCTGAGCCCACATATCGAGGACTACGAGCCCGAGGCCGTCGAGGCCGGGAATGCGAGCGTGCGCTGTGGCTACTGCGACTTCGCGCCCCATTGCCATGCGCACTTCGGGCCCCGGGGCGCACGCTGTCCGCTGCCACGGCCCTTCGTCTACAAGCAAAAAGACTACAAGGTGAAGGGTGTCTGCGACCGGTGCCATGCGGACTGCGCCGATTGGCTGGCAGCCGATGGTCATCGACGTCTGTGTGCGGCTTGTTATTACAAAGAGGTCTACGAGATTGGGTCACATCCGGACAGGTACATGCCCGTGGACGTGTGCTGGCAGCAGGCACAGACCGTTGAGGGCATGCGCAAGATGATCGGCGACAAGGACGAGGTGATCAACGAACTGCGCCGGCAGCTGAGCCTGCGCACGCGCGAGAAATTCGAACTCGAAAAGGCCATGGTCGAATTGGCCCGGGAGAAAGGTCGATGAACATCATCACCGCCCCCCACGACCTCTACGACCTGGAGACGGCACACGCCCCGAGCCTGTTCCTGGCCGGCGGCATCACCAACTGCCCGATGTGGCAGGATGAGATGATCGAGGCCCTCAGGGGTCAGAGTGTTTGCAACGACCTGACGATCTACAACCCCCGGCGTCAGGACTTCGACATCACCAACCCCAAGGCCACCGAGGAGCAGATCTGCTGGGAGTTCGCGAAGCTCCGCGACGCCGATGTCGTCAGCTTCTGGTTCGCGCCGGGCTCGGTGAACCCCATTGTCTTCTACGAACTGGGGATGTGGGGCAACGCCAGGGGCGGGCGGCCGATGTGCGTCGGTTGTGACCCGGCGTTCACGCGCACACAGGACGTGGTCATGCAGACCCGGTTGGCGCGACCCGAGATCAGCGTCCAGTCGAGTCTGGAGGCCCTCGTCGATCAGGTCGTCGCCGCTGTCTTCCGGCTCGTGCGCCCACTGCCGCGCATCACCGACCGACCCGTGCGCTGCTCGCACTGCGATTGGCGCGGGAACACGGGCGTGACCGACACCGACGACGACGGCCGTCTTCTGTGTCCGGACTGTGGTTACGAGGTGAGCCCATGAAACTCAAGACCGCCGAGTATGACAACAACTTCACCCTCTACCTGGAGGCCGAGGACCAGAAGGACGCGGCCCTGCTCGCGCGCCTGGGCCTCATGGCCCGGGTCGAGCGTTGTCGCCCGTGCGTGAGCGTGTCCCGCGACGGTGGTTTCTACGCGACCCTGAGCTTCTCCAAGTCCCGGGCCGCGGGCAACTTCATCGGCCCGCGGAGGCGCAAATGAATCTGCTCAAGATCACGGACCGGGCCGGGGACACGGTCTACATCAACCCCATCCAGATCATCGACATCTGCCCCCTGCCCGACGACGGGGGCTCGGAGATCACGGTCGTCAACGGCAGCTTCGAGGTCCCCGAGTCCGTCGACGACGTGGCCATGGCCCTGAGGGTCCTGTGATGACCGTGGCGCGACGCAAAGAGGGTCTGGATCGTGAGGCCTATGTGGCCGAGAGCCTTAGGGTCTGGAGGGCCGACCCGACCATGACCAAGGGCCAACTCAAGGCCCGGCGGCCGCATTATTACGCGGTGACGAGCAAGCTGATCGACGACCTGGGTCTGGCACATGAACGCATCACCTTCGCCTCGCGGCGAGATCGGGGACTGAGGACATGAGGCAATATCACGAGCTCCTGCGTCGCATCCTCGACGAGGGCGTCGACAAGTCCGACCGCACGGGCACCGGCACGCGGAGTCTGTTCGGGGCCCAGAGTCGTTACGACCTGCGCCAGGGGTTTCCGCTGCTGACGACGAAGAAGATGTTCTTCAGGGGCATGGTCGAGGAGCTGCTGTGGATGCTCAGTGGCTCGACCAACGTCCGCGACCTGCAGGCCCGCGACGTGCACATCTGGGACGAGTGGGCCCGTGAGGACGGCGAGTTGGGGCCCGTGTACGGTGCCCAGTGGCGGCATTGGGGTCGCACGGCGCTGACTTCCATCTTCCCCGATCCGCCCAGCCGCGTCGCCGGTCGTGATCAGATCGCCGAGCTGATCGCGCGCATCCGCACCCAGCCCGACGACCGGCGGCTCGTGGTCACGGCCTGGGACCCGGACGACGTCGAGGCCATGAGCCTGCCCTGCTGCCACATCCTCTTCCAGTGCTGGACGCGGGAGTTGAAGTCGGTCGAGCGTGAGCGCCTGCTCATGGACGATCGGGGGACGGGGATCAAGGACCATGTGCCAGAGGCCGAGCGACATCAGATTCTCGACGGCTTCGGCGTCGAGCGTCGGGGCCTGAGTCTGCAGCTCTACCAGCGCAGCTGCGACGTCTTCTTGGGCGTACCCTTCAACATCGCCAGCTATGCCCTGTTGACGCACATGCTCGCTCAGGTCTGCGATATGGTCGCCCTCGACTTCATTCACGACTACGGCGACGTGCATATCTACCGCAACCACATGGACCAGGTCGCCGAGCAGTTGGCCCGCGAGCCCCGCCCCCTGCCCCGGCTCGTGATCAATCGCGGGGTCAAGGAAATCGACGACTTCAAGGCTGACGATTTCTCGATTCTGGACTATAACCACTGGCCAGCGATTAAGGCCGAGGTGAGCGTATGAACTGGCAGGATCTGATCATCATCGTCGGCGCCGTGGTCGTGGCCATTGTCGTCACCTACGTCGTCGTCAAGAGAGTGAGGGGATCATGAGCGGCAACAACGACGTCATGCGCAAGAAGTGTGAGGCCATCTTGGAGATGACCGTCAACGCCACGAATGCACTGAGTCCCGACGAGGCCGGCGAGGTCGACGCCTCGGCATCGGCGGTCGCCGACGGTCTGTACCTGGACATTGTCGCCGCGGGCGTCAAGGCACTGGTCGACGTGCTCAAGGACCGACAGTCATGACAAAGGCCAAGTTCTTCGGCGTCCTGGGCACGATCTTCGTCGTCGCCGGCGTCATCGTCGCCGTCTTCCGGGGGTGTGGATCGTGATCTGGGACGAGAAGGTGCTGGTGAAGCACGCGACCGACAAGGCCCTGCTCATCGTCTACGAGGGCCACGAGGCCTGGATTCCGACGTCCCAGATTTCAGATGATAGTGAGGTCTGGGGCCGCGAGCACGTGGGCCAGGAGGGGCGGCTCGTGATTCCCAACTGGCTTGCTGAGGCCAAGGGGCTCGAAGGATGATCATCGGCATCGGGTACCGCGCGGGCTCCGGCAAGGACACCGTCGCCAACCTCTTGGCCACGCACCACGGGTTCCGTCGTCGTGCGTTTGCTGACGCGCTCAAGGAGGCGGCGCGCGCCATCTTTCACCTAGATGACGACCAGCTCTATGGCCAGCTCAAGGAGGCCGAGGATGTCTTTTGGCGCCGGAGCCCGCGTTTCATTCTCCAGAAACTGGGCACGGAGTGTCTGCGCCATGGCTACGATGCCGACGTCTGGGTCCAGAGCCTGCGCAAGCACATTATCGACAATCCAGACCAACGCGACTGGGTCGTGCCCGACATTAGATTCAAAAATGAATGTCAGGCGATCAGGGACTGGGGCGGCGTACTTTGGCGCGTCGATCGCCCCGGACTCGAAGCTCGGGGTATCGCGGGTCACGCGAGTGAGACCGAGCTCGACAATTTCACGGGCTGGGATCTGGTCATCGACAACGGCGGCACGCTCCAACAACTGGAGGTGCGCGTGGAGGAGGCGTGGAAGACGAGTTCAAGGCCGTGAAGGCGATCATGGACGCGCTGACCAAAAACTGGCCCAAGCTGGCCCCGGACACCAAGCTCTGGCTCAAGAAGAGACTGGAGACGTTGCCGACGGACAAGGTGGCCAAAACGGACGTGGAAAGGGAGAGAACATGAGCGACGACTACGAGGGCGAGTTGGACGAGGAGCCGATCGAGGAGGCGGGTGCGCGCGAGGAGGAGCCGGACGAGGGTCCGGTGGAGGAGAGTGACGACGAACCCGTCGAGGAGTGAGGGCAAAGAGTCCATTGACTCTGACTGCAAATTTGCTATTGTCCACCAAAGGAGACCAGAGACATGCGTGACATCGACATCGTTCCCGAGGACGCCCAGTTCGGACTCATGACCTGGCGGCTGTTGAGCCGCGAGATCGATGAACAGGGCCATGCGTCGACCATCGTCAAGGCCCTGCCGATCATGGGCCTGGGCGTCTACGTCCGCACGATCCATCGGCGGCCGGAGGATAGAGGCTACGTGTTCGAGGAGCCGCTGCTGCTCAAGAACACGCTCATGGTCGAGTTGATGGAGATGCAGAGCGTGGGCCTCGTCGACGTGGCCCAGCAGCCCGTGGGCATCAAGTACAAGTGCATCAACCGCGAGGTCATCACCCTCGATGAGGGTCGGCGCCGCTTCGCACCCAAGGGCCCCAAGTCCATGCCCCCGGGCATCGAGATCTACGCCGGCGCCATCCTGACCCAGGAGCGACGTCCGATGCCGGCGATGCCAAACATCGTCCGGGGCCGGGCCGCCGTGCCACCGGAGGAGCAGCCGGCACCGACGTCGACCGAGCCGCCACCGGCTGAGACTCCGAGCGCTCCGTGATGTTGACCCGGGGCACACGCATCCGCTGGATCAGCCGCGGACGTCAGGGGGGTCGGACGCTGGAGGGCGTCGTCAGGGCCCTGGTGCCCGCGGGTCGCAAGATCCACCTGCCCGCCCACGCCGACGCGAGCAAGTTGCGTGCGGCCCTCGTCAACCGTGTCCACGCCCGCTACCTCGTCGAGGTCATGCGGCGCAACGCCCGCAGCGGGCGCCCGATCGCGAGCCGCTGGATGGCGCCCAAGGCCCGGACCCTGGACCGCGTGGCCAAGAAAATCCGCTAAAAAAAAGGGGCGACTCGTGTCGGCCCCTTTTGCCTCCGCACACAGGCATCGTCTCAGATAAGTTTTCGGCGCTGACCGCAGCCGCCCCTGTCATGTCCTTGACGAGCATGGCGCGGCTCTCGGCCGCACGTTGCCGGAGCCCATCTCCGGCCGTCAATGGGCGCCCATCACCTCAGTGAGGGGGGCAAGGTAACGTGGCAGCGCCCTCCCGGCGCGCGATCAACACGGTCCCACCTCCCGTGTTTGAGACCATCAGTTCAACTTGGTGATGGTGATCTCCAGGCCGTAGAAGTACTTGACCACGGCACCGGTCTCGCGCAGCCGCGCCAGCTGTGCGCGGTTGAGCTCCTCCAGCACGTCCGTCGACTTGACCGGCAGCGAGCCCACGATCCAGTGGTCGCCGGCGGTTGTCAGTCGTAGGTCGCGTCGTACCAGGTGAAGTAGTCGTCGAACACGGGGCCAAAGCGCTCGCGCAGGATCTTGTGCACCAGACGCCAGTGACGACACTGGCCCGCGGGTCCCGGCTTGCCCAGGTCCCGCAGCGGCTTCTCGTTTTCGAACCAGGCCAAGGGAACGGGGTAGTCGAGATCAGGGCACACGATCCCGTCGTTGACGCGGTCGTGGGGCCCGGCGAGTCGCGGTCGGTCATGGGTCGGCGCGCAACGAACGACCAGGCTTCCGGTACCAGCGCCCAGGATGACGACGACGTGTTCACGGAGTGACCACACCTGGCCCGGGCGTGGTCCCTCGTCCCTCATCTTCTGTGGGTCTTGGACCAGGTGCATGATCGCCTCCTCAGGTGGTTGTGTGTTTGCGCCGATAGACATAGACCCGATCGTAGATGCCGTCCCATTGCGGGATGGCGATCTCACGCACCAGCTCCCAGTCGCTGTCGAGCAGGCGGTGGAAGGCGTCGGTGCCCGTGCACCCCCACCAGTGCTCGCCGATGTAGACGACCGTGTCGCCGGTGTACTGCGCGAGCACGTTCTGGGACCAGGGGGCGTTGTAGCAGGGCCAGGAGAGGATGAGGACGCGCTGGCCGTGGGCGGGGATGGCGTAGACGGCATCGGCGTAGATGATGTCGTCGATCCATCGTCGTCTGAAGCCATAGCGGCAGTCGTCGCCCAGCTCGACGTCCATGGCCAACACGTCGGCGCCGGCCAGGCGCAGTTCGTGGGCCAGGTAGCCCGTGCCCGCGCCCGCGTCCATCAGCGGCCGCCCGAGACCGACGAGGGCGTCGATCAGGACCTGGGTGATGATCGGGAAGCCGTACTTCTTGATGAAGTCGCGCCGGTAGTCCTTGTAGTCGGCGCTCTCGAAGTCGTAGCTGGCGTACTTGCGGCCGTCGTACTTGTTCAGGGGCACGCGGGTCAGGTCCTGTTCCATCAACGTGGTCATGGTCAGCCTCCGTTGTCGTGAGTTGACGTCTCGGGGAGTGGGTCTGGCTGAGGCCGTCGCCCACTCCCCGAGGCACACGTTAGCCCATATCCGGCAGCCACCAGTGGTGGCCGCCGCCGTCGACGGGGAAGTCGAAGATCGATGGACGCCAGAGCCTCTCGATGTCCGGCACCACGATCTCCAACTTCCGTCCCGCCTCGTCGACCATGGCCAACAGGTCTTCGAGGTCTTTCGACCGGCCGCTGCGGAAGATGATGCCGACGACGGCGACCAGGTCGTCGCGACGGACGCAGATGTCCGTCTCGTCGCCCGCCTCGGCCATCTCGTGCATCAGCATGCCACATTCCGTGGCCACGAGATGGGCGAGCGTGTCGACCTGCTCGTCGGTCAACGAGCGCGCCCACTCCCAGACTCGATCCTGGTGCTCACAGCGGCCCGTGAGTTTGATCTCGTCCGCGAGCATGAGCGCCGTCTCGCGGGACGGCCGGTAGAGACGGGATGTGAGACCCGCAAGTACCGCCGCTCGGTACGGGTCCTGGGTGTTCAATTGGCCACCCAGTTCCTCGACGAGCCACTTGTCGTCACCGAGAGTGCCGAGCCACTGCGCCAGTGGCGCCTCGATCTTTGCCAGCGGTTCTGAGGCAAGGACCGTGAAATCGGCTGGGATACGTCCCTGGCCGTTGCAGACCCAGCAGTCGGCCGTATCGACTGCATCGTCATTGCAACGGGGACAGAAGATGGTGCCATTGTCGGTCGAAGTGGTCATGAGACCCTCCGTCAGTAGTGTCTGTGGTGCACCCTTGTTATACCAGAAGCGGTGGGCGATTTTTACTCGGTGACGAGCGAGGTGACGCGCGACTTGGCCAGGCACTTGACCTGGCCCTGGTCGGTGAGGACTATGACCCAGGGCGTGTCGACGTCGCCGACAGCGAGGACGTCGAACTTGTCATTGGCCCGGCCGCGACAGTCGAGCCAGTGCGTGGCCACCGGGTCCCGGGCCCTCTTCACGGCCCATAGGTCATGACGCATGTCGATGTCGTTCGGGCACGCGCCGAAGACACAAGGGGCAGACTCAACTGTTCCCCGGCCGTCGCACTTGGCGACAGGCGGCCGATGGCAGTGTGGGCAGCGGGTTGACATAGCCTACAAAGACCTCCCTTCATCGTGTGGACAAGCCAGACTCCGTGGCAGCATTGACACCGTTCCAGATCCGAACTCGGCATGGGCATCTCTCCTCTACTTGTTGTTGGATTCCAACCGGAATCGGTCTTGAAGAAAACTGAACAACGAATCTGTGGGTGTGTGATCGGCGTTCCAGGCAAGATGCTTAATTTCTACTTTTCCGCACCAGTCATGTTCTCCGTTTTGAAGTTCGACGAGCAGATCGAGATATTGATCGCGGAGGTCTTGGAGGTATTGAAGTGTCAGGTTGACCTCGGCGCCGCGAGCCCGTTCACGGACTCGACGCAGAGCCACCTCGGGTTCGACGTCGAGGAAGATCATGACCGTCGGCGGCTTGAGGCCATTGGTGTGACGACGGTAGAGCATCTGATAGGTCTGATAGTTGAGGTGACTGATGTTGCCGTACTTGGTCTGCAGACGGCAGAAGCAAAAATCACCTGGCAGAGCTCGGTCGAGAACCACGCCCTGATATTTGTCTCCGAACAAGACCTCATGTGAGGCAAGTGATTGCATGCCCTCGCGGACTCCCAACAGGTGTATCTGCATGGCGAAGGCGTGCTTGGCCGGGTCCTTGTAGAAGTCGTCGAGGTAGGGATTTGTGTCCACGGGCTCGCGCATCACGCGCAAGTTGAATTTCTGACCCATGGTCTCGGAGAGGGTACTCTTTCCCGAGCCGATGAGCCCTTCGACCCAGATCAATGGCTTTGTCTTCACTGTGTCCTCGTTGGTTGTTTGGAAAAACAGTCACCAACTTTAAGTCAGTGTCGACGGAAAGGCAAGGCTAAAAAATAAAAAAGATGGTCACAAACATGACCATTGGCGTAGCGTCACTTCATGGCGGGTTGGTTGAAGACCCAGGCCAGGCCCACGCACTGGGCCGTGCCCACGCCCCAGCCCACGGCCAGGCCCAGGGGTCCGTCAACCTGCTCCCAGACGTCGGAGAAGTCCGAGCGCTGACGCGCGATCAGCGTCTCCAGGGTCGTCACGTGCGCCTCCAGGAGCATCTTCTGCGCCTGCAGGGTCTGCGCGGCCCGCTCCATCTCATCGAGTTGCACCGCGGCCTTCTTGAGCTCGGCCTGGGCGCCCTGAAGCGCGGCCTCGCACCGGGGCAGGTTGATGTCGGCGAGGTTCATCTGCGCCAGGACATCTTTGCGCACGGCCGTGTAGTGTTCGTCGACGGGCTTGGTCGGCGGGCCGTTGTCGGGGCCCGTGGCGGCCAAGAGGGCGGCGAAGGTCAACCAGCGACTCATTTTTTTCTCCACAGGCCCTTGAGGAAGGACATGTTGTCCGCGTGTCCCGCCTTGAGACCCGTCCAGGCGTC
>Ga0315287_10005111_pt1 | contig 12896 bp, 19 predicted proteins | sample YL17G11_0_MG_FD_205037 | JGI IMG/M metagenome (GOLD analysis project Ga0315287, IMG submission 205037) | Sediment microbial communities from Yellowstone Lake, YNP, Wyoming, USA - YL17G11_0 | ecosystem: Environmental > Aquatic > Freshwater > Lake > Sediment | place: USA: Wyoming | collected...
CGCCTTCGATTGTAGGACTATCATGGCAACCAAGCTCTACAACGTCTCCCCCGAAAGCATCGACCCTCGGACTACGGAAGCCCGGTGGTCGGACTTCAACATGGGCCGGTGGCTGTGCGCCACGCAGAACTGGAAGTGGCAGGGCGGCGACGCCATCGTCGTCCCCTCGGACGACCTCCTGTGCTGGGTCGCCATTCGCCAGGGTGCCCTCATCCGTGTCGTCAAGGCCATGAGCCTCAACCATGCGTTCGAGCAGGTTGGGTTGAACCCCAAGAACTTCAAGGTGACGTGCCCCGTGTCAGATTAGGCGCAGAGCGCACGTCCTTTCGGTGTAGTATCAAGGAGACCCCATGACTGACTGGTTGACCGTAGATCGCAAGGGTTTGGCAAAGGTAGTCCTTCGCAGGGGCTACGCCTTCATCCTGTACGAGTTGATCCAGAACTGCTGGGACACCAACGCCACCTTCGTGGACGTGAAGGTCAAGCCGGTTGCGGGCAAGCCCCTGGTAGAGATCACCGTTGAAGACGACGATCCTGATGGGTTCCGTGACCTCACTCATGCCTACACCCTGTACGCCGAGTCAGAGAAGAAGGGCGATCCCACCAAGCGCGGCTTCATGAACCTGGGCGAAAAGCTCGTTCTCGCCATCTGCGAAGAGGCCGAGATCCGGTCTACGACCGGCGTAATCTTCTTCGACAAGGAACGTGGCCGGAGGTCGTCCAACCTGCCGAATACCCGCAGGGACAAGGGCACGGTCTTCAAGGCCATCCTTCGGATGACCCGCGAGCAGATGAATGAGATGCTCACGGCGGCGTTCTGGCTCATCCCGGCGATTCCCACGACCATCAACGGACAACGGCTCATGGAGATCCCGGTCAAGCGTAGCTTTGAAGTTACGCTCCCCACCATGATCGCCGACGAAGAGGGCGTAATGAAGCCCACCCGGCGCAAGACCAAGGTCGAGGTCATGGGCCTCGGTAGCGAGGGTGGGCGCATCTACGAGCTTGGCATCCCCGTGTGCGAGACGGGCGATCCCTGGTGCGTCAACATCTGCCAGAAGGTGCCCCTGAACGCCGACCGTGACAACGTGACCCCGGCCTTCCTGCGCGAAGTCCGCGTGGCCGTCGTCAACGCCATGAAGGACGAGATCAAGCCCGAGGCTGCCGCGAGCCCCGCTGCCGCCTCTGCCCTGGCGAATCCCGCCATCACCCCTGAAGCCGTCAAGGCCATCATCACGGCCAAGTACGGCGAGCGCGTCATGGTCGCCGACATCAAGGACCAGCAGGCCAACCATGCAGCCATGGCTGCGGGCGAGGTGGTAATTCCGGGGTCCGCGTTCAGCAAGGACCAGTGGGAACAGATCCGCGCCGCCGGGGCCGTCCCCGTGACCACGACCAAGTACGCCACGGGCTCCGAGTCCGGTGGCTCGACCATGTTCGAGGACAAGCTGACGGCTGGGATGAAGAAGATCCGCTGGCTCGCCAAGGTTCTCGCCAAGCGCCTCATCGGCTATGACATCGAGGTCTACTTCGAGGATTCCAAGAACACGAGCCGCCTTGCCTGCTACGGCAACAGGACGCTGACCTTCAATGTAGGCACGCTCGGAGAGTGGTGGTTCGACCGCTCACCCCGCAACGAGGAAATCCTCGACCTGCTCCTGCACGAGTTCGGCCACGAGTACGAATCGAACCATTTGAGCAGCGCCTACTACGCTGCCCTGACCAAGCTGGGAGCGCGGTTGACTGGAATCGCCCTGAACGAGCCGGATCTGTTCAGCGGAGTTGATCGGTAGCCGGGGCGGGTTGTAGTGCCGACGAGACAAACTTGCCGGGCCACCCCGGATGAAAGGCTGACGAATGAAGCTCGAACTGACGATCAAGACCTCGTACCTTCCTGAGTGGGGCGCGTACGAGGGGATCCGCGAACTCTTGCAGAACGGGCAGGACGCGAAGGTGGAGTTCGACGCGACCTTCGAGGTCAAGTACCGCGCTGACACCAAGACTCTCGTCATCGAGAATGAGGGCTGCGTTCTGCCTCATGAAGCTCTGCTCCTCGGCCATACCACCAAGCACGACCGCTCGACCCTCATCGGCAAGTTCGGCGAGGGCTTGAAGCTGGGCGTGCTTGCCCTTGTCAGGGCCGGTCATTCCGTGAAGATCCGCTCGGGCTCCGAGGTCTGGGTGCCCAGCATCCAGAAGTCCGAGAAGTTCAACGCCGACGTTCTGTGCTTCAACATTGACAAGGGCCGCGCCGCCAAGGACCGCGTGTCGGTCGAGATCGGCGAAGTTCTGCCCGAGGCGTGGGAGTCGATGAAGGACTGCTTCCTGTTCCTCATGAAGCCCACGGACCTCGAAGAAGTCGAGGTCAAGACGACCTCCGGTAGCCTCCTGCTCGGTGAGAAGTACGCGGGGAAGGTCTATGTCAAGGGCATCTTCGTGCAGCGGGACTCGAACCTGAACTACGGTTACGACTTCCCGGATGCCGAGGTGGACCGCGACCGCAAGATGCTGTCGAAGTGGGACATGAACTACCGCTGCCAGAACATCTGGAAGGAGGCGCTCAACAAGCGCCCCGATCTGGTGACGCCCTTCGTGCGGATGCTCGACCAGCAGGCCCCCGACCTCGATGGTCTGGACGAGTGGAGCGCCAAGTACCTGTCCCAGACGGTCAGGGAAGAAGTGGTCAAGACCTTCAAGGAGCGCCACGGTGACGACGCTCTGCCGGTGACCGGCTTGTCGGATTCCAAGGACTTGGAACACCTGGGACGCAAGGGCGTCGTGAGCCCCAAGCCTCTCAAGGCCGTGCTGGAGTCCATCCTTGGAACGGCCGAGCAGGCCAAGCAGAACCTGCGCAACGAGACCACGACGGTCTATTCGTGGGGCGATCTGTCCGACTCCGAGAAGGCCAACCTGGAGACGGGCGTGGACCTGATCTCCCTGGTGCGCAAGGGCGTCTCCCTCGACAGCGTTGACGTGGTGGACTTCCGCGACGAAAACATCCTCGGCCTGTACAAGGACAACCGGGTCTTCGTCGCCAAGAAGGAACTGGCCGTCCGCCGGGATGCCCTGCGCGTCCTGGTTCACGAGTTCGGCCACAAGATCAGCCGCGAGACGGACGGGGCCAAGGGGCACACGGATGAAGTCGAGCTTCTGTGGGCCGACATCACGGAATACCTGCTCGCCAAGCAGGCGAACTGAAGGGAGCCGGTCATGGCTGAACTTCGCGATGGTGAGGAGAGGCGGGTTCGGAGCAGTTCGGGCCGCACCTACACGCTCAAGCGCGTTGACGGAGTCTACAGTTGCTCCTGCCCCGCTTGGCGCAATCAGTCGAGGCACCCGGACTACCGGACCTGCAAGCACCTCCGGGCGTTCCGGGGTGACCACGAGGAGGGCGAGCGCATTGCCCATGGGGATCATCCCCTGAACCGCCCCGAGACGCGGCAGGTCCAGGCTCCCGCCAGGGGCGGCAAGGCCATGAAGCACGCCATCTCGACCAAGGTCATGATGACCAAGGCCGCGCCGCCGCCGAAGCCCACGGTCTGGGACAAGCTCAAGGACGACGATCCGTTCGAGGAGAGTTGATCGCCGCCCTGGGTCGGTTGTAGTCCCACCATGGAAATCACCCTCTCAGTCGAACGCCCCGTGATGCAGTACGACGAGCCCTCCGACACGTACGTCGAGAGCGGCAACTACGCGGAGATCACGGTCACGGTGACCGGCTCGGTGAGCCGCTGCCGCCCCGCGACCCGCTGGGATCCCGCCGAGGGCGGCGAGGTCGAAATCGAGGAAGTCGTTGACCAGGACGGAAACGACATCGAACTGACCGATTCCGAGCGTGAGACGGCTGAACAGCTTCTGGGCGAGGAAGCTGCCGACGATGACGGCGGTCGGGCGGACTACGAGTACGACTGCGCCAAGGACCGCAGGGCCGAAGGCGACTACTGAGTTGATCGCGGGCCGGGTCCGATTGTAATCCCACCATGGCAACAACCTCACTTCGCTGGACCTCGATGTACTTCAACGGCGAGCCCGCCCTGGTGCTGGGCTACGTTCGTCATTGGGTTCAGGATGGGCAGAACTGCACGGAAGCCCGCGCCGTCGCGGCCTTCTCCGGCGGCAGCGAAGTCGTGCTCGATGCCGAGACCCAGGGGCGCGCTGCCATGGAACTCGACATCGAGGAGTTCGCCGCCAGCTTCATGGCCGCGAATCCTGACTTCATTCCCGAGCCGTTGGTGTAGAATAGGGTTGACAGGCAACGCAACCCGATCCACCCTGGAGTCACCATGAAACCCCATTCGTAAATCCGCTCCCGCTCGCCCCCGTCGCCCTTCGTTTCCAGACGACCCTCTGAACAAACGAAGGAGATACGACGATGAAACAGGCGATTTCGACGATTAGGGATACGATCAAGAGTCAGGTAGCTGAGTCGGCCGAGTGCCGCAAGCGCATCCATGAGTCCAAGGGCATGGACCGCTACTGGGCTTGGTGCTCCAAGCGCGACGTGGGTGACCGCACGCGCTACCTCTACCTCGCCCTGGCCTGCCTCCGTGGCAGGAGCTATGGCAGCATCGAGCCCGAGTGCCGCGAGGGCAACGAGCCCAGTGCCTCCCGGCTCCATGGCACCATCGTGGGCGCGGTGCCCCAGGATTGCCCCGAGAAGGCCGAGTGGACCAAGGAGCGGGTCAAGGCGTGGCTGACACGCCCCGAGGCCGCCCAGGCCGTCCCTGTAGCCAGGGAAGAGGCTGCGGCATGAAGACCATCATCGAGACCCTGGCCGTCCCGGCGACGCCCGAGGCCGAGGTACAGGTCACGAACTACGGCTGCGACGAGTGTGAGTTCACGGCCCGCCGCAAGGACGACGTGCTCAAGCACGTTGCCCAGGCCCACGCCGTCCGGGACCGCATCACCTCCGGCGAGGCCGAAGCCCTGCGGTTCAACACCGAGGACGACGCTCGCGGGTGGATGAGCATCCAGTCGAGCGACCGTGACCGCATGGACTGGCAGGGGCCGGGCTGGTACGTGCCCAAGGAGTACAGCGAGCCCTGCGGCCACGGCTGCTGCCGCAAGTGGGTCTACGAGCTTGTGCCCCTCGGCACGTACCTCTCGGAGATCCAGGAAGAGGGCCGTGACAAGCTCCGCACCTTCTTCCGGTTCCGCAAGCTCGTGGCCGAAAGGGAGGCCGCCCATGTGCAAGCCGGGTGACAAGCTCATCCTCGTGACGCGCGCGGACCTCCCGGCGGGAGATCAAGCCGTGCAGGCGGCCCATGCCCTGACCGAGTTTCTGGTCGAGCACCCGGAAGTCGCCAGGGAATGGCACGATGCCTCGAACACCCTGGCCTTCCTCTCCGTCCCCGACGAGGACGCCCTCGAACGGCTCAGGGAACGGGCCTTCGACCACGACATCCGGGCTTCCATCTTCCGCGAGCCCGACCTGGGCGACTCCCTGACCGCCGTCGCCCTCGAACCTTCGGGCTCCAAGCTGGTCCGCAGCCTCCCTCTTGCCCTTGCCGGTTGATCGGTAGTCGGTGCTGGTTGTAGTACCGGCATGGCACGCATGACTTCCCCGGTCGTTCTCCCCCTCTCCGAAATCCAAGCCTCTGTGGCCTACATCCGTCGCGTCGCGGCTGCGGCCAACGCGAAGTGGCCGCAGTACCGTGGCTACTGGGACGGCGCGGAATGGATCCTCGTGCAGATCCATCGTGAGATCAAAACCAAGGCGGGGATCGCCTTCTGTCAGGGCGAGCTTGCCCTTGCCAAGAAGGACACGCTCGAAGGCAAGCTCGTGTGGACGGTCTACAGCCGGGCGAACAACATCAACACTTGCCTCGGCATGAACAAGGCAGTGCCGGTCCAATCGGTGTAGAATCAGAGTATGGGCTCGTCGCCTAGTGGTCGATGGCTGCGGATTTTAACCCCGCTGTGGGGGAGACCCCACCACCGAGGGTTCGATTCCCTCCGAGCCCGCCGATGGTAGTTCAACCAGGACAGACGTGGGTGCGCAACGGCACGGACAGGACCGTGACGGTCTTGCGCATGGTGATCGGTTCCCCTTCCTTCGTTCGTGTCATGACCACCTCTGGGGAACGTGAAGTCAGCGAGGATCACCTACGGAACTACTTTGAGCTTGTCCACAATGAACCCTGCCGCACAGCCTGGGAACGGCTCCTGGAGGACGAGCCGTGAGCTACAAGCCTGGGCAGACGTGGCGGCACAAGCCGGAGCTTTCGGTCATGACGGTCATGATCGTGGAGGTGTACCGTCTCGGGGGCCAGACCTACATCGGCGTGGACACGGTGGACGGCAGGCGCGACATCTGCGAGGACGAGTTCCTGTACAAGTACGAGCTTGTGCCCCCGCGCACAACCTGGGACCGCCTTCTCATCACGGAGGAGGAGTTTTGAGAACCTACGAGGACAAGCCTTACTGGGTCCGCAAGGACGACCCGACCTGCATCGTGCAGATCCGCGAGTTCCGCAACATCACCTCGATGTGGAACCCGAAGGCCGACAACCGCCTCGTCGTGCAACGGCTCGACAAGCCCGTCTTCGACATGGAGAGCTACGAAGAACGGATCTTCCTCAAGCAGTTCAAGGAGTTCGTCCCGCCCAAGCCCACGGTGCGCGTGACCAGCGAAACCCCTTGGTGGCGCGACAAGAAAACCCCCGCCATTTTCGTGCTTGTCCTGGAGGTCATCCCCTGGAAGGGGCCGAACAGCCCGGTGCGCGTCCACTACGGTAAGCCCAACGAAGGCGAAGATACCATGGACGAGGCTGGATTCCTGGAGCGGTTCGAGAAGAGTGGACCCCCGCCGGACAAGCGAACGGCCTGGGGAAAGGTCTGGGACGACGACTAGCGCTTGGCCGTCTCGGGTTCCAAGGTGATCTTGGCACCCGAGTGGGCATCGACAACGAAGTCGAAGTAGTAATCGCCGTGGGAACTGACCTTGTCGTCCTCCGCGTCGTAGCTGCACCCGATGCGAGGCTTGGACCGGACCCACATTTCCACCGTCTTGAGGAAATGCTCCTTGAGTTGCTCGGGGGTGGCCTTGACCTCCGAGTATTTCGCCAGGGCGGGCTCGAACTCGAACGTCACCTTGTCGAAGCCCACTTCTTCCAGGCCGCCCGACCAGCCTACGTTGGGTTCGGCTGGCGTGCCGTACGCCCTCGTGTCAGGCGGATCGTCGTAGATCGCCTCTTGAATCGACTCCTCGATCTCATCCTCGTCGTAGAGGACCGAGCCATCGTTGTCGAAGTACAGCGCGAACGGCACCTTGCCCGAGAGCCGTTGCGTGCCCTTGAGCGCGTACACGCTGTCGATCTTGGATTCGCTGCGGGCGGTCTTGGTGCGGTCGTAGCTGTAGGCCATACCCTGCGTCCGGTATCAGAAGATCATGCCTGACCGACCTCGGGCTTGCCGCCGAAGATGCGGTCCCAGCCCGAGCGATAGGCGCGCGTCGTGACCTTGGCCGGTCCCTTGTGGCTCTCCTCGTGGCAGCAGTTGGCGCACACGGACTGGCCGGGGATGTCGATGGACTCCACGTCGCACACGGGCGTGCCATCCTTGCGGGGTTTGACGGAGAGAACCTCGCCCGACATGATGGGCTCACCATGCTTGAGCGGACGCATCACCCCCTCGACGATGGTGTGGTCGGGCAAATGCCTGGAGAACGTCCTGAAGCCGTTTCCAATCTCAGGCCCCGGTACCAGCATGTCCTTGCCGCCGCAGTCGTCATTCTTGGGGTCGTCGCACATAAACGGATGATACACCAAGAACCCCGGTGTATAGAGAGAAAAGATGCCTGGGAACTACATCCTCGTGGGCCACAAGCCCGTCCTTGAACCCAACCAAATGAAGTTTGCCGAGTGGTGGGCAAAGGCCGACAGGCAGGTTCGTCGCACCCAGATCAGGAAAGGCGTCGAGGTCTCCACGGTGTTCTTGGGGCACGATCACAATTTCGGCGACCACGGACCCCCGGTCCTGTTCGAGACGATGATCTTCGGCGGCTCGAAGGACGAGGAGTTTCAAGTCCGGTCATGCACCTGGGGTGAAGCCCTGGCCGCGCACCGGGAGGCCATTCTGGTGTCCTGCGGGGCCGAGGGCGTGCCGCCCTCCGAAGTCAGGGACGTGCCCAGCCCCCGGCGGCAGGCCATCGAGAAGGCCAGGGAAGGCGAGCCCCCTGCCCCGACGTGGCACGAGCGGCTCATGAAGGACGATGACGACTAGAACGGGCGCATCTTGGCGACACGCCAAGCAACTGTGGGTCCGGTCACCGAGCCAGTCCCTGTCCCGGTGTCAAAGGGGCTCACGTAGTAGGTCGTGACCGTGACCGTTGGACCTGTAGTGCTGGGACGGAAGCCGCCTACGTTGACGACTGGCGCTCTCCAGTGCATGACCGGCATCGGCATGGGCATCGGTCGAGGCTGGATGTCGATCTGGTCGAATGCCTCGCGCACCTGGACGAGCAGCTTGAACCGCTCGGTCTTCACCGGGTCGTCCCCCGTCTTGTCAGGGTGTAATTCCACGGCGAACTTCTTGAACGCATGCTTGACCCGGCCCTTCAGATCCGCCAGCATCTTGCGAGCTTGCGCAATCGGAGCCCGCTGGATTTGGTCGAAGTCCTCGGGCACCCTCACGCCGAGATCGCGCAGGGCCTCAACGCCTTGTCGTGTCTGAAGGATATGCACGGTGTATCATCCATGGTGAGGCCATAGATAGAATGCCATTCAATGACCCCCGCGTGGGCGAACTCTGGGAAATGCGCGACATCGAAGGCCGCGCTGTACGCGGTGTCGTGGCCGACGTGAGCCCCGCGTCCGTCACCATGGTCTCGCTGACGGGCAACCGAAGCCGTGTGGCACCCCGAAGCCTGAGCCTCGCATGGAACTACGTCTCCGCTGCCCCCAGGACGGCCTACAACTGCGCGAGGCGCGGATGTGACCTCCGGGCCATCTTCCGGTACTACAGGGGCAGGAGCCCCGAATACGCTTGCGCAAGACACCTTCCTGTGGGCATCCGATCCGAGATCCTGCCGGACCAACCGGACGCGCCGGGACAACCCTCACTCGAAGTCACCTCCCCGGCACCTTGTCCCCAGTGCAACAACCTCGAACCCATCGAAGTCCTGCCCGACCCGAACGCCTCGGGGCTTGACCTGCCGCCGCCGGAAGCCTCTGAGTGGACGTGCCCCCTTTGCAGCGCCCGCTGGATCCTCATCGTCACCCGCCCTGATGTGGACTACGGGGCGAACTGGCAGATCACCGCCTTGACCCACGCCCGCAACCGGGCCGCGCGCCAGGGTCGCGAAGTCGTCTCCGTCCAGACGGGCGTCTCGACGTTCAGTGCCATTGTAATGGCCGAGAACCTCGGATCGGACGTGGGCAACACGGCCGTCCTGTGGGGCAACGTACCGCTCACCTGGAGCCTGCCTCTGCCCGGTGTGCCTGGGGCATGGATGCGCCTGCAACTTCGCAGTCAGGCCGTGATGAGGCGTCCTCGCGAACGCATCCCCACAGCCAACGACTCCATGCTCCAACTTCTACGGAATGCCAGCGAGGAAGTGGTTGCTCCCATGGACGAACGAGAAATACACCGCGTCATCATTCCTGGCACCCGGTGGGTTCACAAAGGTCAAGGTCAGACCGTCGAAATCATGGGAGTCGAGAACGGCGCGGTTGCCTTCAGGGCGGACGAACAGAGCTTCAGGATGACCGTCGAGGACTTCCTGGCATTCCACAGGCCCTTCGCCATGGACAGCGGCGCGAGCCCCCCGCCGACCATGCCCCTGCCGGAGATTGCGCCCGGCGAGGAATGGACGAGCATCGAAGGCACCGTCACCATCGTGGACGTGAACTCCAAGCGTGAGCAGGTTTCCGTCCGCTGGGCGCACGGCTCGCAGAAGACTTCCCGCCTCGACCTGCGGGCCTTTGCAGGAGACAAGTGGCGACGGGTCGTCCGCAAGACCGCGTTTCAGCGGATCATGGACGAGGACGAGGACTAGCATGCCCCCACCTGGAATCCCTGACTGGCTCTACCCGAGCGTCGTCCTACAGGACATCGACAGCCGATCCGGCTTTGTCTGGGTCCAGAGCGTCTACTGCACGAGCGATGGGGACTTGCAGGTCGAGATCCGAAGTGCCGAGGTCGTGTTTCCTGTCCGTGGCGGCCCGCTTCGCGTCACCATTGCAGGGGCTTCTCGCGCCATGCCCGCCTCCCTGCTGGCCGCGCAGTACGAGCCCCCGATGGCTACCCCGGTCTACGTGGCTGTCCCCGAGAACCGAAATCCGACCTTCACCCGCCTGCCCCTGACAGGCTTCAGGCGGATCGCTGTAGACGACCCAGGGTCGGGCGTGCCCGACCCCGGCTTCGAGGCGTACATGGGCTCCGCACCCGACGCGGAGATTCACAGCCCGCTCGACTTGATCCCCGAGAACTCGCCCGCTGCTCCCCCCGAAGGAACCGATGAGGGTCTTGAGCTACTGTCCAACCACACTCTCGTGGATTCCGTCCGTGCAGGCGTTATCCGAATCGCCAGCGCGCCCAGGGTCTCACCCCTCGGGGGTGTGACCGTGTTCATCATGCAGGACGGGCCGGGTGAACGCACCTTCCTCGGCCGAGCCGACCTCGGACTACCCTCGCTCGACCTGAATCACGACGAGGTCAGGGGCGTCCGCATCCTGACCAACCGAGACATTCAACGCCGGGCCGCCCGCTCGCGCGCGGTAGACCCCGCCCAGTACGACATGCCCGCTCCGGCCCCGAACATGGACGGCAGCCTCGAAGTCCTGACCAACGCGGAACTCCTGCGCAACCTCGACCTGGGCCTCATCAGGTTCGTGAGTCCGCCCAGGGTCTCATCCTTGGGCGGCGTGGCCCTATACATCCAGGCGATTGCCCGCTACCGGATCACGCTCGACCGCGCCGCCCTGAACCTCGACCCGCTCTACATGCGGCACGGGGACAGGATCTCCGTGCGCGTCCTTCCGGCCACGGGAGCCGAAAACCTGCGGCCATCGCCCTGGGTCGCCGAAGCTACAGAAGCCCTCGCTGCCATGGCCGAGCGCAGGCTCGTCTCGAATCAGACCCTGCTGGAGTCCGCAGGCGTGCCGCAAGAAGAGAACGAGGAAAACCTCAATTTCTACACCCCGCGAACCTGGGCGGACGCTCCCAACTTTGAGGCGGGACGTGCAAACGCCGAGGAAGAGGGCCTAGACACCAGCTTCGTGCTCGACCCGGACATAGCATCTCTCATCGAACCCGAAGTCACCCTTGGCACCGTCATGGTCGCACGGAACAATCCAGATACCAGGGTCGGCATCGTCACCCGTGTAGACCACGAATGGAGCGACGGGCAGGATCACACCTTCGTGAGCGTGCGCCTCTCCGAAGACGGCTTCTACAACGACCGCGAAGTCAGGATGCCCCTTGAGGGCCTGCTAGCCCAGGCGATGCCAGCGGGCAACGCCTTCCCACCTGAAGCCCGGCAGCCCACCGTCCAGATCTTCGAGGCCACAGGCGGCGCTCTGGCGGAAACCAGCCGCTTCCTGGCGGAAACCGGCCACCGACTGGCTGATACCTTCCTAAGAAGCACCGACCCCGTGCAGGTCGCCCAGGTCGTGGGTTTGAAGCTCGAACCCCCCAAGCCCGCGCGCACGAGCTTCGAGAGGCTCCTCGAAGACGATGACGATTGATCCTCCTATCCAGCGGCCGAAGTGATGGACACCTCCAGGCGCATTGCCCTTCGATTCCTGAACGCCCAGTCTAAGCAGTTCGTGCTCATGAAGTTCCTGAGCCGGGTTGCCCGAGACCTCGGCGTGGGCGAGCACATCTACGTCGTCGGGGGCGCTGTCCGCAACTTTGTCCTCGGCCAGCCCATCAAGGACGTGGACGTGGTCGTCGATTCCCTGGCCCTCGGAGGAGGCAAGGACTCCGAGTGGTTCGCCACCGTCGTCTCCAAGAACATCCCCGCCCGCACAAGCCTCGTGACCAACACCTACGGCGTCGCCATCCTCTCGGTCTCCGGCCCTTGGCTGCTCGATGGCCTCGACATGAACGGCGAAATCATCGAGATCGCCAACGCCCGCAAGGAGTCCTACTCCGGCGCGGAAGGCAAGGGCAAAGGCTACAAGCCCACGGACGTAGCTCCCGCGACTATCGAGGAAGACGTGTTCAGGCGGGAGTTTACGTTCAACACCCTGCTGTGGAGGTTGAAGGATCTCGCGACGGGACCGGAGCAAGCCGAGATCATCGACCTGACGGGCCGAGGCAAGAAGGACTTGGAAGAGGGCTGGATCCGAACCCCGGTGGACCCGGACAAGACCTTCGGCGACGACCCGACGCGCATGCTCAGGGCAATCAAATTCATCGCGCGCTACGGCTTCAAGGTTCCGCCGGACGTTGTAGCCAGCATCCATCGGAACGCTCCCAAGTTGAAGCGCATGCCCTGGGATGCTGTCCGCAAGCTCCTCGTGGGGGACATTCTCGAAGGCCCCGCCCCGAGAAGGGCGGTCGCGCTGCTGAAAGACCTGGGCCTCGACACGACCCTGAAGGAGATGTGCGAGGAAATCCCTCCCCTGGCCTCGGCTCTGTCGAGAGCCCTCGCGCCCGCGAGCGCAGAGCTTTTGCTCGACCTGATGGACCTCGGCTTTGCCCTCAAGACGCCTTTGAGCTTCCTCGCGGACAAGGACCGCCGAAAGCTCCGCGAGCTTCTCCTAGCCCTACCAGAGGCCGAGGGAAGGGCACTTTTCGAGGCCGTGAAGAAGCCGCCCCTCCCAGACCAGGAGGGGATCTTCCAGCGGTACGACATCCCGCCCAAGGACCGCAAGCAGGTCTGGGACGTGGCGCGCAAGCTGATGTTCGACAAGCCGTCTCTCGCCTTGGACCCGAGAGAGCTTCAGGAG
>Ga0315287_10005112_pt1 | contig 12895 bp, 16 predicted proteins | sample YL17G11_0_MG_FD_205037 | JGI IMG/M metagenome (GOLD analysis project Ga0315287, IMG submission 205037) | Sediment microbial communities from Yellowstone Lake, YNP, Wyoming, USA - YL17G11_0 | ecosystem: Environmental > Aquatic > Freshwater > Lake > Sediment | place: USA: Wyoming | collected...
TGAGCCGGATGACCGCCCTTCAGAATACAGTGCGCGGCGTGAACCAGGCGGGAACGGCTGGTGAGGACACCCTCGGCGGATTTTCATCCTTCCTTCGGCATGAGGGTGATGCAGCCCGTTTCAGGCCGCGCGTCCTACGGTATCCGCCGCGGCAAGACCGGGGATCCCCCGCTCGGCGACATCGCTTCTCCGCCATATCATCCCCTGTTCACCGTGCTTTCACCCGGGCGGCAGCCAGTAGCCGGCGTCGCGGTGACGTTCAGCTGCACGGCGCGTACGCTCGCGTCCACTGGGCAGCCGGTGACCACAGACGCAGCCGGCCTCGCCCCGGACAAGCTCACGGCGGCGGAGGATGGTCCCAGTCAGATCACCGTGACCGCGACGTCGGCCAACGGCACCAGGACGCTGGCCGTGGGCGTCGATATCGCCCCCGTCGCCAATGCCGGCGCCGACCAGACGGCGGAGTGCCCGGGTCCGGTCACGCTCGATGGATCGGGGTCGACCGACGCGAACTCCACGGCGGGGACCAACGATGACATCACGTCGTTGACCGATACGTTCACGGTGACGATCGTGGACACGAAGCCTCCGGTCGTGACGCTTCGGATGAGCCCCGAACGTCTCTGGCCGCCGAACCACAAGATGCGGAACGTTCAGGCCATCTTCGACATCCGGGATTGCGATCCCGCGCCGAAGGTCGAGCTGGTCTCAGTGACGAGCAGCGAGCCGGAGAACGGACTTGGCGACGGCGACACGGCGCCGGACATCGCCGGTGCGAGCCTCGGGACGGACGACCGCAGTGTGCAGGTCCGTTCGGAGCGCGCCGGCGGCGGCAGCGGCCGGGTCTACACGTTCGTCTATCGCGTGACGGACGCCTCCGGGAACGCGACCGACGCGACCGCGACTGTTACCGTACCGCACGACCAGGGGCACTGATCGCGGTCAGGCTCCATGCCCGAATGAAAAGGGGGGCGACCCGGCGGGCCGCCCCCCTTCTTCATCGCGCGATCTCAGTCGTGCGCGCCGTCCTCGTCGTTGTCCTCGAAGGCGTCGAACGAATTCACGATGTTGTTCTCGACCACGCTCTTGTTGGGGCCACCGGTGTTCGCGCTCGCCGGGTCGATCAGCAATCCCCCGCCCGCGGTGGAGATCCCGATCGCGGTTCGCGAGTGGGCAAAATCCTGGGCGACGCGCGGCGGTCGACAGCCGTCAGCGATCACCGGCGCCGCCACGCGGATCTGTGCTACGGCAGTCTTCGTTTTCTTCTGGGCCCGTGCGCTTCCGTGGCTCATTCAACCTGTCTTCATCTGGACGCCCCAGCCATTCACTCCAGAGGCATCTGTCCCGACATGGGTCTACTGGCCCATCTTGGTGATCGGCGCGACCGTCGCCGCGGGGGTCGCCGCGGTGTGGCCGAGGCCCGCCTCGTTTTTCATGGGCTACGCCGCGGCGTTGCCTCGACAACCGATAGTGCGCTCAATGGGGAGCCTGCTTGTTTGCCAGACCGTCCTGATGCTCGGCGTGGCAGCGTTGCTCGCCGGCCTGATGCCGACGGTGCGTGAAGCCGCGGTTCTGATCGCGGGGCTCCTGGTGGCAGGGCCGGTACTGACTGTCGTGCTGCCGCACGTGCCGGTTCCCTCCGCGGTTGCTCGCACTTCACGGACGGTGCGGTGGGTGGTGGCGATGGTGTTCACCTTGGCTGTGACCTGGGTTCTCCTGAACCTGGCCGGCGACGCACTCTACGAGAACTACTTTGTGATGGTTCGCACGCTGGCGCTGGTTGCGCCCCTCTTCCGACTTGTATTGGAGGCCGGCGCAAGTCCACTGGGGGTCGACCCGAAGAATGTGACACGGTCCGGGCCGTCGAGCCCGGCCAGTGTTTCGACCACGCTGTTGTTGACCTTGGTCTTCTGGCTGGCCCTTCCGTCCTTGGCGTGGGCCCACGACTGCCCGTCCGTGACCGAAGCGGTAGAGTGTTGGAAGAAGAACATGGGGGAGAATCTCGCGATGGCTGGCGCCGCGCTGTCTGCGATCGGCTCTGCGCTGCTCATGGGCCTCACTTGGGGGGGAGCGGACAATCTCACCGACTTGTTTCGCTCCCCGTCGCCTGAAGAGCAGATCAAGCAAGAAAACTATGAAAAGTTCATGCGAGCGCTGAACAGGGAGATGCAAGCGCGGGAGGCGGAGTTCAGGCGTCAGCAAGATTCCATATGGGGAAAGGGTACTGAGCGCCGTTAATGCTTGAACGAGCCAGCGGGCGCCACCCGCCGCTGAGCGTCGCGCCGATGACATTGATCTTCTGCCTGGCGCTTCCCTCATTGGCTTGGGCTCACGACTGTCCCAGCGAGCTGGGCGAATGCCTCAGGAAGGCTGCGTGGGGCGCGGGGTCTATGCTCGGCGCGGCGCTGGCAGCGATGGGTGCGGGGATGGCCGTGAGCAGGAGGTTGGCCGAGAAGAGACCTCGCGACCCGCTGGCAAACGCGCTGCAAGGTGCCATGTGGGAGGCGCAGAACGTATATCGCACGCTGGGGCCGCCTGGGTCTGATCTCAATGACGGTCGGGATCACACGCCGTTGCCTCCGGAGGGTCGCTCATCGGGCCTCCACAATCGCGGTTTCGGAGGGAAGTTGGGTAGGTAGTTCGAACCTGTGCATTGGAGAAGTCATGCTCGCCACTATCGCGTACTCTCTGGCGCTGGCTGCCATCGGCACCACTCCCGCCGGCCCCTGTGACCTGCTGGATCGTTCAGCCGCCGGCGCACTTCTCGGTGCCCCGGTGAGCAAGATGGAGCCATCGGGTCCCGAGCCCGACGAGGAGACCGGTGCGACGCGCACCATCTGTGCCTATCAGGCGGGGCAGCGGATGCTGATTGTCGTTCGCCTTGATTTCCCCAATGCCGGCGCCGCGCGTGAGGCCACCGCGGCCGAAATGCAGCCCGACAAACTCAGCGAAACCAATGCTACCGCGAAGGAGGAGTCCGGCCTGGGCGACAAGGCCTATCTCGTCTATACGCCGAAGGCCATCCAGTACGTCGTGGTCAAGGGCCCCAGTGTCCTCTCGCTGATTCTCGGAGGCATGCCCAACGCACTGACGACGTACGAGGCACCATTGCGGAGCGACGCTGCGGCAGCCACAAAGAAGCTCTGACGCCGAGTAGCTGAGTGGAAAGTAGAGCGGGGCGATCAGGGAACTGGTCGGCCCGCTTGTCATGAACATCCGTTCACGCTTGACACTGACCATGCCTTACCTGATCATGCCAACAGGTCGCGCTGCCCCTCCACCACAACCGACTCTCCCTGCGGTCGGGGTTGATCTCCCGGAACCGATACCATTGCGCACGTCGTACGCAGGGCCTGCGGGACCGCGATTGCTGGTGGTTGGCGGCATCGGCCTCCTGCACGTAGTCGTGTACTTCATCGTCACCCGGCTCACCCTGTTCCGTCCCGGCGAGGCGTTCATCGACCCGCGCGTGGGCCTAGACGACCGGATCCCTCACCTTGCCTGGACCTGGCCGGCCTACTGGCTGCCGTACGCGCTCGTCCCGATTGCGGCGGTCGCATCCATCGGCCGACTCGACGCCCGGGCGTTCCGCCGCCTCATCGTGGCGTGGGCGGGGATGATCCTCGCCGGCGGCGTGATTCAGGTGGTGTGGCCGGCCGTGGCGCCCTGGCCGGTCGCACCAGCCCTCACCCAGCGGCTCTATCACGACTCCGCGCTCATCCTCCCGTATGCCACGCTTCCGTCCATGCACGTCGCCCACGTGGCGATGGCAGCGATTGTCACCGCCACCGTCTTCCCTTCATTCGCGGTGCGGGTGAGCGGCGTCCTCTCCACCCTGCTGGTCGCCGTGGCCACACTCACGCTCAAGGAACACCTGGTACTCGATGCCGTCAGCGGCTTGGCGCTGGCCATCGCGACGGGGCTGTGGTGGCGCCGGGGGCTTCGATGATCGCGGCCGCTCCGCGGATGACTGGACGCACGTACCGGGTCGTCGCCGTGGAAGACACGGTCGCGGAGCGTCACTTCCGCGCGGTGCCCGGGTTCATCTACCGGCACGACCCGAACTGGGTGCCGCCGCTTCCCGGCGAAGAGCGCCAGACCTTCGACCTGCGCCGGAACCCGCAACTCCAGGGCGTGCGGGCACGCCGCTGGGTCCTGCTCGAGCGCGACGTCCCGGTCGGGCGCATCGCCGCCTTTGCGCCGGCGCACCGTCCCGGCGTCGGCTACGTCGGGTTCTTCGAGTCTCCCGACTCACCCGGCGCGGCGCGTGCGCTCCTTGAGGTCGCCGAAGAGTGGCTCCGCGCCGAGCAGCGCCTCGAATGCTACGGCCCGATCGCGGTGACGCCGCGCGAACGGATCGGCTTGCTGATGGACGGTTTCGACCGGCCGCCAATGCTGTTCACCCCCTACAACCCGCCGTACTACGCCGCGCTGCTCGAGGCTGCGGGGTGGGCGCCGCACCTCCACCTGCGGGCCTACGGCTGGAACCCCGGCTGCGCGGAACCGCGGCTCGAGCGCATCGCGGAACGCGCGGCTGCCCGTTCCGGCATCCGGATCCGCCCGCTGCGGCTGCGGCAGCTCCGGAACGAGACCCGCATCGTCGCCCGGTTGATCAACGAGACGCTGGCGGAGGCGTGGCACTTCGACCCGATCGGGGAAGAGGAGAGCGACGAGATGGCCCGGCTGCTCCGCCCCATTCTCGACCCGTCCATCGCCCTGGTGGCCGAGGACGACAGCGGGCCGTGCGGTGTCGCGCTCGGTGTGCCCGACGTCAACTGGCTGTGGCACCGCGCGGGCGGCCGGCTGTGGCCCCTCGGCTGGGCCCGCGCGCTGCGCTGGCGCCACCACATCCCGCAGGCCCGGATCATGGCGCTCGGGCTCGCTCCTCGCGCTCGAGGGACCGGACTCGCGGTGCGGCTCATCGACCAGCTGCATCGCGCGGGACTCGCGCGCGGCTTCGCCTGCGGCGAGCTGTCCCAGGTGTACGAGGACAACGAGGACATGCGCCGCATCCTCGATCGCATGCGCCTCCCTGTCGTGCGCCGTTACGCCGTCTTTGCCCGTCACCTGGAGGCTGCATGACGCACACGGAGAAGGTGCACGTCGTCTTCGGCATTCTTGGTGCAGTCACTGGCGCCCTCGCGCTTTGGCACGCGTTCCACCCCACGAGCCGTGCGCGGTTCGTCTGGCCCGTCCTCGCGTTCCTCATCGGCTTCTGCCTCTTCATTCCGGTCGAGGCCCAGACTCGTACCTACCAGGAAGTCGGCTGGTGGCAAACGATCCTGAGTGTCGTTCCCGACAGTCCGCGGTACTGGCTGGATAACTGGTTCGCCAAGCTGGCGTCGCGGCACGTGGTACAGCACAAGGCGGGCGGACTGCTCATCATGGTGGTGGGCGTGGTCGAATGGCAGCGTGCGCGTGGTCGTCTGGCGAAGTCAGCATGGCGCTTCGCGCTGCCCGTCTTGCTCGTGCTGATCGGGCTCGCGTTTGGCATCCACGGCGGCACCGCCGTGCACCTGCCGCATCGCACGGAGCAGGTGCACCACCGGATCTTCGGCGTGGGCTTCGTGCTGGCGGGGATGGTGCAGGCCCTGGTCGAGATGGGGCGGCTCCGCGGTGCATGGCGCGGGGCGTGGGCTCTGCTGGTCGTGCTGGTCGGACTGGACATCGCCTTCTTCTACCGGATCGACCCAAGCGAGTTTCAAACCGGGGAGCACCAACATGCAAGCGCTGGTTCTGGGCTGCGGTGAAATGGCGCGGCCGGCGATCGAGGATCTCGTCAGCCACGGGGTCTTCAGTCGGCTGACCGTCGCGAGCCGGCACCCCGCGCGGGCCGATGACTTTCTTGCCACCCTCCCGCCGCATCGGGTCCGGCTCCGCACCGCCGCGGTGGACGTCCTCGACCACCCGGCGCTCATGCAGCTCATGCGGGGCCACGATGTCGTCTGCAACATGGCCGGCCCCAACTACCAGAATGCGGTCGCCATCGCGCGCGCGGCGATCGGGGCGGGCGTGTCGATGGTGGACGTGTCGGACGACTGGGCGGCGACGCTCGAGCTGCTCGATCTCCACGCCGACGCCGTGCGGGCCGGGATCACCATCGTCGTCGGCCTGGGCGCGAGCCCCGGCATCACCAACGTGCTCGCCCGCTACGGGGCCGACCAGCTCGATCGAGTCGAGGAAGTGCGCACGTCCTGGATCATGCGCGCCTCCGACATGGGCGGCCCCGCCCTCAGCAAGCACCTCCTCCACAGCAACGCCCACCGCGCCTTCGTGTTCGAGGAGGGTGCCATGCGCGAGGTGCGTCCCTTCGTCGACGGCAAGGAGGTCATTGAATACCCGGCCCTCGGTCCGGTGGAGGTCATGCACATCGGCCACCCCGAGCCGTTCACGCTCTCGCGCTACATCGAGGGGATCCAGTATGCCGATGACAAGGCGACCTTCCTGCCGGTCGAGGTCAACGACATGATCGTCGAGCTCGGCCGCGTGGCGCGCTCCGGCCACCTGGTGATCGTGGATGGGCAGCCCGTGGACCCGATGTCGTTCGCCGCGAGCTACCTGCACCAGGCCTGTGCCCGGATGACCGGTGTGCCGCAGACCGGCGCCCTGCGGACGGAGGTGCGCGGGGAACGCGACGGCCGACCCGTGCGACTCGTTTACGCCGCCGCGGGGCGCATCACCATCGGAACCGGGATTCCCGCGTCGATCGGCGCGATGATGCTCGCCATCGGCAAGGTCGGCAAGCGGGGAGTCTGGCCACCCGAAGCCTGTATCGAACCCGAGTGGTTCCTCTCGGCGATCGAGCAGCGAAAACTCGGTGAGATCGACGAGCAGGTCTTCGACTGGGACCGGGAGGAAAGCCGGGCGGAGACGCTGCAGACATGAGCCTCATCCGCGTCGCGATCCCGGTCGTGCTCGGCCTCGTGGCGCTCGAACTGCTGTGGGGGACCGCGACGCGACGGATGGTATACCGCCTGGCCGACTCGGTGGCCGACTTCGGGTGTGCCGCGATGAGCCAGGTGGTCGGCCTCGCGGTCACCGCGGTGACCGTGGGAGGCTATGCCCTGGTGGCAGGTACCCTGGCGCCCCTTCGGCGTGACGTCGCGGCGACTCCGTTCGCGTGGATCACGGTGTTCCTGCTTGTGGATCTCGGTCAGTACCTGATCCACCGCCTGTCCCACCGTGTCAACGTGCTATGGGCTTGCCACGCCGTGCACCATTCGAGCGAGGAGTTCAACTACGCGGTGGGACTCCGGAACAGCAGCTTCCACGGTTTCCTGATCTGGGTTTTCTTCCTGCCCCTCGCGGTCGCCGGCGTGCCCTGGCGGATGGTGGCGGTCTGTTACGGCATCAATGTGCTCTACCAGTTCTGGCTTCACACCAGGCTCATCGGCCGGCTGGGTGTGCTCGAGGCCGTGCTCAACACGCCTTCACACCATCGGGTCCACCACGGGACTGACAGCATCTACCTCGACCGCAACTTCGGTGGCGTCCTCATCGTCTGGGACCGGCTGTTCGGCACCTTTCGGCAGGAGGAAGCGGAGCCACGATATGGCACCGTGCTGCCGCTGGCCAGCTGGAATCCTGTTTGGGCCAACGTGCAGGGGTTCACGCTCATCCGGAACGCGTGGCGTCGTGCGCCGGATTGGCGGGGCCGACTGCGCGCCGTCGTTGGCCCCCCGGAGGGACTGGGCACTGCCGAGCCGTCGCCTCTGCCCGCGGTTCCCTCACCAAGGGTCGCGCTCTATGTGGCGGCACATCTTGGGCTCGCCATCGCTGCCTGCCTCGGCGTCGTCCTTCCGGCCAGCTCTCCCACCGTGCTGCGACTGGGAGTCGGGGCGTTCGTGCTGGTCACGCTTGGTGTCCTGGGGGGGCTCCTCGACGGGCGGCCATGGGCTGGCCCCGCGGAGCGGGCGCGGCTTGCGGCGCTCATGGTTGCGGGGGTGCTTGCCGCCACCGGCGCGTCGCCGGGACCGGCAACGCGCCAGGTCACCTTCGCCAGTCTCGGCGCTACCATGGCCGGCGAGATCACCTACCCCCGGGGCGCCGGTCCCTTTCCGGCCGTGGCCCTCGTGCATGGCTCCGGACCGGTCACCCGGGAAGGCAACGCGCCGCTGGTCACCCTCTTTCGCGATCTCGGTTTCGTCGTGCTCGCGTACGACAAGCGCGGAACCGGCGCATCCGGCGGCAGCTATCGTGGCGTCGGTGTCCGCAACAGTGACTCGATGATTCCCATCCTGGGGGCTGATGCAGCGGCAGCGGCGCGTGCGCTGGCGGCGGACCCGCTCGTCGATGCTCGGCGGATCGGTCTTGCGGGGGGCAGTCAGGCGGGCTGGGTCATGGCGGCCGCCTTGAACGGCGCACCCATCCGGTTCTTCGTGGCGCTCTCCGGTCCCGCCGTGTCGGTCGGCGAGGAGATGTATTTCTCCCGGTACTTCGAGGACACGGATCGGTCCCTCGATCTCGCCGACAGCGTCATGGCGCTCTTCGCCGGCGCTCCGGGCTACGATCCGCTCCCCGACCTGCGGCCAGGCGCGGCGGTCGGCATCTACATCCTCGGAGGGCTGGATCGCAGCGTCCCGACCGCGCGCAGCGTCGCGCGCCTTCGCCAACTCGATGGCACCGAAGCGGTCCGCTTTACTACCCTCGTACTTCCGGCCGGCGACCACTCACTGCGTGACGCGCACACCGGTGCACCGCTGCCATTTGGGGACCAGTTGGTCGCCTGGCTGCGCCACACAGGAGTCACCGCGGCCCCGCCAGCAGCGAGTCATTGATCAACCGCGTCACCACCAGCGAATCGATCTCCAGGTCGAAGTAGGGCTTCCCCTCACGCGCGATCTCCATGCGCCGGAACCATCGCACCTGATCGCTCCCAGCACGCTCGGCCCCGCGAATCCGCCCAGGTTTCCCACCGCATTGATCAGCGCGATCCCGCCCGCGGCCGCCGTCCCCTGCAGTGCCATCCGCGGCAGGCACCAGAACGTCGGCCCCATCGCGTTGAGTGCCATCACGCCCACCATCAGCGCCAGGATGGCCCCGGGGCCCGACCCCATTGCCGCCGCGGAGGCCACCGCGATCCCCGAGACCACGACCGGTACCGCCGAGTGCAGCACCCGCTCCTGCGTGCGGTCCGAGTGACGCGAATTGATCAGCATCGCCGCCGCTCCCCCGAGGCCCAGCAGTCCGATGATGAGGCCGACGCCCACGTCGCTCACCTGGAACGCGTCCCGCACCATGATCGGCAACCACAGCGTCAGCCCGTACAGTGACACCGCGAACAGGAAGTATGCGAGCGTGAGTGTCGCGACCCGCGGACTCTTCCACACTTCGCGCAGCGTGCGGTGCGCCTGCCCCGCGAGCGCCCGTGCCTCCTCCTCCAGTCGCCCACGCAGCCATTCACGTTCCGCCTCCCCCAGCCACCGCGCCTCGCGCACGCTGTCCGTCAGGAATCGGATGGCCACGAAGCCGAGAATCACGGCGGGCATCCCCTGGAGCAGGAACAGCCACTGCCATCCCGCGAGTCCCAGCTTCCCGTCGAGGCCCAGCAGCAGCCCGCTCAGCGGTCCGCCAACGGCGCTCGCCAGTGGAATCCCGATCATCAGCCGCGACGTTGCCCGCGCCAGGTAGCTCCCCGGGAACCACAGGCTGAGGTAGTAGATGACAGCGGCGTGCCCCCACCCGCGCCAGCACCAGGTTGCTCGGCACTTCGAATAGCGCATACCCCAGGAAGAACACCCCCGCACCCAGCCCGTACACCGCGTCGCTGAACCCGAGGTCCCGGTTCATCTGCAGGGCCGCGAAGCTCACATTCGTCCGGTCGATGAAGCACACCACGTACAGCAGGAAGAGGAACGGCAGCAGCCGTCGCCCCACGCGCCCCATCGTGGCACGCTCGAGGTCCGTATTGGTAGGATTCGTCATGTATAGAGCCGCCCCCCTCGCCTTGCTCGCCTTGGCCTGCACCCCATCGAGGCAGGCGCCCGTCGCCGCTACGGCCCGCGCCGAGTTCGTGGACGGGATCATTCTGCTCGACGTCACGCTGGAAGGGAAGCAGGGCTGGTGGCTGCTCGACTCCTGGGCCCGCGGCGTCACGCTCGACATCTCGGGCGTCGCCTTCCGCCTGCTTGGCCACGACTTTTTCGAGCGCCACCTCATCACCATCGACTACGCCAGGCGCGAGGTCCGTCTCGCTCGACACCGGTTCGCTCAGTGAACTCGGCCTCAACGGTTCGTTCGTGGTGCAGAACCGTCTCTTCCCCGTCGGCTGGCCCCGCAGACCGATGGAGGGCCTCGCGGTCGGCGGTGTCACCCACAACTTCGTGAGCCGCCTCGACTCGATGGAGCTGGGTGGTATCGTCATTCTCCATCCAGTCGCCGGCTGGTCCGAGCGCATCGCCGCGGGACTCGATTCCCTCCGCCGGCACTTCCGCCAGCCGGGACGGACCGACACCCTCGTCATCGCTCGCGGCACAGTCGAGCGCACTGTCATGCTTCGCCAACGCGAACTGCCCTGAGGACGTGGTCATGCGATTCCTCCGTTGGACGGTCTTGCTGCCTGCGCTGGTGGTGGCGGGTGTCCTTGCGGCGTACTGGACCAAGGACCCCGAGCGCCGCGTCCTGAACGACGCCGCCCGCGGCGAGGCACCCGGCAAGTTTGTCCATCTCGCCGACGGCATCACCCACTACGAGGTCGCCGGCCCAGACACCGGCTCTGTTGTGCTCTTCGCCTCCGCCTTCTCCGTGCCCGGCTTCATCTCCGATCCCCTCTACCAGTCGCTCGCCGACTCGGGCTTTCGGGTCATTCGCTTTGACTACTACGGACGGGGTTGGTCCGACCGACCCAACGTCGCATACGACCAATGGCTTTTCGTGCGCCAGATGGCGGGGCTGCTCGATTCCCTGGGCGTGACCGCGCCGGTCACGCTCGCCAGCGTCTCCTACGGCGCCGCGATGGTCACCAGCTTCGCCGACCGCTATCCCGATCGCGTGCGGGCCCTCATCTATCTCGACCCCGTCTTCAACAACCAGCGCCCCCTGGCGCCCGAGGAGCGCTCGCGGCTGGCGTGGGACTATTACATGGTGCTGCGCGACGGGTCCGGCGAAATGGCCGAGGGGCAACTCTATGATTTCCTTTATCCGGAGCGCCATCCCGACTGGGTTGCGCGTTACCGGACTCAGCAGCAATTCAAGGGAACCCGGGAGGCTCTGCGCCGCACCCGCGCCGCAATTGCCGTGGCCCCCGACCAGATGGAGCAGTTGTGGCGGGTGGGATCCTTCCCGCGCCCCGTCCTCGTCATCTGGGGACGACAGGACCCGGTAGCGCCATTCAGCGAGAGCCCGGGCGTCATGAGCGCGCTGCCCCACGGGGCGCTGTTCCCCGTCGATTCGGCCGGTCACATGTCCCATGCCGACCAGCCCGGCGCCGTGACCGCCGCCGTGGTGGCATTCCTCCGCCGCGAGCCGGGCGACTAGATTTCACAGGCAGTCACACCATCAACGAGGATGCATATGCGCGCCCACCGTTTCGGTCTCATCACTTGCAACGCCCTGGCCTTTGCGGCCGTCCTTTCCACCACCGCCACCGCCCAGGAAGAGAAGCTGGAGGATCGCGCCAAGTCCGCCGCGAAAGTCCTGGCCAACCTGGTGTCCGATCCCAAGAACTCGCCTCCCAACAAGCTCCTGCGCAGCGCGACCTGCATCGCCATCATTCCGAGCGTGAAGACCGCCGCCTTCGTGGTGGGCGGACAGGTAGGGTTCGGCCTCGCCTCCTGCCGCGTCGGCGATGGCTGGAGCCTCCCCACCTACATCTCGCTCAAGGCGGGCTCGGTCGGCTTCCAGGTTGGCGGCTCCGCGACCGACGTGGCCCTCATCTTCACCCACGACGACGCACCCCAGCTCATCGCCGGATCGAACTTCCAGATCGGTGGCCAGGCCTCCGTCGCGGCCGGTCCCGTCGGTAGCACCATCGGCGCCAACACCGACTTCAAGAAGGGATCGTCGATCTACTCCTACTCTACCAGGGGTGCCGGGCTCTTCGCCGGTGTCTCCCTCGCTGGCAGCGATGTGAGGGTGGACAACAAGGGCAATCGCACGGCCTATCCCGAGGGCTCGGTGAAGGTCACGTCGGACAAGTCGCCCGACGTGGCGGCGTTGCTCGCCACCCGCGCCGACACGAAGACCACCCCGGCGATGGTGCAGCCCTTTACCGAGGCGCTGGAGAAGCGCATCGGAGGCACACGCTGAGCCTGCCCCAGCGCACGTCGCGGGCGGAGATGGTCGCCACCGTGAAGCGGCCGCGCGTCCTGTACGTCATTGGCGGGCTGGCGATCGCACTCACCCTGGCGCTGGCAGTATGGCTGTTTAACCCACCCCAGCGGCGTATCCGTCTCGCCGCTGGCCCCGCCGAGAGCGCCGAGTTCCGTTTCGCCCAGCGCTACAGCGACATCCTGAGGCGTGAGGGGGTCAGGCTCGAGCTGGTGGCAACCACCGGTGTGCTCCAGAATCTTGCCCTCCTGCAGGATCCAAAGAGCGGTGTGGACGCAGCCCTGGTCGAGGGCGGCAGCACCACAGCCGACCAATCGCCCGACCTCGTGTCGCTCGGCACCCTGTACTATCGCCCGGTCTGGGTCTTCTATCGCGGGCACATGCCGCTGCCCGGTGAGTCCTGGCCATCCACACTCCGCGTGGCACTGGGCCCCGAAGGCGGCAATCCCGCCAGTCTCAGCCGCCGCCTGCTGCTCGAAACCGGTGCACAGCTCGATGGGACAAACCTCCGCCTGCTGGGGCGCGAAGCCGCCGCCGACTCGCTGCTCGCGGGCACCGTCGACATTGCGGCCATCGTGGCCCCGTGGGAGTCACCCGCGGTGCAGCGGCTGCTGCGCGCCGACAGTGT
>Ga0315287_10005114_pt1 | contig 12894 bp, 9 predicted proteins | sample YL17G11_0_MG_FD_205037 | JGI IMG/M metagenome (GOLD analysis project Ga0315287, IMG submission 205037) | Sediment microbial communities from Yellowstone Lake, YNP, Wyoming, USA - YL17G11_0 | ecosystem: Environmental > Aquatic > Freshwater > Lake > Sediment | place: USA: Wyoming | collected...
ATCGGCGTGCGCTAGGTTGTGCTAGTCTATATTCATATCTTGTAGGATTCTCACTATGCTATTTCCGATTTTTTATGGTTTCATAGCTCCTGATATTGCTTCCATTCGGCAATTTAGCGCGGTTGATACTGCTATTGATCTTGCTGTGAAACTCGACGCGCAGCTCTCTGTTGCTATCGGCGCCTTGCAGATATCCGTGCCAAATGTATTGGGGTCTGGCACAGTGCAAGGCCTGATTTCCAATGAGAATAAACGCAGCATAGATTCTGCTGCCACAGCACGAGAACAGATCGTAGATGCCGCACGCAGTTCAGGTTTGACCGTTCATACAGAGATTTTGACTGGCAATCTCGATCAGATTAAGAGTCGCTGCGCAAGTCGGGCTAGGGTGCATGGCATGGTATTCGCAGAGGCTGGTTTATCGGGCGAACTCTTGGGTGGAGTACTAATCGAAGCACTCCTCTTTGAAGGTGGCAGGCCGTTGTTCGTTGTGCCAAACGGCTATTCTTCTGAAATCAAGATGGATCGCATCATGATTGCCTGGGATGGCAGCCCAAGTGCTGCCCGCGCGGTGTGGGATTCTATTCCGGTGCTGCGATTGGCGAAAACCATCGAGATCGTAACAGTGGTGGGTGAAAAACACTTGAATGACGTCCCCGCTGCAGATGCGCTAGCGCCAATGCTGTCCTACCTTGGAAAGACGGTAGAGGTTACTGTCCTGCCTTATGCCGCCAAGACAACAGCGGGCCTTATCAAGCAGCATGCAAAAAATGTGGACGCTGGATTGGTCGTTCAGGGCGCGTACGGCCGATCACGCTGGAGCGAGCTTATTCTCGGCGGCGTAACCCGAGAAATGCTGCGCGATTGCACAATGCCAGTCCTGATGTCCCATTGAGGAATATAATGGTAGCAATGAATTTTGGCGCAGATCTGCCTGCCATTTGTCCCGGCTGGGAGTTCCAAACTATGAACTTGGTCTACAGATTACCTGTGATTTTGCCCTACCACCTTTGGCCAATGCCTTGCCGCTAACACAATTTCTGCCATGATCGGCCCTGATGAGTGGATTATCCTTCAGATGTCGGCCCATCGGCTGGCCGGTTTTTAGATATGGAAGACAGACAGACATGAAGGACCAAAAGCCAGCGAAGAAAAAGGAAGCTGCGGGAAAGCCGGAATTCAAGGGACGTATCACCAGTATATCCTGCGCGAATGACGTTGCTGAATTCCGTTTTGAGGTTGAGAATAAGAAGGATGAGGCCACACGTTTGTTCAGTAGGCCGGCAATGAAGCAATGGTGAACCTCATTACTGCTGCCTATATGGCCGGCAAGAAGGTGACTGTCGTGGATGCTGTGGCGGGAGAAATCCGTCTCGGCGCGAAGATAAAGCCTGCCAGGGTGGAGGCAGAAAGGTTTTTCAAAGTGAACATGGAAAAGCCTGTCGAGATGAAAGCTAAAACGTCTGCCAAGGTGAAGACTGAGAAACCCGCCAAAGTAAATGCCGAGGAACCTGCCTAAACCCTCAATGGGCCGGTGCTCGAGGCAAGCCCACCAGACCTTTCACAACGATCTGATCAGGAGAATAGATTATGACAAATAAACTGACCATAGGCCTGTCGGCCCTCTGTGTTGCTTTTGCGCTGTCGGTGACCGCCGCAACAGCTCAATCTGGGTCCAACGTTGGCCTTCTCAAATGTACTGTCGACGGTGGTATAGGTCTGATCATCGGCTCGTCGAAAGGCGTCACATGCAGCTTCCAACCGGCCGGAGGTGGTAGTCCTCAACGCTACAGCGGAAGTGTTGGAAAGTTAGGCCTGGATATCGGCGTAACTAACAAGAGTTACATTCGTTGGACGGTGATTGCGTCCGGTAAGCTGAAACCTGGATCGTTGGCGGGAAGCTATGGCGGAGTTACCGCTCAAGCAACTGTTGGAGCTGGGCTCGGCGCGAATGCCCTCATCGGCGGCTCAGACAAGTCGATAGCCCTTCAACCGCTGAGTGTTCAAGGCCAAACAGGCTTGAACATCGCAGGTGGCATTGGGACAATGAAGTTGAAATACGTGAAATAGCTGCACTCAGTTTAATGGCGAAGCTTTAATCTCTTACGGCGTCGCCGCAACAGGCAGAATGCAAAACCGGCAGTGTCGTTTCATAGAACTTTCTTAGCTACAAGCTAACGGACATTTCGATAAGAGGTGGTGGTTTTGGTCACGGGGGTAGGTTTAGGGCAAATTTGAATGGGACTTAGACCTTAGATGGCATGTTGGCGATTGTTGTATTGGGGGGGCAAGTTCTAGGGAACTCGACTGTCATAGGCAGCCTGCGCGGTGCGCGGATAGGCGGGCTTCGGAGGAGCGGTCGTCCGCAACTATGGGCGCTGTCCGGAATGGGTCCAGGCTGTGGGCAAACGCCGTTTAAATCGGCACAGCTGCAAGGTTTATGTGATCTTTCAAGTCTGCAATTTCCTCAAGCTTTGATTTCATTAACGCCGAAATTGGTGATGCTGCGTCAAAATCAAAGTTTCGACGTTCACCGATGTTTTCACACAGCCTCGGTCAAAAGCAGTAGTCAGGCGGCCTTCCTGCGATGTCTGCTGGGCATCTGATAGTGCAGGTCGTTAGCCCAATGTCGGGTCTGCCACGACAGGCGGACAACTTGATGCCTGGCCGCGAAGTCGGCTTAGTGCCAAAATCGACCGATTTGATGTTGAGACTAAGCGGAATAGCGAAAGTCAACCGCCATAGACGGTGTTACCCTCCTTGATCGTCTCGAGGACCTTGATGTCCTTAATCGTCATAGGTTCAACCCTGAGCGGGTTCTTGTCGAGGATCACCAAATCGGCGAGCTTTCCCGCCTCCAGCGTGCCTTTGCTGTTTTCTTCCTTGATCTGATAGGCGGCCATGGACGTTACCGCTCGCAGCGCATCATAGGCGGATATTCGTTGGTCCGGGCCAAGCACTTTTCCGCTTTGCGTCACTCGGTTCACCGCTGCCCAGACCCCCGGCAGGATCGGAGGAGGGGTAATCGGCGCGTCATGTGAAATCGTGAACGGAACGCCAGCCTTCAGCATTGATGCCGCCGCCATGGCATTTGCTGCACGTTCTGGACCCCAAAGGGGCGCTATATCATCTCCCTGAACGGCTAGAGAAACCGCTAGAAAGCTTGGAATACCCCCCACGGCCTTGATCCGCGCAATCTGATCCGGGCGAACGTAGCCTGCGTGCACGAAGACGGGCCGATGATCCCTCATGCCATGCTTCTTAACGGCCGCCTCGATGGCCTGAAGGGCTTGCTCAATCGCCTGGTCCCCCATGACATGCATGTTGATCTGCATGTCGGTCGTCCAATACTTGTCAAAGAAATCGAAAAGCACTTGGTCCGGAATCTGCCCATATCCTTTAAATCCGGCCTCTCTCCCCGACGGCAGTTCGGTATAGGGTTCAGACATCCAGGCCAGCACGGGATTACCATCAAGCCAGAACTTGATGCCACCCAGCCGAACTCGGTTGATGTAGCGTTTTTCCAGATCGGGGCGCGCGGAGAGCAACTTTCCAGCGGTATCTACGCCCTTCGCATTGTAGGCCTCGCTGATGCCATAGGCAGCGTTGATAACATCCTCGGTCGCACTTTCCTTGGCAAACACCACAAGGTCGATGGGAAGCAGGTTCTTGTCGATGGCATTCTCGACGATGGCAAGGTCATCGGCGCCGAGCCCAAGGCCGCACTCCATCGCAGTCGTCTGGCCGTTACTCGCCCAAGCCGCGGCACCTCCCTTCACCACTTTTGCTGCGGCCTCGCCCGTCAAGGCAGGCCGCATGTTGCTGACTTCGATGAGTGCGGTCTCCTCCATTGGACCTGAAGGGATCTTAGTCCCCACAACGCGAATATACTCGCCCCCTTCGGGATCAGGTGTGTTCTAACCGATGTTGAGTAACCTCATAAGAGCATGGTTCATCGAGCCGCCGTGGCCCGAAGCGTGAACCACCAGTACAGGTCTGTCCCCGGAGATTTCATCGAGTTCATCGGCCGTGGGATGGCGGTTCTCGGACATCTTTAGGGGTGCATAGCCCATCCCGACGATCCATCCTTCACCGGGTATCTGGCCTGCGTGGGTGTTCATACGCTCGACCAGTTCGGGAATGTCCTTCACGCCCGTCAGGTTCTGATCCATCAGGTTTTTGCCATAATAGATCATATGTCCATGGGCATCGATGAAGCCTGGCAGAAGCGCATGACCGACGAGATCGGCAACCTTGGTGTCGGCCGTCTTTAGCTTCATCGCTTCATCCTTCGTGCCAGCAAAGGTAATCTTACCGCCGTCGACAACGAGTGCCTCGACGTAGGTGGGTTCCTTACCTGCCATCGTTAGGATGTCACCGTTGATATAGATGGCATCAGAAGCTCGGGCCGTGGCAACAAGACAGATCAATACCGCAACTACGAAAAGTCGGCTTACCAATGTCGTAGATCTCATGGGCTCTCAGTCGTTCTGTTCGGAACCAAACGAAGGAGCAACGTATCAAAACTCATCCGGGCAACGATAGTCCAGATCCCGCCGTTTGATTGGGCCAGTGCGGGCGCCGAATTGAATTCTTTGACATCGAAAGTAGCGCGACCAGAACCACGCCCGGGCATGGATGTTTGCTATTTCGCCGGTAACTCATGCCGAGAGTTTTTGTCTCGGGCGATGAAAGGTTAGCAACTGCTGGATGCTTCCATGGGCGCGCTGGAGTCACTCGCATTGATCATTCGAAGTCTCCCCGATGTCTGAATTCCGCTCAGCTTAAAGTCGATACTCCCAAATACGCTGGGTGCCAAATACGCTGGGTGCCAAATACGCTGGGTGCATGTGAGATCGCCATTCCTGGTCAGCAGTAAAGAGTTTTGACAAGCAGAAGACTGTCGGCAAGCTGGGTCGATGTCCAGAATGGTAAACATACGGCGCGCCATCCCAGCGCTATGTCCACTGTGCATCTGATAACGGATGAATAGCTGCAGATAGCGGACATTTACCGGCTCAGCGTGGATGTTCGCTAAGGGCTGTGGTCTTCCGGCTGGCCGGGCCAACTGCCAGAGTAGATCGTCGATCTCGTGACGGAGAAGCCCAAAAAACCTACACATGTATCGACATCGACCTGAAAATAGCAGCCGCCATTGGCCGCGAGGCGGAGGACTGACCGCGATGCGCCAGACATAGAACGAGGAAGGTGCACTCTGCGGACGACAAATGACACCCCCAGTGGTTGTTGATCGCGGTTATTGGGGGGATTTTCGCCAGATCTGTGCGAAGGCAGCGCCTGCCACAATCAGCGTCGCCTCTTCAGGTCAATGGGAGCAAGGGTCTCCTCACAATCCCGGGTTCAGTTTGGGAATGGCATTTCAAACTGTACGAGAATTATGACTTATAAAGAAGCCCTTGTGGCACGGGTCTACGCCCGGTAAAAGCTCAGCTACTGCGGGACTGTTTCGAAAAACGTGTGTAAAGTCAGGATAACACAGGTGGCGAGTTCACGCAGGAAAAAGAGCAGGTTGCGCGCAATCTTCAGCGCGGTCATGGTTCTTGCGTTTTTTGCTCTGGTGGCTGCCCCAACCGCGCAGGCCTTCGAGATTTTCGGCTTCCGGCTTTGGGGATCGGACCTCGAATCGAATGCGGACCTTGTCGTCGATCCGGTCCACTACGATGTCGCGTTGGCCTTTTCTGTGCCTAACGATGATCTGCGAGACGACCTGAAGAACGCATCCCTGCTGGTCACCAAGAAGGATATTCTGCCGTCGGGAACCGTGGGGCTCATCCAGCGCGCCCGCGACGATCAGGCCAATCTAATCGGCAGGCTGTACGAGGACGGTTACTTCGGTGCCGTTGTGAATATCGTGATCGAGGGCCGGCAACTTGAAAACATCTCCGTCACCGACCCGTTGGGAAACAGAGGGCGCAATGTCGCGGTGGCCATATCGGTCAATCCGGGCCCATCCTTTACCTTCGGCAAGATCCGCATCATCGGCGGACGGGGTGCAAAAGCAGACGAGGCTGTTTCCAAGGCGGGATTGATCAGGGGGGCTCCAGCATCCTCGAAAGTCATCGCTGCCGCCGCCGATGCACTGGTCAAGTCGTGGCAGCGTGAGGGGCACCCCTTTGCTGTGATCGCCAGCCAGGACGTTATCGCCGACCATGCAAACAATACAGTCATCGTGACCCTTGGCGTGACACCAGGTTCCTTTGCCACCATTGGTGCCGTAACGGTCATGGGGACCGAGCGGCTCGACCCTGCATTTGTCGAACGGCAGGCCGAAGTGCCTGTGGGCGCTCCCTATCATCCCGACATCATCGAGCATACGCGCAAGAACCTGGGGCGCATCGAAGCGCTCGGCAGTATCATCGTGCGAACCGGCAACAGCGTCGATGCCTCAGGTGCCGTACCGCTGATCATAGAGGTCTCCGAACGCGAGCTCCGCACCATCGGGGTTGGCGCTTATTATTCGAGCATCGATGGAGTGGGCGGAGAAGCGTTCTGGCTGCACCGGAATCTTTTCGGAGAAGGTGAAAAGCTGCGCCTGGAGGCCGAGATCGGCCGTGATATTACGACGTCCTCCTATAATGATCTCGACAGTTACAATGGCCGCCTCGGTTTTCATTTCGAAAAGCCCGGTATCCATGGACCTCGCGTCGACTGGCTGGTCAGCGGCGCGATCCTGCAGGAGGATCCGGATCCCTACTTCCGCCGTGGGGTCGTATTCGCGACCGATCTGCGCTACCGCTGGGATAACGAACTGACCCTCACCGGAGGGATAGCCTATGACTGGTCGCGCATTGACGATGCCTTTGGTCGGAACAACTATTCCTTGCTGAGTGCGCCGATAGTGGCCACCTATGACAGCCGCGACAATGCCCTGGACGCGACCACCGGCATCTATGCGCGGCTGCTGGGAGAACCGGACTACGGCACTGACAGCGGCAGCCTGTTCTTCACCGGAGACAGTGAGCTGCGGCTCTACCACACGCTCGATGATGACGCACACTTCGTGCTTGCAGCGCGCGGCCGCGTCGGTTCGATCATCGCTACCGATCTTGAAGATATGCCCGCGCACCGGCGCTTCTATGCCGGTGGCGGAGGATCGGTGCGTGGCTATGACTATCTTGGAATAGGCCCTAAAATCCCGGGCCTCGGGGCGACCGGCGGCCTCTCAAGGCTCGAAGGTTCGATCGAGGCGCGCATTAAGATAACCGATACGATCGGCATCGTGCCCTTCGCCGATGCCGGCTATGTGGCCGAAACATCCCTGTTTGGCGGCGACAAGGAGTTCCGCGCCTCCGTCGGCCTCGGGCTGCGCTACTACACCGTGGTGGGACCCTTGCGCCTCGACGTGGCGCTGCCGCTTGATCCGCACTCGGGGGACCCTGGTTTCGGCGTCTATTTCGGTATAGGACAAAGCTTCTGATGAAAAAGCTTCTCCTTGCCATACTGCTCATCCTGTCTGGCCAGCTAGGCCCCGAACACTCTCACGCGCAGGACGGTCCGGCCAAGGGCTTCGTCGAGAACATGCTGGAGAGCATTCTCAATGTCGAGGGCCGTAGCCTCAGTGTCGAGAACGCCAGTATCTCGCTGACTGGCGATCTGAACATCGCGCGGGTTGAAGTGCGCGACAGTACCGATACGTGGCTGGTCATCGAGAACCTTGCCCTTGTGTGGCGCCCGCTCTCGTTGTTCGGCAAGCAGCTTCAAGTTGACGGCCTCACCGCCAAGAGTGTGCATGTGCTGCGCATGCCGCAGTCGCCGGAAGGTTCCGTTGCAGCACCCAAGGAGTTTCAGAGCCTCGCGGCGGCACTGATCAGGCGGCTTTCCATTGAAACGCTGACGATTGACAGACCGGTGTTCGGGCAGGACGCCAGGTTGGCGCTGGAGGGCTCGGCCGAGATCGTGGCCAACCCACCCAAAATCCGTTTCGACATGACGGCTTCGCGCCTTGACGGCAAGAAAGGCGATCTGGCCACCAGGATTGTGCTCGATCCGGTTAGGCGTAATTTCAATGCCGATGTGACCTTCGCCGAGGAAGCCGACGGCATCGTCGCTGCCGCACTGTCCCTACGCGGTGGCCCCTCCGTCGCTCTCGGGCTTTCGGCGGCAGGCAATTTTACCAACTGGAAGGGGACATTCAATCTCGATCTCGACAAGCAGCGCACAATTGAGGGTAATGCGAGTTCGGCTGCCGACCCCTCGGGCCAGGTCATTACGGTCAACGGCACGGGTGCGATGTCGCGCTTGCTGCCGCAGTCGCTTGAACAGCCGTTCACCGGCATCTCGACGCTTTCGGCGTCGATGCTGGTTCTGCCGGAAGGCGGCGCGGCGCAGATTGAGCATGTCAGTCTCGACAATAGCGCCTTCGGCTTCCGGCTGGCAGGTGTTGCCGATTGGGCGGGAACCCGCAGCAATCTCGCGGCGGAACTGACGAGCAAGGATCCGTCAGTCGCCTTCGATCTGCCTGAGACGGGTTTTCTTGGCCGCACGAGCGTTACCGGGCTCTCAGCCGCGCTGCATTTAAGTGGACTGCTCACCGCGCCCGCCTGGAAGGCCGACCTGAACTGGCGGTCTGCAGCTTCGGATCGCGCCACGTTCGACCAGATGAAGGCAAGCCTCGAGGGGCAGGGGGTCCGGCCATCCCAGCAGCCAGTTAGTTTCAAGGGCGATCTCAAAATGGCGCTTGCCCAGGGCCGGTCTGGCAATCTCCCCCCGGCGCTGATTGGACCCGTCACCGCTAATGTCGAGGGCACATGGCGCGATGGTGACCAGGTCGATCTCACTCACGCCATGCTTGCAGTAGCTGATATCGCTTTTGAAACATCAGGCACACTGAAGCCTCTGGCAGGCGTGTTCGACCTGGCGGTGTCGGCTGATACGGGCTCGCTCAAGACCGGCTACGGCTTTGCGGACCAACTGCTTGCCGGGCCGGTTGCGGTGAAAGGACGCATGACCGGCGGATATCAGCTGCAGCTTGCGCTGCAGGATTTCACCTTCGCCAGTGCTGGAGTTTCGGCCCGGTCGAGCGGCACAATCACGGCCGACGCTGCGGACCTTTCGTTCGCTGTGACAATCCCCAACCTGGCCACGATCCGCACCGACATGAATGGCACAGCGCGTTTCGACCTGCAGGTCAAGGGTCCGTGGCAGGCGCTCGAAGCTACGCTCGACGGCAGCGCCAATGATGTGAGGTTGCGTGGCAAGACCCTTGAAAATCCCAAGCTGGATGCGCGGCTGCGGTTTGCGGGCTCCGCTCCAAATGGAGATTTTGGCTTCAGTGCCAATCTCGCGGGCAAGCCCGTCAATCTCGGCGCAAAACTTGAAAGCGATGCCGCGGGCATGACGATCTTACGTGACCTCATCGCCACCGCTGGTTCGGTAAAGATGAGCGGTGAACTTCGTCTGCCCACTGGGGCCAATCCTACTGGCACACTGACTTTCGATGCTCCCGACCTCCGTGATGTGGGGCCGCTGTTCCTGTCGAATATTGCCGGTAGGCTTTCCGGCGACGTTGTGCTGACAGACAATACTGGCGTATCGGAAATGAAGATCAACTTTTCGGGTCGCGACATTGTTGAGGCCTCGATTGCTGTGGGCCGCGCCGAGGGCAACTTGACGATCATATCACCGTTCGGAAAGCCGCGCCCCTCGGGCACGGTCACGCTCGTATCTCCGCGTTTCGGGGCACAAATCTTCGACTCGATCGCTGTGGCCGCCGAAACCTCGTCCACAGATACCTTCGCAGTCACAGCGCTGGTGAAGGGCCGCGATCTCTCCGCCGATGTTGCCGCAGAGGTCACCTTCACCGACGGCGGCGTAACTTGTTCCCTGTCGCGGCTTTCTGGCACGGCGCGCAACGTTGCGTTCAAGGCCGCCGGACCTGTCCAGGTGCGCCAGCAAGGTGGCGCGGTGAGTGTTGAGGAGGCAGTGCTGAATATCGGCGCCGGAAGAGTCCGCATTGGCGGCAAACTGCTGCCGCAACTCGATGCCAAACTGAGAATATCGGCCCTGCCGCTGTCGGCTTTCGAAAAACTGGCTGGCGCCTCCGGCTTGCACGGAAACCTCGCTGGCGAGGTCAGCCTCTCAGGTCGGCCCGATCGGCCGGACGGTCAGTTCAAGCTGAGTATCTCCGGCCTTACACTGATGGCGGTCCACGAGCTGGGCCTGACCTCTCCTCTTACGGCCACGGCAAACGGCAGCCTAAATAATGGCATGATGACCCTTGCCGCGAAGGCCAGTTCGGGCAAGAATCTTTCCGTTACGGCAGATGGCAAGATCGACTTCGGCAGAGCTGGCGGTCTTGACATCATGCTCAAGGGCCGTGCCAGTGGCAAGGTTTTCGCCGAGCGGTTTGCGCGCAGCGGCCTCAGGGTCGAGGGCATTGCCGACCTCAACCTGCGGCTTGCCGGACCACTCTCGAAGCCAGGCTTCAACGGTACCATAACGCTAAGCAACGGAATCATCGGTGATACCGCCGGGCGCTTCACGGTGCAGGGTGCTACCGGCCGTATCGAGATAAAGGACCGTGTGCTCCGTATCGTCTCGCTCATAGGCACCACAGGCAGTAAGGGCCACGCCTCTGCCACAGGTACAGTGGCTCTGGACGGTGACATGAACGCCGATCTCCGCGCCAAGATTGAAAATGGCATCTATAGCGATGGCAGCTTCGTGACCTCACGTTACGATGCCGATCTTGCGTTAAAGGGGCCGCTTACCGGAGCGCCCGCCGTGACCGGTAATATCGGTTTGCGCGATACCAAGATCACGCTCAGCGAAATGCCACGGCGGGCGCTGGCGCCGCTCGACGTGAAGCACAAGAGTGCGCCGCGCCCAGTGGTACGGCAAGCTGCGGAACTGCGGCACCAGCAACGCGGAGGCAGCTCAAACCTGACGGTTGACGTGCAACTGAAGGCGCTTGAAACCATTTCAGTCAGCGGCCGCGGGCTTAACGTGGCTCTCAACGGTGGACTTCGGGTCTTCGGCCCGATCGGTAATCTGGCTGCTTCGGGTTCGTTCCGATTGATCCGCGGTACCCTGGCACTTCCCGCGCGCAGTCTTGATGTTGAGCGCGGCAGCCTCACTTTCGACCGCAATTTCGATCCGCTCATCGATTTTGTGGCAGTGTCGCGGCGCAGCAATGCAACGATTACCCTCAGAGTGCGAGGCCGGATGAGCGAGCCCGAAATACTCGTGACATCATCGCCGCAGTTACCGGAAGAAGAAGCAATGGCGCGCCTGATCTTCGACAGTTCCATTGTGGAACTGTCGCCCATACAAGTCGCGCAGATCGCCAGCTATGTGGCAACGCTCAGCGGCGGTGGTTCAGGTCTGATGAGCGGTTTGCAGAGCGCACTCGGGGTCGACTATCTGACAATCACCGAGACGAAATCGGGCGAGACGCAGATCGGGACCGCGAAACGCATCAACGACCGACTCTCGGTCGGTGTCGAGCAGACCACCAAGTCCAACACCACGCGGGTGATCATCGACCTCAATGCCACGAAAAATCTCAAGTTGCGAGGCGCTGTTGGTTCCGACCAGTCCTCGCGGGCAGGCATCTTTTATGAGAAAGACTATTGAGAGCCTAACTCACGGCTTGCCGAAGCAATGATGGGTGTGGTGCAGGATGGTGATGACGCTTCGGGTCGATACTGTCGAAAAACGGCTTGCGGTTCTGAGCCAACAGTGATTCCATCGTTTTGTCGAACTCAAGGCACGGCGGCTGATCATGATAGGCAGACGGGAGCGGGATCAGGCGAGGCTATCTTACGATTTCAATCTTGATGACGTTATTCCTGAGAGCCTCCTGCTGCGTGGGATCGCTGTGTTTGTTACAATGGTTCTGGCCGATGTGTATCAGCCGCTGCAAGCTTTCTGTAGCGACATTGGCCGACCTTCTATTGGTCCCGAGCTGATGTTGCGCATGCTGATTGTTAGCTATTGTTATGGCATTCGCCACGAGCGCAAACTCTGTGAGGAAACCAAACTGCATTTGGCCTATCGTTGGTTCTGCAAGCTCGATCTCAACGACAAGGCTCCTCACCATTCAACATTCTCGGATAACCGTCTCAATTTCTTTTGCGAGAGTGATATACTACGGCATGGGTTTGAGCGCGTGGTTCAGGCTTGCATGAAGCAGGGCCTGGTTAAGGGTGAGGGATTTGCTGTTGATGCCTGTGTTATTGAGGCCAATGCCAGTCGCTATCATGGCCAAGCGCCTGACGAGATCGACTGATCGCAATCTGAGCGTCAAACGCGAGCGGTTGCGGAGTATCTTGAGGCTGTGGAGCATGAAGTGCCAAATCGCACTCCGCCGAAAGTGATCTCGCGGTCTGATCCTTCTTCAGCCTGGACAGCCAAGGCCAACAAGCGGGTCCACTTCGGTTACGGGCTGAACTATTTGATCGATATCGAGAATGCCATCATTGTTGATGTGGAAGCAACCCCAGCCCGCACTTTTGACGTAGTGGCCGCAACCAAGGTGATGATCGAACGCACCGACCAACGCTTTGATGTGAAGCCTGATCAGCTGCTTGCTGATACAGCCTATGGCACATCCAAGTTCTTGGGCTGGCTTGTCGGCATCGGCATCACGCCCGCCCATTCCGGTGTGGGATAAGGCCCACCGCGACGACAGCACCTTCTCACGCAGCAACTTTGCCTTCGACAAGGAGGCGAACGCATACACCTGTCCGAACGGCAAAACTCTTCGCACCACTGGTCGGGTTCACGATGATCACACCATTCTTGACCGCGCCAGCAAACACGATTGTGATGCCTGTCCCCTCAAGCCCAGGTGCTGCCGCAACACCCCCTCACGTAAAGTGCCGCGCGCTCTCTACGAAGAGGCACGCGAATACGCTCAAACACTGATGGCCA
>Ga0315287_10005115_pt1 | contig 12894 bp, 12 predicted proteins | sample YL17G11_0_MG_FD_205037 | JGI IMG/M metagenome (GOLD analysis project Ga0315287, IMG submission 205037) | Sediment microbial communities from Yellowstone Lake, YNP, Wyoming, USA - YL17G11_0 | ecosystem: Environmental > Aquatic > Freshwater > Lake > Sediment | place: USA: Wyoming | collected...
GCGGGTGGTTGCCTGGGTGTCGGCCTGTGGCGATGGGTCGCCGGCAAAATGAGATGCATCGAGTGCGGCAACAAATTCACCCGGTCCAAGGCCTTCCGCGCCCGTCCTGATTTCTAACCCGCCGCTACCTTCCAGCCGGTATTTCATGGTTGGTTTTTTTCGAATTTCCGAAAGCCCTCTGGACACAAGCGATGGCTGAACTGGGCTTCCGAATGGTCATGCCGGTAGGACTCGAGCTCAATAGCAGTTGCTGGCTCTTCGCCATGGTCCAGAAAAAACCCCAAGCGTCATCGCCCCCAACGGCTTGGCGCCGGACATCGTTCGTCTCCGCAGCGATATGATGGCCAGTGGAAGGCGTGGCTCAGATTGGGCTCAGGGGTGCGCAGCAGGACATGGTAATGGTTGTCCACCAGCAAAAAGGCATGGATCTCCACCCCAAAGCGCTCCGGCAGTTGGGCCAGCAATCCCCGAGTTTTCATTATGACGCTGGCCTTATACGGATGGTTCCCGGCAGTCAAAGCATGCTTGACATTTTATAAAATATCACTAAAGTATTTCCTTTATGAAACAACCAGTCTTTCCCATATTGATTCTTCTCCTGGGATTGATTTCCCAGGGTCTCGCCCAGGGCACCGCCTTTACCTACCAAGGCCAACTGTTGAATGCCGGCCAACCGGCCACCGGTAGTTTTGACCTGCGCGCTGTCCTGTATGATGCCGAAATCGGTGGCGCGCAGGTGGGTCCGATCGTTACCAATGCCGACGTCATTGTCGTCAACGGGGCATTTACCACGATGTTCGATTTTGGCGCAAACGCCTTTCCTGGCGCCGCGCGCTGGCTGGAATTGGCTGTCCGGCTGTCCGCGGATGGGACCTTCACCCTGCTGTCCCCGCGCCAGGCGCTGACGCCCACGCCCTATGCGCTATATGCGCTCACGCCGGCTGGGCCTAAGGGTGACCAAGGCGATCCTGGTCCGATCGGCGCCACGGGGCCCCAGGGTTCCAAGGGTGACAAAGGCGATCCCGGGATCGCGGGGCCGGTCGGCCCCCAAGGTCTCAAGGGTGACAAAGGCAATCCTGGGGTGGCAGGCGCCACTGGCCCTCAGGGTCCGGCAGGACCTGCCGGTTCAGCCGACGCCTGGAGCCGCGTAGGTAACGCGGACACCGATCCCGATGTCAATTTCGCGGGCACTACCGACGCCTCGGCGTTCGTTCTGCGCGCCAACAACCAGCCGGTACTGCGTCTCGAAGGTAGCCCCAGCGGGGTCCGCATCATCGGCGGCTGGAACAACAGCGTAAGCGCTGCCACCACGAATTCCGCGATCCTGAGCGGCCGCGACAGCGCCATCGCCGCCGGCGCGCACGAGAGCGTGATTTCCGGCGGCGTGGATAACCAGATCGGGCCGGACCAACGCTCGGCGTTTATCGGGGGCGGCGCCCGCAATGAGATTCGCCAGGACAGCCAGCACGCGGTGATCGCCGGCGGACGCGACAATCGCATTGGCACGAACACCGTCATCAGCAGCGTGGTCGGTGGTGGGGGAAACATCATTGCCGATAATGTGGATGGCGGGATCATGGTCGGCGGCTTTCGCAATGATATCCTTGGCTCGGATAATCCGAATCGGAGAGAGATTGCCCCGATTCTCGTGGGCGGATCCGACAACGAGATTGGGCTCGAAAGCAGTTGGGCCATGATCCTGGGCGGCGACAACAACCGCATTGGAACGAACTGCCCCAGCGCTGTGATCGCGGGCGGCACCAACAATCTGGTCGCAAACAATTGTGGCTTTTCCTTCGCCGCGGGACGGCGGTCGCGCGTGAATCATCGCGGGGCCTTCATCTGGGCCGATAGCCAGAACGCCAGCTTCGCTTCGGCGGGTGAGGACACCTTCAACGTCCGCGCCGAAGGCGGGCTCCACCTCAACACCGATACTTCGCAGTTTTTCGGATCTTCCGTCCGCCAGATGCTCAATCTCTACAGTGTCACCTATGGCATTGGCGTGCAAAGTTCCACCCTCTATCAACGCACGGATGGCAGTTTCTCGTGGTTCCACGGCGGCAGCCACGTCGACAGCGCCAACAATCCGGGAACCGGCGGGGTGGAAATGATGCGCTTGAATTCGGGCGGGTTGAGGGTCAATGGCACCTTTGTCAGCGCCTCCGACCGCAGCCTCAAGGAAAATTTCACTGCGGTGAATCCCCGCGACATTCTCGCCAAAGTGGCGGCCATGCCCCTGAGTGAATGGAACTACCGGGCCGATCCCGCCGCTCGTCACCTTGGTCCCATGGCCCAGGATTTCCGCGCGGCTTTTAATCTCGGAACCGATGACAAGACCATCGCCACCGTAGACGCCGATGGGGTGGCCCTGGCGGCGATCCAGGGATTGAATGACAAGCTGAAAGAACAATCGAGCGCCTTGGAGGAACGGGATGCCCGCGTTGCCCGGCTGGAAGACGAACTGGCGGAATTGCGCGCCCAATTTCATGAAGCGTTCAAAACCACCCGACCGATCCGGCCATGAAAATTCTATTCGCTCGGTTTCATCCTTTCGTTGCCCGCCGCATCACGTTGGCCGCCGGACTGGCCCTGTCCTGGTCGTCGCTCGACGCCGGGCCACTCACCGGAGGCTCTTATGTGATAACTGGCGCCGCGTCAAGCGGGGCCGGTCAGTCCAGTGGTGGTCCTTACACCCTCACCGGCTGGGTGGCCACCGCCGGAGCCGGAACCTCGCAGGGCGAGGACTTCGAGATCACTTGTGGACTGATCGGCGCGTATAAGGTTGCCGGGGGCGATGTCGCCTTGAAGGCGGAGACTTCCGTCCGCGGTCAGGTGCGTTTATGGTGGCCGGCTGCGATCACGGGTTATCAACTCGAATCCACCATCACTCTCGGACCCGCCGCCCACTGGCAGGCGGTGTCGCCCGCGCCAAGTAATAACAGCTATCTTGTCGCTGCCAGCCAACCGGCCCAGTTCTTCCGCCTCCGCAAGTTATAAAAATACCATGAGTACGCCATCCGTCTCCCTCGGTTACGTGATTCTGTATGTGAAGGATGTCTCGGCGAGCCTCGCTTTTTACGAAGAGGCATTCGGTTTTTCCCGACGCTTTTTCCATGATGACAACGGCAAGGCTTATGGAGAGTTGGAGACCGGAGCAACCCGTCTTGCGTTCGCGAGTCTGGCATTGGCCCAGTCGCATTTGAAACAGGAAGTCGTGGCCGCCTCCCCCGACAAGGCACCGCTTGGGGTTGAGATTGCCTTGGTGACGCCCGATGTTCCGGCGTTGTATGCCCGCGCGGTGAAAGCCGGGGCGACCGCGTTGAGCGAGCCCGCCACCAAGCCGTGGGGGCAGACCGTGGCGTACCTCCGCGATAAGGCCGGCCACCTCGTTGAGCTATGCACCCCTCTTCCATGAACTAAGCCGAGTCCCTCCACCGAACCGCCCCGCGGCGCAGTCCGCACAATTGGAATATCGGGAGTTGGGCCAGAGCCTCACTCCTTTCATCTCGGGAATCCCCGTCGCCCTCCAGTCGGTCCCCTTCAGGAAAGAGCCGGAGTTCGGCCAACGGAAGATGGTGCGCGGGCTACTCAAATTTGGCGACGGCCCCAACCATTTTGTCCCGTTCATCCTGGACCGCGCCCAAGGCCAACTCTACCTGGATTTATTACCCTGGCGTTCAGTAGCGGGCAATTCGAGCTAATGCAATTGGCGATCGCCGCGTTGTCCATGGCTGGGCTGGCTTTCGGTGGGCTATTGCCGTTCCTAGTTTTGTCCTTCGCCAACTCGTTTTACCGAGAACGCCTGAAGCATCTGCTGCACCTGACACCCCCCGCGCCACCATCGCCGGCATAACGCCGCAACCAGCGGCAAGCGTCGGTGCAGCCGGGAAAACAATCGGGTAGCCACTCAATACTATGATATTGCAGTCTGCGGTATTGAACAAGCCGCCCGAAAAGGATAAAACACGCCTATGTTAACGCTCTTCCGAGTCAAAAATTTTAAGAACTTGATGAATGTTGAATTCAGGCCGGCAGGCTTGAATTTGCTTATCGGGCAGAATAACGCAGGCAAAACCAATCTCTGTCAAGCCCTGCATGTTTTTGCCCTGACGAGTCAGATGTCATTAAAAGACGCCGCCCAATCCGTCATTGGTGAAGTGTGGAATCTGACTAATGCATATCAGGAAAACCGGCTTGTCGAGTTTGAAATCAAGGCCCGCCTGAAGGCTGATGATGGAGTAAATGAGTTCTCCTATGCCTTGGCGCTGGATGTCGAAAAGCATCCGGTCACTTCCATCCAGACTCTAAAAGTGGCCACTGAAAATCTGCACCTATCTTATGGTGGTGTGGAACGTGTGCTGATCGACAACCAATTGGGGCTGGCCGAGGTTTTGGATGAAACCCATCCTGATCAACCGACGCCCCTCAAAGTTCGCCTTCCGGAGGGACACACCGCACTGTGCAAGTTGTTCGACGAGCAGGCGTATCCCCATTGCATGCTATTCCGCAAATACCTTTCCCATTGGGCTTATTTTAATTTGAATCCACGGGATTTACGTTCTTCGCTCGTCGAGGGGGATTTTCCGTTGATCACTCCCTCGGGCAAAAACTTAGGCCAGTTCCTCTCGACCCTTCAAAACCAAATGCCCCGGGTGGCCCACAGTGTCCTCGCGGCGTTACGCAGGATTGAGCCGAAGGCGGATTTCCTTTCGTTTTCCTATCCAGATCCCAAAAACGTTAAGTGGTTTTTGGAGGACCAGCAGGCTCACCGGTTTGGCGTGCAACATTTGTCTGATGGCACGCTCCGCTACCTTGCCCTGTGCTGCATTATAGTGGGACTGGAGGAATCGCCGGAGTTCTTCCGCCCTCCACCTTTGGTGATGGTCGAAGAGCCTGAAAACGGCTTGCATGCCAGCGAACTCAAGCCGCTTTTAAGCCGAATTGACCCCTCCGGCAATGCCGGGCAATTTGTATTCACGTCCCATAGCCCTTATTTCATCGATTTGTTTGACAAGCACTTGGACGGAATCCAAATCTTGAAGGCTGGCCTTTCCGCCACCGAGATTGTCCGCCCTGATCCGGCCAAGATTCAACCACTGCTGAATGACATGCCTTTGGGTGAACTTCACTTTCACGAACTGCTCGCATGAAAATCGCCTTTTGTGTCGAAGGCAGCGCTGACCGCGCCCTAATGCGTGGCTTGCGCAACCGCTGGTGTCCGCAAGCAGAACTCGTCGAGGGCCGTTTTCGTGGACAACTCTTGCGCAACCAGATTACTAAGGAATGTAAAATCCTTATCGCCAAAGGCGCTGACCTGATTGTGTTCCTGCGCGACGCCAATCTCGAAGCGTGGCGCGATGTGCTCAGATCCGACGAAGCCAGGTGTCCTGCCGAGTATCGCCACCGGGTCGTTTTCGGCGTCTGCGACCGCAACGCCGAGTGTTGGCTCGCTGCGGCCCCTGATCATCTCGCCGCTCAGGTTCACGGCAACCGCCACGATTTCACGGTGGATGACCCATCGCCCGCCGTGAAAGCGGCCTTCGGTTTGAGTGGCTTCGATAAAGAACAACAGGAACCGCGTGTCGCAAGCTATGTCGCAACCGCTCCGCTGAGCCAATGGCTTGGCAACAGGTCCTTCGAGAACTTCTACGACCAACTTTGGCAGAAGAGCAAGGAACTACAATGCCCCAAGATGGAAAACTTGAGGGAACGAAAACCATGACCAACGACGGACGCCTTATTGAAGATCACCTGTTCAATAAACGAGCACAAGAACCGTGGCTTGTTGTTTTAGGGGTCCTAGAAAAATGACATAATGGGTCTGGCAGCGGAGCGGTTTTGGCTTGCCGGTTGGCCACGGCGTGTCACGACCGCTGGGTATCCGTTATCTCCGAGAGCGAGATTGAATTAGTCGCCACGGGGATATATACGGGTGGACAGTGTCGCGAGGCACGGGCTCGAGGTTTATAGATCTCGGCGGGCCGGCAGCCTCGGGTGCGTGTCGCAAATTTATGAGCCCTTTTTTGAAGCGCTGTTTAAGCGCCGTTCTCCTGGGCTGTTGTGCCGGCGGATGGTTTTCGGTGCTCGCCGGCACTACCAACTTCACCGCGCAACCCGTGGGAAACGTTGGTTTCGACGTGTTCGCCGACGGCTGGTTGGTCGCGGCTTCCGAGCCGGTTGTCCGGTTCCAACTGGACTTGGACCGGTTCAACTCGGCTCGGTGGCAGGCGCTGTTTCCCGATGGGGCCGCCCCCTTTCACTTTCTGGTTTGTGCCATGCCCACGGCCCAAGTATGGCATCAGCGCGGCTGGTTGAACGCCACTCCCAATGCGGACCGGTTTCCTCTCTTGCAGGACGTGCATGTCGGCTCGCCGGAGATTTCATGCCAATGGAACCGGAATTGGAGTTACCTGTGTCCGCTTGGCGCCCACCCGATCCCGATGATCGGGATGTGGGACCCTCCGGCCCGGCTGTACGTGGGGTACGATTTCCAGGAGGCGCGGGTGACGGACCAATCCGAGCGTTACGTGGCCACCGCGTACTGCTGGCAACAGGGCGACACCAAGAGCTTCATCGCCCTGGCCTTCCCCTATGGCGGCGCGCGCTACGGCGAACAGGCATATCCGCAGGGCGGCGAAACCATCGCCTCGAGCTTCCACTTGGTGGTGGACACCGATCTGCCGGACACGGAGGATCCCAACGAGCGTTTCCAGGCCCGATTGTTCGACCGCTACCGCGATGCGCTGCCCACCGTGCCCGCGATGAACGACCTCGCTTGGATTCCCGGCAAGGCGCGGCTCAGTGATTTCGCCGGGCCGATCGGCCTGGATGTGTGGGGTGCAGGCGGCGAGACGACGTTTTATCCGGCGGGCACGTTGTTGGTTCAAGGATGGACCGGGCACCGTGAAATGCCGATTGACGCGGCGTTGCGGCGCGGTGATCTGACGACGGTGGCACGTGCGCGGGAACAGATCGAAACGCTGCTCCATACCTACGCCAAGCGGTTCACCGTGGCGGGCGAGACCTGCCTGTTCTGGAACAAGCCGCTCGCCGGTTCCTGGCTATCGAATTGGGGCGGCGCGCCCGTGACCACGGTGCATAATTCCGACGGCTGGTTCCCGGCGCGCGTGCTGGTCGAACTCTATCGATATGACCGCAGCCGGGGCCAGGTCAATGCGGAATACCTGCCAGCCATCGACGGCTTATTCAACTGGGCCCAGCATTTTGTCTGGACCCGCAACGAATTCGCCGATGTCCCATCCTCGCCTTTCGCCATCGGCGGCACCTTAAGCGCGGCCTTTCTCTTGGACTATTATTTTACTTTCAAGGACGACCCGCAACGTGCGGCCAACGCGCAATTGGCCCTGCGTTTGGCGGGCAACGTCACCTGGCGCTACCTGGCCGCCTATTTTTAACCAGGTGGTGCTGCTGGATTACGCCATCGTGCCCGATGGACGTTCGTTGCGACAAGTGAATCCCAACGGTTGCCTATTGATGGCCATCACCCAATTCCAGGGCGACCCGGGCGCCTGGCGGCCGGTGCAGACCGCGCTGACGGCCGCCGGCACGGACTTTGCCCAGACCGAAGCCCAGCGCCTTGCGCTGATCGATTTGCGGACCAACTTCGCCCAGTTGCCGGCCGGGAGAATCGCGGTGCTGCCCCGGCCCGGGACCGGGGCTGCCGCTACGTTTGGGGCCCTGACCGGACTCCGCAATCAATGGATTGAGCTTACCGAGCCGCAGTTGGTGGATTCCAACTGGTTCAACGCCTCGCGTTTTCCTTTGGCCCTCTATTTGAGCGGTGAGCATTACGTGAAGACGGTCAACGCGACGGGTGACGCAAAGGCGGCGGTGACGCGGTACCTGGCCGCGGGCGGCACCTTGGTCCTGCTGGCCACCGAACCGTTCCCGTTCTATTACGGCGACGGTCCCGCCGACAAAGCGGGATCAGCCGACGTCCTGTTGCCCGCGCTGGGCCTGCCCATCGAAAATGCTTTCGAGCAGGCGCCGCCGAACCTGCAGGTGCAAACCTATTCCGATCAAGCCATCCTGGCTTCGGTACCTTCGACGTTTGCGTTCCCGCCGGGGGATCCGCGCCTGCGGGCGATTAACCGCGCGCGCCTCAATCCCGCGGATCGCTATATGCCCCTCCTCAAAGTCACCGACGCCCAGGGTCGCACCTGCGGCGATGCCGCCGGTTACCTCGAGTTCCACACCGGCGCGGCGAAAGGGGGCAAGGTGCTCTACGTTTGGTCTACGCTCCTGTCCGGGCCGCAAGGCCAGGCCATTCTGAGCGATATCATCCGTTGGCTGCTGGATGCCACCCTGCGCCCGCCGCGCATTAACTCCATCCAGGTGCGCGATCGGGCCTATGCCGTGCTGGATTTCAGCGCCTTGCCCAACCTGAGGTATGCGCTCGAATATCGGGACCGGTTCGAGGCCGGCGCCTGGGCGCGGTTGCCGGATCTCGCGGGCGCTCCCACCAACCGGCGCGTGTTGCTCACGAACCTAGTCAGCGGTTTGCCCGCTCGATTTTACCGGCTGGGAGCCAGACCTTGATCCGGATCTGTCCCGCCGCCCAGGAGGTGAGAACGGGACTGGGCATTCCTGGTCAGTCAAAGTGACGGAGCGCCGGCCACAGGTCCGGGAGCGGTATGACGCTGTTCCGGCACACATAAATCGTAAGGTTATTCTCGTAGGGCATGCTATAAGAGCATTGGATGGTTTGGGCGGCAGTCACGGTCTGAAACATCCGCTGCAGGTCGACCAGGCGGATGCCCACCGTGATCACCAACTCGCCGCTGCCGCCGTCCCAGCCCCAGAAAAAGTACTGGCCATGGCCGCTGATCACCTGCGGCAAATCCGGGTGGAGTTTGCGCCCAAAAAACTCGATGGCGCCTGCCTCGCCATAATTGCCGGTAAAAATGCAGGCCCGGCGCCGGTCCGCCGGCGAAAGGTCCCGCCAGACTTTGGCCACCTGGGCCGCCATGTTTTCCCAGCCAAAACGATCCGCAAAGTGCTGCGGCAACGCCGTGGTTTTATGGCGTTCATGTTCGATCCGGACGAGTTTGCCGGCTGCGGCTGCCATTTTGCGGAACGTTTCGACGGGCAGGAGCGGTGCGCCAAACGGCGCCAATAACCCGCCTGTGACCAGAATGACCGCCAGCCAAGCCCGGGTTGCCACCCGGACGAAACGCCGGTCCGCCTGTTGTTCGAGGTGAACGGCCCCGGCGGCAAACAAGAAAGGATAGAATGGTGCCAGGAAATAAAACTTGGCTTTTAGGAAATAAAAAAGTAAGAATAGAAAGATATAAGTCCAACCCAACGGGCGATAGGGTCGTCCGGCCGGGGCGCGCAAGGCATAATACAACCCGCTGAGCCAGACCGGGCAGGCCAGGGGATTCATGGCCAGAATCTGGAACCAGAGGAATTCCGGGGGCGTGGCGGGATAGGTTTTCCGTTGCGTATAAAATCCCCAATAGGTCAACGTGGGCCAGTGCAGTTTTGCCTGCATCAGCAGATAGGGCGCCAAGAAAAAGAACGCCACTCCCGCCCCGAGCCACATCCATTTCGTGCGGTAATAGCGGCGTTGCGGGGTGATGAAAAAAGCGACGGCGACCCCGAAGCCAAAAAACAACATGCTTTCCTTGGTGAACAGTCCCAGGCCGGCGGCCAGGCCGAAGAGAAGCCACAGCCGGGGCTCGTTGCGCTTAAGAAGGCGCACGAGGACATAAAGGCCGGCCGCCCAAAAGAGCTGGTCAAAGGAGTCATAGGAAAAGGTGGAATTGATGGCGAGGTAGACGGGGGCCACCAGGACGCACAGGCCGGCGAAGGCTTGGGCAAACAGTTGACCGCCCAGTTCGCGCGCCATGAGCACGGCCAGGATAATCACCCCCGCCCCGGCCAAGGCGGGCCACAGATGCAAGGCCGGCAGTGAATCCCCCAACACCGCGAGGTTAAGGGCCATCAGCAATGGAGCGAACAACGGCATCGCCGTGCTCGCGTCGGCGACGTGCCGGCCCAATTGCATGTAGTAAAACTCATCCCGGAAATACCCGTAGTTTTGACTCAGGGCCAGATGAATGAGGATTTTGACGCCGACCAGACACCCGAGCAGGATTTTCGCGCTCGGCCACTCGCCGAGCCCCGAACCGGGCCGAACCAAAACACTGGCTGCTTTCATTTGCCTCCGGCGGTTTTAGCGGGATCCGATGAACGGGCGGCCCGGAGACGCGGAAGCCAGCGCGCGAGCAAGTCGCGGCAGTTCAAGACTTTTTCGGCCAGGTCAACCGGCACGTAGAAGTAATGGTTCGAGGCCTCGAAACCGATGCGGGAATCGCGCGATTGAATCCGGTGCAATCGTTGGGCCAATCGAATTTCCTCGTGCAGCACGCCCTCGAGGGTGTCGAGGTGAGGCGCGGCCTCGGCGGGCGTGGCGGTGGTCGCCACCGCGCGCCGAGCCAGCACGAAACGGGCCTGGTTGGCCGTGCTCCGAAAATGGATGGCGGCGGCCTCGGCGACGCGGCATTCCTCGTCGAGCGCCTGGCGTTGAGTGGGCGACAGCGACCGATCCGGCTGGCTGGCATCCGCCCGGAGTTGGTCGAGGGCGGCGGTGAATCCCGCCGCAACTTTCTCGAATTGCCGGATCAAAACCTCGGGGGGATAGACCGCGCGCCAAGCATCCAGGTCGTCATAGGGGAAACCCACCATCGAGGCATGATACCCGGTGGGCTCGGCCCAGAGGAGATTGGCCGGGCCCAGTTGTTGCGGACCCGAGTAGAGCAGGCCGGGGTGATAGGGAAACTCGCGGAAGGCGGCGCTGAACTGCCGCCAGGCGGTCACCATCGCCGGCGCCAGGGAGGCGCCGAAATGGCGTTCCGCCACGTGTTGCAGCGCCTGGTCGGCGGATTCGCCGGCCAGGATTTCGGACACGACTTCAAGGTTCGGCGAGGGGCAACCGCCGAGGGTCCAGCCCATCATGATGTCGTTGATCCCGGCAGCGCGCAGGTTCTCGGCGTGGCGGGCGACATTCTCGAGGGCGGGGATGTAGGGCACCGCCGCCAATTCCCAGGTATTGCCGGCCTGGATTTTGGCGACCACCTTCAGGCCCCGCTCGCGCGCCATTTGCCAGTGCCGCCGCGCCCGTGGACCGGGGCCAATGGCGGAAATGGAATACTCGCCGACCTCGGTTTTCACGCCGCCCCGATCCAGGGGAAGCTGCCATTCACTGACGCTCATGAGGGCGGCTTCCGCGGGCAACTGGCGAATCGCGTCGGCCGTCCAGGCGTCATTCCATCCCCAATCCCAGGCGATGAGCCGCGCGGGTGCGCCGGATTGTTGTATTCCTTCGCTGATGAGCCGATTGACCTCGGCGATGACCGCCCCGGGCGGGCGCGAACCGCAACGCGGGCATTGGGCGCCTGCGCCATGCGACCAACAGTGAGTCAGGTTTTCCGAGCCGGTGATCGTGAAAAAGCCGCCCAGGCTGGGCACCCCGCGGCAGATATTGGCCACCGACTCGACCAAGTATCTTTGGACGTCCGGTTGGCTGGTGCAAAGCGTCGCGTGGTCGCCCTCAACCACGCCCTTGAGCTGCGGATTTTTGGCGAAAAACGGCAACGGCATGGCACGCGGTTCGTTGAGATAGAGAAAAATCCCGATGCCGTGCCGGCGCGCGCGCGCAACCAGCGCCCGTAGATTCTTCAAGCGGATACGGTATTGCGCGCTGCGCTCGGGCTCCCAAGGGAAGGGTGCCAGTTTGTAAATTACGGCCTGGAGCCAGACCCCGTTGATTCCCGCCTGGGCTAAACGCGCCAGATAACCGTCGGGAAATGGATCGCTCGCCGGCTCGAGCAACGGATCGCCGTAAAGCGCGAAATAGGAGTAGCAGAATTTTAAATGATCCGAGCCCGCGGGTTTGACCGGCCCGGCTGGCATCAGCGAGAGCCGCGGTATAAATCCGAACAGCGGATCGGCAGCCGCGGTCACGCCGGTCTTGAATTCCGCGCCCAGGATGCGCGCGATTTGCTGTTCCCGCCGCCGGACGCGCTCGTCGGGCGCTTGATAACGCAGCGGTTCGCACTGGGGCTTGAGGCTGCCCAGTTTGATGAAGAGAAAATCGTCTTCCCGCAAAATGAAGGCCAGGCGTTCCGCGGTCCAGCCCAGCAACTCGAGCAACTGATCGTAGGGGAGCAAGTGCCAGTTGCGCTTGATGACCGTGAGATACGATCGGGCGCGCTGGTCGAGGCTGATGCGCGGCGGACCGTCCAGGCCCATCGCGCGGCCCATCCGCACGATGTCGGCCGTCCGGGCGCTCACCACCCGCGCCATGCGGGCGGATGGCACCAGCGGCCAGTTCCGCCAGACGAACGCGTGCAGGCGATCGGGAAAGTGAGGTAACGCGAGCGGCGCGGGCGCGGCGCCTTTGGGCAGGCCGGACCCGAGCGGTTGGGACGGTTTCTCGGCCGCCCGGCCGAGGGGCGGGCAAGCCAGGGCTCCCAGCGCCAGTCCGCCCGTGACGATCGAGGTGGTGGTGAGAAAGCCACGCCGCGAGAGTGGGCTTGGGGTCAGGGCCATACGGGTGCCATGAAATCATTCCCGGCGCGATATCGCAAGCTCGATCCGGCCAACCGGCCAACGTGATCGGGCGGCAAAAACTTAGAACTCTTCAAGCAGGAGCCATTGGTGTTAGCGTGCGCTAAAGAGAGAAGATGCGGAAATGAGTGCCAATCTCTTAGTCGAACTCATGACCGAGGAGTTCATCCTCTGGCGCTGTCTCCATAGCGGACCCCTATCCCGTCGGACTATCGACCAATTTCCAGCAAGCAACCCGCTGGATTGGGATCGCTATCGCCAACGGAATACGCCGCTTTTATTAAAGCTCACCCGAACGTA